>WNFZ01002923.1_pt1 | contig 18452 bp, 15 predicted proteins | sample 5400081 | NCBI WGS metagenome assembly WNFZ01 (sample SAMN13153365, study PRJNA577476) | soil metagenome | isolation source: 80 cm soil or saprolite under grassland replicate 1 | place: USA:California | collected 2016-06-15 | reverse complement strand
GTCTGCAAAAGTAGAAGGCACGTCGCCGGGCTGCAATGGTAATAATTCTTTTTTCGCCTTTATGCCGAGTTCATTTTCTATGGCTTCAATAAAATCCATCAGGCTCACGGGTTTATTGTTGCCAATATTATAAATTTTATAAGCGGCGCTTGATGTGGAAGGATCAGATGTGCTCGCATTCCATTTATCATTTACTTCAGGAATGTGATGCATCACCCTTATTACGCCTTCAACAATATCATCTATGTAAGTAAAATCGCGCTGCATATTACCGTGGTTAAAAACCTCTATGGGCTCGTTTTCGAGAATTGCTTTTGTAAAAAGAAACAGCGCCATATCGGGTCTGCCCCAGGGACCGTATACAGTAAAAAAACGCAAACCGGTTGTTGGCAATTTGAATAAATGACTATATACATGTGCCATTAATTCATTGCTCTTTTTACTGGCAGCATACAACGAAATTGGATGATCAACATTTTGACTTGTTGTAAAGGGAATTGTATCATTTAATCCATACACACTTGAACTGCTTGCATATACAAGATGCTGAATCTTGTAATGTCTGCAGCACTCAAGTATGTTGGTAAAACCAACGATGTTGCTGTTAATATACGCAGCAGGATTTATAAGACTATAGCGAACGCCAGCCTGTGCGGCGAGATTTATTACAATATTTATCTTATGCTCTTTAAAAATTTTTTCAAGTGATATTTTATCTTCAAGATTTAATTTATAAAAAATATAAGAATCTGTTGTGGTACTTACATATTTATTGTGATTATCAGAAGCAACATTAATTCCTGCAAACCTTAGCCGGTCATATTTTAACTGCACATCGTAATAATCATTCAAGTTGTCGATACCAATTACAGTATGACCTTCACGCAGTAACCGGTTGGCCAAATGAAAACCAATAAAGCCGGCCGTACCTGTAACAAGAATATTCATATGTCCTTACTTTTTTTTGATAGTAGTCGGTAGTACAATTGTTTTATACTATTTACTTCTGCTTCCTGTGAAAAATGCTTTTCTGCAAAAACAGCCGCATTCTTTCCCATCTCCTCTCTTAATGATTTATTTTGAATGAGCAGATTGAGTTTTTCAGCAAATTCATTTGTATTTCCCGGCTCTACAAAAAAACCTGTTTCTCCATTAATGAGTGTATCTCTTACGCCTCCTACATTTGTTGCTACTACTGGTTTACCACATAACTGGGCTTCCACAAGAGATAATCCGGTACCCTCATTATTTGACGTGAGCATCACAATATCAAGACCATTTATAACATTAGCAACCTGCGCCACCCATGATGTAAAAATTACTGCACTCCTTACATTGAAGTCTTTTGCATTACACCATTTTATATCCTTATCATTTAATTTTTGCTGCACCTGTTTTTTCAAAATACCGTCTCCTACAACAAAAAATTTTACAGGAACACTTGTTGTTTTCAACACCTGCTGAACAACTTCTGTAAAGAGATGAAAATTTTTTATTTCGGTGATCCTTGCAATTATACCAATAGCAATAATATCCTCCGTTAAAGCATATTTTTCTCTAAATGATTTCTGAATATTTTTTTCATTATCTAAAAAAGAATTTTTATCTACTCCGAGATCTATTATTAATATTTTATCCGCCGGTGCAATTTTATAAGTATTCACCAAATCCTCCCACTGCTGTTTGCTTGTAGCAATTATTTGTGTAGTGAAAGTGGTAAGCCATCTCTCCAATACTATAATAAATTTTGAAACGAAAGTGTTATAGTATGAATGAAAAAGGTGACCATGAAATGTATGAACTATACAGGAAACTCCGGTTAAGTATGCTGCAATTCTTACCAGCACACCTGATTTAGCACCATGTGTGTGCACGATATCACATTTAAAATCTCTTATTACTTTGCAGATTTCAAAAAATGCGATGAGGTCATTCAATGGATTAATGCTTTTTCTCAGGTGCTTAATTTTTTTAGTTGAAAGACCCGGGTATTTCTCCAGCAAAAACATTGCTTCTTCTTCACCCTGATCTTTTTCTCCATACAAAATAAGAATATCAAATTCATTTTTCAGGTAGTAAGCAAGCGAAACAACATCATTGGAAATACCTCCAATAACCAAACGATTAATAAATATGAGGAGACGGGGTTTCAAGAATGAAATGCTAAGATTGGAAAAAGAAGTACATCATGAAAGCATCATAGAAAACAGATTCTTCCAAGTTTTGGTAAAAGATTGTCTTCTAAACCAAAGATTTAAATATCTAAGGAGTAACAAAGGAAAATATTTCACTATCTTCCACCGAAAGCCGAATTTCTGTCTAAAGGAAAATGGCGATTTATTCCCCGCAGAAGATAAGCTATTTTGATGTCTTCTAAATAACAATAAAGGAGTATTTATGAAATGAGAAGAAAAGAAACATTCAGATACAAATCCAATCCAAATATCATGGATATAGGATTTAGCGATATCGGAAGGAAATGGAATTGCAATTTGTAAAACTTTTCTTTTAAAAGCCATACAACAACCTAAATATGAATTTTTTATAAGATTTTTCAATATGCCTTGACCTGACTTGTTAAAATTAAAATAGGATTCATGCAGTACACGTAAATCAGCATTCACAACTTTACAATCTGTTACAACCACATCAAACTTCTCGAGCCATTTAATGCAGGTTTTAAACTTATTTTCCAACCAAATGTCGTCTTGATCGCTTAAGAATATTATGTTTCCAGAAGCTTTTTTTAAACCATATTCAAAATTAAATGTGCTTCCTTTGTTCTCGCGGTTTTGATAGAGTTTAATACGTGGGTCTTTAAATTCATTTATAATTTCCAAAGTATTGTCTATGGAACCATTATCAGAAATAATAATTTCGGTAGAATCATCAATCTGACCTAATATAGAATTAAGTTGATCTTTGATATATTTTTCACCATTGTATGCAGCTATTACTACTGATATTTCGGGAATTTCCATTTTTAAAGATTTAAAAAAGATCTCAATAAAAATAGAATACAATCATTAGTTCATTATTTTATTCTGACGGAATTAGTTTATTTCTAAATGAGTAAATTTTCAACTATAGGAAACAATAATAACAATCTTGCCTTTCTCATTGACCAAAATTCAAATCTCTCATATAGGTTTAGGAATAAAAATGGAACGCTTAAGTTACTCCTATAGACATAAAAGCTATCTTTTCCGTTATTTTTCTTGCCTAGATATTATTAAGAATTTGTTGATAGTGCTTTAGGACCAACTTTTCGTGAAACTCAGCTATTATTTTTTTTCTGCCATTACCCCCCATTTCCTGTAAAAAAGATTTTTCCATATCCATAATCTTTTCCATTTTTTCTGCCAAGTTGTTACTATCTTTTATTGCACATAAAAAGCCATTATACCCATCTTTTACAACTTCTTTGCAGCCAACATTGTTTGTGGTAATAATAGGAATTTCTAAACTTGCAGCTTCTAATAAGGATCTGGGCACTCCTTCTCTATAATAAGAAGGCAATACAAAGCAATTAATTTTGTTTAAAAATTTCTTTATATCATCAGTAACACCCAGATATTCAACAATGCCATCCTTTTCCCATCTTGTTATTTGTTCTTTTGTAATGGCAGATGGATTTAACGTATCAACAAATCCTAACAATTGAAATTTCGCATTTGTGTGTTTTTGTTTAATAAGTTTTGCTGCTTCCACATATATTCCAACCCCTTTATCCCATAACATTCTGCCGGCCAGTAAAAACACAAAATTTTGATTGTTATCCGGATAAGGCAAATCCCGTTTAAATATTTCGGTATCTATTCCTTCTCCAGGCAACACTTTGGTTTTTTCTTTATTTACGATCCTTTCTTCTATAAACATTATTTGATCTTCCCTATTTACAAACCAAAGCTCAATACTCGCTGTAGCAGCCAAACTATACAGTTTTCGTGTTATCCAATTTAATATATTCTTTTTTAAGAAAACATAACCTGCCCCAGATACAATTGCAATTGATTTTAAATTAACAAGTCTTGCTGCCAAACTGCCGTAAATATTTGGTTTGATAGTATAATGAAATATAAAACAAGGTCTGGTTTTCTTGTAATGCTTTAATAAAAACCGGAAATAATTAATATCTTGAAATGGATTTATTCCTTTATTGGCAAGTGAAGATTGGATAAATATAACTCCTTCCTTAATTAATCTTTCGCTATACTCATCATAGTTGGCTATACATATTATTTGAAAATTTTGTTGTTGCAAAAGACGAATCACACTTAACCTGAAATTATATAAATACCAGGAAGTGTTGGACACAAGAATTATTTTTTTCATTGTACTATTTAGCAATTGTGTATAAGCCGAATGGCATTTATTAATTGTTTAACTTCTTGTTGTTCAGCAAATGCCAAAGGCTCATTTCGAGTATTCACTAAATAATCATGCTTATTTATCAGTGAAAAAATTTTGTATGCTGTTTCTTTTGATCGTAATGTAAGCAGTGCAATATTAAGCTCAACGAAAGATAGCGTTCCGGGCCCATATTTTTTTATAATTTTTCTAATGGTGCAAGAGCTCTTCAAATAATTCCTCACATTTATTTTTCCTTCGCGAACTATATATAAAGGTTCTTTTATTCTTCCAAACTTTGAATAGCTGATTGTTCTGCACCAAAGTTCGTAATCCTCGGCTCTTATATATTCCGGATCATAAGGGTTATCCAAAAACCATTTTGTTTTTCCAACTACACTTGCATGTAATAACAATGCATGCTTTAAAACATATTTAGAATTTGTATTAATTTCTTCTAAACCTCTTTTGCCAACTGGCTCTTCATTTTCATTAATGGAATATGCACCGGTATCTACTAAATCCACATCAGGATTATTTACTAAATACTCAACTTGTTTTTCAATTCTTGTTGGCTGCATTAAATCATCTGCATCCATGCGTGCAAGATATTTTCCCTTGGCCAAAGAAGCGATTTGATTAAGACGAAATATCAGCCCTTTATTTTTTCCATCCGTAATAAGCCACACACGTTTATCTGTAATTTTTTCTGCGATATTTAATGATCCGTCTGTAGAGCCATCATCAACTAAAATCAATTCCCAGTTCTGGTATGTTTGCGCGAAAACAGATTTAATTGCAAGTTCAAGCGTTGACCTGTCATTATAAAAAGGCAGACCGATTGTAATCAATTCTGACAAGAAATTAAAGCGTTATTAGTTATTGTTTTATGTTATTCATAAAATTTGCTTGATAGCTGTCAACTGTAGCTGCGCCTTCAGATAATTTTACGATGCCATGTTTTTTACATATCTGTACAAATTCTTCAAGCAGGTCCTGTGTGCTTTTGTTACCCGTATAACTTAAGGCATTTACATTTTTTTTGTTTTTTGCGCTTGATGCCTTCGACGCTTCAAGCATAGCATACATTAAAGACAGCCTTGCTGTTTTAACGCGGTCAAGCTGATCCGGGTTATTTTTTACAGCGTTTTCCGCATTGTCAAAAATCTGATTATACTGAGCTAAAAAGTTTGGTGCTAAAAAGCCTGTGAAATGTTTACTCACACTGTCATGCACCGTAAGTGGTATGCCGGATTTTAGCAACGACGATGTTGTTAATGATAAATACTCTTTAATGTAAGTACCTGCATTACCATAATAATGATTAAGAAAATAATCCGTGGCGTCGTCATAATTAATATTCGGATTCCAAAGCAATCTTGCAAGAAGCCATGCCCTCAGTTCAGAGAACTCGCCACCTTTGGATATGTTGCCCTGCATAAAAATATTTTTAATACCAAGCTTTGCAAAATACTGAAGATTTTTCTGTTGCACTTCAAGATTGGGAAACGGACACATAAGATAGAAAAAGTCAGTTACATAATCCCAGATTCTTACATTATTGGTAAGAGCAAGCCATCCTTTAAGCCTTCGCCGATATGTTACAGCATCCGGTTCATTTGAGGTTTCATACGGTACCGCATGATTTAATAGATAGGTTCCAGCCTCTACTATTAATACATTAGCTGCCGGTTTAATTGTTTTAGGAGGTTCCTCATAAAACATATAAGCTTGAGTAGCAATAATTTTATCTGGAAATTTAGCAGCAACTTTGTTTACAAAGGTTAATAGCGCACCCATAGGCGTTCCTTCTCTTTTATTGATTGCTTCACATTGCGGGCAACGACAGTAATTAGGAGCGCTTGCATCATTTGCTGCAACAGACCATACTTTACTATTCGGGTATCGTTTCATAAGCTGAGTAAAATTTTTTACATACTCATTAAACATCCTTTCATCACTTACATTAAGCTGGTTTGGTATGCGCTGACCTTTTTCATTCACTGCAAAATATTCTGGATGTGTTGCAAAATATTTTTTAGGTGGAATTACATAGTTAAATGAAGCAGACCATATTTCCCCCCATTTGCGGTTTTGACCGCCTACATCAAAGTGATCCACTCTATTAAATTTTGTGTACATAGAATCATAAGCATCTTTATAATAAAGATCCCTGTAAGTAAATGGCGGTGTATAGTCATCATTAATAGCAGGAAGAGTTATATTTTTTGTATTTGGTATTATAGTTACATCTGAAGAAAGCATAGCACAGCCAAGATATTTTTGAAGAAACCAATAAACGCAGTTGATTACATCCGAATCATTTTTGCCATATAATAAAATTGTGTTGCCAAAAGTTTTTATTACGTACTCATCACTTTTAATCTTCGAAAGATCAATATTTAAATGTAAAGCACTGATGTGTTTGTTATTGCCAATTACAATTTCTTTTTGCTGTAGCTGAATATCATCACCAGAAACAGGGATTATTGCGCCGGACATCTGCTTAATAAAACTACTTAGCTTTTGTGCTGTTGAATAAGTTGACGAGTTTGCACCGGGCGCAATTATTTTATAAGAAGATGCACCATTGTTTGTTAATACAATTGACTGCGAGGCACAATTAGTGTTAAAGAAAAATAAAAAGATTATCGTTGTTAAAATACAGCAGATTAATGATGCATGCTTTGTTTTCATGTGAAATTTTTAGTTATTTAACTGTTACATGCCTGTCTTTCGGCAGACAAGGTATTCGCCATAAAAATAAATTTTCATTGGATTTGATATAAAGTTGGTTCCTCCCGCTTTAAACCGGATTATGGTTCATTTTATTAGATTATTTGATAATTGACTTGTTTTTCCCGATTCAGTTAAAAGGCGGCATAAAACTATGTTGAGGCAAAAAAGTGGCGTCCAGAGTGCAACAACACTATTTAAAAAAATAAGCACTGCCATCATAAATTTAAAATTCTGCTTTAAACAAAAAACTACAAAAACAATAACAAGTACTGTTACAATAATACCTTCCTCAACCAGGAGTTTAAAAAACTGATTAGACTCACCGCGCTGAAATTCTTTTTCCAGGTAACCCGGGGAATTACCGAATAAAATGCCTTTTGCATCAGAACTTGCCAGGATTAATATACTTTCTCCTATACGGTTTTCTCTATCTGAGTAAGATGAGGCTCCTAACATGCTTATTATTTTGTCTCTTGGCATAGAAATAATCAATATAACAAGCGCCGCGAGCAAAAAATAAATAATTATTTTGGTTATATGCCTGTTGCGGCTTAAACCTTTAACTATCCAGTATACTATTGAGATACCAAATATTAAACCAAATACTATCCATGAAGCTGTAGATATGGCGCTCATAGCGCCTGCGAACACAATAAATTTACCCGCAAATTTTATTGCCCGCTTAACCGGAATAGAGTCAATAAAGAAAAAATTGGTTGTTAAAAAAAATGCCAGGTAGCTCGGTTCCAACATAAAATAACAAGCTCTGCCCCAAGAAGCAGTTTCAAAATTTTTAAGATGGATATATCCAAGAATGGGATTATAATAATAGTCATATTCACCAATCAGTACTTCTTTGTAAGGCGCTAAATGAAAATTAAAAGCCAGAAAAGAAAGTATCGAAAAAACTGAAACCACAAATAATAATAGTACCCAAAACATAGACAAAATCCACACTAACCGCGGGATTCTTTTTAAAAAATTATACAGGCAAAAAGTAAAAACCATCAGAACAATAACATACACTATGTCTGAGAGCGATTGAGGGGAATTACGAATCCAGATATAAAATAAAATAACAAAAGCAATCCCACCTGTTAATAAAAAATAAAAAACCTTTGTTTTTCTTACTGAAAATATAATTGTAAAAAAAGTAAAAAGCAATAATAAAGGTACTCTTATTTCGCTGGGTATTATAGCAGAACTTGTAAATGGCTGAAAGCTGAATAGGATACCCATCAATAAAAAAAAGAAAAAAAATTCTAACATTGAGGTAAAAAGTTTAAGCTTTGAAGCATGGTTGATTTTTCAGTTATCATAGCCACTTATAATCGCGCAGGTTATTTGCGTGAATGTCTAAATTCATTGGTATCACAAACACATAAAAATTTTGAAACCATTATTGTTGATGATGGTTCTACAGATAATACGGAAGATGTAGTAAATGAATTTGTCAATTTGATAAAAATTAAATACTTAACAATACCGAATTCAGGCTTTCCGGCAAAGCCCAGAAATATCGCAGCAGAAATGGCAACTGCTGATTGGCTGTGCTTTTTAGATTCTGATGATAAATGGACAAAAGATAAGCTACAGGCTTGTGTGCCACTGATAAGGAGTTATGATGTAATTTATCATAAGCTTAAATATTTTGGAAGGGGTAAACCATTTTACAGAAATGTTATCCCTTCAAGGCAGGTTCTATCTTCTGTTTTTGCTGATTTAATGACAATGGGAAACAGCATTCCACTTTCAGGTTCTATGGTACGAAAAAATATTTTTTTCAAAGCGAATAAGTTTGATGAAGATATTGCAATAGCTGCCTTGGAAGATTATGATCTTTGGCTGAAAATTTCAAGAATAACTGAAAAATTTTTTTTTATTCCAAAAATATTAGGTCTGTACAGAATGCATAGTAACAGCATTACAGAAATTTCATCTAAGCAAATTGATAAAATTAATCGTGTGTATCAGAGACATTTACCATACCTGGATGCATCTTATCATAAACAGGCTTGCATTATAAAAGATTACTATGCAGCCATTGTGTATGAAAGAATGAAAAATTATAAAGAAGCAATCCGCTTATATAAAGAATCTTTTGAAGCGGATAGTTTAAAGCAAATAATCAAATCAATGCTGAGAGTAATCTTAATAAAATTTAAACAGGTTTAGCAGTGTGATTTTTTATTGCAAAAAAGTTTTTAAATTCATTCTTACCAGTTTTATATAACTTCTTTCTCCAATAATCACATAATAACTTATTAAAAGCTCATCTTTATTTGCAGGGTTAAAACTCATGCCCCCATAACCTGTTTCATCCCCTGAAGGAAAAGCGAATTTTTTTTCTATTTTATTTGTGGTAAGGTTATAAGAAAAAAATTTAAACTTCAAATCATTTTGATCCCTGCCGCAGATTAGAAGCTTAGTGTTATTATAAAAAAGAAAATTAGGTGAAGACAACCGGGTTGATAGCGGATCTTCAATCCATTTTACATTTGAATAATCAACAGGTGTCGAAAATCCCAATGCCACATGTGCTGTTTCACGCCTTATTAAAAAATACATGTTATCGTTTACATCAAAACGAATGGTAGCTTCATTAGGAGAATTTCCAAGATTCAGTTTTCCAATCGTGGCATAGGTTTTAAAATCATTATTATTATTATTGTTGAACAGGCAAATATTATCCTTTGCATATCCTCCAAGCAAAGGTGTACGAAAAGAAGCAGAATACATTTTTCTTTTTGAATAGGTTAAGCGCCAGAATACAAACTGTTCGCCGGTTGTATTGTCATTAGTAATTAACTGCGGGCTATCCCAACTTTCAATATCTGAATTATAAGATGCCATAAACCCATACATTTTAGAGCCGCCTGCTTCATATTTTACTCCTGTATAATTAAGATAGAGATTATTATTTGCGCTATCTATTACAAATTTTGGATCGCGTAAATCAAGGCTGTCATTTTCAATAATATGTTGCACTGTCCATGTTATGGCGTCATCGCTTTTTACTATTTTAATTTCACCATTTAATCCGCCGATATGCTTAGTCCCTGCCCTGAATATTACGTACCAGGATTTATTATAATGTGCTATATCGGTAAAAGAAGCAAAATTTTTTGTGGCGTAAACATCACCCAGCATAACACCCGGCGCAATTTCTTCGGGCCCGTACTTAAAAGAATCTCCTAAATCGTTTACAATAACTTCTTTTGTGCAGCCACACAAAAAATATAAAAAACAAAACATTAATACAGTAAGTGGCTTAAAACAGTTGGTAATGATTTTCATGTTTTTCAAAATGGAGTATTAAAAATACATCTTATACTGAATTATTTTTAAAAACCTTAGTTACTTAATACACTTAAAGTTAGCTGAAGGCAGCCCTGACCCATAATAATCATACAAAGTGTCTAGCCCGAATTGTGATAAAACTTCCATACATGCACTCATTTCTTCTTCGCTGTATTTTTTTCGCCATGCTAAAAGCATGTTTTCGCCTTTTCGTAAAGGGCTATCTTTCCTGGTGGTAAATGAAAGTTCTTTTAATTTATTTAATGCTTTTTCATTAAACGGTTTATTTAAGTAAGAAAATAAATTTTTTACTTCATTTGAAGGGTTTTCTAAATAATTCTCGTAATAGGTTACAAAAACTTCATTATTGCAAAAGGTTTTTAGCGGTAAATAATAATTTATACACCAGTTGTAAAAATGATTTACAAGGGGGCTGGTAGCTATTTCATAATTATAAAAAATATTTGCAGGAAATAAAGGTTCCAATAAGTCTCTTTGTTCAAAGGTTCGTTTTTTGTGACTAACATAACCCCATTCTGACCTCATCCACGATTCAATGGTTGCAAAAGGATTTCGCACTAACAATATTATAGGTATTTCGGGATAATGTTTTTTTATCCAGCCCAACATTAAATTAGTATAGATATCTTTTATTAAACGTTTGGTAGTTATTATTTTTTGATTAGGCTTGTCCGTCCACCAGTTTCGCACTCTTCCGGTTAAAATTTTTTTCATAGGAATTGAAATGGCTTCACTGGTATTGGATGGCACCACATAGGTTGGATCAATAAATTGGGCTGCTATTTTTACTCTATCATACTTAAAAGGTTCGAATATAATTCTGTAGTCATTTTTATAATTAATAATGTTAGATACCAATGTGCTCCCGCTTCTACCAAGCGACGACAGCAAAATTGAATTGCGATAATCAGTATCCGTATCTATCCGGACAGTATTAATAAGTCTTGCTTTGGTGATAGAAAATAGTATCTTGAAAGTAGCAGCAGTTAATATCATTTTTACTTGTAAAAGGAGTTATTTTATTATTGATGTGAACAAACTGTCAATGTTCTTCTCAGTGATTGATATCATCGGTTCATACTACCAATTATAACGTATCATCACAGAAAAAGGGATTGTTTTTTTGTTGCAATGTCCACTGATAAGTATTATTTATACCAGATTCCAAAGACGTTAATTCAAAATCAATGTATTCTGATACTGCTTCTATATTTAAAACAACTTTGGAAACATCAAAAGACTTAGCCTCTTTGTAATTGATTTTGAAAGAAGGTATAATATTTTTAATGATGCCTAATATTTCATTAATAGAATGTCCTTTATTACTTCCTATATTTAATGCCCGGTTTATAACTCCTTGTTTTAACAAAGTAAAGATAATCCTTACGACATCCTCGACGTAGATATAATCCTTCAGGTTTGAGCCATCTCCCCATACATTAAATTCTTTTTTGTTAACTGCTTTTCTGAGTGCGATATTTATCAATCCCTGTTTTCTTGAAAGATGGAAAGCTCCATAAGGGTTAGATAACCTTAAGCATAAATAATTAAGTTTGTACAGATGATTATATAATTTTAAATACTTTTCAATGGTAAGCTTCATAATACCGTATGAGCTGTTGGGAAATAAATTATCAGTTTCTGTATGAATATAATGTGAAGAAGCTCCATAAATTGCTCCACCTGAAGAAATAAAAACAATACTTTTTATTGCATAGGATTTACAAATTTCTAAAAGATTAATTGTGGGTAAAAGATTACTTTCAATATCATACCTAATGTTGTTATTTGAAGTAGAAGGAACGGTTGTACAAATAAAATGAAAAATATAATCTACCTGATTTTCTTCAAATATGATTTTTAAATCTTCCTTATTATCAAAATCGCCTTTATATATTTTGCTTATGTTACTAAATTTTATTCCTAACGGATGCTCATTATAAATATCAAAAACAATGAATCTATAATTGCTACTTAATTTATCTGATGCATAGCTTATAATATTAGTTCCAAGGAAGCCAAATCCACCCAGTATTAAAATTGTTTCCATCAAAGATTCGATTTAGTTATTAAACACGAGCATATAAATTACTCAACCTCTTAGCATAAATATCTTCTGAAAATCGCTCATGAAAAGTTTTTTTTGCATTGTGTGCTAAACTTATTCTCACATCGGGTTTAGTATATAATTCAGTGATGGATGTGCATATTTTTTCAACTATGGTTTCAGGATTTGGGTCAAGCAGCAAGCCATTTTCTCTATCGCTAATTACTTCAGCTATTCCCGCGAAATTTGTAGCCAATATCGGTTTCCCATAACTCATAGCCGTTAATAGTGATAAAGGCATATCTTCGTTAGCTATAGAAGGCAAAGCAAAAATATCACAGGCATTTATATAATTTACAGAGTCTGATCTATAGCCTGCAAAACATACCGCATCATTAATATCTTTTTCAGATACAAATTTCCGAAGCAATTGCTCATCTTCCCCGTCTCCAACCAATATCAGTTTGATTTTATCTGACAAATCTGGTGTACGTTCATCTCTCAGTCGCTGAACAGCCTTTATCAAATTAATCTGACCCTTGCGACCCGTAAGAAACGCCACCTGCACCACGATGAAAGAGCTTTCTTGCCATTGCAGCTCTTCGAGGATATTCATTCTCGTTTTTGTTACTGTTTCAAGCAAAACTGTATTAGGTATTTGCACAATTTTTTCTTTATTGAATTTTCTTTTTTCAATCAATGCATCTCCAGCCTTTATTGAAGCAGTAATAAAATATTTTACATACTTATTAATAACCTTGTCGTATAAAGAAGAAAAAGGATTTACAGTGCTAAAGGCTATATTGTTAACCTGATAAACAATTGCACGTATTCCACACATCCTTGCTGCTAAAACAAATTGATTACAGGAGTTGGCTCCCGGATATCCGCCATTGTTTACATGCACTATTTGCGGACGGGTTTTTTTAATAAATGAGACAAACAGTAAAAAATTTACAACGAAATGAATACCTGATTTCTGTAATAAAAAAAAAGGCAACTTAATAATATTCTTAACCAACAATGGCAATTTAGAACGATTTAATTTATTGAAAAAAGTTGCATTGGCCAATCCAAAAAGGGGATAAACTGCAATATTAATTTTTAAGTTTTTAATATCATCCGATAGGCTTTTAAAGTATTCCTTGTGATTTCTAAATGCAAATAGCAAATCAAATTCCTCGTTAAGCTTTTTGTTTTTTAATAAAAAAATCATAAGTCTTTCACTTCCCCCGTAAACAAAACAGTCAGTATAGATTAATACTTTTGGTTTTTCCATCATTTGAGGTTAATTATTTTCACCGCATCTCATCCTGAAAAAGATAATAAAGTCTGCAATTCATAAGAATGTAACAGATTTTTTTGCGCATTGCTTATTTTAAAACTTTAAGATAAAAGGTTAAAGAATTCAAAGGAAATAAATGAGACAGCCGTGCCTCATAAAATGTGGGGTTTTTTTCTGCCAGTTTTATAAGACGCCTGTGAAACCAGGAACGATTCTTATTATCTATCCATTCTTTGTCAAACGAAATCTTTTCCACTTTAAATTTTGCATAACTGTATTGATATTTTTTTTGAAATGGATGAGAAGGATCAAAATAATTAAACCAGTTTAATCCAAAAAAGTTTACATGCGTAGGATCAATGGTTGCATAATAACTTCTGAAATAAGGAACAACAATAGTTATCAATGCATCATTTTTACAAATCCTGTAAAGTTCTTCAACAACTTTTAGCGGCTGCGGCAAATGTTCAAGCACATTGTCCATCATTATTTCATCAACTTCGTTATCTTCAAATGGATAGGGGAAAATAGTAAGATCATGTACTATATCCACTCCTGGTAGTTTTAAACTATCCACTCCTATAAAGCCATCTTTTTTAGCAGCGCCGCAGCCTAAATCCAGCTTAACCATATTTTGACTAAGAAAAAATTTATAAGAACTATATTAAATGAATTGCTTTTTTGCTCAAAATTTTTATAACGGTTTGCTTAAGCTTTACAAATAACTGGTCTATATAATTTTTAAACGTTTTAGAAGTAAAATAATATACGAAGGTTGCGATTACTGCTGCGACTGCACCTGTTAATGCAACTTCCAAAAGATTTACTTTACTTTTTTCAATCGGCAAAAAATTACGCACCGAAAATAAAATCAACAACAGCCCAATGACGGGCAGAATAGCAGGCGTTATAATTATTTTTATAAATTTAAAAATGTTTATTTGCAAAAACCTGCATATAAAAGTTGTATAGAAAATCCCTGTTATTGAAAAACAAATCAGCTCAAACCATGCAAAAACAATGTAACCATTGCGCGGAAAAAATATAGCGATCCCTGACCAGTAAGTAATTAATTGAACCGTGGAAATAACATAAAGCAACTTTATTTGTTTAGTTGCCATTGCTAATATGCCCGAAGGATAAGTAATAAACCCTAAAATATTGCAGAGTGCTAAAAAAGTTACAATGCTTACACTCTGATTAAATTTATCGCCAACCCATGCGAACACAAACGGCTTACTCAATAAGGCAAGCGAAAGCGTTGGAAAAACGACAGCCGGCAATAAGATGCACATTACCGTTTTAGTAAAATTAGTAAGACCATAAAAATCATTCAATGCTACAAAATGATTAAACCTTGCAATAAATGGATTAAATAAAGTTCCAAATATCGAGCGAAAGAAAGCAAGGCATGTTAACCCGATTGAATAATATGCTACGGCTTCAGCACCGGATAACTTCGCAATAGCATAGGGATCAAATTCATAAAATAAAATCCATGCAACCGTAACATATAAAGAACCAAACGCCAGTCCTTTTACACTTTGAAAAATTTCTTTCGAAAACCTGATGTGTGAAACAAGAGCTTTTAGCGAAATTGAAAATTTTTTTGAAGCATAAAAAAGTCCAACCGTTAAACCTAATAATGTAACTATTTGACAGAATAAAAAATATCCAACTATGTTATACTCTTCGTTACTAATAAAAAAGTAAACCGATACAATTTTTAAAAAGTTTATAATGATTAAAATTGTTTGAAGAATATACTCATGCACCCTCACGCCATAAATAATCTGCAGCATTCTTTGCAAAATCATATTGGGCGAAAACAAGGCAAGAATTAAAAGAAGAGATTTTGCTATATATATATCCTTTGTGCCAGAAATATCTTTTATAAGCCAGTAAGGATGAAAAGCAAACAGTATAAGTACAACAGCAAAAATTAAAATAAATACAGCCAATATAAAACTTACAAAACCGGTTATTTCAATTTCCTTTTGCTTATTATTCTTTGCAAAGTATTCGGCGGCATATTTATAACCGGCATTCAAAAAACCTAAATCAGCATACGACAAAAAAATTGTGAACGAAATACATAAACTGTAAATACCATATACCTTAGAATTATCAGATAAGTATGGAATTACAATTACAAGTGACAATACATTGAAAACTACGGCAAATAGTTGTGCTGCATATATTTTAAAATAATTTTTTTTTGTGTAAGATTTTTGCATAACTATTTTTCAAGCAACAGCTTAATAAAACTAATATCGAAAGGTGTTTGTATATAGTCCGGCAAAAGATCAACGTTAACACATCTTCTTTCACATAAAAATTTTAACAGGTTGTCTTCGCTATAAGCTACCGGTATGCGTTCATCTGTTCCATCAAATGGGGGAGCTATGGTGTGATTTAAAATACTTTTATTGTTATGAGTCGGTTCATATACCAAATAGTTTACATTATAAAATAGCGCTTCCAAAAAAACTGATGATACAGGCCCTATAACCAAAGATGTTTGGTTTAATGAATCGTGAAGGTTTTTAGTATCCGGTATAAAAAAATCTTTATCAAGAAATTTCATGTACCATTCTATGTTCTCACTTGGATGCGGCCGAAGCCGCGCTTGCTTAACGCCTAATTTTTGAAGCACTTTTTGTATAGAAAGTAAATAAACAATAAGATTACCCCTGTCACTTAAAATTGCACCATCACTATGGGGACTTCCTGCAATAGTTTTTGTTAGTATAAGAATATTCTCAAAAGAAAACTTTAGCTCCCGTGTATCAAAGTTGTTATAAGCGGGATGTCCCGAAATAAAAATTTTATTTTCATCAATTCCATTTCTTATATATAATTCTTTCAACTTTTTTCCCCATACAATTAAATAGTCACTTCTATGTTCATCAACTGAATTATATCGTGCAGGCAATCCGTGCAGGAAAAGAAAAGTGGGCAAACCCAGTTCTTTAAAAATTTTTATAGAAATATTTTCAAAAAAACTTTCATCGTTCGGTATAACTAATGCGGAGATCTTTTCTTTTAATATAAAAGATTTGAACTTATTTGAGAAATCTTCTAAGACACTTATAAACTCTTTTGAAACCAGGTAATTAAAAGGTGCAAATGCAAATAGTTTTTTTATTTCTGCACATAAAGTAATTAAGTCAGCATCATAATATTTCAAGCTATCTAAATTTATGAGCCACGGAGGTTGAATTACATAGGTACCTGTTGCCGATAACTCTTCATTGAAATTGAAATAGGCATTTGAAATAACAATCGGTTTTGATTTATCAAATTGTTTCTTTGAAAATTTGCTTTTTGTTTTTGCGGCAAATCTCTTCAATTCATACTTTGCTTTTTCTTTTTTATCGGTTTGTACGTTTTCAAGAGGACGTTTAAAATGATTGCCATAATAATAGATGTGTTTATCTAATTCATACCTTAAGCAATCGTACCACTCATCATTTAAAACCTGCTCTTTCTTGAGCCATTCGAGTAAAGAAATCTGCTCCACTTATAGAATATGATTTAACGATAAAGGCGTTCCTGCCTTAACATTTGTCTTTGCAATTTTTCCAATTATTGTTTCGTAATATCTTGTATGTAAGCCATTAGCAGGGCGTATAGAACGGATATGTTCCGATGTAATAACTTCTCCTGCCTGCATATCTTTCACTACATATAATGAGCGCTTAAACTGGAGGCTCTTTTTCTCCTTCTCCGACAATTCATAGTTTACTTTGCCTAAAGAAAGGAAGGCGCGTTCTGTTTCAATCACTAAATTTTTGAACTCTTCGAGCTCTAAAGAGAACGCTGAATCTACACCGCCGTCTGCTCTTCGTAATGTAAAATGCTTTTCAATAACGCATGCTCCGAATGCAACCGCTGCTATTGAAGCGCCGATTCCCATGGTATGATCAGATAATCCTACCGGACAATCATACAGTTCTCTCATGTGAGGAATAGTGAGCACATTTGTATTTTCAGGTGAGGCTGGATAGGTACTCGTACATTTTAGTAATACCAACTCTTTGCAACCCGCACCACGTAGCACTTTCACTGATTCCTGTATGTCTGCAATTGTTGCTACACCGGTTGACATAATCACAGGCTTACCCGTTTTAGCAACCCGCTTTAATAAAATGTGATCGGTGTTTTCAAAAGAAGCAATCTTATATAAAGGAACATTAAGTGACTCCAGAAAATCAACAGCAGTCATATCGAAAGGAGAACTAAAAGCTATTAACCCAAGTTCTTTGGCATAATCAAAAACAGGCTTATGCCATTCCCATGGAGTATATGCTTGTTTATAAAGATTGTAAAGATTTTGTCCTTTCCACAAAGAGTTTTCATCATTTATAAAAAATTCTTCGCCGGCGCCATTAAATGTAATGGTATCTGCCGTGTATGTTTGAAGTTTAATCGCATCGGCTCCTGCATCGGCCGCAGCTTTTACAATCTGCAAAGCTCTTTCTAACGATTGATTATGATTGCCGCTCATTTCTGCAATGATAAATGGCTTTTGTGCTGTTCCGATTATTTTGTTTGCTAATTGTATTTTATCAATCATGAAAATGCTTTTTAAAATAGATTAAATTCTCATCTGCACTTTCCCTTTCAAATCCTAATCTTTCGAAAATTTTAATTGATGCTGGATTTGAAGTTTTCACAACGGCAAAAATTTTTCCTTTAAAAACCGTA
>WNFZ01002239.1_pt1 | contig 18453 bp, 19 predicted proteins | sample 5400081 | NCBI WGS metagenome assembly WNFZ01 (sample SAMN13153365, study PRJNA577476) | soil metagenome | isolation source: 80 cm soil or saprolite under grassland replicate 1 | place: USA:California | collected 2016-06-15 | reverse complement strand
GTTCTGACAAACCCACTTGAGTAAAGCTTACTTTTGGATCATCGCCCTGGCTGTGACCAAAATCACACCTGTCGGTGACGCTTCTCGCAGACATGGAAAACAAAGGGTTTAGCGGATGACCGTGGTTGGTGAACTGCTCGTACCCCCCAGTGCAGACGTCGCCCTCGGAAAGCGAACGTCACCTCCCCAAGGCGCATCGCGCAGCAGCATCCAGTCCCATCGCGCAGCAGGGCCCTGCGCGAGGCCGTCTTTTTCTGGAAGGCTTGCCGGGAATGAACATGGCCTCTGCGAGCCCGTCGTGCGAGGCTGCGTAATGCCGTTGAACCGAGCGTTTCGCAGTCGAAAACCCAAACATAGCGTGTGTCCGTTGGCTCTGTGCTTTTGTTTTGCAGCTTTTGTTTTGCAGCTTCTGCTTTGCAGCTTTTGCTCTGTGCTTTTGTTCTGAAGCTTGCCTCGAACTATACTGCGTCGAGCTATGTGCGTTGAGAGAAAACCCAGCGATTGCTATAATCGTGGACGACTCACCGTTCCTGCTTCTGAGTCTTTGCTGCCGTTTCGCTGAATTCCGGCGCGTCCCAAACGAGCGCACAATTGAAGCTGCGAGCGGAAACGTGGCCAGGTAGCTCAGGTGGTAGAGCGCAGCCCTGAAAAGGCTGGCGTCGGCGGTTCAACTCCGTCCCTGGCCACCATCATTTCAATCACTTGCAAGCCTTCCTCCCGGTCACTTGGTCACACTCGGTCACAATTCATCGGTCACGATTGGTCACAATTCAATTCACTAAACGGCTGCTGAGTCGATCGACCGCTCGCTGTTGGCTTTCGGGCACGAACTGCTGGTAGATGTCGAGCGTAGTGCTCGAACGCGAGTGCCGCATTTGCGCCTGCGCGTCCTTCACATCGGCGCCGGCGATCTTCAGCCAGGTCGCGTGAGATGTTCGCAGACTTCTCCAGTTCACCCAGGGCAACTCCATCGATCGAGCCGCAGGCTTGATGAACCGTACCAGTATGTTGTTGTCGCGAAGCGGACCGCCGAATTGAACTCCTTGGAAGACGAGATCATCCGGTCCATCAGACTTCACGACTTTGTACTTTCGGATGGCATTGCCAGCCTTGACCTCAACCGTCAACCCTTTAAGCCGTTGGATTCGGTCGATTACGCAGCTATTGACGCCAATGGTCGCGTTGGATGCTTCACTTTTGGGCGCTCCCCAATCGCCGCGGCAAAACCGCTCATCGATCGTGATGGAGCTTGTTCCTATATCGTTCCAACGTAAGCCTGCCAGTTCACTGACTCTCAGTCCTGTGTAGATCGCCACATGAACCATCGAGGCGTAGGGCTCAGGAATCAGTTCTCAGGAATCAGTTCAACGAGCAGGTCGAACTGTTGGGGTGTGAGGTATGGTTTGGAGCGCTTCTTGCCGCGCTTGTCTGGAGGTATGCGCAGCGACTCCGCCGGATTTCTCACCAGCAGATCGTGCTGCACAGCGAACCGCAATGCACTCGAAAGTACGTCACGGATCTTGTCTCGCGACTCATGCGACAGCATTTGGTTGGTTGTGCTTGTCGTGAGCTTTGAGAAGTAGGTTTGAAGGGTGAGTGCGGTGAGGTCGCGCAGGCAACATTTTCCGAACGCGGGAAGCAAATAATTGTCCAGAACTCCTCGCGTCCTATCAAAACTGGTTGTTGCCATCAGAGGCTTCACCACTGGTTTGTAAATTGTTTCTATGAAGTGCTCGAAGTTGGTCGCTGATCCGAGACTTTCCAGGCCCTGATTCAGCGGTCGCAGGTATTCAGTCGCAATCTTTCTGACCTCGCGCTCCGGCACCGTGGCGGCCGCCAAGCGGACCCGCTGTTGTTTTCGAATGTGCTTGCCGTCGACAAATTCGTCACGCCAAACACGTATTGTCCACCAAGCCCCGCGACGTTGGGGCTGGGGGTTTTGAAACCTCCTCTTTGCCATGCGCTCCATCTCCTGGGGAGAAATCGGAGCGCCGATGTTCGCCTGGCGAATTATAGCAACGTCGTCCATTGGAGGGTTCAACAGTTTTGGCGGACAGGCTTTTCCTTCTTGGGCACTTCAGGTGCCCGCTGAGTGACAAATTAGGAAAGCCGACGCGAGGAGGGCGTGAGGCTGGCGAACATTCTCCTCGCGGCGGCTTCAGGGACGAATCTGTCGTTGGGTTGGCCTCCAAGCCGTGATCGCTCTGGCCGACAGATTCTTTGCTTAACGCGTTTACCACTTTGATTCCTTTTCTTCTCGTTGTCCAATAACTTTTCAGAGGAGAACTATTCCTGCAGGTTATAGCGCGTGATTTCCCTGGAGTGGCGATCCACAGCTAAAGGGGGAAGAGTTCCAAGCATTGGTAAGGAAAATCTCCCGTTGTTTTGGGTGGTCGATGTCCAATTTGCCCCATCTTCTTGCTAATTGTTCGCTGCTATCATTTAAATGCAAGCTTTGGAGCTGCTTCATAAGCGAACGACAAGCCGTCTTTAGCGGCCACGTCACTCCAGAAGATAATCCATTTACGATTTTGCTTGGCACCAAGCCGGCGGCGGGTTCACGCAACGCATCGTGACGAGAAAGGCGATATCGAGCGCGCTGATGCGTCGTGACAGTGTCGATGCGGCATTCCTAGTGCCGCTGCCGCCCGACTGAAGTTGTGCGTGTTGGCTACCTCTACGAATAACGCCAAGTCGGCAAGAAACCGCACTGTGTTTTCCTTTCTACGGCTCATACCGGGTCCATGACAGTTCAAAGACGCTGATCGATGCTTCTCGCCAACGGATAATGATCTGCCGCTTGGCGCTGGTATAACTGTATCCAAACTGGCTGTTTAGAAATACAGCCACTCCCTTTCGCTTCATATCAGAGTGCTGCGAACCTTGGCCGCCGCACAATCCGAGCTTGAACCTGCTTCAAGCGTGCGGACAGGTCGAATGTCGGAGAGACCCGACTATCGGTTTGTCGGCAACCAATCAGTTGAGCATAAGTCCCAAAAAACGCCCAAGCATCCAGGATTTTGTCTGCAGCCATGCCGACTTTTGGGGAGTAATCTCCCAGAAGCCCGTTTTGAGCCAACTTTCGGATTGCTGACAAATCAGAAGTTGATCCCATAGCGGGTGGCCATTGCACAGGCACTGCTGAATCATCCTTCGATTCTGCTGGCTGACGACCGATTGACGGTTCTAATTGTGCGGAAACCTCTTCAATAGGGCTCCGCCATCGTTCTGAACAAAATTTCATGTAGCATTCATGCGCACTTAATTTGTACTTTCTACGGTTGGCAGAGTGGGAAATGCGAATTCTCGTGGTCGAAGACGAGGAAAAGGTCTCCCGATTTGTATCTCGCGGACTGATTTCTGAGCGTTTTGCCGTTGACGTCGTGCGTGACGGCAAGAGTGGCGTGGAATTCGCCCAGACCTATCAGTACGACCTCATCATCCTTGACTTGATGCTTCCGGGTCTTACAGGTGGTGAAGTTCTGCGTCGAATTCGGAAGTCGAAGTCTGAGGTCCCAATTCTGATTCTGACCGCTCGTGATTCCGTAGGCGACAAAGTCGAGCACTTCGAGGCTGGTGCTGACGACTATTTGACTAAACCCTTTGCATTTGCCGAACTTCTGGTTCGGGTCAAAGCTCTACTACGTCGAGGCCCTGTCACCAGGGCTAGTGTCTTGCGGGTCGGGGACCTGGAATTGGATCGTCTTTCACAACAAGTGAAACGCGCCGGTAAGCGAGTCGAGTTGACCTCGAAGGAGTATGGGGTACTTGAGTATCTGATGGCAAACGCGGGCCGAGTCCTGTCGCGCACCATGATCCTGGAACATGTGTGGGACCAGAGTTTTGATGGAGCGACAAACATCGTGGACGTGTATGTCCGCCATTTGCGAGCCAAAGTCGATGATCCGCATGAGCCTAAGCTGATACGCACCATTCGCGGCTTGGGCTACGTGATTTCTGAAAATGAGGTGGAGACGTGATTACACGTTCCATCCGTTTTCGCATGGCACTTTGGTATGCCGCTCTGTTAGCGGCGGCGCTGGTTCTATTTGGTGCAGCTTCGTACGTCGGATTGGAACGCTATCTTCAGAAGTCTTTGGAGGAGTCTCTCGTCAAGCAAGCCCGATCGATTGGAGACGTGCTGATCGTCAATATCAATCAGAGCGGTCAAGATTATGTGAACAATGAAATCACGGAACACTACTCTCCGGAGATCAATGGACGCTTTATTCGTGTGACCCGAGCCGACGGCAAACCGATATTCATCTCCGGTTTGCCGAAAGACGGAACATTCGATCCTGCGCATGTTCCGCCCCCACACTTGCCCGTCACTCAACCGTTCTCGCATGAAGTCGAGATGTCTGATGGGCACGAACTCTTACTTCATGGTTTGCCATACCGAGCGAGCGACGGCAGCCAATTTCTAATTGAGGTTGCGGCACCTTACAACCAGATTGAATCCGTGCTCCGGGGCTTGCTGCTGACATTTGCTTTGGGCCTACCGCTAATCGTTGCATTAGCAATCGGGGGTGGTTACCTTCTCATGCGCCGCGCACTGCACCCTGTCGATGAAATTCGGCAAAAAGCAGCTCAGATCACATCGCGCAATCTCGGCGAACGGCTCCCAGTTGTGCATACGGGCGATGAACTGGAACGGCTCGCCGTTGATCTCAACCGGATGATCGAACGGCTAGAGACGTCGTTTCACCAAGTAAATCGCTTTTCGGCGGATGCCTCGCACGAGTTGCGTACACCTTTGACTGTTCTGCAAGGAGAACTGGAGTCAATGGCTCGGAGCAGCTCTAATCTTCCAATTGAAATTCGCGACACGATTGGCAGTGCTTTGGAGGAAACTCAGCGCTTAGCTAAGATTGTTGAGAATCTCTTAGCGATCTCTCGTTTGGAAGCTGGTGAAGCGCGAAAGCAGCTTGAACGCTTAGATTTTGCAGAACTCGCCCGTAGCACTGCTGACCAGATGCGACTCCTGGCGGAGGAGAAGAACATCCACCTGGACTGCAATGGAGCCGAACACGTCGAGGTCGATGCTGATCCCGCTCGCCTAAAACAAGTCGTGGTGAATCTTCTAGACAATGCCATTAAGTACACACCGGAAAAAGGCAGGGTAAGCATTTCCGTGGTGAAACAGGACAGCCGCGCGGTTCTCGAGGTCGAAGACAATGGAATTGGCATCTCCACCGACGATTTGCCGCACGTTTTTGAACGTTTCTATCGTGCTGACAAAGCCCGTTCTCGTCAGATGGGTGGAACCGGGTTAGGACTCTCGATCGTCCGCTCGATCTGCCTCGCCCATGGCGGTCGTGTCACCGTGAATAGCACAGAAGGTCGCGGCAGCCTCTTTCGCGTCGAACTGCCGTTGGCCACCAGCATCCGATTTCAATCTGGCGATTCTTAAACCGCCAGTTTCAGCGACCGAATCCTGAATGAAATTTCATCCTCGGTTCAGCCGTGATTAATCCCCGGCGTATAGCGTTAGGTTTGATTGTCATCTGCCAAGGAGAACCCCATGGCCGCACTCAGGCTGGTTCCGCTCGCGGCGTTGCTTCTTGGATTGATTGTGCTCATTTCCTGCGATAACGAGAAGCGAGCGAGCAGTGCCAGCGGAACGGGAGAATCCGCAAACCAGAGGCCGGAACCTAAGCCCGACGCGGACGAAGGTGAAGAGGGTGAAGAAGGTCCGGTCACTCCTGCCGCGGTGGCTGCCGAAAAGGCTGCCCCACAACAAACCGCGGGCAAGCAGTTTACCTATAATTTCGACGGCGATACACCCGGACAGCTGCCCGCGAACTTCCATAGCGCGAAGACTGGAGCGGGCACCCAGGAGAAATGGGCGGTAACCGCCGACGGAGCTGCTCCCTCCAAACCGAACGTTGTGGCCCAAACTTCAACCGATCAAACTGACTACCGCTTTCCTCTTCTGATTTCTGACGAGGGATCTTTTCAGGATTTGGACGTCAGCGTGAAATTCAAGGCCGTCTCAGGAAACATCGATCGCGCGGGAGGCTTGGTTTTCCGCCTCAAAGACCCCAGCAACTATTACATCGTTCGCGCTAACGCCCTTGAGAACAACTATCGCCTGTATCACGTAGTGAACGGACGACGCAGCCAGTTCGCCGGCACAAACCTCAAGGTCACGTCAGGGGAATGGCACGAGCTGCGGGTTGAAGTGGTAGGCAACAAGATCACCTGCTATTACGACGGCAACAAGAAGATCGAGGCCACGGATGACACGTTCAAGGATGCTGGAAAGATCGGGCTCTGGACGAAAGCCGATTCGGTGACCTATTTCGACGATCTGAAGGCGACCGCGAAATAATGGGAGTTATTTTTTAAGGAGATGCCATGAGAGGAATTGCAAACAAGTTGGCGATCAGAGTCTGCTTCATATTGAGCCTTGGAGTTATCGCGACCGTCGGATATTCGCAAGAAACTCCCAGTGACTATCAAGAAGTCTTGAAGATCGTGGGCAAGACTGGCGATTACAAATCTAACGTCCTCAAGGTCAACATTCCGAGGAGTGATCTGCACATCAACGTTGCCGGATACTCTCTGCCAACTCCCTTTGGTTTTGGCGGTTGGTTCGCCATGACCAAGGGCGAAGGCGGAGAAGAAGTGGTCATGGGGGACCTGGTCCTGACTCAGGAGGAAGTGAATCCCGTGATGTCCTCCCTGCTTGAACATGGCTTTGAGGTCACGGCGCTACACAATCACTTCTTTTGGGACGAGCCTAGGGTTTTCTTCATGCATATCCACGGACATGGAAAAGCTGCCGAATTGGCGAATCAAATCAAGCCCGCAATTGACTTGATTGGTCACGTGAAACCGGCTGAATCTGGCAACAGTCCAAAGCCTGCTCCCCAAAAACAAGGAACCCTAGATACAGACCGAATTGCAAAGATCGTCGGCCATGTGGGTGAGCAGACTGGTCCCGTGTACAAAATCACATTGGGTCGAGATGATCTTGATGTGAAAGAGATGGGAGCGAAGATCAATGCTCGTATGGGATTGAATACCTGGGCGGCGTTCGTAGGGTCGAATGATGACGCGGCGATCGCCGGTGATATCGCGATGCTGGAATCTGAAGTCACCCCAACGTTGAAAGCGCTTCGCTCAAATGGACTGGACGTGGTAGCGATCCATCATCACATGATCAATTCGAGGCCCGTCATCATTTTCTTGCACTATTGGGGGCGAGGGCCGGCTGACAAGCTGGCAACCGGGTTCAAGGCCGCAGTGGACGAGCTGGGCAAAGGAAGCAAGTAAGCAAAAACCATCAGATGAGCAAGCAGGCGCAGCGACAACCAGTAACTGTGGATCGTGGGGAAACGGACTCGTTTACCTTGCGAGAGCTGCTGCTCTATTTTCTGCGACTCGGCACGTTCGGTTTTGGTGGACCGATAGCCCTCGCGGGCTACATGCAGAGAGACCTTGTCGAGCAACGCCCCTGGGTTTCGAAGGCGGATTACCTTGAAGGCTTAGCTTTTTCTCAGCTTTCTCCGGGACCTCTCGCTGCCCAGCTAGCCATGTATATCGGGTGGCTGCGAGCTGGGTTCATGGGTGCAACGCTGGTAGGAAGCGCGTTTATTCTGCCTTCATTTCTGATGGCACTCGTTTTGGCTGCCCTATATGTCCACTTCGGCAGCCTGCCATGGATTCAAGGCATGTTTTATGGCATCGGCTCGGCGGTAATCGCAATTATCGTGCGAAGCGCGATAAAGCTGGTACGTACCACGGTCGGCAAAGACTTCCTCCTGTGGATGATTTTTGCAGCGCTGGCACTCACCACCGCCGTGACGCAATCTGAAATTGTTTGGCTCTTCATTTTGTCTGGGTTTGTTGCGATGCTTATTAAGGCACTCCTGAGCCTGGCACGAGTTGATTCAATGTTCTCGTTCGCTGTTGTGACGCCACTGTTGACCGGAATTCACGGCGTGGCGGCACTGGCAACAGTCGGCGTCCTATTCCTTTTTTTCTTAAAAGCCGGCGCGTTCGTATTCGGCAGCGGTTTGGCGATCGTCCCTTTTCTCTATGGAGGAGTTGTCGTCAAGTTTCATTGGCTGACCGAGCGTCAGTTCGTGGATGCCGTCGCGGTAGCGATGATCACGCCCGGCCCAGTGGTCATAACCTCCGCTTTCATTGGATTCCTAGTTGCGGGAATTCTGGGTGCTGTTGTTGCGGCCGCTGCCGTCTTTGCGCCTCCCTTCCTGATCGTCGTACTCGGTGCGCCTTACTATCGGCGTTTTGCTCAGAACCCCCAAGTCAAGGCGTTCGTTAAAGGTGTAACGGCTGCTGCCGTGGGCGCGATTGCCGGAGCGGCATACATTTTGGCTCGACGCTCACTGGTTGACTTGCCAACAGCCATAATCGCGATCGCCACTCTCGCAGTGCTGCTCGCTATCAAAAAGATTCCCGAGCCTGTATTGATCCTTGCCGCTGGTGCAATAGGTGTTCTTCTGCATGGCACGCGATGAGACGCTTAGGTCTTCAAAAGACGCCCAGAAAGACTTGTTTGTTTCTCCTGGCGATCTTTTCCATTTTCTCGAGACATCTCGTCGGACAGCAACAATCCGGCTCACAACGAAAGGAACGGCAACTTGGCGCTCAGGAACTCCTGCGAACGGCTCAGGCAGCAAGAGTCGAGAATCCGCCCAAATTAGATGGCGCAATGGACGATCCGTTGTGGCAGAAGGCCACGCCCATCTCAAACTTTCTGCAACGGGAACCGTTCGAAGGACAACCGCCAACAGAGAGAACCGAGGTCCGCGTTTTGTACACCAAGCGCGCGGTTTACTTCGGAATTAAGTGCTTCGATTCTCAATCAAAGGGCATTGTCGCCACAGAGCTGCGCCGCGACGTACCACAGGAACTAGACGACTATTTGGAGATCATCATTGACTCTTCTCACCATCGTCGCAACGCCTATGTGTTTCAGATCAATCCGCTAAGTACTCAACGTGATGCGCTGATTACAGAAGAGCAGCGCACCGAGCAGAGTCAAGGTGACGGCGATTCTGGTTGGGACGGAGTTTGGATTTCAGAGGCCCGAATCACGAAAGAGGGGTGGACCGCAACGGTGGGCATACCCTTCTCCACGCTCAACTTCATGCAGTCGCGAGATGTGATCTGGGGAATCAACTTCAAACGATTTATCCGTCGCAAGAACGAAGAAGACATGTGGTCGGGCTGGCGACGTGCCTACGGCGCAGCGCGCATCAGCCAAGCGGGAGAGCTGCATGGGATTTCAGAGATCGGCAGCGGGCGCCTCTTTATCGTGAAGCCTTATGGCTTGATTGGCTTCAGTCATTTTCCTTCAAATACCGCAGGAACAGGATTTACCCCGGGTACCAGTGCACTGCACACCGGCGGTGTGGATGTGAAGTTGGGATTGCGATCGAATTTGGTCGCCAATTTCACCGCCAATACTGACTTCGCCGACGCTGACGTGGACACACAGAAGTTCAATCTAACTCCATACAAGCTCTTCTTCCCAGAAAAGCGCCAGTTTTTTCTGGAGAACGCTGGTGTCTTCGACTTCTCCATTGGCGGTGACAGTGACCTCCTATTTTTCAGCCGTCAGATTGGCATCGATCCCATTACCGGCGAAGAAGTTCCTATTAACGGAGGCGCCAAAGTCACCGGATCGCTTGGAAAGTTTGAACTTGGTTTGATGGATGTGGATACGCGAAGTTCGGGTCCAAACCCTTATGCAAACTATGCCGTCGCACGGGTGAAGCGCTCCCTTTGGGGTGGCTCCTACGTGGGTGTGATGGGTATTGATAAGCGTTCGGGAAATCCGTTTGATAGTTTCAACCAGACAGCCGGCGCCGACACGCGTCTCGTGTTTTTGAGGAATCTCGTAGTGCATGGCTTCGCGACCCAGACACGGTCTCCGATGTTCTCATCCGGGCAAACGGATGTAGGGCGAGCCTGAATTTTCAGAGTGACTGGCTGGAGCTAATTGCTAGCCGCCGCAAAATCGGACCGAACTTTAATCCGGAAGTCGGCTTCATTGAACGTGCCGATTGCATTTGCGACTACTTGGACCCAACCTTCAAGCTGCGGCCGAAGCTGAGTGGCCTACGCGAGATTCAGTTTGAAGGTTTTATTTTTCATGCGCCGGATACAAAACATGTGTTGCAGACTCAGGAATGGCAGACTACGTTCCGTGCAGAATTCAATAACGGATCATATACCGATGACGATATCGTGGACGTTTTCACCCAACGCCTGATCGAGCCATTCAACATATATAAAAACGTTTTCATCCCCGTCGGTGAGTACCACTGGACGCGCCATCAACTCACTTACGGTTCACCTCAGGATCGCAAGCTTACCGCCAGTTTCTTCGAGCGGTTTGGCACGTACTACAACGGACACCTGAATGAGGCGCGTGTCCGGGCTATGTATCGGGCCAGCAAACGACTATCGTTCAGCTTCGCCGAGCAGTGGAACCGATTCCGGCTTGGGGTAGTCACAGACCCTTCGGGGACGGTCTTGCCATCCTCAGCGGCCAATTTCTCCGTCGTATTTGGCAGCTTTCAAACGAATTATTCATTCTCCCGATTTCTGACCCTCTCCACATTGCTGCAAATGGACACTGCTAACAATCAAGGCGCGAGTGCCAACATTCGTCTTCGCTGGAATTACCGTCCCGACAGTGACCTGTTCGTGATCTACACGGCAGGTCAGCGTTTCGCCAGCTTGGTCGCAGCAAACCCGCCGCAATTCTACGAGAACCGCTTCGCCATCAAATTCACATATTCTTGGCGACCGTGAGGTGAACATGAAATGGATTACACGCAAAGACGTGAAAGTAGATCGCGTTGCTTGCCCTTGGCTAATTAAGCGATTCGTCGACCCCCAGGCGGAGTTCTTGTTTGTTGAGGAAAAAGATCTGCTGGATGAGTCAAAGCGACAAGGTGCCACTCCCTTCGACGCGCCCAAGATTGAAGCAATCAAACTTAACCATCGCGGCCCTCGATGCACGTTCGAGGCAATCATCGAGGACTTCGCGATCACTGATTCCGCGGTGCAACGACTCGGCCTGATTGTGCGAGCTGCCGATGTGAAGGGACAAGAGGACGCAGCTGCCGAGGGGGTTGGCCTGCGCTCGATTGCACAGGGATTCGCCGCCATGGGTCTGTCGGATCAAGAGAGACTGGCAAGACAATTTCCCGTGTATGACGCTCTTTATGCCTACATTCAGAGCAAACATCAGTGAATGCCTATCGAGACCGGGCCATCATCAACGTCGCAGCCTTCCTGCGTTCGCTCGGTGTCGGTTTCATGGGAGTGGTATTGGGCATTTACCTCTCTCGGTCCGGCCACTCGGCTTTTCAAATTGGTGCCGTACTCGCATTCGGTCTAGCAGGTTCTGCCTGTGCGACCACTCTAGTCGGAATCACTGCCGACCGGGTGGGACGTAAGCGATTCCTTGTTCTCCTGTCGATTCTGACCGCATTGGGTGGGCTATCGCTTTACGCATTGCCAAAATTTCCACTGCTGCTGGCAATGGTTCTCGTTGCGATGCTCAATGGGACCGGCACGGAACGTTCGGCAATATTCGCGCTGGAACAGGCCGTGATACCGGGGCTAGGTCCGGATACCCGGCGAACTTGGAATTTGGCCTTTTATAACGTGCTAATTGATGGCGGTGGATCGCTTGGCGCTCTTGGCGCAGGTCTTCCACTGATTTTGCAGCGTCATTTCGATCTTCCGTTGCTCCGTGCCTATCAACTGCTTTTTGTCGGATATTCCGCGTTGTATCTGATTGTGGGCGGGCTCTACTTGCTTCTCTCTCCTGCGATAGAGGTCAACGCCGCTTCGAGTCTCGAACCCGCTCGAAAGATCAACCCGGACAGCAAAAGGATCATTGGGAGACTGACTGCACTATTTTCATTGGACTCTTTTGGAGGCGGGTTTCTGACGGATGCGCTCGTGTCCTATTGGTTCTTCAGACGGTTCGGACTATCCGAGCACGATCTGGGGATTGTCTTCTTTGTAGTCCATCTATTGAATGCTCTTTCCCATCTTGGGGCTGCATGGCTGGCACGCCGAATTGGGCTTGTTAATACCATGGTATTCACGCATTTGCCTTCCAGCTTACTACTGATAGCAGTGCCGTTCGCGCCGTCTGCGACGTTCGCGATCTTGTTGTTTTTCGCTCGGGAAGCCTTAGTGGAGATGGACGTTCCAACGCGGCAATCATACGTCGCCGCCTTGGTTGCGCCTACTGAAAGAAGTTTCGCCAGCGCATTGACTAATGTTGCCCGAAATGTATTCTGGGCAATCGGTTCCGCCATCGCTGGTGTGCTAATGCAGGACCTTACATTCTCAGCACCGCTGATAGTCGGGGGTAGCACGAAGATCGCATACGACTTACTTCTCTACAAATCGTTTCGTCGGGTAAAAGCGCCGGAAGAAACTCGCTGATTTACCGGAGACATCTCGATTCCTGAAAACGAAACATTAACAACTTTCTTATTTCAGAGGATTCGAGAAGTGCTACAGTACGGGGAACGTTTTTGATGTTGCGGGGCGTGCACGATTGTACGCACGTTTCTGCTTTTCTCCGCGAAATTCCAGCCTCCTGGGATCAGGAGCATATCCCGTACGGGTTCCCGAAACGCGATGAAACACCAGCCGCTCCCCCGCTGGCGCATTCGTTGCCGACCACATAGCACGGTAAGCTCGACTGGCAGTGAGCCCAGAATCGAGGATCGTGCCCCAGCTACGACGAAGGGAGTAAATCGTTATGCCCACCCCGGCAACCGCACAATACACACCGTTTAGTAAGGATGTTCTCGGCCGGTACGTCTGCAATGGCCTTGACGAAGCTTTGGCTAGCACCGATTCATCCCGCAGTCCAAATGCTCGCATGTTCGACGTTATTATTTTGGGCGGAGGATCTTTCGGGTCGGTTTGTGCCCAACACCTCTTTACGCAGGACAGCACCCATAGCCATCGCATTCTCGTGCTAGATGGCGGGCCCTTCACCATTCCTGAGCACGTACAGAACCTACCCGTCCTTGCCGGGTTGAATGTGCCCGGCGCAACCAGCATTCAGGATCTCCGGAGCCAAGGGCAATATGGACCAGATAAGCCGCGGGAGGAGGTCTGGGGTATTGCCTGGCACTCGTCCACAAAATTTCCCGGACTGGCATACTGCCTGGGTGGACGTTCCTTATATTTTGGCGGCTGGTGTCCCCAACTTCTCGACGCTGAGATGAATGCCTGGCCGCCGGCAGTGCGCAACGACCTCGACGCGAACTACTTCGCGCAGGCGAGTGAACAGATCGGCACCAACGTCACCAACGACTTCATCTCAGGACCATTGCACGAGGCGTTGCGGCAGGTGCTCTTTAACGGGATTCAGGGCGGCGGCGTACCAGAGGCGATCCCGCTCAACCAGCTGCCAGTGCATCCCCCGATACAGGCTGACATTGACCAACTCGAAGCGCCGTTAGCAGTTCAGAGCACGACTAGGCCAGGCTTGTTCCCGTTCAATAAATTCAGCACCGCGCCCCTACTGACCAGGGCTGCGCGCGCAGCTTACTCGGAGAGTGGTGGGGACGACTTCAAGAAGCGGCTTATGATCGTTCCACGTTGTCATGTTGGCGGGCTTCAATGACAGTGCTCACTGTGGAAGACTCCGTTTGCAACTGGGTTGCGCTGCCCGAGACAGTAACCGTCTCCGAGATGGAACCTACTTGCAGTTGGTAGTCGAGGGCGACCTCATCCTGGCCATGAAGCTCGATAGCGTCCCGCACGATCGATCGAAAGCCATCCTTCGTCACGGTCGCCCGGTAATATCCCGGCAACAACCCCGAGACCCGGTAAAATCCCGCCGAGTTGGTCGTGGCCGTCGACTGCACATGAGTCTGGAGATTCTCAAGGGCTACCGTTGCTCCAACGATCGCTGCTCCGCTCGTATCTGACACTGCTCCAGTGACCATGGCTGACGTCGTTTGACCAAAAGCCATTGCAGCCGCAACCACGACCGTCATGACGACGCCCAACACTCGCCCCAAATCTCTGTTCATCTTCATCCCTCCGCGAACTGTCTGCGATAGAGGTTTGCTAAGAAGCGTCGAGAAGTTCTCAGTTCGGGAACAAGAAATTCAAATTTTGTTGTATAGGGAGCTTGTTCAGAACCACGCAATCGTCGAACCTAAGGCTCGCGAACAAGACCCGACACCGCAAGGGTAAGTTTGAAACTTTCGGCGCGCCTTCAGCCTATGGGTGGTTTGCGGGGCTGGCGAGAGAGGCCATTAGTAGTCGCCGCCCTCGGGGGAATGGGCTCCCTTTCGGAGGCTCGACGGTCACGAATACTGTGTCAATCCGCGATAAAACTTGCGGATCTGAGACTCGAAGCGTCCATCGATTCTGCGTCTCATTATCCAAATAAAATAGTCCGAGGCTCTCGGCTGTCGTGGAATTCGGCTGACGGAAGCCCCAAGCTTGGAACGCAGCGGCAACGTGGCTCTTTGCCGCCTTCACAAGGTCAAACGCATAGAAGACCAAAAGATGATGCTTCACGTAGTAGATACGACCGTAGGTGCGGGATGATTTCCCCGTTTTATCGACGTCGTACACGTCCACGATATGCAGGTCTCGGGCTCCGAGAATCTCCTTCGCTTCGCTTGTCTCCACAACGTTGGAGGCAAGCCTCGGAGATTCCATATCCTCTGCCTCTTGCGCGCGATCGGCTTCAATCTTCCGCTTTTCGAGTTGCCCAAGAGCATCTGCCAGTTGGCCTTGCAGTGAGTCCCTGGCTGCAACCTCTTCCCGCAGAGTATTGCGAATCAAATCTAAATCTGCAGTTTGCTGTTTGAGGTGCACATCCTCCTGGGACAGCAACGCCTTAAGGTCAGAGTAGGTCGACTCCAGCGCCCTATATTCCGCCGTGACTCGATTCAGCGCGTTTGTGGCTTCGTGAGTGCGGTTCTCCGCTTCTTTCGCTTTTATGCTCGCTTCTTCGCTGTGCTTCTCGGCAACGAGAGCGCGGTTTTTCAAGTCTACAAGCTCTTCGCGATTGTCCTGCTCCACAACCGGATTGGAACCGGCGCGGGGACCGACATCCTGGGACTGGCGACTGGTTGCCAGGAAGAAAAGAAGAAGAACCGCGGCAACGGCCCAGCCTCCAGGTGCGGACACTATTCCGACGAGCCGAGCAGCACCCTGCCACCACGAACCTGGATGAGAGTCGCGCAGGTTGCGTGCGACTTCGCGCGCTCTTCGACTTCGATCTTCCCCTGCCCGAGCCTTTTCAAGTACTCTCGCCAGGAGTCGGCGACAGGTCCCGCATACCTTTTGGTGCTCATTCAGGAAACTGATCTCTTCCGGGGAGAGTTCCCCGAGGGCAAACAGACAGCAAAGCTCCTCGAACCTTTCACGATCGGGATGGGCTCGCAGGAGATGCTCGATACTGTTCTTCATGGTCTGCATGGCCTTCCCACAATGAAAGGCCCTTCGGCAGAGCCAGGTGCGGACTTCACCGGACTATCCTCGTTGCTCTCTGCGACGTGGGCGTCAGGGTCCGTCATTTGCGACCGGAGTGTCTTCATACCTCGATAGTAGAGATTTCTCGTATTGGCCAACGATTCCTGCAACACTGCCGCAGTTTCCACCAGAGTGTAACCGTCAAAGTGAACAAGCTCAATGGTTCTGCGCTGTCGGGGATTCAGGGTACCCAGATACTGCTCCACGAGTGCACTTCTTTCAAGCACGCCGTGAATAGTTGCCACCCGTGCAAGCGCCGATTGAAAGGAGGAGAAGTCGTCAATGTCCCCTACTTCTCTCGCCTGGAGATACTTCCTCCTCATCAAAGCTTTGAAATGCGCGAATTGTGCGATCCATGTCTTCACTGAACCGCGAGTTGAATCATATTTGTCACGTTGAACGTAGATCGCCAGAAAGACATCTTGCACTACGTCTTCAGCTTCTGTTCGCTCCCGCAGTATTTTCCACGAAACCGCAAAGGCGAGTTTCCAATACCTGACGAAGAGGACCTCAAAGCATTTCTCACAACCCGCTTGCAGGAACTCAATTAATACCGAATCATCAATGAGCTTCGAATGGGCGTGCTCGCAATTATTGGAATGGCAAACCGCGTTCTTAGAAAGGAGGGGAGGGATGGTCATACAGCAGCAGGCCGCCCAAGTTCGTAATTTCATCACCTGCCCCCATCCGAAACTTGAACACATTAGTGTGCTCACGCTGGCTCGCAAAAAAGAGAGATCGATTCTTGTTGTCGGAGACAACCGGTGGAAGGTCGACAAACTCGGTCTGTGGACCGCAAGAAAAGCATATCTGCGACACGCGAAACAGGCGATTTTCTGAAAAACTTACCGAGACGTCCGTCAGGATGTTTCGCATCTTGTCTCCCTTCAACGAGGAAAGAGACGTATACATTTGCAGCTTGAATTCGTACAGCCGTGCACGTTGGCTCTCGGCGCACGCAACATGCCTCTATTTGAGATGCCGAGGAATGAATTTGTACCGCCCACCTGAAGAGGCTGTCAAGCTATATCGCAGACAATAGTGGAAGAGTTGTCTATACCAAAACGACCTATGCTCTAAAATTCTTCTTTTTGGGGACGCGCCTCGCTCGTCACGGACGTTGCTACCCGATTTGGCCCACCAGCGGAGAGATAGAGGCGATGGCCACAATGACGACTTTGTGCTCCACTTCCAATAAAACCCTTTGGTGTCCAACGGCATACGCTTTTTTCTTGACCTAAAGGTGTCCAATGGAGTACACATGAATAGTGCAAACGGTTGTTGAAACGCCCACTTACCTCTCTGCTGCTGAAAAACTCTTCAGCGAGGAAGAGCGGGCCGACATTGTTCTGACGGTTGCAGCTGATCCGGAGTGTGGGGAAGTCATGAAAGGAACTGGTGGATTTCGCAAGTTTCGCGTTGCGCGCGGGGGAAAAGGTAAGAGCGGTGGGGCGCGCGTTGTCTATATCCAGCGGGATAATACGGTTCCCGTTTTTCTTATTGCCGTCTTTCCGAAAAATGAGAAAGAGAACCTCACGAAGACTGAAAGGAATGCTCTTAGAAAACGTGCCGATACAATTTTTGAAAATTACCGCAGGAGATAGGTTATGAAGACGCAGTTTGAAGAGCTCATGAGCGGACTCGATGATGTCGAGTCTTTTCTCTCTGGTGAGAAAGAGGGTTTTAAGGTGCATGTTCCTGCGAAGGTCGATGTCAAAAGCATTCGCAACAAGCTGCGTATGACTCAAGCTCGCTTCTCGGACGTTTTCGGCTTCAGCCTTGATGCCATCAAGCATTGGGAAGGAGGGCGCCGGACACCGGAAGCTCCCGCGCGCACCCTTCTCACCGTAATCGACAAGAATCCCGCCGCAGTCCTCACCGCGCTTCAGCCGGCGGCTTTCGCTGCTGCCGCCGGACCTTCCAAAGTGCATACTGTTCGGTACAAGACCATGAAGAAGACCCGCAGGAGGGGCCATTATGTTGCAAGAGCTTCTCAACATGGAGATCGCTCCTATCGGTAGTACACATTACACACCTGTCGACATTCTTCGATGAACGGACAGCGCAGCGTGTGGGGTTCGGCGATCAGGGAATAGGCATCCGTTGTGGTGGTTGCCGGTGCCGGAGCCACTCTTACCCCTTGTCTTCGTGATGCTTTCGGAACATCTTCATTCCAAGTGTTGTCGGAGGTTAAACCGCTGAATTCTGCCGCGGCTGAGGAGCTTTCGGCGCCTGTTTTTGAACCCACGATTTCACCCCACGATTCGCATGTCTCTCGCGACTTCTCAGGAACTTAGGCGGCCACCTGAAGTCATTTAAGTTGTTGAGACTACAGCATAATGTAGCACTGAAAAGGCTGGCGTCGGCGGTTCAACTCCGTCCCTGGCCACCATGTTTTCAATAAAGTATATGGATTTATTAAACCTAAAGATGATGATAGATCTGCGGGTAAACTGCGGGTAAGCTGCAGGCAATCGCGCGGCAATCCTTCACATCAATCTCAGGCGCCATTCGGAATGCGTTGTGAATCTGCCCGCGCCCGAAATGCGGGGGCAGGTCGAAATACTCGCGCCGCTCCCCGCTAAAAAGCCCGTGCCCGAGATCAAGGCCAAGAGCAAATATCACTATGAACGGCAAAAGTTTGAGGCAGCAAAGCTCACTCCTCTGCCGAGCGAGCTGGTGAAGCCAGGCCGCGTGCAGCAATGTCCCGTCCAGATGGAGGCGCGGGTCCGCGCTATCCATCAACTGGGCGGCACAAAACTCCAAGAAATCGGTGGAGCCATCGCGGTGGAAGTGGAAATCCTTCGCGTCCATGTTGTCAGCGATCTTGGTTTTTAACGAACGCTACATCAACCCAGCCAAGTGGTCGCCGCTCATCTACAACTTTCGCCATTACTAGCGGCTCGCCCCGGAGGAACTCGGCAAAACCTTCCG
>WNFZ01006118.1_pt1 | contig 18456 bp, 21 predicted proteins | sample 5400081 | NCBI WGS metagenome assembly WNFZ01 (sample SAMN13153365, study PRJNA577476) | soil metagenome | isolation source: 80 cm soil or saprolite under grassland replicate 1 | place: USA:California | collected 2016-06-15 | reverse complement strand
CGAGCAGAGGGCGGTGCGCAGCCTTCGTGATGACCTCGCATCTGGTCGGTGGGCCGAGCGCAACCGCGACCTCCTCGAGCTCGACGCAGCAGAGCTTGGCCTTCGCCTGCTTATCGCCTGAACCCGCCACATCTGGGTACCACTTCGCTGCCCGAAGCACGGGGCGTTCTAGTTCCTGGCTTCAGATGATTCGTCCTTTGTGACCGGACACTTGTTGCTAGTGGATGGAGGCAATACCGCGCAGTAGGTTGGTAATTGGTATATAGGAATTAGTGTCGAGAGCTTGGCGTGCTATACTTAATAAGCGGCAGATGAATTCATCTTTTGCCGTAGACACCCCAATTTGAGATATTAGGCGGCATCTGTCTATAAGCCGTTACGCTTCGCGGGATGACGTCTAACTCCTAGTTCGGCGTATATAGCTGAGCAGTAGAGAAATATGCCATGGACGTCAGTGGTCTTCCTAATCAAGTGGTAAGTTTATGAGCAGCAAACTCGAGAAGAGTAGAAAACTAAACCAGCAGGCCTGGGATCTTTGCAAAAAGGACGGTCCCAAAGCGTTCCAACTGGCCAAAAAGGCGCAAAGCCTGCTGTCTGAATGCGCCGACGCCGAGCCCAGAGATGAGTTTGAATACCTGAAAACACAGACTTATTGCTTGGACATGCTCAGCAAACCTGAGGAGGCACTGCCCATCGGATTAAAAGCCAATCAACTGGCTCAACAAATCGGCAATAAATATCTGATTGGCTCGATTCAAAGTTTATTGGGGAGAATCTACTGGCACATGGATGATTATGCCACTTCGATGGAGTATTATCTAAATGCTTTGAAATTGGTTCAAACGGAGCACCATCCCGATTTGGAAATATCCTTGATTAATGGTCTCGGGATGGTTCAATATGGGCTGGAAAATTATACCGAATCGCTAGGGTACTTCAAAGCCTGCCTGGAGAAGGCGAGTGAAGATGATCTTACAGGCAGGGCGGATGCAAACAATAATATTGCCTATGTCTTGCACATGCTTGGGCGCGATCGGGAGGCTGTTGATTATGCCGCTGCGGCTCTCGCTTTGTTTAACCAAATGGGCTCTTACGTTGGCAAATTGCACACTCTGCATTCTTTGGGCGCAATCCATTTCGTCCTCAGGAATTATGAACGGGCAATGACTTATTTACAGGAGGGTCTTGAACTATCTCGTCAGAACAACAGCCAGCTTCTCGAACTAACTTATGTCTCAGAGATCAGCCGCATTCACCGGGCCTGGCGCAACTTTGACCAAGCCGAAGAAGAACTCGTCATGGCTTTGCAGATCGCTGAAAAAATAAATTCGCTCACCAATATCTCTCTGATCCACGAACGCCTGACCGAGATCTATAAGGAAAAGCAGGATTATAAATCGGCCCTGGATCATTTCGAAGTCTTCCACGCCATCTATAAAAAGATTTTTAACGATAAATCTGATCGTCGCATCAAAAACCTTGAAATCCTCAATCAGGTCGAGAGTGCCCGCAAGCAGGCAGAACTCTATCGCGAGCTGGCTGGAACCGATTCGTTGACCAAACTCGTCAACAGGCGGCAGTTCTTTGAGATCGCTGAAAACGCCATTAAGGAAGCGAAAAACGAAAAGAGTCAGTTGACAATCATCATGTTGGATATTGACCACTTTAAAAATGTAAACGACCAGTATGGTCATAAGGCTGGGGATGAGGTTCTTTCGGCGGTCGCGGCAAAAGTCAAGAAATCTCTGCGTGGAGGTGATGTTGCGGGACGGTATGGCGGTGAAGAGTTTGTAGTTCTGGTGATTAGTGCATCTTCAGATCAATGTTTCAAGATCGCGGAGCGGATACGCCAGGCAGTTGCTCAACAGACAATTCAGATAGGGCAGGTCGCTGTCACGGTGACTGTCAGTCTTGGCCTGGCGTCGACAAATCCTGATCGAGTGTTTCCCCTTGATGTCTTGATTAATCGCGCTGACGAGGCTCTGTATATCGCTAAACGGCAAGGTAGAAATCGCGTGGTTCCTTGGACTCAAAATGAGCAGTGGATGGATATGGGCTAACTTGGATAGCCCGCCTAACCCCGTGTTGCAGCAAGCTTCGCGGTCGAATATGATCTATTGAGCAAAGGAATCTATGTCTTTACCTAAGCGAAAATTTACTGCAGTAGACCTTGTGCCTAGACAAACCTACAGTGTAATTACAGCGTTCCATGATTATGATGGGATCATTCATCCCGTTGGCGAACGTTGGCGTTATGTGGGGAAAGATTTCCTGCCGTACGATGATGGGTTGACGTTGTATGTTGAAAAGAATGGACAGACTGTGCCGTTTCGCCTTCAATGGCGGGCGGAGACTCAGGGTCAGATCATCGATGATTTTTCTGACTATGTGGAAGAAGTATGACAATACGAAGCCATAAAAACTACACAACGTTGTGGAAATTCCTTTCGGGCGGCTGTAGCTATCGTTAGTCAAGTACTAAGTGATATGAATAGCATTCCTTCGAGGTAATCTATGACATCTTTTCGCCGTGAACATAAAATCTATTTTTTCGCTGTAGGATTTCTAGCATTGTGGGTTGGATTCTTCGGTTTTTTTCTCCCTCTCCATGTAGATTGGGCACTGCCCTGGCTCGTTCCGCCTCTCCACGCGCGCTTCTTGGGATCGATGTATCTCTCGGGTGCAACGTTTATGGTACTTTCTTTGTTTGCCAGCCGCTGGGACGAAGTCCGCGTAGTATTGCCAATGATCGCGATCTGGACTGGAATTTTGTTTATCATCTCACTGTTTTATTTGAGCGAGTTTAATTTTACAAAACCACAGCCCTGTATTTGGTTTGGCGCGTATTTAATATATCCTCTGATTGCTTTATGGTTGGCGTGGCAATATCGTAACGTGGATACAAACCCAATCGGCGTCATCTTGCCGGGATGGGCACGCATTTATTTATTAGCACAAGGTATTGTTATGACCGTTTTAGGGTTGTCGCTTCTGTTCGCGCCGGGCTTTATGGTGTCAGGGTGGCCGTGGAAGATTACACAACTGCTTGCGCAGTTATACGCGGCTCCCTTCCTATCTTATGGTATTGGGAGTCTCTTACTGGCTCGCTGTCAAACTTGGGCGCAAGTCCGCATTCCTGTCACAGCAACGTTGGTCTTTACTGTGGGTGTTTTGATCGCCTCGATCCTTCATAGAGAGTTGTTTTCCATCGCTGATCTTTCGGACGGTTTGTGGTTTGTGGGCTTTGCACTGGCAAGCCTGATGCTAGCAATTCTTTCAATCCGCGCATTTGCATCCGCGCATGCCTGACGATATCAGAAGGAAACCTGCCATGCCTTTTGCCGGTCAGACTCTGAATAATCCTTACACCGGAGAGCGGATCATTTTTGTACAGACGGAACAAGATACCGGCGGAGCATTCGTTGCATTCGAGCACTTCATGTCACCGCGCACAGTGCCCACTTTTCCCGAACATGTTCAACTCAATCAGGAAGAACGATTTGAGATCCTCGCGGGCAGCGCGCGTTATCGTTTGGATGGAATCGAACGGCAGGCTCACACGGGCGAGACCGTGGTAATCCCTCCGAAGGCAATCCACATCAATTGTTGGAATGCGGGTCCAGACGAGTTGCAAATGCGCCATAGTTTTCGTCCGGCCTTGGGCACGGACATTTTCTTCGAGTCTCTGTTCACGCTCGCGATGAATGGCAAGACCAATGCCAAAGGTGAGGTGAACTTGCTGCAACTGGCTGTGATCGGGAGAGCCATTGAAAGCCAGACCTTTAATGCTGGGATTCCGATCTCTCTCCAACGATTAGCTTTGCCGCTGTTAGCAATGATCGGCAGATTCTTAGGATACCGAGCCAGTTATTCAACCGCGAGGTGAACTAGATTTATGAAAATAAACTGCCTTGATCATCTTGTATTAACTGTCAAAAGCATTGCTGTTACTTGCGAGTTTCACTCAAACGTACTTGGCATGGAAATCCTCACGTTTGGTGAGGATAGAAAAGCGCTTACTTTTGGTAAACAGAAAATAAATGTTCATGAAAGTGGGAAGGAATTTGAACCGAAAGCGAATCGTCCAACGCCCGGTTCTGCAGATTTATGCTTCATCACGAACATTCCACTGAAAGAGGTAATTGAATATTTACATCACTGTGATGTTGAAATCATTGAGGGACCCATGAAGCGAGCAGGCGCGGTTGGGCAAATTCTATCGGTCTATTTTCGAGATCCAGATATGAACTTGATTGAAGTTTCAAATTATGTCGAAGATAGCGCGTTGAGCTATCTCCATTGAATATGCATACTCGAGGTCATCGATGGCGAACATTGTTCTTTGTAGGTTTGATCAGTTTATTATTGATTGTTTATGGTGTCCTTCCCACAGTCCGCGCCCTCGAAGTCGCTCATCCTACGCGAAAGCCAGTCTGCTGCAAAACACCAGCGGATTTTGGGTTGATGTATCAAGATGTATCTTTCCAAACTGAGCATGGCATGACTTTACGCGGCTGGTATATTCCCGGAAAAAATAGAGCTGCAATCATTATCATCCATGGCTTCGGTGGCAACCGTGCAGATATCGTTGGACCAGCAACTGTACTCGCTCGCCACGGCTTTGGTGTTCTCAGCCTTGATCTTCTTGCGCACGGAGAAAGCGAAGGCAATTTGCTGACACTGAACGGAGAAGATGTCCTCGCCGCCGTCGCATTTCTAAAAAATCAAACCAATGTAGATGCATCTCGAATCGGCGTTTGGGGTTTCTCGCTTGGTGGACTAGTATCCATTCAAGCCGCGGCACAATCGAATGAAATACAAGCCGTCGCGGCTGATGGACCGTTTCCGGTCGTCACAGCTGAGGATATGCCGCCTCCTGAAAATATTGAAGATTGGTTGTGGATTCCCTTTGACTGGACTCAACGGAAAGCATTAGCACTGCAAGGTGTTTCATCAAAATATGGCACCATTGAAGCACTACGCCTTATTACACCTAGACCTGTCTTACTGATAGCAGGTATTCAGAATAACGGTGAGCGCCGCGTGCTCAGAAGATACTATACTGAAGTTGGCGAGACGGTGACCCTATGGGAGATTCCAGAAGCTGGCCATGTAGGTGGCTGGTCAGCTCGGCCTAAGGAGTATGAGCAACGGATCACGGAATTCTTTGAGCAGGCGTTGCTAAAGAATAAATGGACAGCACAAGCCAAGCAATGTAGAAGCAAACAGGCATGCTATACTTCATTGATATTCACCAATACCTTAAACACCCCAAATTGAAAGATTCGATTGTGGCCTTTATAAACAGTGCCGTAGTTGTCCCACAATCTTATCGATATCAACTGGTTAGTGGCCAAAGGACTTGCTTTAAATGATGGATTCTAAACAGTTCAGAATCAGGCGATGGCCCGCCGCGATCATGTTTACGGATATGGTCAGTTTTACCGCGCTCACTCAGCAGAACGAAAAACTCGCGCTGAACCTTCTCGAAGAACACAGAAAATTGATCCGCTCAATCTTGAATAAATATAAAGGCCGGGAAGTGGAAACAGTTGGCGACGCGTTTCTGGTCGAGTTCACCAGCCCTCTGGATGCCCTCAGATGCGCAGTGGAAATCCAGTCCATCTTGAAGGACAAGAATACGAAACTCCCTGAGGAAAAGAAAGTTTGGACCAGAATAGGGATTCATCTGGGAGATGTTATTCACATGGGGGAGAAGATCGCTGGCCACGCTGTTAATGTTGCTTCCCGTATAGAGCCTTTGGCTGCTCCCGGCGGAATCTGTGTTACGGCACAGGTTTACGCCAGTGTTATCCATAAAGTTGGCTACCAGTTCGAGTCATTGGGGACACCCGAGCTCAAGAATGTGTCCACGCCGATTGAAGTCTTCCGTGTGGCTGGCTATGGGTTGAGTGTAGAGCCTCCCATCTTTGCCAAATTCGCGCTGCCTAGAGAGAGAATTGCAGTTCTGCCCTTCACCAATATCGGTCCAGATCAGGCCGATGAATATTTTGCAGATGGCCTGACGGAAGAACTAATCGCCGCGATGTCAAAGGTAAAGGGATTGAGGGTCATCGCTCGAACTTCTGTGATGAGATACAAAGGGATGAGCAAACCTATCGCTGAAATCGGCAGAGAATTGAACGTTGGGAGCATTCTCGAAGGGAGCATCAGAAAGGTCGGCAACAAGATTCGTATTTCCATCCAGTTTGTTGAGACATCGCAAGAGGAGCCACAGTGGTCTCAAGAATATGACAGGGAGGTCAAGGATGTCTTCGCCATTCAAAGTGATATTGCCCAGAAAGTAGCCCAGGCTCTCCGGCTACACATGCTTGGTGGAACAAATTGGAGCAAAGCCGGCAGTGCCACAAGCAGTCCGGAAGCATATATCAGTTACCTGCGCGGCAGACAATTCTGGAATCGGCGAACGGAAGAAAGCCTGATGAAAGCCATTGGCTTTTTTGAAGAAGCGCTTCAGATGGATGGGAACTATGCCAAGGCTTATACAGGCCTAGCCGATAGTTATGCAACCCTGGCTTTGCTTGAGTTCATGCCGCCCCGGGAAGCCTACCCGAAGGCCAGGCAGGCCGTTGAGAAAGCTCTCTCGATCGATGCGCAACTTGCCGAGGCCCATACTTCGCTTGGACTCATCAGCTTTCAGTACGACTGGGATTGGAAAGGAGCGGAACAGGAGTTTGTACACGCAATCCAGCTGAATCCAAATTACGCTCCCGCCCATCATTTTTTCGCCGATTATCTAAAGGCTCTTGGAAGATTCAATGAAGCGTTGTCTGAGATTGAAAAGGCACGCGAGCTAGACCCGCTTTCGCTGGCAATCAATATAGGTGTAGGGCACGTCCTCTATCTTTCTCAGCAATATGACCGGGCGATAGAGGAATACAAAAGGGCCGTCGAGTTAGATCCAAGCTTCATGGCCACCCACGTTTGGTTTGGAAGACCCTACTTGGAAAAGAGAATGTTTGCAGAGGCAATTGCCGAGCTTGAAACGGCGGTCAGACTTTCAGGAGAAAGCACTATTGCCCTTGCAATGCTAGGACACGGGCTAGCCTCAGCAGGGCGCAGAGAGGAAGCGATGCAGATTCTTGAAAAGCTGAAGGATAGGTCCGAGAGCCAGTATGTCCCTTCTTACTGGATCGCTGTCATCTACAATGGGCTCAAAGATAAAGCACAAGTGCTCACCTGGTTACGAAAAGCCTTAGAAGAACGCTCTAGCTGGTTGGTCTGGTCGAATGTTGAGCCGAGGTTCGCGTGGCTAAGGGACGACCCAGACTTTGCTTCGCTGATGAGCGCGATGAAGTTCCCATAAGAAAAGGATATTATGATGACTTCTCAAGCACACAAATCTCTCATATCTCTCATGCTGGCTGTTCCCGATGCACCAACAGCAGCCGAGTGGTATAAGCGTGCTCTCGGCGCGACAGAACTATGGAGCTTGAGATCAGTCGTAGGGATTGAGATTGAGGGTGCACCTTTCTTCCTCGCCGAGCCAGCCAAGAATGGCTGAACGATATCAAAGACCATCAAGCGCCCTGGGGAACCCATCGCCAAGGTCACTTCATCGATCCGTTCGGGCATATCTGGTTGGTCGGTGACAAATCTCCATTGAACAGGTTTCCACCGTAATAAGACTCTGCAATCGCGTTCATATCAAGTACTATACTTTCCATTCAACGGAAAGGTATCTACAACATGCACCCACATCACATCCAATCCATACAGAACGTCACAGAATATTTTCAAAGCGACCCTGAAGTATTAGCTTTACTCCTAAGCGGATCTATCGCACACGGATTTCAAAACCCAACCTCCGATATTGATCTCATGATCTTCCTTTCGGAAGAGAACTATCAAATACATTTTCAAACAGGGCAACTCACCTTTTTCAACACAGAACTATGCACATATGAGGGCGGATATATAGATGGAAAGTATATAAGTTTGAGTTTTGTAAAGCAGGTGCTGGAAAAGGGAAGTGAACCGGCGCGATTTGCCTTCGAGGTAAGTCGGGTTTTGTTTAGTAAGATCGAGGGATTTCAAGAAGATATTTGCAAGATTGTAGAATATCCGATTGCGGGGAAAGCTGAACGCATCAAGCACTTTTATGCCCAGCTCGAAGCCTGGCACTGGTATTGTGGTGAGGCGCTGAAGAAAGATAATCAGTATTTATTACGAACGGCTGTCAACAAATTGATTTTGTTTGGTGGGCGTTTGATCCTTGCTCACAATGAAATGCTTTATCCTTACCATAAATGGTTTTTGAAGGTGGTGGAAGGGGCAAAGGATAAGCCACTAGATCTAATGACTTGCATTCAAACATTGACAGAATCACCAACGGCGGAAAATATCGAAACGTTTTACGAGAAGATCAAAACCTTCCAATCCTGGAATGGCAATCCTTACGGCTGGGGCACACAGTTCATGCTCGATAGCGAGTTGAATTGGATAGATGGGAAAACACCGGTCGATGATTTGTAGAATGCTTTACCCATAAATCGGAGTACAGACGAAAAGTCTGTATTCTGATTTCCTTGCCGCTCGCTTTTGTCTAGACTTTTTCTTTCAAAAGTAGGACTTTTGTCAGGGATATACTTTTGTAGGGGGTATAAATAGGGAAATCCCCCATGCAAATATCATTTCTAAAAGAGTATATTTTTTGTAACAAGTCACTTAAAACTTGTGTGGCTGCCAACACAACCATAAACCAATAATCCCCAATCTAAAACAATTCTACACTCTGTTTCGCCTGGTTCCATCCTTAATTGATGAAGGAGAAAAACTATGAATTGGAAGAAACGATTTTTTGCCTCAACCACAGTCATGTTCGCAATGCTTTGTGTAATGACGACCACTGTGGTAGCAGCGCCATGGCAACAGTTGGACCCTGGCAATTTCGTGAGCCAAGTCACTAACCCATACTTTCCGCTCGATCCGGGAACGACTTACATCTATCGAGGCGAAACTGAAGGAGTTCCAACCCGCGATGTGATGACCGTTACCTCTGATACGAAGGTGATCCTTGGCGTCACTACGACTGTCGTCCATGACCAAGCCTACGAAAATGGAGTGCTGGTTGAAGATACCTTCGACTGGTATGCCCAGGATAAGGCTGAAAATGTCTGGTACTTTGGGGAAGATACAAAAGAATTGGATGAGAACGGCAATGTCATTAGCACAGAAGGTTCCTGGCAAGCCGGGGTCAATGGTGCAGAACCAGGCATCATCATGGAAGCAAATCCGAAAAAAGGTGACAAATACCAGCAAGAGTTTGCACAAGATGTAGCCGAGGACATGGCGCAGGTCATTGGTTTTGAAGATTCTTTTTGTGTCCCCTATGGCTGTTTCGATAACGTCCTCGTGACCAAAGAATGGACTCCGCTGGAGAAGGGCGTTGTTGAAAACAAATACTACGCAAAGGGCGTTGGCTTCCTCTCCGCAACCATGGTCAAAGGCGGTGACGAACACACTGAACTCGTACGGGTTCGTCATTGATGAATGCTTTAGTGCAAAGCATGTAAATCAGAGTGCGGACTTTCGTCCGCACTCTGATTACTTCTGACATCTCACTCTTTTTCCTTACTTACTTTCATCCAGGCTTTCTTCATATTTAGTGCATCCTCTTCCATAATGGGGCTTTCACAGAGGATGCGTCCTGCACAACCAAATTCTTTCAGGGCTTTGAAGAGGAAGTTAAGTTTCAGATCAGACTCAGCCACCGGCAGGTGGTTCTTTTCGCCTTTGGGACCATACTCAATTCCGGAAAGATGGATGTGCAAGCGTTTCAAAGCTTTCTTGCCCAACGCTTTTTGATATGTCTTCAACAAAGCAACCCATTCGTCATACGTGTTCATTGTCCCATCACCGGGACGGGCATGGAGGTGGGCAAAATCCACACACGGTTCAACGCCTTCAATCGCCTTGCTCATCTCCAATGTATCTTCGAACGATCCTAGCATTGCGGATTTTCCCATTGTTTCCGGTCGCAACGTGACCGGATTACCTGCTTTTCGCAATTCATCCATGCATCCCTGCAAACGTGGGATAGCAAGCTTCAAAACCTCTTTGGGATCATTGCCAAAATAGGAACCGGGATGGAAGATGATATCCGTTGCGCCGGCCAGGTTGCCGCAAATCGCCGCGTCCATTAATCGCTTGCGCGACTTAGGCCACTCCTCATCAGTTCCATTCAGGTTGATGAAATAGGGTGCATGAACACTTAATGAAACATCCTGTTCTTCCGCCTTTTGCTTGATCGCTGCGCAAGTGACTTCAGTCACGCGCACTGATTGCACCCAACCAAGTTCCAATGTATTCAACCCAATTGATTTGCTGAATTCAATTGCACCTACCGAGCCACCCGGTTTCTTGGGCGTAGCAAGGGGTGAACCAACCGTGCCGAATTGAAAAGATAGTGTCATAGGATCTCCAATCTCTAATTCTCCAGTCTCCAATAATCAGTGATCAGTTGCTTATAAATAAAGACAGGATGCGCGCCCACAACGGCGGACCGAGAATGAGTAAACCAATCACGATCCCTGCGAGAGCAGCAACCAGTACCGCGCCCGCGCCTACATCCTTGCCAACTTTTGCCAGTGGATGATGGACTGGACTTGCCAAATCTACAACAGCTTCAATCGCAGTGTTGATGAATTCAGCGGTGAACACCATTGCAATCGTTAGCACAATGACTGCCCAATCAAGAGGCTTTAATCCCAGCCACAAACCCATTGCAACAACAATTGTTGCAACCACTGAATGAATCCAAGCGTTGTGCTGGGTTCTAAGTACATGCCACCAGCCACGAAAAGCATGTCCAAAAGCAGCGATGCGCGAGCTAATAAATGTTTTGAGTGACATGATTCTTCTCTTAGTTAAGAGCCTTGCGAAGGTTACTTTGAAAAAGTTCTATTGTTTTTGATATAAACCCTCGCAAGGCTGCTCAGTGACATTATTCTTCTCGAATTTGGATGTGACCGATTCCGAGTCTTTCTAGGATCTCAGCTTGGGCTTCCCACATGCGGGCTTTTTCTTCAGCCTGCGCGTGATCGTGACCCAGCAAATGCAAGACGCCGTGAACGACCAGAAGTTGCACTTCCATCTCCAACGGATGACCCGCAGCCTCTGATTGGGCTTGCGCACGCGGGATCGAGATGAGGATATCGCCGATATAACGCGCGCCCGTTTCCGGATCCGTTTCGGAGGCGGGGAAGGAAAGCACATCCGTTGGCGCGTTGATTCCCAAATAATTCAGATTTAATTCGTGCAGGCGCGCGTCATCCGTCAAAATAATGGACAATTCAGAATCCAAAGTATGCGACTGGTGTTCAAGCGTCGTATTCGCCGCGCGTTCCAGCAAATCTTTCGGAAAAGGAAATTCCGCTTCAATGTGGATCATCTTTTATTCGGCACAGTGCTGACATCTTGCGTGGCGGGTGATTCCTTGGGATACGAAATACGCGGATGATGCGTGCCGCGCAAAATATTGACAAACACATCCGTAATAATACTGAGATCGCGCAATGTTAATTGTGTATTATCCAATTGACCTTGTTTTTGGGCAACCTCAATCGTGGAGCGAACGATGTTTCTGATTGCCTCTTCATCTTCAGGGCGTTCCGCGCGGGCGCGCGCTTCTGATCCATCTGCGAGCATAAGCAGCGCGGTCTCGCGCGAGCGAGGGCTCGGACCTGGGTAACGGAACTGTTCTTTATCCACCTTCGACGCGTCTCCGCCGGCAACTTCCAAAGCCTGATTATATTGATAACGTGTGAGCATCGTGCCATGATGTTCAAGGATAAAATCGTCGATGCGACGCGGCAGGCGATGTTTATGTGCAAGCAAAATTCCAGCATTGACGTGAGAAATAATCGCCTCGGCTGATTCAAGTGGAGCAAGATCTTCGTGAGTGTTCACCTGATCTTGCGGCTGGTTCTCCACAAAGAACAGTGGGTTCATTGCCTTCCCCACATCATGGAAGAGCGCGCCAACACGCGTCAACAATGCATCGGCACCAATCGCCTCCGCGGCTTGTTCGGCAAGATTTGCGACCTGCAAACTGTGCTGATAAGTGCCAGGTGCATTTCGCAAAAAGAATTGTAGAAGCGGAAAATCGGGACGTGAAATTTCAATCAATTGGAGGGCTGTGGTCAAACCAAGCGTTTGGGCAAGGAAATATTGCAATAGCAATGCGATACTGGAGGCAGCCAGCCCACTGAAGATGGCTGCGCCAGTTAATTGAAGCAACGCAATTAAATCTATCTTTACAAAGGCAAATCGAAAGGCGATCAACATGGCAATGCCAGCCGCCGCGGTTGCCATTCCCGCGCGGAAGAAGGTCCATACACGGCGTGCATTCCCAAGTACGAGCACACCGGTCAATGACGATAAAAGATAATAAGGTGTCAGGTCGAACGCGTTCGGTAGGTTGTATGGTACGAGAATTGCCAATGCAATAGAAAACACGATCCCCGTCTCTACTCCGAATAACGTAGCAATTAGCAATCCCATTGCAGCGAGTGGAAATGCATATGGTAGAACGGTGCGATTTGGAATGGTGAGGCGCACGCTGACCATAAAAAGGATAAAGGCTAATGCAATCAGAATGAGACTGCGCGCTTCAAACAGAAACGGCAACCACCGCCGTGAAAAATAAAGATTGACAAAAGCCGCCATCATGACAACGAGCGCAGCTGCGCCTACCGCACCTGCATAGTCTTGCCAAGGATTAGACTCTTCGATCAACCCGAATTGCTCTAGGGCTTCAAATTCTGCAGGACCAATGATTTGCCCGCGCAAGACAATGATCTCGCCTGTCTTATATTCCTGGATAACAGGCTCCACTGCCTCACGCGCGCCTTGTTTGGCTGCTTGCGTCAACTCTTCGCTATACAAGCTGTTTGGAATAACAAACGCTGTTACCAGTTCCGCTACAAGGTCCGCTTGTTCTTCATTCAACGCAAGACTCACAAGAGAAGGAACTGTCCTTCGAACAGATTCCAATTCCTGGTCGCGGATGGAGCGGCGCATGACCTGCTCTAACACGCTTAATGCTTCCTGCTGAATGGTATCCCAGCGCGCGGGCGGCAATGCAAGGATGCTGTCAATGGTCTGCGGTTTCAATGCGACATCTTTGAGAGAGACAATGTCTGAAGCTTTTTGTTCGGGAGTGGAGCTCTCATCCTCTCGGATGAGAGTGATGTATTGCAATGCGGCGCGGAGTCGCTCGATTTGACCGCGAGCAATTGATGGGTTTGGCGGAGCATAGACCGGCGGAACCGCGCTCTCTGCCGCTTTGCGTGCTTCTTCTGTACGCACTTCGCTGATGTATTCGATCGGTCGGGGCGCCTGGAAGTCACTAGGGGAAACATCTCCTGTCTTGAGCGGCACAGCTGTTGGTCGTAGCATCTCAGGCAGGACCAGAGCCCCATAAGAAATGATACTCACAATGATGAGTAGGACGATCTGAAACATGCGGATGCGCGCTGGCACTTGACGGCCGCGCGCGGATGAATTCCCCATTTTATTTCGGTGGACTCAACCACTCAGGCATAAAGAGCACAGAGAATTTATTTTTAAGATCTCCGTGTTTCGATGCCGCCGTGGTGAAAAAAATTAATGTCATGAATTACTTTTGTAAGAGTTCCCGCACGGTAGCACTGACCATGTCATTCGGTGCGTGGCCCGCCACTTTTGGCATGACAGTCTTCATGACTTTTCCCATATCGGCGGGAGAGGACGCGCCCGTTTCAGTAATAGCAGCTTGGACGATGGCTCGTAGTTCTTCGGTGGGCATGGCTTTCGGCAAGAAGGCTTGTAACACGTTGATCTCGGCTTCGTTAGCTTCGATCAGATCGGACCGATTCGCTTTCTTCGCCTCCTCCAGCGCTTCGCGGCGGTTCTTGATTTCCTTTTGAAGGAGATTCATCACTGCGGCATCGTCCAATTCGATCCGTTTATCCACCTCCACCTGTTTAACCGCCGCCAGCGCCATGCGCACTGTGCGCTTGCGCACTTCATCTCCACTCCTCATGGCATCTTTCATGGATTCATTCAGTTGAGTTTTAATCGTCATGCGGGGGATTATACTAGAGATGGGGAATGGAATGAAATACTATGATGAAGATAGGGAGTTATGAAGTTCCTGACTACCTCTTCAAACCCTTCATTGCAGTCATGATCTCCAAAGCAACACAGATCAACTATATAAACGTCAAGCATGAGTGTGACTCCCATAATAAGTGAGTCCGCTGGAGAAGCCAGAACAATTTGAATTCTGCGCGTTAACTGTAATCAAAGGATCAAGGATAAACACAACAAATGCCAGACTATCTATTCGGTGTTTGATTCTGTTGATCACTCTTGTTCGGTAATACGAGCGGAATATCCAAAAAGGGATGCTTGACTACCTGAACAGGAAGGCAATAAGCTTCTTCAATTAATTCTGGTTGCAATACTTCTTCCGGCTTTCCCATCGCTTTGATCCTTCCTGCAACCATTAAGGCAATTCGATCTGCATAATGTGCCGCGAGATTCAAATCATGTAATGCAATCAGCACCGCGAGCTTGTCCCTGTGTGCGAGTTCGCGCACCAGCGCTAATAAACTTACTTGATACTGCAAATCGAGATGAGCGGTAGGCTCATCCAGTAACAAGATCGGCGTAGACTGGCATAACGCCCGCGCCAATAACACACGCTGTTGTTCTCCACCTGAGAGTTCACCCACGCGGCGATCTGCAAAAGGCAGAGCGCTAACACGTGCAAGCGACTGGCGTGCAATTTCCTCATCTTTTTGTGATGGCTGACCGAGAAACCCAAGATAGGGTGTACGCCCAAATAAAACCGTCTCCCAAACAGTATACGCGGGAGGCAATGCGACAGCCTGAGGAACAGTAGCAACATATCGTGCGCGCTGAAGCGTCGAGAGCGAAACGAAATCATCTCCGTTCGTGCGAACGTGTCCGCTTATGATAGGAATTACTCCGCTCACCGCGCGGATGAGAGTCGATTTGCCCGCACCATTCGGTCCAATCAATGCGAGGATTTCTCCGCTTTGCACTTCGAGGGAAACATCATGCAAAATGCGGCGAGTGCCATAATCAACAGAGAGATTTTGGATTTTCAACATTTTTTACTATTCGTTGGTCGAGTGCCGCGAAGCGGCGTATTGAGGCCAACAGTTTGATTTCAAACTTTAATTTGCTTTGTTACTGCTGGTTTCGACACGAAGTGTCTCAACCAGCGTGATATTTCTAAAACATTAAATACCAATACAACGCAATTTCATCTGCGTCGGGATTCAGCCCTTTATACAAATGTGTGTCAAAACCACGCAATTCAAATCCACAATTTTCATAGAAATGACAGGCCGTAACATTATTATCCTGTGTCTCCAACATCACGCCAGGAAAGTCTTTCGTCTTCGCCCATTCCATTGCCTGTTTAATCAGAGCGCGACCAACACCCTGATTGCGAAATTTTGAGTCCACTGCGATACTGTCAATGTAAGCGTATCCATTCCAATTTTTTCGGAGCCTGATCTCTCCGGCAAGTTCCTCCTCCAGATAAGCAAAGAAGATCGCTCTGTCAGGATGGTCAAGATAAAATTTGGAATCAAACTCTTCCGCTCTATATTGTTTTGTGTAGGGAGGAACATCAACAATAGTGTAGCTGATCGTTCCATTCTCTGCGTTCAAGATCAATTTTGAACTTACCGTAAAAGAACTGTCACAGCGATCGAAGTCTTCGACATTGTATTGATCGATTTCACGGATAATGATTTTCATAGGAATCTACTTAACGACCATGGGAATTCCTGCCACCATAAAGATGACTTGATCTGCCTCGCGTGCCAATCGTTGGTTTGCCCAGCCTAACCAGTCCCGATAGACACGTCCCATTTGATAGGGCGAGACAAGTCCCAGGCCCACTTCGTTTGAGACGATCATCCAATCCTGTTTTTGTTTATGGGCGCGGAGCGTTGCGATCAATCCCTCGACTTCCTTTTGAGTAGCCTGTACGAAAGATGATTCATCTACAAGGTCGTCCTTTACAAACTGCATGAGCAAATTGCTGACAAGCAAAGTGACGCAATCTAAAACAACTACATTCGATTTTATTTGTTGTATATGCGACGCAATATCAAACGGAATTTCAAGTGTTTCCCAACTGGCAGAGCGTTCGGCGCGATGTTTTTGAATGCGTATTGTCATCTCTTCATCCAACGCCTGTGCCGTGGCAATAAAGGTCACCGATTTGCCAGTTGCCTCGGCTAGACTCTGTGCATAGGATGATTTTCCACTACGCGCGCCGCCGAGGATGAGAGTGATATTGTTCCTTGTCATCATCATATTTTCTCAATGACTTCCAACGAAGAAATAAAATCCTCTTCCGAAAAAATCTCCAGCGTCAGCACACCATCATACTTCGCGCGGATGAGTTCACTCCATACCGCGCGGACTTTTTCCTGCGGCATACAAGCCAACGAGCGATGATCGCGCTCAGCCATTCCATGGATGTGGATAACACGCGTACGAGGCAGGGCAGACTGTAAATAAGGAATCGGATCATGACCATCTAACCACAAATGACCAATATCCACACAGCGGCTGACGGGAATACGATCCACCACAGGTTGAATGAAATCGAGTGGATACGTTTCTAAATTCTCAACTGCTAATTTCTCCGCGCCACCTGCCCATCCAGAGACAATCTCCAGTGCGCGTACTGACTGATCTTGCCAGCGCTTGATCGTATCCGAATCGGATAAAGTACGGACGGATTTCCCATCCAAATGCAGCACATATGCCCAAGGGTCCAGCCTGCATGTGCAATCAATGACACGTTTCGCTTTGACCAATGATTGATCTTGCTCAGAGCCACCCTCACCCAACTTAAGATCGAGCGGCAAATGGACAGTGTAAGTCAGGTCATTTTGACTGGCAATCCGTGATAACTCATCTATCACTTCAGGTGAGGGCAGGTTATTAGGACCATCATCCACTTCAAACAGGATCAATTCAATGTCTCTGACTTTGCCCGCTAGATAATGTACATTAGGCAAGATGTCATCCGGAATAATGTAAGAAGTTGTGCCAAGACGAAAAGGATAGGACTGCATTATTACTATCCAATCAAAAAAACCAGCAACACGGCTACTTCAACAATTTCAACGACCATACCAAACACATCACCCGTCACGCCGCCGATACGTGACTTTGCTAACCATAGCACCAGAGCCGCTGAGCCAACTCCTACCAACACAGACAAAACGCCACATATGCCAAAAAGGATCGCAATAACCAACGGAATGATCGCGCCCCAAACGATGAACGAACGTTGAAAGCCTGATGCAAAGTCCGCACCCATACCTGAAGGGCGCGCGAGTGGAAGTAATCCTGCCGGCAGAATGCACCAGCGTGCCAAACTTGCTGCAAGCAATATAGCAAAACTTGACGCAGAAGTAAGAGATGCCAATGCCGCAGCTTTGAGGAATAAAACTAAAATCAATCCAATAACCCCGAACGCGCCCACGCGCGGATCTTTCATGATTTCGAGTCTGCGTTCTGCTGATGCGCTTGCAAACAAGCCATCGCAACAATCCGCGAGGCCGTCGAGATGCAATCCACCGGTCAATGCGACCCAGATCACTAGTGTAATAACGCCTGCAACTAATGGAGGAAACGCAAACATTGCACCTCTCCATGCCAGCCATGTCAACGCGCCGATGACTAACCCTACGAACGGATACCAGACAGAGGCGCGTCCGCTATCGCCCGCGGACCAATTGTCGGGGAGTTTGACCGGAAGAGTGGTCATCAATCCAAAGGCGATGCGTAAACTTCTCATTCAATTTAAGCCAAAAAGATTAAACATACAGGACACTACGATCATGAAGGAAAATCTAAAAGAGCTCTGCTTGTTGTGCAATGCTATCAACCTTTGAGTCCTTCGTGCCCTTCGTGTTTAAAAGATCTATTCCTTATCGCTCACACCTGCTTCATCAAAGGTTGCCATTTCGCGCAAAATACGTGTCGAGGCTTCGATTAGATGAAATGCTAATGCCGCGCCCGTACCTTCACCTAGGCGCAAATTCAAATCCAAAAGAGGTCTAAGGTTCAAATAGTTAAGCATCGCTTGATGACCAATCTCTACCGATTGATGCGCACTGATTAGATAATCACGCACGCGAGGAGCAAGGCCTTCAGCGATCATTGCAGCAGCAGTAGAAATGAAACCATCCACAACCACAGGGATGCGTTGGCTTGCAGCGGCAATCATCACCCCAGCCAATCCTGCAATCTCTAATCCACCCACCTTATGCAAAACATCCATCGCATCATTTCTATTTGGTTGGTTCACAGCCAATGCTCGCTCAATGACATTGATCTTGTGTTCAAGAGCTTTATCATCTATTCCTGTACCGCGTCCAACTACTTGAG
>WNFZ01002232.1_pt1 | contig 18480 bp, 8 predicted proteins | sample 5400081 | NCBI WGS metagenome assembly WNFZ01 (sample SAMN13153365, study PRJNA577476) | soil metagenome | isolation source: 80 cm soil or saprolite under grassland replicate 1 | place: USA:California | collected 2016-06-15 | reverse complement strand
CGAATGACTCCACCACGATACGGTTGATGCCCGGGGTGAGCGTGACGCTGGCGGACCAGGTGGCCTGCCAGGCGGTCCAGCTCGCGAACTGGCCGTTCACCTTGACGGAGCGTGTCTCGATGGCATTGGCCAACCCGTCAAGGTTCAAGGTTGGAGTGGTCGTGCGGTAATAGCCATTGACGATGCTGAGGGCGGGCGGGTTGATCGTGAGGTTCAGCGGAATTTGCGACAAGACAAAAGCTCGCCGTGCTGCGACCCAGTTCTTCATGCCGGTCACGATTTGAGTAGGCACCCAACTCGAGAGCGAGTCGTCGAACAGCTTGTTGGCTTCGCCCGATGTGAACGTGGTGTTGCACAGGCGATACAGCTCGGCGTAATAGAGCGGAACGAACTCGGGGAACTTGAGGAAGCGATTGACCACGGTGTTCCCGTCGGTGGGCCGGAAGATGCCGTACTGGGTCGGCGGATTGCTGGTGTCGCCTTGGCCAAAATCGGTGTCGTGGTCATGCGGGATGATCCGAAAACGCGGATCGTTCAGCCCGCGATAGAGCGTAAAGTCGTCGGGAGCACCATCGCTGCCGATGGAGGTTTCGTCGTAACCGACCATGGCCAGGACGGCGAAATAACGAACCCACCCTTCGACGTCGGCTACCTGCCGGACCGCCGCCGCGTATTGGCCGTCGGGCGTGTTGTTGAGGACGTCACAGAGGTGAATGATGTCGCTGTAGTCGTTCTCGCCCTTGTTGGTGTCTTTTTCGTAACTGGTGTATCTCCCTGGGTCCGTGCCCCGATAGAGCAAGTTGGCATCGGGCCTGGTGCAAGTGTAGAGGTTGCCGTTTGGATCGTCGGGGAATTGGTTGTCGGCCCAATCACTGTCGCGGCTCTCCAGGCTGTTGTAGGAGCCGTATTGGCATTGTTGGATATCCGGGCAGCCGGCGTTGGCCAGGTTATCGCCATTGACACGCACTTGGACGGCGATGGCTTCCTCGGAATGGAGGCCGGACTTGCGTGAAAAGACGCTGCCGGCGATCTGCGAATAGGGAAACTGGGTGTTGAGATTGCGCGCGGTCAACCCATGCCAGCGATGATCCGACGCAATGCGCAGCCGGTAGTTGGGGGGAATACGGCCGCGGCTGCCCGCGCCGCGAATGCGCGTGGAACAGTTATAGCGCAACTCGGTGCCGACGCCGTCGCTGGTGATGAAGGTATTGTTCATCTCGGCGTTGCTCTGCGGGTTGTTGTGGGCCAGGTCATCGAGCAGCGCGCGCTCGGTTTCCGTCATGATCAGCCGGTAGAACGGTTGGTTGCCCGTGTAAACCGTGTCGTCCACCTGGTAGAGGGCGTTGGCGGTCTGGGCGAAGGTCGTGCCATCGGACTGGCGCGCCGCTGCCGGCCAGGTGCGGGTGTGCGCAGTGGCATCACTGGCCTGCACGTAGAATTCGATCACCGTGCGATTCGGCATGGCGGGCAAGAGGGCGCCGTAAACGCGGTCGCCGGCCACCCCATCGCCGTGCAGGCCGTCGTCGAACATGGCCGCGCTGGAAAAGGCGGCGGGCGTCGCGGTGCTGGCATCGCGGTAAAACAAAGTGACGGTAAAGCCGCTGGACAGTTCATCGAGGAGCCGCGCCGTAATCGTGACCGCATCGGTTGATTTGGGCACGATCGGGGAGTGGGCCACGTCGAGGAGCATCGGGGCGATGTTGTTTGTCGCCCGCGAATTCGCCGCGCCCGGCGTGCCGTTGACGGGCACGCTGGCCGCCCAGTTCTGGCCGTACTGGTTCGGCAGGTTCGCATTCATCAACTCGAGGGACTTGCCTCCGCCGTCGGCGTCGTCCGACCAGGCCCAGCCGGTGTTCGGATAGAGCGGGTCACGCACGCGGTAGGACCAGTCACCTTCGTCGGCGTAGTGCACGCTATCGACGCGCTCGCCCGCAGCATCGTCGAGGTTAAGGTCGTCGTCCGTGTTGCTCAGTCGGCCCAGCCAGCCGGCGAGCACGTTGGTCACCCCAGGATACTTGGCGCTGAACGCGGCGCGATTGGCCGCGATGACGAGAAACTTACCCGCCCCCAAGGGGTAGCTGGGAAAACTGAAATCGACGCCGCCGTGCAGCCGCCAGCCGGTCAGGCTGATCTCGCTGCTTCCTTTGTTGAAAAGTTCCAGGTATTCCTCGTCCGCCCGCTCCGAGGAGGGATGAAACATGATTTCGCTGATGACGATGTTCGTCTCCGGGGCGTTGGTGTTGAGCACATAATTCCACGAACCGCCGGCAAACGCATTCGGGGTCGCGGCGAAGTCATGGACGCCGTGACCCGCGGCCCACGCGACGCTGACCGCGCCGTTGGCCGGTTGGGTGAAGTGGAAGACGTAGGGCCCGGGACCGGCGCCGCTGACCGAAGCGGCGTTGGTCCCGTTGATCCGCAAGTCCGACGCGTTGACGCCGCCAACCGCCTCGCTGAAAGTCACGCGAATCTCGGTGAGCGACTTGACCGTCGCGGCCGGGGACGGGGCGATGACGAGGGCGGTCGGCGGGAGGGTGTCCGCCAGGGTGTACTGCCAGGAGGCATTCGGGGCCGTGGCGTCGAAAGGTTTCGGCGGTGACTCGCGGTCGACAATGCCAGGGTGGTTCGCAAATCCAACGGACACGACCCCATCCATGGGCTGCGGGAAGGTGAAGGTGTAAAGCGTGTTATTGTTGGACGCCGTCACGCTCGTGGCCGGGGCGAAATTGATCAGCAGATCGGAGGCATCCACGCCATCGACCGGTTCGCTAAATTGCAAGATGATTTGGGTGAGGCTGCCGACGGTGGCGGACGCGGGCGAGTGGGACAGCAACGTCGGCGCGGTCGAGGGGACGACGGAAACGTTCACCACCGCGGAGGTGGAAGAGGAGCCGAGATTGTCCGTGGCCACGGCGCTGAGGGTGTAGTTGCCGGCGGCCACCCCGCCCCAGGTGAAGCTGTAAGGCGAAGTGGTGTCCTCACCGATCTTCGTGCCGCTGGCGAAGAACTCGACTTTGCTGACGCTGCCGTCGCTATCGCCGGCGGTGGCATTGATGGCGATGGCGGCCGGTTCGGTGAACGTGGAATTATTCGCCGGACTGCTCAATCCGACGGTGGGCGGGTTGTTGATGATGGCGCCGGTGTTGCCGAGGAGTTCGAGGTCGAAAATGATGTCCGAACTGGTCCCGTTGTTCTGATGAACTTCCACCGCCACGACGTTGTTGCCGGCCACGAGCAAGTTGGCCGGGAGATTGTTCGTGAAGAGAGCGCTGCCGTCGTCGAAGGCGAGCTGGGCCGGCGTGTTGAAAAGGATGTCGGTGGTGCCGGACGCGAAATTATTTCGCACCACTTCCGTCCCGTTCAAGTAAATCACGATGCCGTCATCGCGCCGGAACTGAACCGAGAGGAAGGAGTAAGCCGACGGGTTGGCGACATTGAAGGCGCGGCGAAAGTAGGTGGTGATGTATTTGTTGTTCGGGTCCAGTCCAAAACTGGTGGTGGTCGCGGGGAATAATACTCCGTTGACGTCGCCGTAACCGAGCGGGGCCGGGCCACTGGCCCACGCGCCGTCGTTGAATGCAATCGGCCTCCACGCCGTGCCCTGATCGCTGCCGTTATCGAGATACTTCCAGACCGCGCCGAAGGCAATCAGCGTCGCCGGAGCAGCGCCCGTGAAAGTGACGCTGATGGGAAGGGAGACGCCGGTCACGCCACCGTTGTCCGTGGCCACGGCCGTCAATTGGAAGGTGCCGACCAGCGCGTTGGTCCAGTTAAGGCTGAAGGGACTGGTGGTGTCTTCGCCAATCTTCACGCTGTCCCGGAAGAACTCGACCTTGCTGACCGTGCCATCGGGGTCGGTGGCGTTAGCCTGGATGAGAACGTTGGTCGGAGCGTTGAAGGTCGAATTGTTGGCGGGCGAAAAGAGGTTGACGGTGGGCGGAGCATCAGGCGCGGCGGTATTCACCCCAAGCAATTGGAGATCGAAGCTGATGTCCGAACTGTTCACGGCCAGCTGGTGAATCTCCGCGGCGATGACGTTATTCCCGCTGACCAGCAGACCGAGCGCGCTGCTCACATCTGCCACGTCCAGGAAATTCTCGACCGCCGCCCCCGTCGCCAGCGTCGCGCTCGTGATGAGGGTTGGTGCCGCAGGCAGGTTGGGGCTGCGAAAAATTTCCGTCCCGTTGAGATAGACCACCCCCGCGTCATCCCGCAGAAGATAGAGAACCAGGTTCGTGTAGGAGGCAGGATTGCTGACGGAGAAGGTCCGGCGAAAATACGTTGTGATGTATTTGTTGTTCGGGTCCGGCCCAAAGCTGACGATCGTGGCCTCGTCGTTCTCCGCCGGATTGCTGCTGTAACCCAACTGCGCCGGACCGGAGGCCCAAGCGGTGTCGTTGAAGGAAGTACCACGCCACGCCGTGCCCTGGTCCGTGCCGTTATCGAGGTATTTCCAGGTCGAACCGTAGGCGATCAACGTGTTCGTGGCGGCGCGCGCCGAACCGCCGGAGAGAGCCAGCATGGACAACACGATTAGGGCAGGAATCGATGGCTTCATATTCAATTGTCGGAGGTTACGGCGCTAACAAACGCCAGGATCATCATTTGGTCAACTGAACCCGGTCGAATCTCAGGTTTGACTGGGACCCAGGCATAGGCCGGGAGCCCGCAGGCACGAGGGCTGCACTTTCATCGCTTTAAAAGATCGAGCACCCCGCGCTAAGGAGTTTTTGGGGTCGCCAACCGATAGAATCGCGGAGCCGTGCCGGACCGGCGCTCATCCAGGACCCGCGCCGTCCCGTTCGTCGCGGCGGCCACGACATCGCCCACCCGGGACCAAAGGCCGCCCCCCGCCCGGTCGCTTGACAAAACAGTGTAGGTCCGGTTGGAGATCGCGTTGAATTCGATGCGGACCGGTGAATTGGAAAGGGGGCCTGGCTGAAAATTGTCCACTTTAAGGCAACTGAGGGCATCCATCGGATCGGTGCCGGCGATGTATTCCTCCCAATTCTTGAGACCGTCGCCATCGGAATCGAGCGCGGCATCCCCCGCGTCGGCCGCGCTCAAACCGTGAGCGGCTTCCCAATCATCGGGCAGACCGTCGCCGTCGGCGTCCGGGGCAAGCAGGAGCGTGCTCAGGGCACTGGCCGTGCCGAGCGGTTTGGCCACATTGCGGATGACGACACGATATTGGCCGGTCGATGTGTTTCCCGCGCCCAGGAAAAAGACATTCGTCGAGAAGAAGTGGGTGGTCTCGCTTGAAGTGTTGGAGGACCAGGGGGTCGAACCCTTGCGCCATTCGTAACCGAAAGGCGGCGGAAACCCGATGATCGAGACACTCATCGTCACCTTGGCGCCGGCCACCGCGCTCTGGCTGACTGGTCCGATCACCACGATGGGATCGACCAACACCGTCAGCGTGGCCGGCTGGCTCAGCGCCGGCCCCACCGAGTCGGTGACGCGCGCCGTGTAATCGCCCGCGTGCGCCGGCGTGACGTTGGAAATCATCAGGGTCTGGTTGGTCGCCCCGGGCAGCACGACGCCATTTTGCAACCATTGATAAGAAAGGGGGCCGACGCCCACCGCCTCGACGCTGAAGGTTGCGTTCGTTGCGGCGTAGATGACCGGGTTGGTCGAGGTCAGCGTCAGGCGATTCGTCCGGCTGGCCGGTTGCTGAGTCACCGTGGCGGGGATGAGCACGGTCAGGAGGGCGTTGGAACTGAGCGCGCTGCCGGCGGTGTTGTAGACCAGCACGCTGTAATTGCCGGCCTGGCTGGCCTGCACCTGCGGGAGAGTCAGCACGCGGTTGGTCGCCCCGGGGATCGGGGCCAGGCCGAAACGCCATTGATAACCGAAGGGCGGAGTGCCGCCAGCCGTGACGCTGAAGCTGGCGCATTGATCGCGAATCGCCGTGGTGGACTGCGGATGCGCAGCGATGACCGGCGGGAATTGCACGATCAGTGAAGCCGCCGCACTGGCCAGGGAACCGGCGGGATTGCTCACCAGGACGCGATACAACCCCGCGCTGGCCGGAGTGACGCCCTGGAGGTTCAGCGTGGCGTTGGTGGCGCCCGCGATCTCCATGTCGTTGAACCGCCACTGGTAGGTGAACGGCGGAGACCCACAGGCGCTGACGCTGAACGAGACGTTGGCGTTGGTCGCCACGATGCGGTCCTGCGGCTGCGCCGTGATGACCGGCAGGCCCGGCGGAAGATCGGCGCGCGGCCGGCCCGCCGTCGGGGCCTCCGCCGCCCAATTGGCCGGATCGTTCCCGTGAGCCAACGCGCTGAGGCGCTGCAGCGAGCTACCCGAACCGTCGCTGCCGCACGGCCAGGGCGATTGGTCCGCGTAGATCACTTCATCGATGATCACCCAACTGACCGCGTCGTTCGTCCTGTCCGGATGCTGAGGTTTCTCCAGCGCAATGCGGTCGCTGTTGTTTGCCAGCTTGCCCCCGAACGGGCCGAGAATGACCAGGGTTGGATCGTCGATGGCATGGAGACTTTTGAACGCAGCCAACTGCGCGGCGTTCGTCGCCGGATTGAAATTCACCACCAGTAGATAACCGTCCGCCGGCAGGGTCAGGTTGGTCGGGAAATTGAATTCAACTCCACCATTGAGGCGCCAGGTGCCGTCGGGGTTGTCCAGGGGGATCGGACCGGCGGTCGCGTTGTGGAGTTCGATGAATTCGTCGAGCGAGTTATCGGTTAGATTCGTGCCGATCATGACATCGGGTGGATGGTAGAGCACCTCGCTCAAGACCACGCGCGGTGGCGGCGCCAGGTTGGCCGCGTCCCGCGTGGTCGGCCGAAGCGCGGCCCAAAACGGACCGCCGTCGGGATACCGCCCCAGCGACCAACCCGTCTCCTGGCCTTTGAAACTGACCGAGTCGACCACGCGATCCTGCGCGTTGCCGGGCAGGAAGGAGAGAAATACCTGGCCACCCGCCTGGTCCAGACCGAAGCCGATATTGGTCGGATGGTGAAAGCCGCTCACTTCATCGAAGCTGACGAAACCGCGGGCAGCCACGACGGTGTTTGACGGAACCGCCCATTTCATCAAGTTGGTCAGGCCGGAACCGTCGTCACTGAGGTACCAACCAGGGCCGAGGGTGATGGGGACATCGGTCGGGTTGTAGAGTTCGATCCAATCGTTCGAGTTCAACTCGTTCGTCCAGTCGGTGTGAGCGGCGACTTCATTCAAGAGCAGGCCGGGGGGCAGGACGAGGTCGGGCCCGCCCGGCGAACCGCGCAGGTAAGTGCTCGCCCGCCAATTGCCCGAGTACTCGCCGGACCCGGAGCCCTGCGCGACCAGGGCGGAGTCCAGCAGGACCAGCGAGTGACCCGCGCCGTCGGACTGGGCCGGCCAGCCGCGTCCGTCGCCGTAGTTGAAATTGACGATGTCCAGGCCGCCGGCCGCGGTCCGCAGCACAAGTTGTTCGCCGCCGTTGCTCAGATTGCCGCCAAACGCCCCGACCACCGGCACGCTTTCGGCCAGCCCGTAGGAAGCGCGAAAAGCGGCGATATTGGTCGTTCCCACGACCAACAGGTAGCTGCCGGGGGGCAGGGTTGTACCGGGCGAACAAGTGAAATCGATCCCTTGGGTGAATTTGACGCCGGACAGGTCGAGCGTGCTCGAGGCACTCGTATTGTAGAGCTCGACATATTCGTAACCACCGGTCGGCGGGTGGTACATGACTTCCGTGATGCGCAGGTAGTTCAACAGATCCGCTTCGCTTTCCGGCCCACCGCAGAGGAACTCGTGCGGCAGCGACCATTGGCTGTTCCGCCCGGTGGTGTCGGTGTGCAGGACACGCACGCGGTAGCGGCGGCCCACGCGCACCACGTCCACCGGGATGGTGATGTCGGCGTTGAAGGGCGTGATGGGACCGCTGTCCCAGACCGTCTCAATCTCGTATGGGTGCGGTTCGTTCGATTGATTACTCGGGCTGGACGCGTCGGCGACCGCGCCCACCCGCCAACGGAGCGAGGCAAACGGGTTGGAACCGCTATAGCTGGAGGAGCGGAATGTCAGCCGATTGATCGGATAACCGCTCGGACCGGTGTAAGTGATGGTCGGCCGGGCGGGCTTGGCACTGTCCGCCGCCATGGTGTCGAGGGAGAAGGTCGTGTTCGTCGCGCGATAGCCCACGTAGTTTTTCAAGAGCTGGATGCAGCCGGCAAAACTCTTGGGTACACCCGGCTCGTTGGGCCATTGGTAGAAGCGGCCCTGGCCGGCCTTGCTCGCCGGATTGTCCGTGTAGGCCGGATTGATCATCTTCGGGTTGTAATCCCACATCGACCGATCGGCATCGAGGATGGTCGGCCCGTTGGTCGGCCCACGCAGCAACGCGGCGTATTCGTCGATCAGCTGGAACGCCTGGTCCGAATTCCACAGCAAATCTCGAAACTCGCGCACGCGATTACGGAACTCCGTGCTGAGGGCGGGACGCGCGCCCGGGCTGGCGAAATTGCTCAACACGCGGCTTTTGAACGGTTCGTCGCCGCCTTGTTGGCCGGCGCGATACATGTTGTCGGCCCAGGTCAGGTCGAGATCCCAGCTGCAAACCTCCCATTGGCGCAACTCCGGGTTGAGGTAGTAGAAATAGTTTTTGCCATCGGCGATGTCGTAGTGGTGAATCGACTGCACCACGGCTTGGTAGCCGTAATACTTCGGCAGATTCAGGTTCGTGCGCCACCAACTGTCCGCCAAATTCGCATTGGTCGAGCTGTTGTAAGTATTCAGGAAAGCATTCAGGTCGGACCGATCCGTCGGGCCGTTCGGGCCGAGGTTGTTCAAGGTGCCGGTGCCGCCCTCCATTTTATAAAAGTTCCCGTCGGGCAACCCGTGTTCTTCCAGGAAACGCCCGTCCTCCTGCTCGATCGAGAGATACAACCCCCAGAAGTCACCCTCATACTGCGTGGTCGGGCTGGCCTCGTCGATGTCGTCGACCACGCGGAAGGTCACGAAAGTCGTATTGGGAGCCGAAACCCCGGCGAGTTGAAAGAGCCGGAAACCCAGCGACTCGAACATGCCCTGCTCCCCGCGATGATTGAAATCTCCTTGTTGAATGGAGGCGCCCAGGTTGACCTTGGTCCAGCCGGTCTTGAACTTTCGACCCCAGTTGTCCCGGGCCTGGAAGTCATGCCCGCGGTTCATGTCAAACTTCCACATGTTTTTGCACATGGAATAGCGCCAGACGCCACCGCGCGCGCGATAGTGGATGTGATCGTAAACTTTGCCGTCGTAGACCAGCGCCCCGGACCACAGGTAGGAGTCACCCGTGTAGCGACTGAACCAGGTGGCCGTCGCGACCGCGTTGCTCGTGGCGATGAGATGATAGACCGGCAGACGTTCCATGACGCTGCCGGGGTAGGTGATGACGACTCCATTGGAGCCCGCGATCCCTGGCTGGACAGCCCCGCGCCAGGCCGGCAGGCCATCGTAAACAAAATAGGCGAAGTTCGGTTGCGGATCATCGGCATACGGGACCCGGATGGAGTTGCCCAAGGCGTCCGACGCGAGGAGGCGATAGCGAATCAAGCGGCGATGCACCTGGACAGAGGCAGGAATCATCGCGGTGAACACCTGGTCGGCGGCGGTGAGGTCTCCGTTGACACCGGCGTCGTTCATCGACAGGGAAACCCAATTGACGGCGTTGCTGTAGGCCGGGTCAGTCAATTCGATGTAACGGCCAGGGCTGACGACCTGGTATTGCAAGGTCACGCTCGACACGCCATCCGGATCGGTGATTTTTGCGGAAATCCTCACGGCCTGGCCGCTGGCCGGTTGTTCCGGTGCGTGCTCGACCTGGCGGATCTGGGGCGGTGCATTCGTGGCGTAAGCCGAATTGCGCCGACCGGGAGTCGGCAAGCGGGAGCGCCAACTCCCGCCCAAATTGTGATCGAGGCTGGGGTGGATCAGTTCAATGGAATTACCCGGTGGATCGCCGACAGTCGGCCAGGGAAAACCCAGCTGGTAATCCACTTCGTCCTGCTTTTGACCCGCCGCATCCTCCAGCGTGATCTCGTCACCGTACTTGCTCAACGCGCCCGCGTACGGGCCGAGCGCGCCCGTGACGGAATATTTCGTCGCGAGAAAAGCCGGGTTCTGCGCCACGACCAGGTAGGCGCCAGGCGCCAGGCTGACGCTGTTGCTGAAAACGTAGTCGACCCCGCTGGAGAAGCGCCACCCGCCGAGATTCACCGAGTCGGTCCCCGCATTGTAGAGTTCGATGAACTCCGCCGGCTCCGTTTTGACGTCTGGATTGTAGTGAATCTCGTTGATGACGATCGACGCCGAAACCGGGAGGAAAGCCCATACAGCGCTCAACAGCGAGACAACGAAACTAAACGAAAGTTTCACGAATGACACGGAAACCGGAGAGGCTACACAGGTGTCGCCACCGTAGCAAGAAGCAATCGGGCCCTGGGAAGCCACTGGGGGCGCATCTCAGGCTCCGCGCAGTTCCACAGTTCATGGACGCAAGGTTTGAGCCACGGAGTGGCGTCAGAAATTAGCCCATGTATGCGTCAACCGCAGAGGACTTGGACCACGGAAGGCCCAGAGCGGCGGAGCCGCAACCAAAGATCCTGGGCCACGGATGGAACACCGATTAAACACGGAAAGAGAAAGCGCTCAGCTTCACCTGGAACGTCTCTTTTGGGAATCCGTGGTCTCAGCCGCCGGAACGCCAATTCTGCTTTGCCTCGGATTGGCCGCTCTTCTAGGATTGCGCTCCCGTGGACAACGAAACGTCAGCCGCCACGGCCTGGTTGGAATCGGCTGGTGGCGCTCCGTCACCCATCCGTGGCACCTGTTCGGTGGGCCGATCGGCTACCAACCACGTCGTCCTCCCTGATGACAAGGTCTCGCGCCGGCACGCCATGATCCATGCCCAGGGCCAGGGCGAATTCTGGCTGGTGGATCTCGGCAGCAGCAACGGCACCTACCTCAACGGCCGGCGCGTCGCTCAGCCCTGCCGTCTCAACGACCAGGATCGCATCGACATTGCCGGCCATAGCATCATTTTCCGACAGGCCCACCACGGCCGCGCCACCGAACACACCCGGACCACCGAGAAAACCATCCAGGACATCCGTTCCCTCGAGTGTTGGCTGCTCGTGGCCGACCTGGAGGATTCCACTCATTTCCTTAACCAGCTTCCCGCCGACCAGGTCCCGCGCTTCACCGGGCGCTGGCTGGCGGCCTGCAAACAAATCGTCGACGACCAGAACGGCACGATCAACAAATTCCTCGGCGACGGTTTTTTTGCCTACTGGCCAGCCCGGGACAACACCGCCGCGTCCGTGGCCCACGCCTTCAAATCGCTGCGGGACCTGCAGAAGTTGGACGGTCCGCGTTTTCGGCTGGCGCTGCATTTCGGCAAAGTATTCGTGGGAGGTGAAGCGTCGCTGGGCGAAGAGAGCCTGCTGGGCGCCGAGGTGAATTTCGTTTTCCGCATGGAGAAACTGGCCGGCACCCTGGGGGTGAGCTGCCTCTTGAGCGACGCGGCCAACACGGAGATCAAGACGCTGCTGCCCACCACCGGACATGGCCGTCACGCCCTCCAGAGTTTTGCCGGGGATTTTCCTTTCTTCACGGTTTAGGACAATTTTTTTGTTCCTTTCCGCGGTGGGAGCGCCTATTTTCGCGGCGCTCATGGCAACGATTCCGTTGGAAGACAGTTTTGCGGATATCATTGGCAAGGCCCAGCGTGGTCTGAAGCTTTCCGATGATCAACTGGCGGCCAAGGCAGCGACGACGGTCGACGAACTGATCCGGATCCAGGGCGGTGAATGCAATTTGGCGCTCTTGCGAAAGCTGGCCGGGCCCCTGGGCCTGGGCGCCGAGGCACTGATCGCCATCGCGCAGAAAACCTGGGAACCCAAACCCGTCGAGGTCCCAGGCCTGAAGCAATTCAACACCCCTTACGAGGACATGACGGTCAACCTCTACCTCGCCTGGGATGAGCGCTCCAAGCAGGCCGTGGTTTTTGACACCGGCGCCGACTGCCACCCCGTCCTGCAATTTGTCGGGGAACGAGGACTGAAGGTCACGCTTCTGCTGCTCACGCACACCCATCGGGATCATATCGCGGACCTGGCGCGTCTGAAGGCGCAGACCGGCGCCCCGGCCTGGGTCAGTCAGCCCGAAAACTTTGATGGCGCCGAACCGTTCAACGAAGGCCGGACTTTCCAGGCGGGCGCCCTGAAGATCGAGACGCGCCAGACTTCCGGCCACGCCGCCGGTGGAATGACGTTCCTCCTCTCCGGCCTGGAGCGACCCGTCGCCGTGGTGGGCGACGCCATCTTCGCCGGCTCGATGGGCGGAGGACTCATCTCCTACGCCGAAGCCCTGGAAAACAATCGGCGGAAAATTTTCACGTTGCCGGACGACACCGTGCTCTGTCCGGGCCACGGTCCTCTCACGACCGTTGGCCAGGAGAAAGTCCACAACCCCTTTTACCCGGAATTTCAAAGTGCACCAACCTCCAGGAGAAAGACAAACTTATGACAGAACGAATCGCAGTGGTCGGCGTCGGGCGGATGGGAGCGAATATGGCCCGGCGCCTCAAAGACATCGGCTTCCCCGTCACCGCCGTCCATGACGTGCGCACCGACACAGCCCAGGAGATCGCTAAGGAACTCGGCGCCGAAGCCTGCTCGACCCTGGCCCGCGTCACCGAACTGGCCGACGTCATCCTCACGGTGGTGACCGACGATCCGGCGATGCGCCAGGTCTTCGCTCCGCCAACGCCGGGGCGCGACAGCCTCCTGCGCAACGCCCGCGGGAAAATCTTCATCAATTGCGCCACCATCTCGCCCAAGGTTCACGTGGAAGTCGAAAAGATCTGCCGGAAGGCCGGGGCCGAGTCCCTCGAAGCCTGCATGGCCTCCAGCATCACCCAGGCGCGCGAAGGCACCCTTTACCTGATGTGCGCCGGGGCGGAGTCCACGTTCAACCGGGTCCGTCCCATCCTGGAGAAACTCAGTTCCTCCATGCGCTATGTCGGCAAAGCCGGACAGGCAGCCATGGTCAAGGCGCTCGTCAACATGGTGATGAACATCAACACCGCCGGATTGGCCGAGGGCCTGGGCCTGGGCGCGGCCTGCAAGCTCGATCTCACCATGCTCCGCGAGGTCTTCTCCCAGACCGGCGCCAGCTCCCGGGTCCTCCAGACGGACGGCGAAGACATGCAGAACCGCGAGCATTCCTGCTTTTTCTCTGCCGCGCACGCCGCGAAGGACAGCGGCATTGCCTTGAACCTGGCCAAGGAAAAGGGGCTCCAGCTCCCGCTGGCCGCCGCCACCTTCAAGCAATACAGTTTGATGCGCAAAGAAGGCCTCGGTGAACTCGACAAATCGGGCATCGCGGAACTGACCTTCAAAGGACGGCACAAGAGCAGGAAGAACAAGAGCAGGAAGAAGAAATAATGTTCCGAGCCAGGGTCGCGCAGGCTTCGCGGCCCCGGCGGGCAAGGAGGCATGAGGCAGCCGAACATCAGGAACGCCCCCCTCACCGCTGCCGAGGCGCTTCGGGAAGAGTTCGTCCAACTGAACGGCCCCCTTCCCGACTATCACGCCTGGCTGAACCAATTGCCGGAAGAACCGCGGCTCTGGCTCCTCCAGAAGGATCACCTCAAAGACCCCGCCCTCCTGGCGGAGAAACTCCTGACGCCGGCTACGCCCCTGGCTCAATTCCTGCGCGACCAGTTAAACTCAGAGATCGCCAGGTCACTCGGCGACCTGCCACCCTCCACGTCGCGCGAGGACTCAGCGCTCGAACCGCTCGTCAACGTTCTCAACCGCCTCATCACAGGAGGCCGCCCTTTGTATGATCGGGATCGCTTCACGAACGTAGCGCTCAGCCCTCCAACCGAAGGCATGGCGCGATCCCCTCTCGAGGGCCGGCGGCTGGAGATCCTCAATCGCCTCCTGCTCGAAGAAGCCCTCCCGGACGCCATTGCGCGGGTCTGGGACACCTTGGCCGGCGTTTGCGCCCTGCTCCACACCCATTCTCGCGCCGCCCTTTGCTTCTCCGGGGGCGGCATTCGCAGCGCGACTTTTGCTCTCGGCGTGCTGCAAGGCCTGGCCGCTCACGATCTGCTCCCCCAGTTCGATTATCTGTCCACCGTGTCGGGCGGTGGCTACATCGGCGCTTGGCTCACTTCCTGGATTCATCACGCCGGTTCACCTCAAGAAGTTTTCCAGGCGCTGAACAGCCAGGCGGCCGTCTCACCCACCGCCCCCGAACCCGAACCCATCCGACACCTCCGGCGATTCAGCAATTATCTCACGCCGCGACTCGGCGTCTTTTCCGCGGACACCTGGACGCTCATCGGCACTTACCTGCGCAACCTGCTGCTCAACTGGGTCGCGTTCGTGCCTTTGCTCATCGCCCTCCTGGCGGTGCCTCGCCTCGGTGTAGCGGCGCTTCGACTGCCCGCCCCGACGTGGGCGCTGACCATGCTGTTGCTCGCCGGATTCATCCTGACGGCCTGTGGCATCGCTTACGGCGCCATGCAGCGGCCCAGCCTGGCCGAAACCCGCCGGGCACGCTCCAGATTCTGGAACCGGCACGGCGATCAAACCAGCTTTCTGCTCTGCTGCCTGGCGCCACTCTGGCTGGCCGCGGTCTGCTTCACCACCTTCTGGGTTTGGCTGCCCGCAGCTACCTTCCAACTTCCGCCGTGGTGGACTTTCGCTTTGGCTGGGCCATGCCTGCATCTCGGCGGCTGGAGCGTGAGTGTTCTTTGGTTGAGACGTTTCAGCCTGGCCGAATTGGGCGCGGTCCTCCTCACCGGAGCCTTCGGCGGGATATTGCTTTGGGTCCCGGCGCGAGCAAATTTCACTAATTTCTCGGCCGCTCCGGACCTCGAACTCTACGCCTGCTTCGCGGTGCCTGTTTTCCTCTCGGTCTTCCTCGTGACCGGGACGATCTTCATTGGACTGGCCAGTTGGCGGACGACGGACGCCGATCGGGAGTGGTGGGCCCGGATGGGCGCCTGGATTCTGCTGAGCATCGTCTTCTGGATGACGTTTTCCGGCCTGGTGCTTTTTGGGCCCCTTGGCCTGCTCGCGTTGCCCCCTCTCTTGGCCGCCCTGGGCGGTGTCCCCGGCTTGCTCATTGTGCTGGCCGGGTCGAGCAGCCGCACTCCGTCCAACCAGGCCGCAACGGTCAGCCTGACCTGGACAGCCCGGATGCTCGATTGGGGGACCGCCCTGGCCGCGCCCCTTTTTGTCCTCTTTCTGGCCGCTCTCTTGTCGTTGGGCACGACGGTTCTCCTGCGCTTTTGGCCCGCTCTGCAGGGGGCCGGCCACCTGGCGTTGGTGCACCAAACCCCCCTCTGGCTCAACGCGGCACTGATTGCTGGCGCCACCGCATTTGGATTGGTCATGTCAGGGCTGATCAACATCAACAAGTTCTCCCTCCACTCGGTTTACCGGAACCGCCTGATCCGCGCTTATCTCGGCGCGTCGAATCCACGGCGCCATCCGAATCCTTTCACCGGCTTTGATCCGCGGGACAACCTGCGCCTGTTCCGGCTCGCCGGACAACGCCCGCTCCAGGTCATGAACATGGCGCTGAACCTGGTCTCCGGGGAGAACCTGGCCTGGCAGCAGCGCAAGGCCGAGACCTTTACGGCCAGCGCGCTGCACGCCGGCGCTTATCGCCTCGGCTACCGGCGCGCCCGCGAGTACGCCCAGAACGAACATCACGAAGGTTTGTCTCTCGGCACGGCCATCACCATCTCCGGCGCTGCGGCCAGCCCGAACCAGGGTTATCATTCGTCGCCAATTGTGGCCCTGCTCTTGACGCTCTTCAACGTGCGCCTTGGCGCCTGGCTGGGCAACCCCGGTCCTGCCGGGAACCGGTCTTACACTCAATCCGCTCCGCGCAACGCGGCGCTCCATATCGCCAAGGAAGCCCTCGGCCTGACGAACGACGAAAATGCTTACGTCTACCTCTCCGATGGGAGTCACTTCGAAAATCTCGGCCTTTATGAAATGGTCGCGCGCCGCTGTCATTACATCGTGGTCAGTGACGCGGGAGCGGACCCGGATTGCGCCCTGGAGGATCTCGGCAACGCCATCCGCAAGGTCCGCATCGATCTCGGGGTGCCGATCGAGATGAATCGCTTCGACATTCACTCCCGCCAGGCCGGACTTCCCGGCCGGCACTGCGCTATCGGTGAAATTCAATACGACAAAGCGGACGGCCCGCAGGCCCGGCGCGGCCTGCTCATCTATCTCAAGCCTGCCCTCACCGGCGACGAGCCCGTCGACGTCTTTAATTACAAGCAAACCAGCCCTCAGTTCCCCCATGAATCGACTTCCGACCAGTGGTTCAGCGAGTCGCAATTCGAAAGCTATCGCACGCTCGGCCTGCACACCATCACCTCCATTTGCCAGGACTGGGAGCACGCGCGCCAACAGTTCGGCACTTCCAGCCCGCTCGCCCTCTTCGTGCGCCAGACGTTCAAATATCTCGAAATTCCTTTTCCGCCGAAAATCCAACGGCACCTCGAGGCACTCGGGTCTCCTGGCGGGGTTCCTCCCTCGGCCCGGCCGGCCTCGATCCAAGCGGCGCCCGCTCCGGCCCCCTCCCCGGCAGCGCCAAAGTCGTTTTGAGCCATTTTGACAGCGCCGGGCCGGGCGCGTACTAGTGCTTCGTGGACGATGACCTTTTTCCATCTGGACCGTGGACCGGCTTCTACAATTACACTGGTCCAGAAGACCGTCATCGCATGGACCTCCATCTCACCTTCGCCGACGGCCTCCTCACCGGCGATGGCACGGACGACCTCGGCCGATTTCTGATCCAGGGCCGTTACGACATCACCAATCGCGAATGCTGGTGGACCAAAACATATCCCGGCTCACACGACGTCATTTATCGTGGCTTCCGCGAGAATCGGGGCATTTGGGGCACATGGGAAATTCCGCCCCTGAGCAAAGGCGGCTTCCACATCTGGCCGCGTCATGCGGGCAACGGGGAAATGGCATCGCGCGAGGCCGGGATCGAGAACAAGGTGGAAGTCTTCGTCAGTGAAGCGGCGGGAATGGAGTTGGACCCTGCGCCCGGCGCCGGTCACTCCTTCTCGTAAATCCGCCGCAACTCCCGAGGCGGAGTGCCGAGCCGAAAGCGCACCGTCACCCAACCCATCCGCAGGTAAGTGCGGATCACGCCGAGCTTTTGGAAGCGCCGGGTCGAAGTCGTGACCGTCGCATTCGCCAGGGCCAACCGGCCCACCGCCCGCAGGCGACGACACAACTCGAAATCCTCCATCAACTCGATCTCCGGCACGCCCCCGATTTGCTCGAGGACAGCCCGCCGGATGAACATTGCCTGGTCGCCCAGAATCCGCCGGCCCAACCGGAGGCGCAGGGCGCAGCGCGCGCGCGAACCGCGCATGAACCAGGTCGGATCGCGAAAGTCCTTGAAAAAGCCGCCGGCCACGACCGCTTCGTCCTCCAGGCAACGGGTGAGGGCCCGCCCGGCGTCGGCCGGCAGCCAGGTATCCGCGTGCAGCAACATCACCACCTCCCCGCGGGCTTGAACCGCCCCGAGCCGCATCTGTCCTCCGCGGCTCGGACGGCTGGTCAGCAACCGGCAGTTGAGCTGCGCCGCCAGTTCCGGAGTGCCATCGCCGCTGCCACCGTCCACCACGATGACCTCACCCACCTCAGGGTTGGCGCGGGCGCGGCGCACTGCTTCCGACAATTCCCGCACCTCGTTCAACGTCGGGATGATCACGGAAATGATGGGCGTCGACACATTCACTCCGGCGACGTTCCCGACGGACGCTTTAAAGTGCAAGGAGTAAAGGTGGGGGATGCGGGATGCGGGATGCGGGATGCGGGATGCGGGATGCGGGATGCGGGATGCGGGATGGGGGATGCAGGAGTAGGAAGGCGGGAGGCAAGATGCGAGATGATGGACGGACGTTGAAGAGAAAATTACTTTTCGGACTGGTGACCCTTTTCGACGGCCTGGATGAATTTGTTGAGCTTACACCCAAGCTCAAAAAGACGGTCATGCAGGTCTTTGTAAAGAGGTTGATCAGAAAGGGAGCCGGTTTCAAAAAGTGTTTCCAAGTGGTCCACTGTCTCATCGCAAGAGGCGTGAGCGTAGGTTAAGAATCGAATGAAGTCCTGCTTGTATCGCCTCCGCCCGTAGCCTTCGACGATCGTGGACTTTACCGATTTCATCGATTTGCGTATCTGCGGCCCCTCCTCGAACATCTCGAATTTCGGCAATTTGGTGAGTGTCATCCTATGAATATCGACGACGAGTACTTTCGAAAGGATCCAGATCTCCATGTTTCTGTAACTCATCCCTGCCGCAGTTTCTGCAGATCCAGCGAGCCCCGCAAGCGAATACTGCATCCCGCATCCCGCATCCCGCATCCCGCATCCCCCATCCCGCATCCCGCATCCCGCATCCCGCATCCCGCATCCCGCATCCCGCATCCCG
>WNFZ01002390.1_pt1 | contig 18488 bp, 20 predicted proteins | sample 5400081 | NCBI WGS metagenome assembly WNFZ01 (sample SAMN13153365, study PRJNA577476) | soil metagenome | isolation source: 80 cm soil or saprolite under grassland replicate 1 | place: USA:California | collected 2016-06-15 | reverse complement strand
GCCGACAATTACAAAATATACGCCCTTTCACTGCCCAGGTTTTTGAGTTCCCAAAAACGTGAGATACGCTACCAGTTCCCATATCTGCTCGGTGGTAAAGTTTTTGCCCCATGGGGGCATAACATCTGACCCGCGCCGCTGTGGTCCGCAATAATTCGCGCTGCGGGCACGTCGGTGCCTGACGACTGCAAACGCGGGCCGACTCTGGCATGATGAGCGCATGCTGCAGTTGGCGCGAGCAATCGTCGGTGTCGTCTCGGACCTGCTGAGTCTGCTCGCGTTGTTCGTGCGCTCGTCCGGCGCGATCCGAGCTGAGAATCTGGTTCTGCGTAGACAGCTGGCGCGGTATCTCGAGCGCGGCATCAAACCCAGACGCGTGGACTACGCGACTCGCGTCAGCCTCGCGCTGTTCTCCAGACTCTTCGATTGGCGCGATGCGGTCGTCATCGTCAGGCCGTCGACCATCGTTCGGTGGCATCGATTGGGCTGGCGGATCTTCTGGCGCTGGAAGTGCAGGGCGGGTCGACCGCGGATTCCGCCAGAACTGCGCAGCCTCATTCGCAGGATGGCCGCAGAGAATCCGTTATGGGGTGAGCAGCGAATTGCCAATGAGCTGTTGGTCAAGCTCGGAATCCGGGTCTCGCCGAGGACGGTCGGCAAGTACATGCCGAAACGACCGCCCGGCCAGCCGCGTGGTGATCAGCGGTGGTCGTGACGGCGCACCCCAGCGCCGATTGGACGCTGCAGCAGTTGCGGGCGGTCGTCGCAGGCGAAGGCGGGCAACAGTACCTTATCCATGACCGCGACAAGATCTTCGCCAGGCATCTTGATGAGTCGATCAGCGCGTTGGGTATGAAGGTGCTGCGATCACCAATAGCGAGCCCGAAGGCGAATTCAATTTGTGAACGCGTCATTGGGACAATTCGAAGAGAATGTCTCGATTGGGTGATTCCGCTATCGGAGGCACATCTGCGATCGATTTTGAGATCGTGGGTCGAACATTACAACCGCGGTAGACCGCATAGCATGTTAGGTCCCGGCGTACCCGATCCGCCGCGAGGAGCTGCGGTAGTCCAGAAGTCCAAATCCCGGTATCGACTGGCCGCGGGTGCGCTCGTACTCGCGAAATCGGTCCTGGGAGGCTTGCATCATGAGTACTCTATTGCGACCGTGGGCGCGAGCGCGTGACCGCTCAATAGGGAAGGGCGGAAACAAAGGCGACGCGATTATTTGCGGAGCACAACATCCTGGGCACAGTAACGACAACATCACGACGCACTGCTCGGCGGCGGAGCTCTCCGAATTGTTGCGTGCGGTGAAGCTGATCGAATCGGGTTCGTCAGCGCCGCTGTTGAGGCGGGTCGCGTGAAAAGTCCGGCAAAAATCCGGCAGGTAACGTTCGTCGCGATCACGGGCGCGAGCAGCGGAATTGGCGAAGCCACCGCGCTCCTACTCGCCGAACGCGGCGCTAAGGTCGTGCTCGGTGCGCGCGGTTCGGATCGTCTGAAGGATCTTGCCGATCGGATTTCGGCAGCGGGCGGCGATGCAGCCTACGCACCCGCGGACGTGAAACGGCGTGGCGACGTTTCGAACCTCGTCAAGTTGACTTGCGAGCGATATGGCAGGCTTGACGTTCTGTTCTGCAACGCCGGCGTCATGCCTGTGTCGCCACTCGACGGCACCGCATTGTGCGCCCGGCGGGCTCTCAGCAGTTCCCGGATGGGAGCATCTCCCTACGCTACGAATTCGTACACATGCTATACGGCGAGGTTTTCTACGAGCGCCAGGCGCCGGGCCAGCGGGCAAAGCTGCACCGGCGCATCAGTGAGCGATTGGAGGCTCCGTTCTCGCAGCAAATGAGCGAAGCGGGGTCGCTCAACCCGGCCCACGTCTTACGCAGGCGGCGATCACGATCGCCCGTAAGAATCCTTACGTGCGCCGAACCGAATGGAAACGACGTTTTTCGCGCGGGAGACGCTGTTGCGAGGGATGCCTCGCGATCGGCGCCTGAGCTTACGAGGTCGCGGACGGCTCCACTCGCAGGAGTTCCACCTCCGGCGGAGCGGTGAGAATCTCGCTGAAAGCGTGCATCCAGTTGCCAGTCTCCTCGTTCGACTCAATTCCGCGCTCGCGAAACTGATCGAATTGGTCGAGATTGGGCAGTTCGACTTCGAACTGCAACGCCGCACCGCCTTGGCCGCGTGTCAATGGCACTAGCAGGCGCGCATTGAGCTGATTACGTTGCGCGGCCTGCACTTCGCGACGGATAAAATCGACTGCACGCTGGCGATTGATAGGCAATACAGAATACGAGAAGCGCGCGATGTACATGTCAGCCTCCTTGAGAGCATCTGCGTACGGGTGCGCCGGCGTCAACGTAGCAACAGGTAGAGCACGCCGCCAATGATCAGCCATTTGACGCTGTAATAGGCGAGCCTGCTCTTTTTCTTGAGCGCCTTGCCGGGCAGTCGCGCGTAGTACGCGACGCTGAACGCACGGTTCAACGCACCGATTTTTTCGCCGGGCGCGTTCTCGGTTTGCGTTGCTCGGATCGCAGTCGCCTTGAACGAGTGATTCATTGCCGCGATGATCCTGCTCTTTAAGGGCCGCTCGATGTCGCAGAACAGAATCAGGCGTGACACGTCGGTCTTGTTCTCCGCCCAGTGGATGAATGTTTCGTCGAATACGACCGCCTGGCCGTCGCGCCACGAATAGCGCTCGCCATCGACCCAGATCGCGCAGCCGTCCGAGTTCGGCGTCGACAATCCGAGGTGATAGCGAAGCGATCCAGCAAACGGATCGCGGTGACGGCCGAGGTCGCCACCGGCCGGCAGCATCGCGAACATCGCCGCGTTGACGGAGGGAATCGATTCCACGAGCTCGACAGTGCGCGGGCACAATCGCTTCGCGGACGGCAGCGGATCGTCGTACCACTTGACGTAGAAGCGCTTCCAGCCGCGTCGAAAGAACGAGTTGAAGCCGAGATCGGTATAGCCTGATGCGGCCCTGATGTGGCCGTCGGCGAAAAGACTCCTCGCCTCATCGCGGATCGTGCGCCAATTGCTGGCGAGCGGCGCGAGGTCAGGGAAGCGGTCGATCGGGAGGAACGGCTCGTTCGGCACCGCCGAAAACAGATACATCAGCGCGTTGTACGGCGCCATAAACGTCGAATGATCGGTGAGTTGACGCAGGAACCGATGGCGCACGCGTCCGCGCAGGTGCACGTATAGCGCAGACGCGACGAAGAGATAGAACAGCAGGAATTTCGGTGCCAGCAGATCGAGGTCATCGAAATGACTGCAGGTTGCCGCCCCGAAGCCAAGCGGTTGCGCACTATGGATAGCCGATTTTGTGCCTTCCTTACGCCGTAAGCTAGCGAAGCCCATCGAGTCGGTGAAATTTACCTATTACATTTCACGAAAACGCGACTCGAGGGCTGGCGACCGACTGCTTTGGCGGAGCGGCCAGCACGTCGTGTGCGCAGTCGACTGCGGCATCGTCGTGAACCTGATACGGTCCGCGCGCAGATCGAAAGCGCCACTATTTTGGGATTGAGGGTGCGCTGTACGGCGGGGTCACGTTCAGGGATGGTCGCGACGAACAGGCCAACTTCCGAGTTCGCCGGACGCAGTTTCCTGTCTGTGCTGTTCCTGATGTCCGGCATCGACAAGATCGGTGCCTATGCAGCGACTGCGGCGTACGGGCTAGCGGGCCGCACCAACGATCGTAAGCACCAGACGCGACGGCGTAGCGTGACCGGTATACACGGTATTGCGCGCGATCCGCATCGCGCGCGCGTATCCTTCCGGCTCCCCGCTGTTCGGATTGACGTCGAACTTCGGAAAGTTGCTCGACGAGATATCGAGCCGGATGCGGTGACCCGCCTTGAACAGGTCGCGGTCGCGAACGGCTCGATCGTGATCCGGAATACTTCACCGGCGCCCCAGATGTCGGACGACGAAGCGCGTGCGTTGAGTCGGAGTGCGGAAACATTGCGAAACGCGTTGGCGACGTATGTCGGATCGCCCCCTTGACGCAAGATGGCCGACCAGCACGACGCACGCCGTTCATCGTTGTTCATTTCGAGAGTCGACTCTTCGATCTTGCGATGGAGCCGGCGAACGGTAGCGAGGCCGCCGAGCTCATCGTGTACAACGCCGGAGGCAATCAGAAAGTGGATTTTCCTCTTAGGAATGACAGGCTTGGCGCGCGGCGCGGCTACCGACAACTGAAACAGCACTTTCAAGATACAAGGAATCCGTTGGTCGACAACTTGCTAGGTTTTACAGCCGCTTTCGACACGTCGCAGCCGCTGCGTTGATCGCGCCATCGCGGCATGATCCGCGCCATACGTCGTTGCTGTTTCAGACTAATTGTCAGGGCGATTGCACCACCACCAAGTCGATCGCGCATAGCAGGGGCGCGTGCACAAATTCTGTCGCAGCCATCGCAAGGTGATGCACCTGTTCGACTCCGATCAAATCGGGTCAAGCCCAGGTCGGCGCTCGCGCTTCGCCTTCACGGCCGACCAAAGCGTTCGACCTTGCCGGCGAACCAACTACGGTATCGCGGGCGAAGCGGTTTGAGGCGACAGCGGGGCGCCCGGAAGCGGCGGCGCGGGCGGCAGCTTGGTGACTTCGAGGATCTCCTGCTCGGCAAGCGTCTCGCGTGAAAGCAGCGCCTGGACCAACGCGTCGAGCGCCTCGCGATGTTCGCCGAGAAGGCGCTTCGCTTCGCCGTGGCACTCGTTGATGATCTTCTGGACCTCGGCATCGATGAGGCGCGCGGTTTCCTCGCTGAACGGTTTCTCGCCGGTGTATCCCGCGGCACCGCCGAGGAAGGGATTCTGGTGCGGTGCGAGCTGCACGAGGCCGAGCGCGTCGCTCATGCCCCAGCGCGTCACCATGTTGCGCGCGAGATTGGTGGCCTGCTCGATGTCGTTCTCGGCGCCGGTGGTGCGCGTGCCGTACACGAGCTCCTCGGCGGCGCGCCCGCCGAGCATGCCGATGATGCGCGCGCGCAGATACGCTTCCGGATAGTTGTAGCGGTCGGTCTGCGGCCGCTGATACGTCACGCCAAGCGCCTGTCCGCGCGGCACTATGCTCACCCGGTGCACAGGATCGGCGCCTCGTACGACTAGACCGAGGATCGCGTGCCCGCTCTCGTGGTAGGCGATGCGCTCGCGATCCTCGCGTGCGAGCAACAACGGGCGCTCGGGGCCGAGGACGATCTTCTCCAGCGCGTCCAGAAAGTCCCTTTGTCGCACGTCGTCCTCCTCGCGGCGCGCGGCGAGCAACGCCGCCTCGTTGACGAGGTTCTTGAGGTCCGCGCCCGAGAACCCGGGCGTTGCCGACGCAAGCTCCGCAAGGCTCACGTCGCTCGCGAGCGGAACCTTGCGTGTATGCACCTTGAGGATGGCTTCCCGCCCCGCGCGGTCAGGGAGGTTCACTACCACGCGACGGTCGAAGCGGCCGGGCCGCAGCAGTGCGCGGTCGAGGACGTCCGGCTGGTTGGTCGCCGCCAGCACGATGATGCCCTCGCGGCCGCTGAACCCGTCCATCTCGGTGAGAATCTGCTGCAGCGTCTGCTCCTGCTCGCTTGCGCCGCCGATCGCGAGCTGCCCGCGCGCACGGCCGATCGCGTCGATCTCGTCGATGAAGATGATCGCGGGCGCGTTTTCGCGCGCTTGCTTGAATAGATCTCTTACCCGCGCGGCACCGACGCCGACGATCATCTCCACAAACTCGGCCGCGCTCATCGAAAAGAAGGGAACCCCGGCCTCTCCGGCGACCGCCCGTGCGAGCAACGTCTTGCCCGTCCCCGGCGCGCCGATCAGCAGCACCCCTTTGGGTGCAGTGCCCCCCAGCCGGGTGTACTTCTGGGGGGCCTTCAGGAAATCGACGATCTCGACGAGCTCGTTCTCCGCTTCGTCGATTCCAGCGACGTCGTCGAAGGTCACCTTGGTCGAGGCATTCTGGTCGTAGCGGCGCGCCTTGCTGCGGCCGATGCCCATGAGTCCACCCATACCCAAACCGCCGCCCTGCTGCGCGGCGCGCCGGTAGATCCAGACATAGAACGCGATGATGAGGATTGCCGGGCCGAAACCGAGCAGCAGCGTGGCCCAGCCGCTGCCTTCGCGGATGGGCACCGCGCTGATCTCGACGTTGTGGTCGATCAGAAACGTCTCCAATCCGGAATCGACGAAGGCGGGCAGCTCGGTGGTGAACGTATCCCCAGTTCTTGGTGGCGCCGGCGGTGGCAACCCCTTGGCGCTGGTCACCGCCTTGCCGTTGCCCTCCGGGGGCCACGTGACGGGTGCCTTGAAACGGCCCTCGATGCTCGTTCCCCGGCTGTAAATCGCCGCGACGTTGTCCTTGGCGGCCTGCACCTTGAAAACGGTATACGGCACCGTGACTGGCTCGCCCGGACCGGGAAAGAGATACCTCATCAGAAGGTAGTTCAGGAACAGGAGCACAAGGAAGATCAGCCACGACTTGCGCGGCGGAAGCCTCGCCTGCACGCTGCCCTTTGGCTGCACCGGCTGCTGCGCCGGTGGCTGCATGCTGTTCATCGCCCTCTCCATCGGTTCATGCGGGTACCTACCCTGTCGCGTGTCCATTGTCGCGCGTTCGCGCGGCTGGCCCTCACTAATCGGTGATAGCGATCGTCGCCATCAGCGTTGGACGCGTCGAATACGGCCCACACAGGCCGTCTTGCCGCGGCGACTGACCTTGAATGGCGCCGGATACTCGGCGTCGTCAGGCAGCACGGGCTCGATCGGCTTGAGTGTGCAACCGGGACGCGTCATGGGATCGAAGTTCTCACGAGACTGCCTGCCTGCGCCGTTAACTCACTCGCGACGTCGGCGGGCTCGCTTCCCAGGTGCTCAGCGAGCAGGCGGTTGCGGAACAGCGCGATGCCACGTCGTATCCGCGCCTCGCCTCGCGCGTCGACGAGAAAAGAGCAGGCGGTATTTCTGATCCACCAAGGCCTTGTGGAACTTGAACAGTGCGGTCTGTGCAGCGTCGGCTCCGCGGACTTCAACAATCGATCGATGGGCTTCGACACCGGGTGCAACATCGTGATCCAGTCGGATGGCTCGCCCAACGCACCAGCGGGGCGCGTTTGCCCTTCGTGAGCGGCCCGACAGCCGGGATTGCCGCGAATTACTTCCACGCCGCCGGGCAACGGTCTTCTTCCTCGCATCGTATGCTCCAAATGGTAGTGACCACGACCCTCGGTCGGCTTCGCGTATTGAGCCGATGAACGTACCATCGGCTCGGCGCGCACGGTGTTAACGTTCCTCTAAGCCACACGCGTTTACCTCCCTTAGTACCGCGTGTGGTGAGGCGGCCGGCGCGCCAACGCGCCGCGCCGCCGTCCCGAGAGGCCGCCCGTTCGTGAATGTTCACACTGACGTTCGTTTTCGCCATCGTGCTGTGCGTCCTCAACGCCGCGCTGTGGACGGTCTACACGCACATGCCGCTGGCGAGTTTCGGCTGGTTGCTCGCGGCAGCAGGCTGCGTTTGGCTTCAGAAATGGACTCGCAGCGGCTGACTGGCTAATCGCCGCGTCGCCTTGCGAGCTCAATTTCGCGGCCAAAGAAATGCGTCCAAGGCGACGGTCTCGGGGTTGATCGATCTGCGATGCGAGCCGCGCCGTTGCGGAAGTCCGAGCCGCCTAGCAGAACTTGAAACCGCCGAACCACTGACCCGCGTTGACGGCGACCTTATCGGCGTCGAGCGGCAGCCAGTGGTCGTCGTCGTTCGTCCAGAACTTGCCGAGGCTGAACACCGGCCGCGTAGATAGCCCTGCCGCGTTTCCAGCCCTCACACGTTTGTCGGAAAGCCCGCCAAGCTGTGTGCGCGCGCTGCTTGCGCACGTCCCGTCCTATTCATGAGCGTCTCCGACGAGCTCGGCGCGCCTGAAGGCAGCGTTGAGCCGAACGACTTCGCGCTTTGCTTGTGACGAGGCGACGTGGCAGTGGACAACTGAGTGGGCAAAGGCTGTCGAATAAGACTTCATCTTGTTTAGGGCCGCCATGGGCGTTAACCGCCGCGGTGCGCTACCGCCGCACGCATCAATCGACGAGGTTTCTCCCCTATCGCCCCACGCTATTGGCGCCGTCGCGCATATCAGGATCCGTTAATTCAAGCCTTTGCATTGACTAGTCAAAGGTTGAGCGCCGTCTGTCTTTCTGGCTCGACTCTTGCCCTCGCCCCTCATATTACTTTCCAGTTCGAGCGCTAGCCCGAAAAATTCCGAACCTGTATGCAATCGCCATAATGCAATCGCAGATACAAGAACAGCGCCCTGCGCCTGGGCGAGATCAAACAACCGACATCGCAACGGCACGCGATAAACGCTGTACCGTTCTCATCGTTGATGATCTCGCCAGTAGTCGACTGTTGCTCGGCGAAATGGTGCGTCAGATCAATCCGCCCGTCGTAATCGAATCGTTCGAAAGCCCTGTGAGGGCACTACGATTCGCGAGTGAGAACCCGGTTGACCTCGTTGTCACAGACTACTCAATGCGACCGTTCGACGGCATCGAACTGACACGTCGCCTGCGAGCGTTGGCCGATTACGCTGACGTTCCGATCATAGTGGTCACCATATTCGAGGATCGAAGCATTCGCCACGCGGCCCTTGAAGCAGGCGCGACCGATTTTTTGAACAAACCAGTCGACGAGCAGGAGATCAAGGCCCGCTGTACGAATCTGCTGCACCTTCGACGACACAAGCTCGTCTTGTCCGATCAAGCGCGGAACCTAGAACGCGAAATCGCCACCGCGGTCGCCATAATTCACGCACGCGAACTCGAGACGCTTCTCGTTCTGGCCAAGGCCGGTGAATATCGAGATGAGTGCACCGGCAATCACGTCGCACGAATGGCACAGTATTCCGCACTAATCGGTACACATCTCGGCCTCACGACGGAAAGCGTGCATCTACTGGAGGTCGCCGCGCCCATGCACGACATTGGCAAAATCGGAATTCCCGACTCGATTCTGTTAAAGACGGGACCGCTTTCATCCGGCGAAATGGAGGTGATGCGTCGGCATCCGCGCATAGGTTATGACATACTGAAAAACAGTCCATCGAAATATCTGAAAACTGGTGCCATGATCGCGTTGGGGCATCATGAACGATTCGATGGCGGAGGCTATCCTGAGGGACTTCGCGGACACGAGATACCGATCGAAGCAAGGATCGTAGCGGTTGCTGATGTGTTCGATGCGCTGGTGACGCGCAGGCCCTACAAACAAGCGTGGCCGATTGGGAAAGCATTCGAACATTTGCGGAGCCAAAGAGGAAGGCATTTTGACCCCGCCTGTGTCGATGCATTTATGGACGCAACTCCAGCAGTCGTGAAAATCATGGAACACTTGCAGGACAACCGTGCGCCAATCGCGAAGATAAGCGCAGCCGAGTGCGACGATCAACCCGGATCGCCCAATTACTGAATCACCTCGTCCGCCCGCAGCAACAACGACTGCGGAATCGTGATGCCGGGCTGCTTGAGCCGCCTGCAAATTGATCACCAGCTGGAACCTCACGACGGCACAAGTAAACGCCCGGTTCCACCGCGTTGGCGCGGTATGCTCCAGATTCCACGCGGACCGCGCAAGAGACTTAATGACTGCTCTAGAGCGAACTGAAAGAAGGCGGTGACCGGCTGCTTGTGGCCCGATCGCTGCCACCAGCGCCTTCGCCGTCGCCCCACAACCCGCCGCTCTACTTCCCCGGCCGGACGCTCAGCGCGCGATCAATCCTTCGACCGTTTCCACTGCAAGCTTCACCGCGTCATAGCGCGCGTACTCGGCAGCGAGCGCTTGCGCACGCTCGCGATAGCGGGACTGGTCGAGCAATGCATGCACCGCGGTACGTACCTGTTCCGGAGTGGGCGTCGCCGTCTTCAAATTCACGCCCGCACCCGAGCAAGCGACACGCGTGGCCACCTCGGGTTTGTCTTCGGACGTGCCGGCTACCACCAGCGGAACGCCGTGCGCGAGCGCCATCTGCACACCACCGTAGCCACCGTTCGTGACCATGACCGAGGTCTTCGGCAACAACTCGGGGTACGAGAAAAACGTGCCTACGCGCGCATTGCGCGGCACATTGCGCAGACCGAGGCCATCTGGCGTGCGACCGCCGGTCGCAACTACTACGAGCACGTTCTCATTCGCCAGGCCTTCGAGCGCGGGCGCGATCAGATCAGGCTCCGCGTTGGCGATTGTCCCTTGTGTGACGTGCACGATCGGACGCGTGCCATCGAGCTCGTGCCAGAACTCCGGCGGTACCCAGTCGGCCGGAACGTCTGGGGGAACCATCCCGATGAAGCGAACGTTGCCCGGCAAATCGCTGCGGGGGTGCTCGACTCCCGGGATCGACGGCTGCATGTACACCGTCGCGCGGTCCCCGGCGTCCAACCACCAGCCGGTAGGTGGCAGCCCGAGCCGCTTGCGTGTCTCGTTCCAATGGTGCTGCACATCGCGAAACAACACATGCTCGACCGCCCAGTTGAGCGCACGGTTGCGGATTCGTCCAAGCGCTGTCGCGTCCGGCGCAAGACCGAGTCCAAACGGCGCGGTGTCGATGCTGCTCCGCGCGAGCGGGATGACGCCGAGCACGACGATTGGCACGCCGGTCAGCTCGGAGTAGAACAATCCGCCGAACGAACCCGCCTCGCAGAGCAGCACGTCCGGTGCGAATGTTTGCGCGATCTGTTGCAGGTCGAGCAATTGTCCCGGCCCGTTGTCGATGAACACGCGCTTCATGTCGAACTTGAGCTGCGCCATGCCGCGCAGGTGCGCGCGGCCGGGGAACTCGCGTTCGATCTTGGCGTCGTCGTAGTCCCGCGCGTGCGTCCACCGTACGAACTGCGCGCCGGTGGCCTCGACCTTCGATCGATGCTTGGCACCCGTGTACCAGCGCACCTCGTGGCCGCGCGCGCAAAGCGCGCGTACGATCGGCACGAGTGGATTGATATGACCGACGACAGGAACGCTACCGACGAGAATGCGCGCCATGGCTAGGGCATTCTCCGGGCGGCGGTCCGCTCTCGCAAGCTGTGTGGCCGCTTTCCATCGCCCGGCTGTTCGCTTGCGGGACACTCTGTGCGAACGCTCGAAAGGCAGCTTTTGGCCGTGAACGGACCTTCTTAAGAGACCTCGGTCGTAGTTCGGGGATGACCCGGCACAGCGCCGTATCCCATGACCAATCGTTGCGGTCGCGTGTGCCGATCGCCTTCATTTTCGCGGCACGCTCAGCATCGCTCACGAACGCGCTCAGGATATCGAGCGCAACGGGTCGAGGCCCAGCATCAAGCAAGCGGAAATTAGGGAATCGAGGCATGTTCCGCGCCTCGTAACGCAGTGGCTTAATGAATGCGCGCTCCTCGGCCACGAGCTTATCGACGAGGTCCTTTTCGTAAATGTCATCCAGCGGAATCCATTGAGAACTCACCATCATGAGCGTGAGCGACTCAACCTGCTAGCAATGGGCTTGTTTAGCGTGGATGAGGCATGCAGTGATGAGCTTCGCCAGACCGTTGCTCCAGGCGAGCAGTTCGCGCTCGAAGATTCGTTTCGCTCGCTCTCCGAGCTTTCGGTCGAGGTATAGCGCGCGGTCGCGCAGGTGCTTCAAGCTAACGCTGGAGCCCATGGTCGTCGTCTTGAGTTCCAGCAACCGCAGTGTTTTGTCAGTGGTGACCCGATCCTTCACGGGCCCGCTTTCCTCCTTATTGCACGCCACGGGTTGCGCCCTAATATGCACTCAGCAGCTTCACTGAATCCGGCGCTAACCAGCGCGTCCTGCCCCAGATCGATGATGGCGGCGTGAATCGGAGCCATCCAACCGAAACGCCGCCATGATACTCAAGACGGGCGCGTGGATGCGTTGATGAAGTGGACGAACAACTATCCGGAATGACGCCAAACGAAGCTGCGATTCCTCCCCAGTCGTGCTAGCGAGGACCGCAACAACGGTCGGTGACGGTCGGTGACGTCCGTAGACACCGATGGGCGCCTCGGTGGCGCAGCGCACGACCGAAGAGGCGGGACAGGATGATGAATGTTATGGAATGAGCATTCGCGCACCAGATAAGCCGAATAGCTAATACGAAAACGATCCCGGAAAGAACCACAGCAGCACACCGGTCATCGCCACGTAGCGCGCAAACTTGGCGATCGCCATATAAAGCACGCAGGGCCAGAACGGCAGACGCAACCAGCCGGCTACCGCGCAAAGCGGGTCGCCGATCAACGGCATCCACGACAGCAGACAGGCACTAGCCCCGAAGCGTTCGAGCCATCGAAGCGCGCGTGGATGCGCCGCGCGGGGGTCATGTGTCATTCGTTCATAGGCCCGCTCGGCGCCATACCCCATCCACCAGCTGACGGTGCCGCCAACCGTGTTGCCGGCGGTGGCGACGAGCACGGCAGGCCAGAATAGTTCGGGGTTGAGCTTGACGAGCCCGAAAACTGCCGGCTCAGAGCCCATCGGCAGCAGCGTTGCTGACACCAGCGCGACGATGAAGACCGTGCTAAGCCCGTATTGCGGCAGCGCGAGAGCGGCCAGCAACGGCGCGATCCATGTATCCATCCCGCGATGATACGAAGGCGTGGCTCGTTGCGCCCGACAATCCAGACGAAGGGGGTCACACGGCGGCTGCTTGCGCGCCGTCGTCGTTTGCCGCAGACAGATCTTTCCCCCCGCAGGATGCCAAGAGCGCTTGGCCGCCGACCCCGTCACGCTCGCGCTCGAGCCGCTCGAAAATGGGGCGGTCACGAATGTCTGGGAGCGTCCGCCTGCAATAATTGGACAAGCGTCGTTTGGATCACTTACTGTAGCGTGCACGCGGCTGCGGGCCCGAGCAGCGTCTGATCGCAGAACGGCCAGGAAACACTGCGCCGTTGATCGGTTTCGGAGCACAGGACTCGACCCATTAGACGCCTATCTCGACGTCAACGCACGATTTCCCCCGACAGAGTAATTGTCACCGACAGTGCTTGTGATAACCGCCGGCGGTCGATCGCGCCTTATATGTTCCGCAATTACCTGCTGGTAATCGCCCTGTGCGGTGCCACGTGTGCAGTTCATGCGCAGGAGCTCTTCGCGCTGAGCGGCGCGCTCAAAGGGAAGCACCATAGCGAGCGCACGTTTACCGGCCAGATCGACTATCAACAAAGGCTTGGCGAATCCATTGCGTTCAGCGGCGGATGGATAAATGAAGGGCATTTGTCGGGTCATCACCGCGATGGCGCTACTGCGCAAATATGGGCACGAACCGACGCACTCGATCGACGACTGACGCTTGCGGCAGGCATTGGTCCTTACGTCTATTTCGACACGGTACCGGCGGCAAATGCCGACGGCTCCCACGACGACCACGGTGTCGGCGTCGTCGCGAGCCTAGCGGCAACTTGGCATTTCAGCGGTCCATGGTCGATGCATTTACGCGTCAATCACATCGCCACTGACCATAGCGTCGACACGACTTCGCTGCTGTTGGGCATCGGTTATCGGCTCCAAGCCAACGATGCGCCAACTCAGGACTTATCCGCACCCGCCGCTCAGGGGCTCGCCAAGCGCGAGGTTGCTCTGCTCCTTGGCAAGTCGATCCTCAACACGTTCCACTCCGAAGACTCGTTCGCTGCGCAAATCGAGTTCCGACAACGACTCGGCCGCTACTTCGAATGGAGCGCCGGAGCTTTGAACGAAGGCGATGCACGCACGCAACGGCGTAGCGGTGTGGTTGCCCAATTCTGGGTGGGTCGTGCATTGCTCGACGAGCGCGTCACGGCCGCAATTGGCATCGGGCCGTACGCTGTCTTGGACATCAAGAGGAATCCACTCCTCGTGGAGGCGTCACGGGAGCGGCTGGCCGGCGTCTTCTCGCTGACCACGGCGTACGCTCCGGTTCCCCAGTGGGCAGTCCGATTTACTTGGAGCCGCGTCTTCGCCGAAAAGTCGCACGACAGCGATGTCCTGCTGCTAGGTGCCGCGTACCGCTTCTGAGAAATCGGCCACGCGCCCTGGACATGCACGAACGCAACATAAGCCAAGCGCGATGCCGATTGTTCCCAGACTGTTGGCTTAGCCGCGCAGCGTTGAACGCGGCAATGCGCAGCGTGTTCGATGCTCCAGGATAGTCCGCTCCAAAGCAGCGTGGTGGCCGGCAAGGGTCGGGCGACTATCCGAATCTGCCGAGCGGACCGGGACGGACGCATCTCGTCGGGGCGGCGAATCGCCAACGCCTATCCGTACAAGCAGTTCGAGAAGCTCACCGGCATCAAGGTGCGTCTCGAAGTGCTGCCCGAGGACTAGAACCGGCAGAAAATGGCGGTAGCCTTCGCGTCCGGACGCGGCGACATCGACGTCTTCGGGTCGCAGCGGCATCAGGAGGGCGCGAAATATCTCTCGGCCGGTTGGTACGAGGTGCTGAAACCGTTCATCGACGATCGCAGCCTCACCAGTCCGGATTTCGACTTCGCCGACTTTGCGCCGCAGGCGGTGAACGATGCGACGGTGAACGGCAAGCTGATCGGGATTCCGCTCTACAGCGAATTGCAGGTGCTCGCGTATCGGAAAGATCTGCTGCAGAAGGCGGGCATCCCGGTGCCGCAGACACTCGAAGAGCTCGACGCGGCGGCGAAGAAGCTTACCGACAAGCAGAACAACCAGTACGGCATTTGCCTGCGCGGCAAGGGCGCGGCGACCACCACGATCTACTCCGGCATCCTGCACAGCATGGGCGGAAGCTGGGTCGATGCCAAGGGCAATCCCGACTTCACGAGCCCAGCGGCGATCAAGGCGTTCGAGTATTACGGCCATATGGCGCGCGACTACGGCCCGCCGGGTGCCGCGAATTTCCACTGGCTGCAATGCCAGAGCCTGATGGCGGGGGGTCACGCGGCGTTCTGGACCGACTCGAACATCTTCATGGCGACGCTGCTCGACCCGAGCAAATCCGCGGTTGCCGACAAGATCGGTTTCGCTATGCTCCCCGCAGGCCCAGGCGGCCGTAAGCCGGCGGGCGGCGGCTGGTACCTGTCCATCTACTCGAAGTCGCAGCACAAGCCCGCCGCGTGGGTCTTCATTCAGTGGGCGATCAGTAAGGAGAACGCGCTCAAAGCCCAGCTCGCTGCGATTCCAACAGCGCGTCTGTCCGCATGGAACTCGGAGGAGTTCAAGAAGCGCGACAAGTCGCCGGAGCTCACGCGCGCGACGCTCGATTCGCTGAAGCTGAAGGACACGCCCTCGTGGGGTCCTCCGTTCGTCGCCGTCGGCGAGATTCGGGACGTGCTCGGCGCCGCCGTGGTGACGGCGATCGAGGGCGGCGACATCAAAGGTGCCGCTGCCAAGGTCGACGAGCAGATCCAGGCGATCCGCAAGAAGACCGAGAGCTGACGGCGCCGCACGCGAGCGGTCATGCGGCGAGCTGAGCGGCGCGCCGGCTGGTGGTTCATCGGGCCGGCGGCGCTCGTGCTCGTGCTGATGCTCGCGTTCCCGCTCGGCTACACGGTCTACCTTAGCTTCTTCGAATGGTTCGCCGCCGGCGGTCCGCCGCGCTTCGCCGGTCTCGCGAATTACGTTCAGATCGCGACCGACTCGCGCTTTCTGTGGGCGGTCGGTCGCACGCTCCTGTACACCGTGCTCGCGGTCGGATTCGAGGTGATCCTCGGCATCGCGCTTGCGCTGCTCTTCGAGCGGCCGTTCGTCGGTCGCGGACCCGCGCGCACGCTGTTCCTGCTGCCGATGGTCGCCACACCGGTCGCGATCGCGCTCGTGTGGCTGCTCATGTTCGATCCGGCGACCGGCGTGCTGAACTATCTGCTCACGCTCGTCGGACTGCCGAAGAGTGTCTGGGTGAACGACCGCTGGCTCGCGCTGCCGTCGCTCGTGCTCGTCGACGTTTGGCAGTGGACGCCGCTCGTGATGCTGATCGTGCTCGGCGGATTGACGTCGCTGCCGCGCGAGCCGTTCGAGGCGGCGCGCATCGACGGCGCGAGCCGTTGGCAGGCCTTCCGCTACCTGACGCTGCCGATGCTTCGGCCGTACATCGTGGTCGCCGCGCTCTTCCGTGGCATCGACGCGCTGAAGACGTTCGACTCGATCTACGTGCTCACGCGCGGCGGCCCGGGCTTCGCGTCGGAAACACTGAACCTCTACATCTACGCGTCGGCGTTCGATTACCTGCACATGGGCTATTCATCGGCGATGCTCGTCGTGTTCTTCGTGCTGATCCTCGCGTTGAGCGCAGCGTTGATCGCCGTGCGGAGACGCACTGCATGACGGCCGCCGCGTGCCGCCGCCGCAACACGGCGCTGCTCACGCTGGCGGTCGCCGTTGTGCTCGCCGTGTACCTGTTCCCGTTCTACTGGATGGCGCTCGCGTCGCTGAAGACGCAGATCCAGAACTTCGCCTTCCCGCCGCTGTTTGCCTTCACGCCGACGCTCGACAACTACCGGTCGGTGTTCGTCAACAATCCGTTCGCGCTCTATCTCTGGAACAGCCTGCTGATCGGCGCGGCGTCGACGCTGCTCGGCCTCGGACTCGGCCTACCGGCAGCTTACGGAATCGCACGCTTCAAAAAGGGCGGCGTCGGGGTGGCGTTTCTGATCGCGCGCATCGCGCCGGGCATTAGGCGTAGGCACAACGCCAACCCAGCCAACGCAACCACCGCCGCCGGCACGCCGATGACCCACCGCTCGCGCGCTCGCGCCTTCGCCTGCAGCACGTCGCGAACGAACCGCTCGCCGCGCGTCATCTCGTTGTAATTCTGCTGGTACGACGCGATGCGCCGGATCTCGTCGTCGGCCAGCGGCACGCCTTGGTAGCGCGCCGCCCTTTCCATCGCATCGAGCCGGTCCGCTTCACTCTGGAAGCGCACGATATCCCGAACAGCGCTTTCGTATGTCTCGGCTTCGGTTCGCGCGAGAAACGTTGGCGGCCCGACGTGCGCGGCGCGCTCGAGCAATGCAAGCAGCGGTTGATCGCCGGACGGATTGACGATGAGCCACGCGCTCGACGCGACGACGCACAGCAGCGCGCCGACGGTCGTCGTGCGCGCGAGCATTCGGAGCCGCGTGCGACGAATGCCGGCATCGACGACGATGAACGCCTTCACGGCGCCGGCAAGCACGAGACTGGCGGCGAGCGCCATGACCATCGTCGCGCCGGTCGGCAGATCGAGTGCGTACGATCCGCCAAGTCCGGCAGCGCACGCGGCGATGCCGACGCCCCAAGCGATCGCGAGCACGAGGCCGAGCCTTTTCGAGAACGCCGCGCCGATGACAGCCGGAACGATCAGCAAGCTGAACACCAGCAGCACCCCGGCCGTGGTGACCGAGCTCGTCACGACGACGCCGAACGACAGGAAGAACACGAAGTCCCAGCTCCACGCGGCTGCACGGTTGCGGTACGGCGCTGATGACTCGTCGCGCGAAAGCGCGAGCAGCGGCCGGCGAATCAACCAGTGCACCACGGCGATGCCGGCGTAGAGCGCGGCGAGCTTCGCCACGTCTTCGCCGGTCACCGTCAAGATGCTGCCGATCAGAATCTTCTTCACGTGTTCGGCGCCGAGCGGCGACTGGTCGACGACGAGTATCGTCGCCGCCGTCGCGACGACGTACAGGATGCCGACGATCGCCTCCTGGCTCATCGTGCGCGCGAGGCCGCGGGTGAACGTGAGCAGCGCGGCGCCGATCGCGGTGAACGCGAGCGCGTACGCGAAACCGGCCGCGCTCTTGACGTCGTAGCCGTTCGCGAAGGCGACCGATGCGCCGAGCGCCGAAAGCTGCGCGAGCGCGAGATCGGCGAACACGACCTTCCGGCGCAGCACGTGCACGCCGAGGTATGCGTGAATCAGCACGAAGACCACCGACGCCGCGAGCGGCATCGCGAGCAACGCGACCGCGTCGCTCGTCACCGTCATGGATTGCGCGCGGCGAACGCTCTCGCGATCGCCGTCACGTTGTAGTCGATCAGCGCCGAATAGTCCGCCGTCTCGGGCATGCTACGCACCGACGTCGCAAGCTTGACCAGCGGAACGCCGAGCTTCTGCGCGACGAAGCGCGACGCGTTTTCCGGCTCGTACGGCTCGTGCAGGATGGCCTTGACCTGCTTGCTGCGGCCTTTCGAGATCACGCGCGCGAGGTGCGCGGGACTCGGCGCGACGCCGGCCTTCGGTTCGATGAAATCGACGATGTCGAGACGAAAGCGCCGCGCGAAATACGGCCACGTATTGTGATACGCGATCACCTTGGATCCGGCATGCGGTGCGAGCGCATCGGTCCATCGCGCGAGCTGCGCGCGCAGCTTCCCGACGAAGCGCTCGCGGTTCGCGACAATCCTCTCGCGATGTTCCGGTGCGCGACGCACGAGCATTTCGGCGATGCCGGCCGTCATGATGATCGCGTTCTCCGGATCGAGCCAATAGTGTGGATTTGCGTGGCCGTGTGCGTGTCCGGCCTGGTTGACGA
>WNFZ01003498.1_pt1 | contig 18489 bp, 17 predicted proteins | sample 5400081 | NCBI WGS metagenome assembly WNFZ01 (sample SAMN13153365, study PRJNA577476) | soil metagenome | isolation source: 80 cm soil or saprolite under grassland replicate 1 | place: USA:California | collected 2016-06-15 | reverse complement strand
TTTAAGGGCGTGTAGCTCAGCTGGGAGAGCGCCGCGTTCGCAATGCGGAGGTCAGGGGTTCGATCCCCCTCACGTCCACCAAAGTTCTTTAAAAGTTTTTACCGCTTTGCTCCTCAGTAGCTCAATGGCAGAGCATCCGGCTGTAAACGGATATTGCAGCTTCCATAGGCGACTGTGGTTGAAAAACCGGGTGAATTCAGGGGACCCTACTCCAGCGTGAGCTGGAACGGCAACCCTGAGCGAAGCCTGCCGGAATAGCCTGTGCAAACTTAAGCGCAGTTCAGGCAGGAACGTGCAGAGACTGAGGTTGTGTTGCCATGAAAGTTCTACCATTGGTAGGAACCGAACTCAGGTCTGCTATTATTGGAATGGTAGCGGGGGACGCGCACATCTGGAAACAGAAAGAGTGTTCTTCGGTGAGTCTCCGGATAAAGCATGCCGAGAGGCAGAGAGCTTATCTTGGATACAAAAGGGATATTCTCCAAAATCTATTTAAGGAATGGGAAATACCAATCCAATCATTCAATAATAGTGGGTATTCAGGGGTAAAGGTAGAAACTCGAGACCATCCTCGACTTAGGGTCATTCATAAATGGTTCTATAGTGGTGGAAAAAAACGGTTTTCGAGACAGATTCTAAACTATCTCACCCCTCTTGGGATTGCTATTTGGTACATGGATGATGGGTCCCTCTCTATGAAAAAAAGGGAGGGGAAGGTTCACGGTAGGGAAATCCATCTCAATACTTACTGTTCCTTGGAGGAGACCAGGATTATTCAGGCTTATTTCAAGGAAGTTTGGGATGTGTCCTGGACTGTAGTTCCCAATAAGGGTCTTTTTCGGCTTCGGATGGGATCGAATGAAGCCAAAAAGCTTTTCAAAATCATCGAACCATATATAGTCCCAATGATGAGATACAAGATAGACCTTGGGTATAAGAGCAGCACAATCAATAGCGCCCGGCAACTTTCGATAGAAAGTTGATGAGATAGTCCGCTCCTATGTGAAAACATAGGGTCAAGCGTAACCGGAGGGTTGTAGGTTCGAGTCCTACCTGAGGAGCCAAAATCTTTTATAAATAAAAAAGCCGCTCTCGCGGCTTTTTTATTTATGTCAGAGGTTCACTCACGAGCCAGTTTCCCCTATCTCTTAAAGAGATGTCACAGATTGATCGGCGACTGATCATCGACGCTTCCGAAGTCGGCGAGTTCGTCTACTGCGCGAAGTCCTGGTATCTCAAGCGCTGCGGCGAAGTCCCCCGAGGTCCGCGCCTGGAGGAAGGCGCGGCCTTTCACAAACGTCATGAAGCGACGGTCTCGCGGGCCGCCCGCCTGCGAAAGGCGGGAGTGTGGCTTTCGATCACCGGATTTTCCCTGCTCGTCGTGTTGGCTTTGATCTGGTTCGCTAAGTAATGTCGAAATGGATCAATCAATAATCTCCACAGTTTTGTTCGTCGCGCTGCTCCTGCTGGCTATCGGGGCGATTCTGCTCGCCGCTTCAAGTCGCTTCGGGCGGAAAACCGGCATGCCGCGAGGCAAAGTCGCTTATGCGGACGCGTCAGGTCAGGCGCAGGAGCCGTTCATTTCAAAACGGCTGTTGATGGCCGGAAAACCTGACTACCTGATGAAGGACCGAAACGGCGACCTTATCCCGGTCGAGGTGAAATCGTCGAACGCCCCCCGCGCGGGGCGGCCTTACGAATCGCACTTGATGCAGCTCGCCGCCTATTTCCTCCTGCTCGAAGACGTCTTGCAGCGCCCCGTGCCGTACGGCCTGATTCGTTACCGCAATCGAACCCTGCGGGTCGCCAACACGGACGAACTGCGCGCGCGGCTGATGGACGGCAACCACAACCGGCCGCAGCGATGTTCCCGCTGCTCGGTGGCCCATGCCTGTGACGAGCGGCTGGTGTGATGGCTATCGCCCCTCGAACTTTACGCTTATTGGAGATAGCTTCACATTGGCGTCGTCAGACCTCTTGTTGAGCATAACGATCGGCGGCCGGAATCGCACATTCCTGGTCCATGTGCCGCCGAGTTACACGGGGCAAGTTCCCGTCCCCCTCGTACTGGACCTCCACGGTCTTGGCAGCAACAGCAGCCAGCAGGCGGGGCTGTCCGGCTTCCGGGAAAAGTCGAACGAGGTCGGTTTTATCGTGGCCTGGCCGCAGGGGGTAAGAAACTCGTGGAACGCCTTTGGATGCTGCGGGACGGCTGATTTTCTGAACATCGATGACCCCGCTTTCTTAAGGGCCGTCGTTGCTCGGATCAGTCAACTCGGCAGGATCGACCGTAGCCGAGTTTACATAACAGGCTTATCGAACGGCGGTTTCATGACCCATCGAATGGCTTGCGTGGCTGCGGATATTTTCGCCGCCGCCGCTCCGGTGTCGGCGCCGCTCAACACCACCGCGTCCACCTGCAGGCCGTCGCGGCCAATCACCGTCGTCGCCTTCCACGGCTTGAATGACGGGATTGTGCCATACAACGGCGGCGCTTTTCAGTCTGCGCAGAACAGCCTGACCACGTGGGCGTCGATTGACGGCTGTGTGGGTGGACGAACAGTGTTCGACCTGCCCGGGCCGGCAATGTGCGAGACTTTCGAGACGTGTAACGGCATGGCCGAGGCGGGGCTTTGTAGTCTCAACTCCGGCCATATTGCCTACACCGGCCAGACGGACCTTAATATCGCCAACTACGTTTGGGACAATGTGTTCAGTCCGCACACGCTCCCGTAGTTCGACCAGAAGTCACCTACCCGCCACTAAACGCAAAGCGCGTTGTTCTCTCCCGATGGGAGTGCCTTTGGACGCTGAAACAGTATACGACACGAGTCAACCGTATGTTCGTCGAAGGGCAAAGCCCCTCAACTCACATACGGTCTCAAAATTCCTCTCCATCCAAGTTCACCAAGATGTTCGCTGTGGATGGAGTATCCTTTTGAGGGAAGCGATGAAAATCTCCCCTGGGTACGCATCGCTTCCAGCGTGCAGTCTCGGCGAAAGACGAATTTATAGGAACCAGACCTTGGTACGCATCGCCTCAGATTTTAGGGGGACTGATTCCGATCAATAGGTCTCTAGCCGAGACGGCACGCTGGAAGCGATGCGTACCCAGGGATTTTCCGCAGGAGAGCGAAATGGATGTTAAGGATGTTTTTGCGGCGGCGGAGTTTTCCGGCGAGAAGATGCGGAAGATCAACCTCTTCGAGACGAAGAATTTCTTCTGCGACGTTTATTGCCTGGAACCAGGACAGGAGCAGAAAATCCACGCGCACGAGGGCGAGGACAAAATCTATTACGTGTTGGACGGGCGCGGATCGTTCGTCGTCGGAGACGAGACGCGGGAATTGGGCGCCGACCAGATCGTGATGGCCCCTGCGGGGGCGCCGCACGGAGTGAAGAACGCCAGCGATCAGAGACTGACCTTGCTAGTGTTCATGACGCCGAATCCGAATTTTAAATGAATGTTGGCGCGGACAAAAAAATAGCGGACAAAAGGACGGAAAAATATCAGCCGAACCCTAGCTTGCGGAACAAACTGAGTCCTCCCCAGCTTTGCGCGCCGTTTTCTTCCTCGACTTCGCTCGCGACGCTGAAGACGCGGCGCGAGGGCAACTCGATGGCGGAAAGCACGCCGGTTAAATACGCGCCTGTGTCGACGCATATCAGGCTGTCGCGCAGCCAGACCTCTCCGCGTTCGCCGAAGATCATTCCCGTGATCGTGTGACCGAAGACGACCGTCTTGCCGTTATATTCCAGGAAGAAACGGCGGTTACGGGACCAATAAATCTCAGGGCTTTCGGGGGCTTGGCCCGGATGCAGGAAATCGCCGTCGTCCCCTTCCGGCAATGAGGCATGGACGTAAATGGCGTTGTCGTCTTCGTACCAGGTCGGCAGGGAGGCCAGAAAATCCCAATGTTCTTCAGGCACATCACAGTCGCCCTCTTCGTCCATGTAACTTTGTAGGGTCTCGATGCCGCCGTTGTAATACCACAGCTCGGCCTGTTCGCCTTCGGGGTGCGATAGGGCGGCCAGCATCATCGCTTCGTGATTCCCCCTGAGAACAATCACATTGTTGGGCGCCTCCCGCTTGAGCTCGATGGCGCGCGCCACCACGCCGCGCGAATTCTCCCCGCGATCCACCAAATCGCCAATCAGAATAAGTCGGTCCTCGCCCGCGCGGTACTCCATCTTCTCCAGCAGGAGATTGAACAGGTCGAGTTTGCCGTGAATGTCACCTACGACTAAAGTTCTCATAGCCACTGACTCTTAATCGAATCTTTGATCGCGCGATCGGAAGTTTGCGCAGGGAGAGCCATTATTGCTCAAAAGGCTTTCAAAAGAAAAATCGAAAAGTTATGATGACGCAATGTCATCGGCTCTGACCATCGCCAATTTCCTCACGGTTTTAAGGCTAATCCTGATACCAGTTTTTGTCACGGCTCTTTATTATCAGCAATTCAGGTGGGCTCTCGCGGTTTTTCTGGTGGCCGCCGTCACGGACGGGCTTGACGGACTGGTCGCCCGGAGCTTCAATCAGAAGACGCAACTCGGCGCGATTCTGGATCCGATGGCCGACAAGCTGCTACTCGTGACGGCTTTCGTCATTCTCTCGCTGCCCAGGTTCACTCTGACCGACCCTATCCCGTTCTGGCTCACGGCGGTGGCGATCAGCCGTGACGCCATCATCGTGTTAGGCGCGGCGGTCATCAATATGACCACGGGATTCAGCCGGTTTCGCCCCTCGATACCAGGCAAATTGAACACCCTGGTTCAGGTCGTGATGATCGTTTTTTTCCTCGTGGCCAACGCCTTCGGCTTGCTGGCGGGGTATCTGCCGGTGGCCTATTACGCCACGCTCGCGATGGCCGTATTCTCCGGGCTTCACTACATCGCTCACATCAACAGGTTGATGAGCGAAGATCAGGAAGACGATAGCAGGTGAAAGAGTCGAACTCCAAAGATGAGCCGCGACATGCGCGAAACCCACTCGAATGGATGCGGTGGGTCCCCTTCGCCCTACTCGCCCTGGTCTTCTGCGCGGCCGTATTCGTCGGCGCCCGCATCATTCTGATTCCGATGCTCTCCTCTCTGGCGCTGGCCTACCTGCTGGCGCCCGTCGTCGCGTGGTTCGAACGGCGCGGATGGTCCCGCTCGTCCTCCGTCTTGCTGACCATCAGCGGCGCGACAATGATACTGGTTCTAATTCTGATCTTCATATTGCCCGGTTTTTGGGGGCAGTTGGTAAAAACCTACGACCATGCGCGCACGCTCTTTCGAGACCAATCGCGTGTGGAGTCGCTACTTAAACAGGTAGAACATATCAGCCCGCCGGTTTACAAGTTTCTGCAATCGAAGATCGAAAAGTCTGGCGAATCCGACCTCTTTGAGCGCGTTTTCAGCATGGCCGGCCAGTGGTTGCAGAAAGGTCTCTTCAGCCTCGTCGATGTCACGGCTTCGATGCTGGACCTCCTGTTGATCCCGTTCTTCGTTTATTATCTGCTAGCCGATTATCGCGCGATGCGCGCTCATCTCGATCGTCTCATACCGCCGCGCCATCGCGCCGTGGCCTCCACTCTGATCAGCCGGATCAATTTCGTGATTTCATCGTATGTGCGAAGCCAACTGGTGATCGCGCTGGTGATGGGAGTTTTGTACGCGATCGGATTTGCGATAGCGCGCGTCCCGCTCGCCCTCTCAATCGGCCTGCTTTCGGGGCTGCTCAACTTCATTCCATACCTGGGCACTCTTACGGGGCTGACTCTTTCGCTTTCGTTTGTGGCCCTGGCTGGAGGGAGCTGGCCTCACATACTGGGCGTCGTCGCTGTTTTCATCGTCGTTCAGAGCGTCGAAGGATACTACTTGACGCCAAAACTCCTCGGAGGAAGACTCGATCTGCATCCGATGTGGGTGCTGGTCGGATTGATGATCGGCGGCAGCCTTTTCGGCATTCTCGGAATCATCCTGGCTGTGCCCGTCATCGCCATAGCCAAAGTTGCGCTCGATTTCCTCGAAGAACTCTACCAACAATCCAACTTTTACCGCAGCTCAGGCCTGGAATTGCTCGTCGAACAAAGTCTTTCAGATCGCCCGCGCCGCACAATCGTCACCACGGGTGAACTCAGATCCAGAATTAAAGATAATAAGGGAGTGGGGAGTGGTGAATAAACATCCGACAGACAGAGAATCATTGGAGCGCGATTGCGATTTGGAATTTTTCGTGGCGGGTGGCCCGGGCGGACAACATCGCAACAAGGTGGAGACCGGAGTCAGGCTGACACATCGCCCCACCGGCATCGTCGTCACGGCGACCGAACGGCGCTCGCAATCGGCTAACCGCGAAGCGGCTTACGAGAGAATGGCCGAGAGGCTCGAAAAATTGCAGCGCCCGCGCAAGCCCCGCAAAGCGACGAAGCCCACCGCCGGATCGAAACGCGAGCGCGTAGAGCGGAAGCGCAAGAACAGCGAGCGCAAACGAGGGCGGGCCAAGTGGAAAGCGGGGGATGCGGAGTGAGAATTAAGCAGTCAAGTGGATATTCTGAAGCGCGTTCATTTTTCATTTGCCATATTCCATTTGTCATTTGTCATTGCCGGAATTGCGACTCTCCTGCGATGGCAAATGACAAATGGAATATGGCAAATGGAAAATGCTACTGCCTTCTTATCGCCGGCGGCGGCGCTGGGCGCGAGATCGGCGGCGGCGCCCCAAAGACGGCTCCACGTCCGGTCACATAACTGGCCCCGAATACAGGCCTGACTCCCTGTCCGCCCAGGATGTTCTGCGCGATCGAGAGGCTCATCATCAGCCTGAGTTCATTCGACTGCCAACGTTTAAGCAGGTTGACGGCGCGATCAAAATCCTTCCGCGCCAGCGCGGCGAAGAGCGGGACGATGCTCCCCGAATGGCCGCTCCAGGCGCCTCCGTCCATGATCCTGATTTCACCTTCTTCCATTCCGCCGAAGGTCTGAATCTCCAGGTTGGCGGCGACCAGCCGGTTGATCCGCTCGACGGCCGCTTCGGCGATTTCGAAGCCCATGTCGGGATCGATATTGACGGCCACATTGGCGACGGCCACCTGCGCTTCGAGCTGGTCGCTCTTCTGCATTCGCGAGCCGATGAGCGATCGGGCCTCGTCCAACATCTCGCGCGCCGATTTCTCATCGCCCTTGCTGGCGGCGGCGGACGCCCACCCGGCGAGGGCCGACGCGCGCTGTTCGTCGGTGCGCATGCGGGCGAGAGACTTCCTGGCCTCGGCGTATTTGCCTTCGCCGACGGCGCGATCCGATGTCCTGCGCTCGATGTTGGAGAGCAGATCATTCGCCTGCCACTTATCCGGAATGTTCTCCTTGACGATCTTGCGGGCCGTCTCTTCGTCACCCTGTTCGATGGCCTTGTTTACGGCCTGGTAATAGACGTTCTGGCGGACTTCCTGCGGCGCTTTCTGAGCCACGGCGAGCAGTTCTTGAAGCGATTTGGTTTGAAGGTCGCGTCCGTATTCCGCGTAAAACTTCTCATACGGGTTGCCGTATTTGGCCTTGTCGAACTGCGCGACCTTGGCGCGGACCGCCGCGGCGCGCGCCGGCAGGATTTTGTCGATGTCCGCCAGATAGTTCGTTATCTGCATGAGCAGGTTGCGCGCTCTGTTGGCCTCGTCTTGATTGATCAGGTTGTTGGTCGTGATCTTGAGCGTTGCGGCGGCGACGACATCCAGCGCGTCGCGATAAGCCTGTTGTATCTCGGCGGAATTGGATTGCGGCGCGTTCGCCGCGTCCGGATTATTTCGCGCGTTGGCGATCTCGTTGGCGCGCGATTTCAGGACGTTCAATACGCCGAAAACGAAGTTGGACGCGTTGTAATCGGCCAGCACGTCCTGCGATTTCAGGCTGCCGATGATCTTCTCGGTCAGCGCCGAGGCGGCCTTCGGGTCTTTTCTTTGCAGGGCGCTCCAGAGGTTGATGACCTGATAATCCAATTTGCCGTCGAGATAGTCCTCGGCTATTCGCAAAGCCGCTTGCGGATCGCTCTCGGCGACCTGAGAGGCCAGGTTCAATTCCAGCATCTTCTCCTGCTGCTCCTCGCCGGGGTAGCGGGCGTTGTCGGCCGCCTGCAGCGACCGCGTCATTTGCAGGAACTCCAACGCCAGTTTGGGGTCCCGCCTCGTCAGCAGATTCAAGACCATGTGGCGCAGGTATGTGGCGTTGTATCGGCGGGGGTAGCGCGAATCGAAGTACTGGCTGTCCTCCTGCGCCGCCTTCTCCTTCGCCTCGCGCATATTGGCGACGGCCTGATCCATCGCCTCGCGGACAAGCGCCCGCGCCCTCTCTTCATCGCGCGCCCACAAAATGTCCGACGCGCCGGTCAGGATGTGGACTCGATTTTCCGCCAGTCTCAGAGACGCCGAATCGGCGACCATCTCGTCGATCAGAGCCAGCGCCTTCTTCTCAAGCTCCTTCGCGGCCTTCTTCTCCTCTTCCGTCTGCTGCGGCTCCGGCGGCGGCGGTTGGGTTCCGAGGCGCTGGCGCGGAGTTTGCGCCAATGGAGATGAGACGAGCGACAACACGATGATGACAGTACGGATGGATGAAAAGACTTTACGGGACTTCAAAGTCATAACGACCTCCTGGGGAAAATAGGCAGGATTAACAGGATTGCTCAGGATTGAGATCGATTCGCAAAATCCTGAGCAATCCTGTTAATCCTGCCTATTTTCATTGTTCCTGCGCGCGGCCGCCGGCGTCAAAAACTTCGCTGATACATCACAGCGCGCTTATAAGGCAGATAATACTGCTCCTCTTTATACTGCGCATCTTTCTCGGCGCCTAGAATTCTACTCAGGAGCGTCAGGCAGATCGCCAGCCTGACCTCGTTGATCTGCCAGCGTTTTAGCAGCGACACCGTGCGGTCGAAATCTTTTCGCGCGAAGGCGAGCAACCGCTGATCCAGGTTGTTAGTGATGTTGGCGAATTCGCCCGCGTTCAGCCGCATCTCGCCGTCCACCGCGTTGGCGGCGAGAGGCGTCGTTCCGCCTTGATCGAATTTGGCGATCGTCGCCACGGCGTTCAAGACCGCGTTCAGGCGGTCGATCGCCGATCCAAGAATCTCGAAGCTCCGGTCGGGGTCGAGATTAAGAGAGGCGGCGGCCAGGACCAACTGCGCTTCGACCTGCGAGCGCGTCTCCATCTGATCGCCGAGCAGTTCGCCCGCCTCTTTGAGCAACTCCCGCTGCGCTTTCTGATCCTTCTCGGCCTCGGCCTTCGTGGCTAGTTCGACCAGGGCCAGGGCGCGCTCCTCGCTCGACCCTAAGCGCGAGACGCTCTTGCGCGCCTCTTCCAGTTTGCCATCCTTCACCGCCTGCTCTCTCTCCTTCCGATCGATCTCGGCGAAGAGCGGATCCCACGCGCCGTCGTCCGGCAGGAAATCCTTCACGACCTTGCGCGCGCGCGCCGTATCCCCCTGCTCGATGAGTTTCGTCGCCGCCTGCCTGTAGAGCATGTCCTTGAATTCGTCCTGCGATTTGGCGGCCATCGCGATCAACTCGTCAGGGGATTTATTCTCCATGTCTAGAAAAATCTCCTGCGGCGACTGCTGGCGATAGAAGGCTTTGTCGAATTGCGCGAGCTTCGCGCGGGCCGCCGGCGCCCGCGAAGGCAGATGCTTCTCGATGTCCGGCAAAAACATTTGAACCTGCGCCAGCAGGTCTCGCGCAGGCCCCTGTTCCTGCAAATCCAGCAACTGCGCCGACGTGACTTTGAGCGCCGTCGAGACCATCAACTCGAGCAGATCGCGGAACATTTCCCGCGCCTCTTGGGGCGGCTGCGGCGCTTCCTTGTCGTTCGAGCGGGAGGGCCGCAGTTGCGCGCGCAGTTGGCTCAGCATGGAAGTCACCACGTAGATGGACTGGTAGTCTTTCAACAAGTCGGCCGATTTGAGCGAGGAGACGATGTCGCCGGAAAGTTTCGCGGCTGCCTTCGGGTCCTTATTCAGCAAGTTCGCCCAGATTTCATAGACCTGATGGCTGACGCCTTGCTTGAGGCTCTCTTCGGCGATCTGCATCGCCGCGCGCGGATCGTTTTCGGCTATGCGGACGGCCAACTGCATTTCGAAATCCCGCTCGAAATCGGGCGAAGCCTCCTTGCCGCCGAACAACTTTCCCGCCTCCGGAAGGCGTGAGGCTCGCAGAAAGTCCAGCGCCATCCGGCTGTCCCGCGCGGCCAGTGCCTGAAGCAATTGCGTCCTCAACTCCATGCGAACCCCCATCAACTGCAAAGCCCGCATTCCGTCGGACTCGGACTGGGGTTCGTCCTGAGGTTGGGACTGGGGTTGAGCCTGGGGTTGGTATGGACGCTCGATGGCCATGAATTGACTGACCGCTTCGGCCATAAGCGCCCGGGCTCGGTCTTCATTACGCTTCCAGAACAGGTCTGCGGCCGTGGTCAGAGCGTAGATCCGGTTCTCGACCAGCTTCAGCGACATCGCCTCGCCGACAACTTCGTCGAGCAGCGCGAGCGCCTTCTTCTCTAGTTCTTTATCCTCTTTTTGGGACTTTTCTTCCTTTCGCGCTTGAGGCTGCGTGGGCGTCTGCGCCAAGGCAGGCAGGCAAATTAATAGCGCGGCGAGAAATGATGCCGTAAATCGCTTCAGCCCCATAGATGAACACTCCTGCAGAAAAAAATGTAGGGCAAATTTCCTGGGAGCGCAGGCATCCTTGCCTGCGGGTTTCCGGCAACGACCGACTGACCAGAGCAAGCAGGCAAGGATGCCTGCGCTCCCAGGAAATTTGCCTTGACTCCTTGATGCGGTCTTTCGGGAAAACCAGGCAAAGCGGCCAGTTTGCCCTACAGATGAACGTTCCATCCAAATATAACTTGCGCGGAACCGGAACGTCACGGCGAAAGAGCGCGATCGATTGAACAAGAAGGGGGGTTGCGACAATGGCATGGACGCGAAAACCACGCTCAAGTTCCATTTGTTTCAGAGCAATGAGCGTGACTTCCACGAAATTTGGGTTACGCGGCGCGAAAACGGCCGAAATAAAGGATCGAGGATTGCAATCCTCAATCCTCGATCTTCAATCCTCGATCCTCCTCATTTTCTTCCTCTTCTTCGTCATATTCCTCCTCATAAAACTCGCCCTCCTCCGGCTCTTCGTACAGATAACGTATGCTTTCTTTACGCAAGAACATCTTCGGGCTGCCGTCGGCGGGGCCGAGGCTGAAGGTGTCTTTGTCGTAGTAGCGCACGAAACCGCGCACTGTTTCGCCGGTGTTGAGCACGACGACGATCGGGATCTCGGAGGTCATCAACTGTTTCATGTACCAGGCTTCCATGCCGGTGCTCTCGATGGTTTGCGCCGGAGGTTTCTTCACGATTTTCTTTTTGCGTTTGAGCGGGCGCTTCTTGCCCTTCTTACCGCCGGCTGCTTTACCGAATTTCCCCCCGGGCTTGCCTCCGAATTTACCGCCCCTGCCTGGCTTACCCTGCTTCCCCCCGAATGATTTTTTCTTTGTGGGCCTTCGGCCCCCCCTAAATATAGGCATAAAGACTCCGGTCTATTGGTTACCCGACTGTTTACTCGACCGTTTCAACGGAAACGGCGAGGAAAGATTGCGTTGACGTCGTTGTTCTCGAATGTTTGCGATGCGTTTCTGAATATAGTTCGGCGATTTCGGATCCGGCTCGGTCTGCTCCAGGATCCGAATGGCCAGGTCGTACTGGAGCGTACGTACATAACAATCGGCCATCCCGAAGCGAGCGGTGCGGCGGATCACCGGGTCTTTGGTGGAGGACGCCACCGTCTGATAGGCCGGGATGGCGTCTTCATACTCGTCGCGCAAGAGCCTGATGCCTCCGATCCGCAAATAAGCGCGTTCGGCCAGATTATCGTAAAGCGCGCCGGCGACCACCTTTTGATACTCGGCCAGCGCCTGCCCCCGGTCATTCAGATCGAAATACATGTCGGCGATGTTAAGGCGCAGGCGGCGGCGCTCACTTTGATCGCTGATCTTCGACCAGACGCCTTCGTACTCACTGATGGCCTCCCGGTACTTCTTGGTCATTCCGTAGCAGTCGCCGAGTTGCACCCTCGCTTGGACGATGTCTGGCGATTTCGGGAACTCCTCAATGAAGTGGATGTAGTGTTCGATGGCGCGGTCGTAGCGCTTGAGATCGCGCTGGTAAATCGTCGCCACCCTCAGCCGGGCGAATTCCGCCTTGTCGCTCCCCGGATTCTCCTTGAGGAACTGTTCGTAATAATCCGCCGCCGCGGCGTAATCGGCCTTGTCCCATGCCTCCTGCGCGCTATCGAGCAGCGCGCCGCGAGAGCAAGAAATACCGAATGTGGTCAGCGTAAGGAGGCAAGCTCTTAACAGCAAATTTTTGAAAGTTGGGGCGTTGTAGGTCCGCGTGTGGGGCTTTAAACATCTGGGCGATATATTGCTTTTTATCAAATAATTCTGTAGCCTCTCACTCGCAGGCGTTGGCGGTAGGTTGCCGTCGATAGCAAATCCGTTCGGCTTGCACTCGGTAAACCGCAACCAAGCTGCGATTATTTGAATATGGCAAATCACAGTGGGGTTCGGTTTCAACGCCTAAATTGCAGGCGTGCCGAACAACCCGAATTGATTGCCGGGTACGCCTGTGGATATGCAGCAAGTTGCTGCCACACAAATGCCCGATTGGAACACCGGAATGCCTCATCATCAGATGAGAAGATCAGGACGGTGACCGTTCCGGGGCAGACTCTAGAACGCGAAGAGTGCCTGAGATCAAATCTCGCGTCAATCAGAGAACGAAACTGCCGCCGACAAATCAACAAAATCGGCGGCGATAGGATATGGGAATATTTTTCCATATTTTATGGAACGGTAACACCTGCTTCAGCTTTTCCGTTTTCCATTTTTTTCATTGTCATTTTGATCAATGACAAACGGAAAATGGAAAACGGAAAATATTCCGTATGCCCACTCACCTCTCGGCTTCCGCCTCTTCGGCCACCTGCCCGGTCTGCTGTTCGACGAGCGACGCGCTGGCGACCAGGTCGCCGCCCGAGGCGTCGATCAACTTGACGCCCTGGGCGCTGCGTCCGGTGGCGCGAATCTTTTCGGCTTCGAGGCGGATCAGTTTGCCGTTGCTGGTGATGATCAACACTTCGCTGTCTTTGGTGACCGGCATGACGGCGACCACCTTGCCGTTCTTCTCGGTGGTCTTAATGTTGATCACGCCTTTGCCGCCGCGCGACTGCACGCGGTATTCCGAGAGCGGCGTCTGCTTGCCGAAACCGTTGCTGGTGACGCTCAGCATCTGCTCGTCGCCGTCCACGGCGACGACGCTGACCACGTAATCGTCGTCGCGCAGCGTGACGCCGCGCACGCCGCGGGCCTGGCGCCCCATGTCACGCACCTCCTCCTCGTTGAAGCAGATGGCCATGCCCTCGTGCGTGGCCAGGAAGATCTTCTTCGCGCCGTCAGTCAGCTCCACAGTCATCAGTTCGTCGCCTTCGTTAACGCCCATCGCAATGATGCCGTTCTGCCGGATGTTGCCGAATTCGGAAAGCTCCGTCTTCTTGATCACGCCCTTGCGGGTGACCATCACGGCATACTGGCCTTCGGCGAACTCGCGAACCGGGATCACGCCCGCGATCTTCTCGCTCGACGGCAGGCTGATCAGGTTGACGATGGCCTTGCCTTTGCCCGCCGCCGTGGCGTCGGGGATCTCATGGACTTTCAGTTTATAGACCTTCCCCTCGTGGGTGAAGACCATCAGATAGCTGTGGGTCGAGGCGATGAAGATGTGCGAGACGACGTCCTCCGACCGCGTGCTCATGCCCCTGCGCCCGGCCCCGCCGCGCCGTTGCGATTTATACATCGTCAGCGGCGTGCGCTTGACGTAGCCCGAAAGTGTCAGCGTGATCACCACGTCCTCGTCGGCTATCAGGTCTTCGAGCGTCAACTCGACGCCGCTATCGACGATCTGCGTGCGGCGCTCGTCGGCGTAATCCTTCTGGACCGCGCGCAGTTCCTTGACGATCACGCCCCTCAGCGCGCGGTCGCTCGCCAGAATCTCTTCCAACTCGGCGATCAGCTTGATCACCTCTTCGTACTCGTCAATGAGCTTCTGACGTTCGAGGGCCGCGAGGCGGCGGAGTTGCATGTCGAGTATCGCCTGCGCTTGAATCTCAGTGAACTTGAACTTGTTGACCAGCCCCTGCTTGGCGTCGTCCGTGGACCTCGACCCGCGGATCAGCTTGATGATCTCGTCGATGATGTCGATGGCCTTCTTGAGGCCCTCCAGGATGTGCGCGCGGCTCCGGGCCTTCTTCAACTCGTACGTCGTGCGGTTGCGTACGACCTCGCGGCGGAAGGCGATGAATTCGTTGAGCGTCTCGGCCAGGTTGAGGATCTTCGGCTGGCCGTTGACGATCGAGAGGTTGATCATCCCGAACGAGATCTGCATCTGCGTCATCTTGTACAGCTTGTTCAGGATGATCTGCGGGACGGCGTCGCGTTTGAGTTCGACGACGATGCGGACCTTCTTCTGCGCCGTCGATTCGCGGTCGGTCTCGTCGCGGATCTCCGAAATGCCCTCGACCTTCTTGTCATTGACCAGGTCGGCGATCTGTTCGATCAGCTTCGCCTTGTTGACCTGGAAAGGGATCTCGGTGATGACGATGGCGTCGCGCTCCTGGGCGCCGCGCCCGATGCGGTCGATCGCGGCCCTCGCCCGAAGCTGCATCACGCCGCGCCCGGTCTCGTAAGCCTGCTTGACGCCTTCGCGGCCGTAAATGAACCCGCCGGTGGGGAAATCCGGCCCCGGCACGATCTTGATCAAGTCCGCGATCTTGGTGTTCGGATGCTGGAGGAGTTGAATGGTCGCCTCGATGATCTCGCCCAGATTGTGCGGCGGAATCTTGGTCGCCATGCCGACGGCGATCCCGTCCGAACCGTTGACCAGCAGGTTCGGCACGCGCGTCGGCAGGACGGTCGGCTCCTCGCGCAATTCGTCGTAGTTCGGAACGAATTTGACGGTTTCCTTCTCGATGTCGGCGAGCAGTTCGGTGGCGATGCGCGTGAGGCGCGCTTCGGTGTAACGGTAGGCGGCCGCATTGTCTCCGTCAACCGAATTATGAACAATGCAGCCGTTGGCGAGCATGAAGTTATGGTGCTCGTTTACAGTGATATCGTACACATCTGCGCGCTCGTCCAACATCCGTACGCTGACGACACGATGATTGTGGACGGATGCCACGTCCAGCATTTCATCAAAGCTGTCAAAGTAAGCAAGAGCTTTTTGACTGTTCGGAATCCAATTAGCGTCGCGTCGTTCATCATACAACTCAGGAGTAACTTGATCACGACCGACTTCAGCAATCAGGCGAGAGGTGTAACCTGCAATCTTGGTTCGCATCACCCGGCGCGAATAATTTTCATCACTCCATTTCTGCGTTAGCGAAGCGGCCGCTTTTGCGGAAAGATCTTTCATCGCATCAGGATTTTCAGTAACGCGGCGCACATAATCTCGCTTCCTGCCTTCCAAATGCGCAGCGCGAAACTCTTCCGACTGCCACTGACGCGCGATCTTTTCGCGGTGCATTTCGCGCGTGGCCGGGTCATCCCACAGCTTTCGCGCCATCCTGCTATGGTGATCAGGCGCATACTTGGCCCGATACTTCGGGTCGTTCCATAACTGTCGCGAGCTCTCACTGATGCGAGCCCGCACAGCCGGGTCAGTAAGGGCGCGCGTGATCGCGGCCGCAATCTCATCTCGCTTTGTCTCGTCCTGCCACATCGCGCGGCTTTTTTCCGAAATGATCCGCGCTACACGCTCTTTCTGTTCCAGGGTCAGCGGGCGCTTTTCAATACCTTTCAACACGCGACTCATCTTCGCGCGGTAATCTTCGTCCTGCCAGAGCTGGCGCATACGTTCGCTGATCCGTCGCGCAAGCTCCGGCTCTTGCTCATATTTCTCACGTAGAATTTTTCCCAGCCGAGGTCCATTCGCCTTGCGGAACTCTTCGCTCTTGTTCCGCGTTATCAAACGCTGACGATTAGCCTCAACTGCTTCCGGGTGTTCAGCATAATATTTCCGCGCGCCATTCCTCTGCGCTTCGCGAAAATCTTCACGCCGCCAAAGATCACGTATTCTTTCGGCATGCAGATGCAAATGTTCTAGCCACCCCATTCGTTGGATGTTAGTCGGGCGATTGTCGAAGCGGTTGAAGTTGATATGATGGCGTACGTATGGGCCGTTCATTTTCGGCGCTTGACCGCCCCGCTCATTAAATTCATCCGCCAAATGATGCGCGAATTCATATTCGCCTGTTTTCGGTTGAAGCACGCGCAGATAATTATTTGTCTCTTCATTGACCTGAGCAGTGTCGAAATACCCGGCCATCAAACTGTCATCAATCATCAACTCTTGCGCTTGTTTCCACGCGCCGTCACGCAGCATGAATTTGTGATCAGGCGTGCAACGCACGATGGCGCCGTCATCGAAAGTCAGTTCGACCAGCTCAGCGTTGCGCCGGGTAATGCGCGAATAACAACCCTCACCAACAACAATGTGCCCGCTGACGTCAACCGAGTAAACAAAGAAAATCTCGTCCGGCGGCAATTGCGCCAGCTCAGCAAAAGTTCGCTCCGTGCCATCGAGCAGCTTGATCTTGGTATCGCCGGTAAAACAGCCCCAATTGCCCTGCCCGTCGATCAGCGGGTAGCGCATTGAAAAATCCTGCGCCATTCGCACCATCGAATCGTAAACGGCGGTGTCGCCGTGAGGGTGATAGGCGCCGAGCACGTCGCCGACGACGTTGGCCGATTTCTTATACGGCTTGCCGGGCAGCAGCCCCTTCTCGTTCATCGAGTAAAGAATCCGGCGGTGTACTGGCTTCAAGCCGTCGCGAACGTCGGGCAGCGCGCGGCCGATGATCACCGACATGGCGTAGTCGAGATAGCTACGCTTCATCTCGTCTTCAATGTTGATCTGTGATTTCAGTTGATTGTCCATAATGAAAATAATGAAAATAAAAAGAACGGTCTAGCCGGGCGCTCATCGCGCCTTCACAAAGGTACACAAAGGCCCAACTGGAGCGCGGCAACTCGCTCTTCCAAATATGCGCTTGGCTTTGCGTAAAAAAATTTCTCTTCCGCCTGAAGGCTCATTTCCAGAAGAATCGCGCTCATTGATTATTTAGCGATTTTACCCGCTAGAACGTCGATGCACAAGACATCCAAACTTCATAAGGCAAGCCATCTCAGACAAATAGTGTGGATGGGGGAGCGTGGAACGCAAGCCACAATTATGAAACAGAGCGTCACATTGAGACCCATGCCGCCGCCCCGGCGCGAGGACGTGAAACCGGGTCGCGGGCGAACGGCTATGATAGCCTGCCCATTTACGCGTTAGCAACAGGTGTCAGATAGCAGATGTCAGATGTCAGATGTCAGATAGCAGATGTCAGATGTCAGATGTCAGTAAGAGAGTGATTTCGCGGATTTCTGACACCTAACACCCAACTCCTAACTCCTGGAACCTTGAACCTTGAATCTGGCATCTGACATCTGGCATCTGACATCTGACATCTGACATCTGACATCTGCTAAATCAGGTGTTTGAAACGATGTCGGAAGACGCCGGAAGCTGCCGGAACGGAAGGCCACAAATCTCGCCTCAAGCCGGCCATTTAACCGGCCCAAGCCAGTCATTTAACCGGCACACGCCGGAAGACGCCGGAAGACGCCGAAAGCAATGTTTGCGTAGCATTGGCGAAGCGGGGGGCGCTTCGCACAAGGGTCTTGCCTTTTCCTCCGAGTTTTTATTTAATCGCGTCGATCAGACCATCATCAGCGCCCCCCCGCGCCGACTTGACCTCCTACGAGACCAGGACGAACAAGGTTCAGCAACTCCTTTCAAAATCAGAAAGGAGAAATTTGTCTTGCTCAAAAAGAAATCCAAAAAGAGAAAGAAAGCCGAAGACGAGAGGCTTGCCTACAACGCCGTCGAATTCGCGCGCTTGATCGGCAAGAGCGAGCGCCACGTTCGCGAGGAAATCTACCGCGGAAAACTTCGTGCTTTGAAGAAGTGTGGCGCTTGGCTGATCTCTCGCGAGGCGGGGGACGAATATCGTGGCGAGGCCCCCCAAAAAACCAAAACGCCAGATCAGGCTGACGATTCGGCGACGGCTTCCTGATCTGGCGCTTTTAGCTTTCAACTCGTGCTGCGCCGGTCGGGACAACTGGCTTGGCACAAATGACGTCACCTTGAAGTGATAGCTCAGGTAACGTCGAGGTTCCAAAAAACCATGCAGACGATAACCGATTACACCAAAAATTTCCAGCCGGATTCTACGCCGAAATTTAGTAGTACGCTGACAGAGGCTGATTACGCGGCTCTCGAAAAGTCCTACCTGACTCGCGAGATCGTCGACGCCGTTGGCTTTTGACCAACGATCTCAGCGCCGTCAACCGTGTCAACGCGTCGAAAGACTACGCAGG
>WNFZ01002820.1_pt1 | contig 18515 bp, 16 predicted proteins | sample 5400081 | NCBI WGS metagenome assembly WNFZ01 (sample SAMN13153365, study PRJNA577476) | soil metagenome | isolation source: 80 cm soil or saprolite under grassland replicate 1 | place: USA:California | collected 2016-06-15 | reverse complement strand
AAGCACCACCATGCAATCCATTCTGGAGCACGGTATGCCTGCAGAAGAGGAATGAAATGCCAAATTGACCAAACGCAACCAAGGAGGATGCTGGCAGTGATAATGCCCCACCGACTTTGTAATATTTCCGTAGCGTAGCCCGTCCAGCCAATTTCCTCCGCCAACGCACTGACAAAGAAAACAATAAACAATGCCAGCGCAATGAGTGGCACGAACCTAGGATTCGGGATTGGGATGCCGCTTGCCCGCATCCTCCCATAGGCAAACACGGCAATGATTGGATTTATTAATATTGCAACCAGCAACCAATTCTTATTCTCGATGCGTTTCCAATCAAAAGACCGTTTCAGCAGTTGAAGGACTCCCGAGAAATGCTGATCTCGAGAAACGAGAATACATGCGGCCAGCGTTGGGACAAGTACTCCCAGTGCGCTGAGAGGAAGACCCGGAAGCAACTCGATAGGATAGATCGTATCCAGTAGCCAAAATGGAATTGAAAGTAGGAAAACAAGTACAAAGAAGGAGAGAATGTTTTCGTGTTTGCTTTGCATGATATGTGACTGTTATTTCAATTCTTTCCGCAAATCAAATACTATGGTTTGATCTGGCATTAACTTAGGCTCACTTACAATTGAGAAACCGCGTCTTTGCCAGAATTGCACAGCTTGCGGATTATTTACTTGAACTCCAGAAAGTAAGGTTGTCACCAACGGATCCTGTCTAATTTCTTTCTCAACTGCACCGAAGATCGCTTTCCCAATTCCGTGACTACGAAACGAGGAGTCGATCATTAGCAGGGAAAGAAAAGCATGTTGTGGATTCCCTTGAAAGTTACCAGGCACGTAATCGACCACACCAATCATGTTTTCATTTTCCGTATAGATACCGCAGAAGATGCCACCCTCTTCCTTTGAAATCTCGAGATCCTTGCGTACCATTTCCAAGGAGGCTTTCGCAACAGGTCCAAGTGCCAGGAAGTCCTCACAATGTTGATACACTTGCAGGATTGCGGGCAAATCATCTGCAGTGACAGGGCGGATCGCGATGAGCTTGCCATTAATCTGTGTTGTGATCATAATGATGCCATATTTTGATGTTGGCTGTGCAAAAATTATAGCACGTGGGAATCCATGGATAACAAAAGCGGTCTTCCGAAAAGGAAGACCGCTTTTGTTATTGATTTCAAATCTCAATTAAAGAGGGGAACGTCCCGGCAAGGCTCGGACAATCGCGATCGCTACGATCGCGCCGAGAAATGCGACAACAATGCTGCCGAGGTTCACGCCATTGACAGCGTTTTGAACATGGAATAACGTCCCAGCCAGCCAGCCGCCTACCAAGCCACCGATCACGCCGACAACAATGTCGGACACAAGGTTTCCACGACCACCCCGCATGAGCGCGTTCGCGAGCCAGCCGGCAATCAATCCAACAATAAGCCAGGATAGAAGACCCATTGCAAACTCTCCTTTCGTAACTGCCGCTTGATGCGACACTCGTAAGCAGATTTTTAAGTAGTTCTGCTAGGAGCTAATACGTTCGGAGAAATTGCCTGTTACGCCGAAATTCTAGGGTTTTAGTGCCCTTGTCGCAAGATAGTTTGGATGATAGTTGTGCAAAGGCGAATCGAGCATGTAATCTTCATACATATCGGTGATCACGAATCCGGCCTCACATTGCCCGTCGAGCAGATCGGTGAGCGAGTGACCAAATTCCAGAGGCAAGCCTTTTGCCATGTGTTCTTCCAGTTCTTCCTTCGGGCTGCTGGTCAGATCGGAATATGGGATCGCATTTGCCACTTCCAGGATTCCCTCGTCGGCTTTATATAAATCAAAAATGTAATGAACAGGATTCATTGAGCCGGTCATCAAAATTCCTCCGTGACGAAGGACGCGGTAACACTCTTTCCAAACAGGGCGCACGTCGGGCATAAAAACTGTTGAGCAGGGATTGAAGATCAGGTCAAAGGACTCATCTGCAAAAGCGGATAGATCCGCAGCATCGCCTTCCACTGTGCGGATGGAGAGCGATTCTCTCTCCGCCACGAGTTGATCCTGTTTCAACTGAGCGGGAGAGTTATCGAAGACGGTAACCCGCGCTCCTGTTGCGGCAAGGACAGGTCCCTGTTGACCGCCCTCGGCATTAACGGGCTGGGACCAGCGGTTCTGTCCACCTTCTACTTCGCGGTTCCAAGCCTCGCGATTGTAAGACCGAATATCCATACTGTCTCCGTTTGTTTTTGAATGAGGGGATTCTACAGGGCTGGATAAGAAGTGTCGAGATTCTTAATTTGGATTATAGACAGGCTGTTTTGATGAATACACCAGCATCGATTCGAAAAATGTGCCATATCCAGGCACGGCCTGATTCAAAACCATTCTTTGATCGAACTGAGCTTTCAGAACATCCAGCACCTTTTGACGAGGTGTACGAGTTTCATAAAAGAACCAGACATGATTCTGGTTTCCTAAAGTTTGACCAATATCGTTCACTAGAATATCAGCTTCTTTGCTTAGCTGATCTGGATATTGCAATAATCCCAGTGGATCCATCCAGCCCGGATGATCATTCATGGATTTCGGAAATGCAATCACTTGAAGGCAATCCGCTGCCTGCAAGTGGCGCATGTAATAGGTTGTTTCATTAATTGACATTCCTCCAACGACCAAAATATCGCCACATTTGGCATTCTCAATGACATACTGTACGCTCGACCGTGGTGAATGCTCGATGCCTGAATCACGTAGAGCCAAAACGGGCCCTGAGAATACAAAGCCAAATAAAAGAACCAATACGCCGAAAGTTACCTTTAAATTCCTGAAGCGAGTAATGAGGATTGCAACCAAAACAGAAACCATGGGAAAGAAAAGCGCCGGTATACGGGAATCATCGAATACCGGCTTGTATTGTGAAATCAAAAATGGCAGTAAGCTGGTCGCCGTCAGAATCACCAAGCCCATCAATCCCAATTGGCTCAGGATAAAATCCTGTATCGATCGGAGATGCCATTTGGTAGTAAGAACGATATAAAGAAATAGCAGGATTGTCCCTGCGATTCCCCACACGTTTAAATAGCCATGAATTAAATCCTTGATATCAGGGACTTCCAGCCAGGTGGTAGCGGGCAGGACAACAGTATGGAGGAAGAATGTTCCCCAAACCAATAAATAGATTCCAACAGATAAATAGTTACAAAGACTTATGACCCAGAATTTTCGTCGACTCTTGGTCCATACGGCAACACTATATCCGATCATAAAAAAAATAAAAATAGGATGTGTTAAAAGTGCTAACACATTAATCAGAACAAACCCACCGAACAGCACGGATTTTCGGTTGGTTTCCATTAAATTCGTTTTTATCAAGTCCACAATGGAAAAGAAGATCATAATGCTGATCGCCGTCAACAGACTTAGGAGGGCGTAAGGACGCGCTGTGCCGGCAAAAGCGAGTCCGATGCTGCTGACGGAAGCCAGCATGGCGGCGGCTATGCCGGACGATATCCCATCGAGTCGTTTTGCGGTTATACCCACTACAAGAATTGTGAATGCAAAGAAAAGCGCTGAAAGGCTTCGGAGAGCGCCCTCGGACTCGCCGAAGATCGAAACCCAAAGTTTAAGAAATAGATAATACAGAGGAGCTGATGGGTCCCGAAGAAACATTTTGAACATTTCTGCCCAGGGCAAATGTACCAGATTGGCAGAAAACGGTTCATCAATCGTCAGACTCTTATTTAAAGTCAACCAGATCCTAATGATGGAAAGGGTTATGAATAAACCTAAAAGAGACCAAAAATAGCGCTCAGGAGTATGGCGATTCTTCGATGATATCATTTAAGAAAACTTAAATAGCCAGCCGCTTACAGCACAATAATGTTGACATATCCCTGCCCAAGTCATCGTAGCCTACTGGGATGAGGTCACCAGAGTATTATAGACGTGCAAGAAAATGAGGTCAATGAGCGGCTTGGGAAGATCCGTTTAAAAATGTTGGGACAGGCCCTGCGTATGACCTGTCCCAAAAGTGAGGAGATGATTACCTTGCGAAGGCTGCTCGAAGAGCGAACCTTCGCAAGGTTTATATATTAATCTGCCGCAGCGGGTTCGCCCATTAAACCCTCTGCACTATGAAGGCGATTGAGCACAGTAAAGCCGACGCTCGCCAATACGCCTAATAGTCCGCACATTGCCCAGAGCAAGTTGGGATGCGCACTGTCGAGAATAAGACCCGAGAAATAGGGACCAATGGCAAAGGCGATGCTCCATGAAAGACCGGAGACCGCCATGTAACGTCCGCGCATGTGTTCTGGTGTGTTCTGGTGCAAAGCTCGCGACCAGCGCCTGCTGGAAGGGCGAGACGATCATTTCTCCGATGGTGATGATTACCATCGCTGCCACGAAATAGGTGTAGCTGGAAACGATGCCATACATGGCGAAGCCGATCGCATATAACAGGGAGCCGGCTGCCATCATTAACATCGGTTTGAACTTTTCCAAGCTTCGCGAGAACCAGAATTGAAGTACGACTACAATGATTGCATTGATGCTAATCAGTGATCCATAACCAACTTCCAGTAATCCGTGTTCGTCGCGCAGAAAAACACCCAGGGTGGAATTCATGTTCATGTAAACCAGCGTCATCATGATGGTCACGCCAATGAATGCCACAAATGGAACATCCTTGAAAACACGACCATAACCTGCGAATGTCTGCCTCATTGTCTCAGGCTTTGTATGGCCCTGCGTCTGTGGCTTTGTTTCCGGCAGGACAAAGAGCACGATTCCCGCCGAGATCAAGCTAATGACCGCGTCGACAATGAAGAGCAAAAGATAGGAACGAGCGATTAAGAGACCTGCCAGCGCGGGGGCGATGATGACAGCTGTGTTGAAGATTACGCGGACGATCCCGTAGCCTTCAGCGCGCTTCTGCGGAGGAAGCAGATCGGCGACGATAGCTTCATGAGCAGGTCCGCCGATGTTGGCGAGTGTGCCCACGATGACAGAGACTGCGATGAAGGTTGTCAGCGTCGGAGAAAATCCCATGCCGAGGGCACTCAGGGACGAGAGGATCAAGCTGAAGATGATCACGCCTTTGCGTCCCATGCGATCAGTCAACGCGCCGCCCAACGCACTTCCAACAAAACCTGAGACAGAGAATACCGCAAATACGATGCCGACAGTGGACATGCCAATATTAAACTTCTGCGTGAGGTACAGCGCGAAGAACGGATACAACATGAATCCGCCGAGCCGGTCGATGAAGATGATAATGTTATAGATCCAGAAAGCACGCGGATACTCGTTATAGATTTTTCTGATTCGGTTCAGTAAATTACTCATTCTTCTCCAAACATAGTTGCTTCATTTTCCGCGTAACTATAGAGCATGGTTCCATAAAATACCCCAGATAATAGGAAAGTCTCTACTATCCTAATGGACAGTATTGTCACAAAGCAATTCTTATTTTCTTGTCGATGGAGATGATGAAGGGCAAGAACTTACGGAGCAAAACTTTCCGTGGATGTATGACCGCAATTGACTGCTGGAACCTCATACCGCTTGCGCAATTGTTTACCTGTAGCGATCATCCAGTTCGCGAAGTTGAACATGGAGCGCTCGAAAAAGCGCGGCCGGTACACGCGAGCCTGGAGTCCCATCTTCTCCAAATGGATTTGCGCCGCCTCAGCCAAAATTTCCTGCCGACGAACTTCTGCCATAAACTCGTTTTGCCAGTGGTTCATCACAAACTCCTTTACACATACCAATCAGGAACGACCCAATAAAAAGGCGCTGACTGCCTTAAGCGTTTTCTCAATTCGATCTTCGTTGAGAATATAGGCTTTTGATCCGTTGGCTCTCCTTTCTTGTAAGTATCCGGCTGCTGTCAGTTGAGATAGGTAACGTGATACGCTCGGTTGACTCAGGTTAATCTCTTCCATGATCTCCTGTGAGCGCATTTCACCTCTCTCCGCGATCATTTGTAATATCTGTAAGCGGGTATCATCGGCAAGCGCTGAAATCCTGGAGACGATCTCGGCCCGATCCAATTCTGGAACTCTCACATCGGATCCCTCAGGCAGATGCGCACCAAAGTGAATGTAAAGATTGTCACCGACTTTTGTAGGGCGCATATAAGGACCGAAGTGTGCATTCGGAATAAAGATCAGTTCTTTTGCATTTAGGAATTCCCCTCCCCATTTCGATTCATTGATTTCTTTTCCGGTCACAAATTCGATAAGCTCAGGACGCGTCTTGTTGCCCAGGTCAATTTTGTTAAATGCCTTTGCCGATTGTTCCAACATTGGTTGGACACGGTTCCATTCGGCTTCCAGGTGATTTTTCCAGAACCAGCGAATATGCCCTGTAATGAGTTGTTTCAACGCCGCGGGATCGATTACATATTCGTAGGCGCGCGTTTCTACTTCCTCATCCGTGTGTTCCTCTCCAAAGCGATATTTCAAAAATTCCACATAGTTTTTAGCAGACGAAAGAATCTGGTCCCAATCAACGGGCTGATTCTGATCCTTTTTCGACTCATCTGTCATACAGATTTTTGTGTATGCGTTCAGCAAACGCTCCCGAAATTCAGACGGGGGAGTGGCTTCCAGGCTCGCCAGATACGATTCAAAAGTAGAATCTGGTTTTTGCGGAAGGACAGCATAGTGAAATCCAATGATCACCAATTTGTGGCGAAACTTCTCCTCGGTGGACATCCTTTCGCATGTCTTCGTAACCCATTCATGAATACCAGGATCATCCTTGCCATTCGTAATCAGAAGCATACTTCCAAAGGCATTCAAGGCTGGTTCAAGCCTTACTAGGTGGCTATCAACTTTTGTATTTTCAAGATTTAGCATAAAGGGTGCCATAATTTTCTCCAGTTATTGAATTATTCAAGAAATTCAATAATTTGAATATTTTAATTAGATTCAGAATTTTGTCAAGGGTTAAAAATAAAAATCCCCGCCAACGCGGGGATTTGATGTTCAATTCTAATCTTACGGTTTAGGCGTGCTTTGGACAGCTACGCCAGTCCAGCCGAAGATCCATTGATCACTGTTTGCACCAGCCGATTCGTAGGCAGGTTGTCCTTGCTCGTCAACACCATTCTGGCGAACCGTGGTGAGCCACCAGACAAAGACATGTGCCTGGTTATCATTTGGACGCATCGATGTAGGCACGATGAACTTAGTGTCGGTAACGTATTCCACGATGCGCTTTGTTTGTCCCAGAGTGTTGGATGCTGTCTTATCTTCGACTGTGACTTGATACGCCTCGCCCTCGCGCAGCGTACCGATCGAAGCCCATTGCAATGTCACTACATCATTTGCCAGGGTAAAAGATGCGCCACTTGCAGGTAGCAGCAAGTTTGGAGCTGCGTAGGGAGGAGGTAATGTCGCCGTGGGAGTTGGTCCCGGCGTAGCGAACCGCTCACATAACGGGATAATGATCGTTATCCCCAGAAAGACGTTATCCGATGAGAGTCCGTTGTAGAACTTGATCGCATCTTGGGGTACGTTGTAACTGGCAGATATGCTCCCAAGTGTATCGTTTGCCTGTACCGTATAGGTAACCTTTTCACAAGCCTGCGCGGTCTGTGTTGCCTGGTTTGGAATATCTGTTGGAGGCGGCTTGGGAGTTGACGTTGGATATGGGATTTTCAGCGGCTGTCCGACAGAAATAATACAAGATGCTGGCAGGTTGTTTGCAAGCACAATGCTTTGTACTGAAACCTGAAAGAAGACTGCGAGACCACCGCAGGTATCTCCACCTTTGACTGTGTAATCGAGTGGCGGCAACGGGGTTTCGCTTGGAATGTCGGTAGGTGCCAAGGTTGCCGTTGGAGTGGGGGTAATCGTTGCCGTCTCAGTAGGCGTACCCGCTTCAGTTGGTGGAGTCAACGTTGTTCCACTCACACCGGAGCTGAGGATCAAATACACGACCAATGCGCCGATCAACAAGATAGCAACTAGCGCGCCGAGTGCCATTGGCAGGCTGAGAGTGATCTCCGGCATGCGGCTGGCTCCCATTCCTGATTCGGCTTTTTTCGATTTCGTCGCGGCTTTTGCGGTCAGTTCTGTGCCACAAACCAGACAACGTGTGGCATTTTCACTTAAACGCGTTCCGCATGTTGGACAGATTTGCGATTTTTGAGATGTAGGTTCTTGAAGCATACCGGCGCAGATTATACCATTGAACAAAGGCTGCTATTTCGGATAGCGGCGCGACCGTTTAGAACGTATACCACTCGTCCAGTTTATCCGTTTTCGATCGAAATCCTATTTTCGGTGCGCCGCCGGTCCGCTTCCTGTAAGCCTCAGCTTGTTTTCTGTCCATCGAATATGACTCCAGCCTTCGCGGCGTAGTCGCTATATCCGCCGATGTATTCCACAATTGTGCCGTCTTCCAGCGCAAAGATCCGGTTCACAGTCTGATCGAGGAAATATCTGTCGTGCGAAATGACAAGCACGGTGCCATTGAAATCATTCAGAGCGTTTTCGAGCACTTCTGCAGAGGCAATATCAAGATTATTGGTTGGCTCATCGAGCAACAGGAAGTTCGCCCCTGATAGGACCAGCAGCGCCAATTGAAGCCGACTCCGCTCGCCGCCAGAAAGCGACCCAATCCGCTGAGTTGATTGTTGGTAGGTAAACAGATAACGCATCAGCAAAGAGACGGCGCGTCCCTCGCTCATATTGCCAGCTAGCCGAACCGCGTCAATGACTGTCTGGTTAAAGTCCAAGGTTTCATGTTCTTGCGCGTAGTGACCAACCTTGACGCTTGGTCCGATTTTGATCTCGCCATTAGTTGGTTGCTCGTGTCCCAACACCAATCGTAGCAGGACGGATTTTCCCGCGCCGTTCGCGCCAATCAATCCCACCCGCTCGCCATGCCGGATGAGTAAGTTGATATTGTGAAGCACATAGTCCCCTCTCCCTATGGGAGCCCCACCGGGGTGCTTCGCGAAGGGCGGAGGGTGAGGGAGAAATGATTTATCTACATCCACAAACTCAAGCACCTGATTGGAACCTCGCCAGCCGTTCAACTCCAGATCCATTTTGCGGCGTTCCAAAACGGGACGGTCGATCTTCTCAATCCGTTCAATGCGCGCTTCCATAGCGTGGACGCGGGATGCAAATTTATCATTGAAGATAACCCATGTTTTATAGCGTTTCAGTGCCATCTCAAGGCGACCGATCTCTCTTTGCTGAATTTGATACAGCTCTTCCTGACGCGCCAATCGCTCTTCTTTGTCAATGATGAATTCTGTGTAGTTTCCAATGAACGTCGTGATCTTTCCATCTTCGATCTCGGCGATATGAGTCACACACCCATCGAGCAAATAACGATCATGCGAGATAATGACCACGGCACCAGGATACTCCGTGATCAGTTTCTCGAGGAATGCCTTGCCTGGCATATCGAGGTGATTATCAGGCTCATCCAACAATAAAACAGATGGACGTGCCAATAATAATTGAGCGAGTCCGATAAGTTTTTTCTGTCCGCCGCTTAGTGCGCTGATGGGTTTCTCAAAATCGGATTCAGGCAGTCCCAGCCCGCGCAGCAATTCCCGGACGCGCGATTCATAGTTCAAGCCGCCCAGCGCCTCAAACTCTTCAAGCAGTTTATGTTGTGCATCCAGCGTGCGTCCCAATGCTTTTGGATTGTTATATACGTCAGGATCACCAAGTTTGGATTCGAGGCGTTGCAATTCAGCATCGATCTCTGCAACGCGTGCATTTCCTTCCAGTGCCAGCGAGATCGCCGTCCGCTGTGGATCAAACTCAGGCTGTTGGGGGAGGTAACCCAGCGTCACGCCTTTAGCTTTAATAACTGTGCCACCTTTTTCCGGGGAATGCTCGCCAATAATGAGTTTAAGCAGCGAAGACTTCCCTGCACCATTCGGACCGATCAGACCGATCTTTTGGTCATGTTGCACTTCCCAATTCAGATCCCGGAAAATGGTATGAGCCCCAAGGATAAGTGTGGTATTTGAAACTGTGATTGAGATCATTTCTACTCCAAAATTCTAAAAAGACCTAACAGGTTTTGGAAACCTGTTAGGTCTCCAAACAATTTAAACAAAAACGCCGCAGGTGCAACCTGCGGCGTGACAAGACAATAAAACGATTACTTCATCCAGGCAACAGGCGCGATTTTAGGAACCCCGTGTAATCAAATCCGCGCTGACCAACGTGCAAAAAGCCGTTGCCATTTCGTTCGTAACGTATCATAGTGGTGGCATTATAACACTCCCTGCCCAAAACGTGAACTATCTGATAGAATACGAGCCGCACGCCGAACGCTTTGTTTTTGTTCAAAAACCCTCGGCCTTCCCTGGCGGGGGTTTTTGTGTGTATTATGTTGGACAATAGACCAGGGACGATGGACCATAAAACATGGTCAATGGTCGATTGTCCACCGTCCCGAAATTTACTAGAAATTGAGTGTCAAATGTTAACTGAACGAACCGATTTAAGAAATATAGCCATCATCGCGCACGTTGACCATGGCAAGACCACCCTCGTGGATGGTCTGCTGCGACAGTCCCATACCTTCCGTGAGAACCAGCAAGTTGCTGAACGTGTGATGGATTCAAATGATCTCGAACGCGAACGTGGAATTACTATCCTGGCGAAAAATACAGCTATCACGCTGAATAACCCTAAAACAGGCAAACCCGTCAAGATCAATATTGTGGATACTCCCGGCCACGCCGATTTCGGCGGGGAAGTGGAACGCGTCATGAACATGGTGGATGGCGTCCTTCTGCTTGTGGATGCGGCAGAAGGTCCCATGCCGCAGACCCGCTTTGTCCTCAAGAAAGCGCTCGAAATGGGACACAAAGCTGTAGTAGTGATCAACAAAGTGGACCGCAAAGACGCTGAACCTTCACGCGTCCTCAATGAAACGTTTGACCTTTTTATCGAGTTAGGTGCTACCGAAGAGCAAGCGGATTTCCCCGTAATCTATGCCCAGGCAACTGCGGCGCGTGCGGGTCTCACCCCTGACCTTGGACCCGACTTGCAGCCCATGTTCGACATCATCCTCAATCACATCCCCGCGCCCAAGGTGGACGTCGATGCGCCTCTACAACTGCTCGTCACGATGTTGGGTTATGATGACTATCGCGGTGTGACTGCCATTGGGCGTGTCTTCGCAGGCAAGATCAAAGCTGGTCAGCGCCTTGCCCGTCTGACTACAGACGGACGCATTCTTCCTGAATCAGCAAAATACTTATATACATTTCAGGGGCTCAACAAGATTGAAATCGAAGAAGTTAGCGCGGGCGATATTGTGTCGCTGGCAGGTCTGGAAGGAATTGGTATTGGCGAAACACTTGCAGACCCGAATGAACCGGTTGCTCTTCCGACCATCAAAGTGGAGGAGCCCACTGTCCGTATGACGTTTGGGGTGAATACAGCACCGTTTGCAGGAACGGAGGGGAAATGGGGCACCTCTCGTCGGTTGCGCGAACGCCTGTTTGAAGAGTTGCGCAGCAATGTCGCATTACGGGTCGAAGAGACCGAGTCCGCTGAGAACTTTCTTGTTTCCGGGCGTGGTGAGTTACATCTCGGAATTTTGATTGAAACTATGCGACGTGAAGGCTACGAGTTTCAGGTTTCACGCCCTGAAGTAATTTTCCACAAAGCCGATGATGGTGAGTTGCTGGAACCATATGAAGAGGTTCATGTTGAGACGAGCAATGAAACTGTCGGTGTCGTAGTGGAAATGCTCGGGTCGCGGCGCGGCAAAATGATGGAGATGCATGACGCCGGTCAGGGAATGACGCGTATGGTCTACATTGCGCCGACGCGCGGGCTACTTGGCTTCCGTTATCAGTTTCTCACCTCCACGCGCGGCGCGGGTGTTATGCACACAATCTTCCACGGCTATGATGAGATGGCGGGAACCATGTCCACGCGTACGACGGGTTCACTGGTTGCCTGGGAAGCAGGAGAGACCACCGCATACGCCTTGAAGAATGCGGAAGAGCGCGGTACCTTGTTCCTTGGACCGGGCGTTAGAGTCTATGAAGGCATGGTGGTCGGCGAGAACGCACGTGGACAGGATATGCCGATCAACGTCTGCAAGAAGAAACACTTGACCAATGTTCGGTCTTCGCGTGGCGATATGGAAATCCGCCTCACGCCGCCTCGACAAATGTCCCTCGATGAAGCGGTCGAATACCTCTTAGATGACGAACTCCTCGAAGTCACCCCTGAGTCATATCGCATCCGCAAACGCATCTTGGATACTGAAGAACGCGGCAAGCAGACGAAAAAGGTCAAAGAGCAATTAGAAGAAATGTAATGCTATAGAGGTGACCCGTCCAGCGAGAGTAAGTGGTTTTATCAAGCACGCTTGAAGGGTCGTCCTTTCTCTATAAAACAATAATGTCTCGGATGTATCCGAGACATTATTGTTACTCACATAACGCGCTTCGACTGTATTCCCACCTGTACTTGCGTGCGGTGCAAGTGTCGCTTTCACTCGTCACTCCGCTACCCTACGGGCAGGATGTCAGCGTGGAATATATTAGCATGTCAATTTCATCACGGAACTATTCGCCGTTCCACTTGGACCATAGACCTGTAAATAATAGGCAGCACTTTCGCCAGATTGCATAGGGATTGTTTCCGTAAACGATGTAGTGTTAGCGGGTAGTTCGGCAACCTGCTTCCCGTCACGGAAAACGCGATAGCCAGTTTCGTTGGTTGCCTTGTCTGTCCATGTCACAGTGAATGTCATGTTGCCGCTACCGCAATCGAAATGCCAGTCGAGAATAGACGGTGCTAATGGAGGCGCTGTAGTCGCTGTGGGAGGCGGCGTGAGCGTTGGAACGACCCAATAACTACCTGACACTTCCACATACTGACCCCATAACCAGCAAGTGCCTGTTTTACTTTCGGGTGCTTTCACCAACCAGAAATTGGTGGGATCATACCGACCAATAATTTCCAATTTCTTTTTGGCTACATAACTGAACAAGATTTGATAATCCTGACCCGGTCCCTCGCGACAATTGGTTTGCTCGATCACGGTCAACATGGGCGTCGAATAGGTTGGGGTGATCGTCATTGTGGATGCACTTGTAGCGGTAGTAAACACCGTAGGCAAGGGCGTAAGCGTGGATGTTGCCGTGATGGGAATATTCACAACGCTTTGTGTCCCAGCTTGCAGCGTCAAGACGATGACTGTTGCAGCCTGGTCGTTCACAGAAATGGGTTGCGTTGCACCTGGCACGTTACATGCCAGCATCGCACCAATCAGAACCAAAATCGCGAGCCATGGTCGGGAAATTTGTTTCATGTATTTATCACAAGTTATTTGATTTTCTTATGAGCACGTCCGCCAATGCGGAAGAATTGTAAAGTGCCTTTTTCGTCGCGGAAGAATTCTCCGAGCGCGTTCTTGTACGGCTCATCCAAACCAATTACTTTATCCTTTTCATAGAATGAAAATCGCATGAGCGGCAAGGCAGGACCCGGGGGAGTATCTGGCGTGGGAAAGCCTCCGAGTGGAATATGGTGATAGACCAACTTTGCACCTTTGACTTTCAGGTCAAAGCATTCTGTACCAATTTTATAACGTCCGGCATATTCCTTAAGTTCCACCTTGGAAGTCTTAATTGGCTTTGGCAATTTTGATTTCGCATGGAAGTAAAGTTCTAATGTCCGGGAGAATACACCATCGTTGATAATGCCGCCATCGTCACTGTTCGTCAGGATTGCACATGCGAAGTTTTTGTCGGGGACAAAGAAGAACAATGCTTGTTGACCGTTCGTGGCACCGCCGTGAGCATAGACCGTAATATCGCCCACCTTACGGATGAACCAAGTGATTCCCATCCACCCACGCGCGCCTGCATCCACTTGTGGGACGCGCATCGCTTTGATACTTTTCCCTGAAATAACATTTTTCTTTCCATTGCTCATGTGGAAGCGCGCGTACTTCAGCAAATCGTGGACCGTGCTGACGACTCCTCCAATGCCGTTGCCTGCTCTGCCGATTGCCCACGGGCGCGCCACCTTGACACCTCCTTTCACCGTTTGATGTCCAACCACAAAACGATGTGTGAACAAGATGTCACTGGGATAAAAGAAAGTCATATCGAGCCCGAGTGGATCAAGCAGTACCTCCTGCATTGCCTGCTCATAGGGTTTCTTCATGACAATTTCAATAATACGTGATGCAACATTGAAGCCTGTATTGTTATAAGACCAGATCGTTCCCAACGGCTGGACCTGCGGCATCTTTGCGATATCCTTCACCATTCTATCGAGCGCATCATCGCCGTTGCCGAAGTCGTTGAAGTAGTCACCGACCCATCCACCCATGTGTGTGAGCAAATGGCGAACTGTGACTTTCTCGCTGACAGCTTTATCTTTAACCTTGAAGTCTTTGATATATTTTTGAACGGGCGCATCGAGATTGATTTTTCCCCGCTCGACCAGTTGCATGATGAGGGTCCCTGTGAAGGTTTTGCTAATTGACCCCGTTTGAAAAAGAGTGTCCGGAGTTACGGGAAGCGGATGCTCCACGCTGGTGAACCCGAAGCCTGCTGTGAATTCTTCACCGTTGTTGTAAATGCCAAGGGCAACGCCAGGGACTTTGAGCCGCTTCATCTCTTTGATGATGAACTTGCCTATTGTGCTGAACTTTGAATCTTTGATAGAGGATGTTTTTGTGTTCATGAATTGATTATAAATGAGTAAGTCACGCTGCAAGCGTGACCTACTTTTTACTTCTCACTTTTTACTTTTACTTCTTATTCTCCGCTTCCCTCAAGCCATGTGGACATGTACTCTGGCTTTTCCAATTCAAGCGCGTGCGTGGTGAGACTCAACGGATAGAACGTATCCACCATGACTGCCAGTTCCTTGGTCTCTTTTGCGCCGATGCTGGCTTCAGTCATCCCGGGTTGCGGACCGTGCGCCAGACCATATGGGTGCATGCTGATGTCACAACGGTCAATTCCTTTGCGGGACATAAAGTTACCTTCCGCATAGTAAATGATCTCATCGGAATTTACATTCGAGTGGTTATATGGGGCTGGAATGGAATCGGGATGATAGTCGAACAGGCGCGGCACGAATGAACACACCACAAAGTTATGTGCTTCAAACGTTTGATGCACAGGCGGCGGCTGATGGACGCGTCCCGTAATCGGTTCGAAATCCTCGATGTTAAATATCCACGGATAGAGATAGCCATCCCATCCGATCACATCAAATGGATGGTAATCGAGGACATGCTTGCTCAATCGGTCGCGGACTTTGATGTGTACTTCAAATTCGCCACGTTCTGTGTGCGTTTCCAGGTCTTCAGGTAAGCGGATATCGCGCTCGCTATACGGCGCATGTTCGAGTAGTTGTCCAAATTGATTGCGATAACGTTTCGGCGGTTCAATCTGCGAGGGATTTTCAATGGTAAAGAAGCGCGCTTCGTTTCCGTCAATATGCATTTGCCATGTGGTCCCAAACGGGATGACGATGTAATCGCCTTTGCGGAACTTGAGATTCCCAAATTGGGATTTCAACACGCCGCTGCCTTCATGGACCCACCACGTCTCGTAGGCTTGCGCATTGCGGTAGAAATAATCCATGCTTTTAGTGGGACGTGCAACGCCGAGGATCACGTCTCTGTTGGCAAGCAGCGGAATGCGGGACGAAACGGCGTCTGTTCCCAGCGGCGCGTCGGCGGTCTTAAAGGCGCGGTGACGTATGGGACCAAAGTCCACGGTTTCGGCTGCGCGTGAACCGAGATCTTCCATCTGCTTTACGCGCGGCGGAAGGAAGTTGTGATACAGGATCGATTGAAGGGAGGAAAATCCTTCCAATCCCATCAATTCTTCACGATATAACTCTCCGTTCGGTTTGCGGAATTGGGTGTGACGTTTGTGGGGGAGTTCTCCAAGCTTGTGATAGAAAGGCATTCGAAACTCCTTTTTATTTTTTCATTTCAGAAAATAAGACGGGGTTGGTAAGACGATTCGTACGAGCATGTTGCAAGGCTTGTGATGCATTTTGTGTAAGTGTGTTGCTAGAAATGGAGCTGTCACCGGGCAGAGTCGCCGTTCCGATAAAGGCAGACAACTTGAAAGATACTTTGTCATATGTCTGCGGTTTGACATTCAATAAATTTTCCAAACGATTGCACGTAATTCGTGCCCCTTGTGCATTGGTAGATGGCATCAACACCAGGAACTCATTGTCTTTCTTACATGGAATATCGGTATCGCGTAGGTGCAAGTTGAGAACATTAATTGCGAACACCTCCGCACTATGCTGGGCTTCTGGGCTCACAGGATCAGTTTCCACCACAAGGTCTATGAGCGTCAAAGAGCCTCCATATCGGCGCGACATGTTGACTTCATGTTCCAGCAGGGTTTTGAATGATTCAGGAGGGTACAACTCAATTTCATGTACCAGTGAGTTTTCCATGAGATTGCTCCATTCTTGATCTGCGCGTTTACTCCTAGGGTCACATCGTTAAGATGTCACTGTGATGGATTGAATCAAAGCGTCCAGTTGAAAGAGGGAAGGATTGAAGGAATCTTCATACATGGCATCCAACGCTTTTGTGATGGCATCGTAATACGTCTGATCTGGGCTGGTCGCTGTGGGAAGTGGCACGCCGCCCTGAGGGATGGAAGCCTCGGGCTTTTCATCCTCGGGAAGAACGGACGAAGTCACCGGCAACGTTGCCACGATGTAATATTTGCCATCATTCGTCAACCCGTGAAAAAGATAAAACAATTCACGATTATTGATCGGTGCAGGATATTGAGCGTATTCTGTCAGAAAGCGAACGCCGCGTCCATTTTGAAAACTAACAACCTGCATCTTGGCAGCGATGAGTTGACCAGCATTCATGACCCAGCTCGGCATGGCATCGTAGGTGAGAGCCCCACCAGCAAGAATCGACTTTAGTTTTTGAATCTGGTCTGCAGCGTTGGGATTGAGCTGTGCATACTCATTGGCTGGATATACAAAAATCTGTGGCTCGAGAAATTTATCCTGAAGTTGATAACCGGTGAGCGTAAATTTGAGATGCTCCGGCGCCACCTCCCACCAGGGTGAGTTGTTCGGATCTGCTACTGCAGGAACTGTTTCGGATTTGGCATCTTTGGCTACTCCTAATGGAAGAGTGAAACTGACGTTATTGAACTTAACAACGCCGCCAGTATCCGTGGTATTGGTTGCGACAACAACGGGGGTTTCAAATTGAGAGGTGGGTGTAACGAGCGATGGGAGATTGCATGAAATGATCAGCAATGTCAGCATGCATAAGGCAAAAAATTTTTGTTTCATAATCATCCTTTCAAGGATCGAATTCATCATGAACTGACGCTTGAAGGGGCAATTGTGTTCCGTAAAATTCCGATGCGTTCAATCTCCAATTCGACAACATCGCCATGATTCAGCCAGGGTCCCTGATTTTTCGTGAGCTCATAAATACAGCCTGTTCCCACCGTGCCTGAACCAATGATGTCACCTGGGTTTAACATGACGGATTGAGAGGCGCGTGCGATCATGTCGCCAAATGACCAGTAGAGATCGTTAAAGTTGCCGCGGGACAATTCCACGCCGTTGACTCTTCCCATCATCTCAAGGTTATACACGCCTGGGCGTCCCGTTGCTTTATCGGCAAGTTCCTCCGGTGTGAGGATCACGGGTCCGAACGAACAGGCGAAGTCCTTCGATTTGACCGGACCAAAATTAACTTTCATCTCCTGCACTTGCAGATCCCGAGCCGACCAATCGTTGAAAATGGTGTAACCAAAAATATGATCTGGTGCATCTTCAGGTTCGATGTCCATGCCAGGTTTCCCGATTACTACAGCAATCTCAAGCTCATAGTCCAATGCCTGAGTGTAAGAGGGATAGGGAACTATATCTTCATGACCATAGTTGTTGTTGGGATTGGAAAAATAAAAGACAGGGAACTTGTACCAATTTTCTGGCACATCCTGTCCACGGTTGCGATTGGCAGTTTTGACGTGTGTTTCAAATGCATAGAAATCACGTAAGGTTGTCGGATGAATTGGCGAATGGAAGGCAACCTCATCAAATGAGAGAGCATCTTTGGATGCTTTGCTGGCGGCTTTTTCTGCGCCCACAGCAAGGACCGCGTGCATATCGGGGTAAGGCAGGGTGTAGACGCGATCATCCACAATGAGAGCAGGCTGGGACGAGGCACGAAGCGTGGAAACGGTGGCAAATTTCATAGGTTAAATTATGTCATTGCGAGGAGCGTAGCGACGCAGCAATCTCCGATTAATTAGCAGATACTTGTCGATGAAGTTGGTTTCGCTAAACTGGAGATTGCTTCGCCTATCGGCTCGCAATGACATGTCCCTTTATAAATTCCCGCGTCGTTCTTGTTCCACCTCGATTGATTCAAACAAAGCTTTGAAGTTGCCTTTGCCAAATCCTTGTGCGCCGTGGCGCTGGATGACTTCAATGAACATGGTGGGGCGGTCTTGAATCGGTCTGGTGAAGATTT
>WNFZ01006533.1_pt1 | contig 18519 bp, 24 predicted proteins | sample 5400081 | NCBI WGS metagenome assembly WNFZ01 (sample SAMN13153365, study PRJNA577476) | soil metagenome | isolation source: 80 cm soil or saprolite under grassland replicate 1 | place: USA:California | collected 2016-06-15 | reverse complement strand
TCAAACCTCTGTCATTGGATCCTGGCTTTTTTAAGAATGTCAAAGAAGCACCGCAGCCTGCATTGCGCCCTGCCCAATAACAAAAATTCTGGAGCGTCACTGCTCCAGAATTTTTTTAACGAGCCCTGGTCCCCAATAAACCAGTCCGGTATACATTTGAATCAAGGTGGCGCCCATCTCCAATCTTCGTTTTGCATCGTTGGGATTCATGATGCCGCCCACGCTGACGATTGGGATTTTCCCATCGAGGCGACTCACCGTTTGACGTAAGACCGATTCGCTTCGAGCTCGCAGCGGACTTCCGCTTAACCCACCCGTTTCTGCCCGATGATTTGACGTGAGACCCTCGCGCGCGAGAGTTGTATTCGTAACTATGACTCCATCCATGTTCGTGCTGAGAATTACATCGAGCGCGTCATCCAATTCTGCGACGCTAAGATCAGGTGCAAGTTTCACCAAAAGTGGAATTCGTTTCTCTAATTTCTTCTCTTCCAGTTTGCGTTGTGCATCTAGTTCCGTGAGCAAACTTTCCAACGCGAGGCGGCCCTGCAGCTGGCGGAGTCCTACTGTATTGGGCGAGCTGATATTGATCGCCAGATAATCGCCATAGGGGGCAAAGTTTTGCAACAACTCCAAATAATCGAGCACAGCTTCTTCGTTGGGCGTGTCTTTGTTTTTGCCGAGATTGATTCCAAGAATCAAATCGCCTTTTTGAATCATGCGCGGCGTTATCTTTTTGGAGAATGGAACAAAACCGAAAAACTTTTCCAGCAAGCCTTCTCTTAAATAGGGATTGAGTTGTCGCTGCACAAACTCGGAGCCGCGGCTGGGAAATCCGAGGCGGTTGATTACCGCTTCATCTTCCGGGAGGCGGAATACACGCGGAGGCGGATTCCCCGGCTGAGGCTTGGGCGTGACCGTTCCCACTTCCACATGACCAAAACCTAACGCGGCGAGTCCTTTGATCGCAAGGGCATCTTTGTCATATCCTGCGGCAAGTCCAACTGGATTCTTGAACGTTAGCCCAAACGCCTGGACAGGTTTTGATGGAGGTTTATAAAGTTGCGTGAGTATCCATTTCGAAAACCGAATATTTCCGGCGAGGCGCACCAACTGCAACGTAAGATCATGCGCGGTTTCAGGTTGGAGGCGAAAGATAAGAGGGCGAAGATATCGGTACATTAATCGAATACCGTTGGGCGATTAGGATTTTCAAGATGAGCAAAGACTTCTCGAATCATATCTTCATTCGTGCGAAAACTCGAGAGCGGAGGCAGATTCTGAGGATCGAAGAAATCCACTGCCAGTGTTTCATAACTGATTTGTGGTTCACCGCCAACAAGCTCACACAAGAAGATAATCTTGAAGGCGTGAAAAAATTCCATGGGTTCAATTCGATTGGCATCCATCACAGCAACCACTTTTTTCGCTTTGACTCGATATCCGCTCTCCTCCCACACTTCCCGTTCTGCTACAGAGGCAGGCGCGTTTCCCAAATCGGCCCAGCCACCGGGCATCGCCCAGCGTTCATCCATCCGTTCCTGGATGAGCAGAATTTTTCCTTCATGGACCACTGCACCGCGCACGTCGATCTTCGGCGTGATGTATCCTGCCTGCATCGTAAAACTTTTTAGGATCGCTTCTTTCTCCAGTTCCGATTGATTTTCGATCATCTCGGCGGCGATTTCCTGTAAACGTTTATATCGCTGAATATCGAATTCATTTTTGCTATAGGTCAGCCCTGCCTGGCTCAGAGAAAAAATTTCCTGTGCCCAATCTACCCACTTTGGATGTTTTGCGTTCATGCGCCACTCACTTCCACAACTTCTTTCCTGTCTGCCTGAGCAATACGGTTCAAATAAAAATCCTGTCGTGATAATCCCGATTGGTCTCTCAAGTCGTAAAGTTCTTTTCTGGAGGATCTGTCATTTGCCGGTATGTTCAGCTCCTGTTTCACAGCGATTCCCGTGACCTGATGAATAGAATCAACGATACGTTGCTTGTGCCCAAAAAGCAATTCATCCGGTATTTGACCAAAAGGGAAATAGGCAACTTCAATAGTTTCTCCGGGTTGCGTTTTTAATTCGCCGCCAACCGGCTCTGCCGCAAAAAGGATGGCGTGCATATCGTTCCACATGCCACCAATTCGCGAATAGACTCCCACCAAACGCGTCAGTTCCACATCAAGACCTGTTTCTTCCTTTGCCTCTCGAATCGCGGCTTCGGCGAGCGCCTCACCGTCTTCCACGCCACCACCGGTAGGCACCAAACTTCAAAGTCTTCACGCCTGGTGAGGAGTATTTTGTCATCATGGATGACAGCGACGATTGCAGCGACTGCTGGCATTATTTCATCCTTCCATTCTTGGAAAATCTTGTCAGTGTTTCGATCATAGGTATTACATATCTGAGGCGCTTATTTGTTTCCGCAAGGCTGTTCTCACGCTCCTGCTTGAGTTCCAGTGCGTCGCGCGAGAAGATAAATGGATCTTCCCACGACAGCCAATCTACATCACAAGTTTTGATATTGTCCTGCATATAAAAGATCATCTCAGCGACCATGCTCAAATCCGGATTCTTCACCAGCGGCATGATCTCACGCAGTTGTCTCGCCTGAACTGCAATGTGACACCAGCCATAATCCAGTTCTTTGCCGAAGAGATTCTTTCCAACCTTCGTAACGATGCCTTCGAGTTCGCGATAATTCTGCGGATGAGTCTCCCAGGCAAGTTGTGAACGTTGAAAAATAAGAGGCACATCATTCACGGTAAGCGAGTCGATATCAGCGAGAAACGAAATTCGATATTCGCCTTCGAGAGCAAATGCCATGCGATCTAAATAGCAGAGATGAACGATTTGCTCTGGGTTTGCTGCTTCTGCTGCGCGCTGATAAAGATAAGCGAAGTGTTCCCCGATCTGCATTTCACGGTCGACCGGAAAGATCGTGAAGAAATCGTCAGATTGCAACTTCTCGATATGTTCTACTTGCTGAAGCGTGGAAAGAGGCGGGGCAATGTAGGCGCGATCGAAATGTTCTTTCAAATCGGGCAAGATGATCTGCAAACGATGGAACATGGTCTCATCGGGATCGTTGAAGGGAAACGCGATGGCTGGCTTCATTTATTATTCTTTTCGTTGCCCGCTTTTGATCAGGAAATATTGGACGATTTCCTCTTCAGGATGAAGAATATTCATGAGCGCGAACATCGCTGCCAGTTCCCCGCGATGATGCGTGTTGTGATTCGGCGGCTGGACTGCCATTTGCCATAGAGGCAAAGTAAACGTTTCCCCTTTGGGATTGGTATATGTGATTTCTCGTTGCAGTGACTCTTCTGTTTGACTGGCAATAAAGTCTCGCATATTTTTTTCGATATCCACCCAAACCTCACGAATCGAGATGGCATTCGGGAAATCTTTAGGATTGAGCAATGTCCCTTTTTCGCCGCGCCAGCGTTGGGGCCACATCCGCTCCGAACTCATCATGTGTACTAACACGGCATGTACGCTATCCCAGCTATGTCCCTGTTTGCGGAAAAGTTGTTCCTCGGTAAGAGAGTCAGCAACCGCGAGATAGCGTTTATTTGCCCAATAATTGTATTCATAAAGTTCTTGCAAATACTCTTTGAGAAGCATCCTCGCTCCTTATTTGGAAAAGACCAAACAATAGCTGTGATTATAGCCGTAGCCATAGCGATCCCAACCGATAATCACTTCGCCTTCGAAATGAAGAACCTTCAAAACTTCGCGGGCGATATCCCATGCCAGCGTGGTGACATGTCCCTGCTTTTTCAAGTTTGCCGCTTCAATGACCACATGACCGGAGGGATTCAATTTCTGCGCGACCTGTGAAAAGATATTTCCCATTTCTTTTAAATAGGAAGGATAGTCGAATCCTTTTTGGCGGTAATCGACAAAAGGATTCTCGCTGTCCTGTTCATTTGTATAGGGCGGAGAGGTCAGACAGAGATCGAAATTAGGCAGGTCATATTTCAGGAGATGACGAGAGTCGCCTTGGATCAAGCGCTCTGGATGAGCGATCGATTCGTGGATGTAATCTGCTTTTGGTTGGCTGTATTCGATGCCATATCCGACTCGACCTAATTCCTCTGCAACCGACAGCGTTGTCCCAAAGCCCGCAAACGGATCAAAGACGACTTGGCCTTCGCTTGTAAACTTCTGGATGAAGTGCTCCAACATATTCTCTGAAGCGCGCACATCTTCGTGACGAAATCTGGAGGGCAGAACAGTTTTATTTTCCCGCGTGAACTGCAGCCAAGTCTGTGCGATTTTCTCCGGCTTGGCATCCCGGTTGGCTTTGTTTGCATATTTCAATTGTTGCGTCAAGGCACTTTGTCCGCGTCGTTTCACTCTACCTCCGAAATTCGTTTCCAGGTTGGAAGGTTTAAAGGTTGGAGGTTTGAACGTTCTAACTTTTCAACCTGCAACTTTCGAACCGCCTTTCTTCAACATCTCGATCGTTTTGACGATTCGGTTCTGGCGCGTTTCTTCTTTTTTCGCTTCCTCCACCCAGCGCACATATTCCTTCTGATGAGTATAGGAAAGCTTGTCGAAGAACGCTTTTGCTTCTTTATCCTTTTTCAATTCCTTCATGAGATCTTTAGGGATTTCGATCAGGCGTGGTTCGGTATCCGGCTCGACTGTGATCGTCACTTCATCTCCGAAGGTTTTGCCGATCTGTTCGCGTATTCCCTTGAGGATGATCAGCATATGATTGGGTCCACCCATGCGGACTAACAAGCCGCGATAAGGGACACCCTCGATCACCGCTCTGATCTTAGGACGCTTTGAGCCGAGCTTCTCCTCCACATCGAATGGAACTTCGACGAATGCGCCGCCTCCGCCTGCATTTTGAATTGTGGCTGTAAAGGTTTGTTTTTTACTCATGGCCTATTTCCTTTCCTCCTCAAGTTTCCAATGCTTGCAGACGGGTCCTTCATCCAAATATTCTGTCAGCGTCACAGTTTCAGGATCAAATTCAAAAAGGATATAGCGTTCGGCAGGTGTATAAGGACAAATCTTCGCTGCCAGCACGCGTAACTCAGGATCATCGATAAATTTTGCTCTGCCGGTGACGATCACTTCACCGCTTTTGCCGCTTGAATCAGTCACGGAACAATGAATAGCAAATCTACTGTCGCGTTTTAAATCAAATCCCTTTGGAGAGGTTGGCTCCATAAACGCAAAGAAATGACCTTCTCCAATGATTGGTGTGATGGGATGCACGCGCGGCGATCCATCCTTGCGGGTTGTGGCAAGATAGGCGACTTTGTTATGAAGGCGCGTTCTGCTAAATTCTGCGATGTTGAATGCCTGGGTTTCAAGGGTTTGCCAACTCATAGGAATTTCTATTCATTATTGAGAAAATAATACATAGGTGAACAAGTTATGATAATTCTAACATGCGGCTAATTAATGGCAGATTGACATATATGCGCCAATGGCGTATACTAAAGCTAGTCTATGCAATTCGTTGAAACCAGCATCTTCACTCGCCAAGTTACATCATTACTTACGGATGATGAATATAGCCAATTGCAACTGACACTATTTACTCATCCAGACACTGGAGCAATTATTCCTCATGGCGGTGGCTTAAGAAAAATCCGATGGTCGATGAGTAGGCGTGGAAAGCGCGGAGGAGTAAGAGTTATTTATTATTGGGTCGTCGCAGAAGATCAAATACTGATGCTATTCATGTATCCTAAAAATGTAACGGATGATCTTACTCAAAAACAATTAAAGATGTTACGTGAGATCGTGGAGAAGGAATTCAAATGAAAGAAGAACTATTTAACGAGCTGGTGGAAAGTGTGCACGAAGGCGGAAAGATTTTACGCGGCAAGGCAAAACCCTCACGAAAATTCGTGATCGAAACGCCAAATGTCAAGAAGATACGGACCGGATACAAGCTTTCGCAAAATGAATTTGCAGCGTTGATGGGAATTAGTGTAAAAACCTTGCGCAATTGGGAACAAGGGCGAAGGGCACCTGAAGGTGCAGCCCGAGTACTTCTTCAAGTTGCAGCAAAGCACCCCGAAGTAATTTGGGATGTTGTAAAGATGAAATCAATAACCAGATAAGTGTAACTTCCGAGAATAACTCGGAAGTTATTGTATGTTTAGTCTCTAACTTTTCAAATTTCTCGGATCAGAATTCCTGCCGCCGATCCACACACCGACAATTGTATCTAAAATGGAAACCAGAAAACCGAATAAAACGGCTGTTTCAAAACGTCCGAGCGCCAGCGCGTCGAGCACGGGCAAATCTTCGGTATGTGCCATCACTCGCAATGTGTCGGGGATCAGAGCGCCGAAGATCAAACCAAAAACTCCACCAAAGATCGTGCCCGTATAATATCCGACGCCGACGCCGCCGGTAGTGCCAGCCGTCTTGACTGTTAACGCGGCGGTGAGAGCGCCTGTAATCAGCCCCAATACAAGACCAATGATCAATCCGATCAGAATGCCGTTGAGACTTCTTGTAATCGCGCCGAGTCCTGCTCCGATCAATACGCCGAAACCCATACCAATGACAGAGCCCAGGACAACACTGCTTTGCATCATGTCTTGAGGATTTCCCCGTCTTTTGGACACTCCTAAATGTTTACTGAGATATTTGCGATTTAACGTTTCCGACCACTTATAAGAACCGTCGGGCGTAAGGCATTCGATTTCGAAACTTTCGTCACTATACTTTTCAAGGACAACTCCAATATCTCCAACATCGATTATGCCCTCATATTCTTGGGGCACCTGGATAATTTCGATGAAATCATATTGATTAATTTTGTCATCATTATCCATTCGTCATCCTGAGTTATTTAGAAATAAACGTGTCTCCTCAATTTTATCCTTCTCCACCTTTCCCGTCTCTTCCCAATAATCCAATAACCGACTGATCATCAGCACCGCGTGCATGGAATAACCTGCCTGTGCGAGCGATTCTTTCGCTCCCGATTGACGATCCACGAGCACGACAACGTCTTTCACAACCAATCCCGCGCCGGTCAATTTTTCGATGGCTTCGAATTTGCTTCCACCGGTTGTGGCGAGATCATCAATGACGACGACAGTCTCGCCGGCATGATATTCGCCTTCGATCTCGGCTTTGGTGCCATAAGTTTTCACTTCCTTGCGCGGGTAGATCATCGAGTAGTTTCCAGCCAGGCTGATGGCGGTGGCGATAGGAATCGCGGCGTAGGGTAAACCGGCAATACGAGAGAATTGAAGAGTTGAGAGAATTGGCAGGTAGGCTTGGGCGATATCTGCAAGAAGTTTTGGATAGGTGATGATCTGTCGCAAGTCAATGTAGATGGGCGATTGCAATCCGGATTTCAGTGTGAAGTTCCCAAACTTAATACAACCTGCTTTGAGAAGACCATCGGCGAGCGTCGATAATTCGTTATTGGATATTTGAGATGTGTCTGCCATCACGGAGTCTCCTTTAGCTTTCAACGGTTTCCGAATATCGAGGATCGAATAGCGAGTATCTCGTCTCTTAATTCCGCTGCCGCTAATCCCGGCTTCTCTGCGCGCGCAATCGAACGTGAGACGTTGATCAACATCCCTTTGCCGTCTTTGCGGAGACCGGCTCGAAGTGCTGCTTCCAATTCGCCGCCCTGCGCGCCAACTCCCGGAGCTAGGAACCACAGATCAGGCGCGGCGGCACGAACGCGTTTCATCGCCTCGATGTGAGTGGCGCCGACGACGAGTCCGATATTGTTTTTGGTGTTCCAAGTTTGGGCGAGGTGAGCGACATGTTCGTATAATGGCATCGACGATGGATTGTTTTCTATGGTCATTGATCCATGGTCTATGGTCACGATCAGGTCTTGCAGATCGCCACTTCCCGCATTGCTCGTCTTGCACAGCAGGAAGACGCCCTTTTCCGATTTCTGAATGAATGGCTCGATAGAGTCTTTTCCAAGATACGGGCTCAACGTGATGCAGTCCACATCCAGGTTTTCAAACGCAGATTTGGCATACCGGCTGTAGGAGCAGGCAAATCTTTAGTGTGTGGGTCGAGTCCGATGCATAAAAGCGAGGAACAATCATCGACGCGCTTTTCTAAAAAAGAGAAGAAACTTTCCATAATGATTCCTTTAACCACGGAGACACTAAGACACGGAGTTTTATTAAATTCTCAGTGTCTCCGTGACTCAGTGGTTAGGCTTTGCCTAAAACCATCGCGAGTAATGCCATTCTCACATATAAACCATATTCCATCTGGCGGAAATACGCGGCGCGCGGATCGTCATCGAAGTCTGGGCTGATCTCGCCGACGCGCGGCAGCGGGTGCATGACGATCATGTTCTGCTTGGCGGCTTTCATGATCTCTGGGTCGATCACATACGCGCCCTTGACCTTTTCATAATCGGCGGGATCTTCGAAGCGTTCCTTCTGGACGCGCGTCACATACAGCACATCGGTTTCGGGCAACACTTTTTCGAGCGAAGTAAATTCTGCCTGTGGGATACCCTTCGCACCGACCTCCTCCATCACTTCTTTCGGCATGCGCAAATTTTCCGGCGAGACATAATTGATCTTGACGTTGAACAATGACAGCAGCCGCGCCAGCGAATGGACAGTGCGACCATATTTCAGATCGCCGAGCATCGTCACAGTCATGCCGTCCACGCGGCCGGAACTGAGCTCTTCGAAGATCGTGAATGTATCGAGCAGCGCCTGCGTGGGATGTTCGCCGACTCCATCGCCCGCGTTGATGACGGGTTTCCGCGCCGCCTTTGCCGCGATCGCTGCCGATCCCGTTTCGGGGTGACGGAGCACAATCACATCTGCATAACATTCCAGTGTGCGGACAGTATCGGGCAGGCTCTCGCCTTTTGACACCGACGAATATTTCACTTCGTTGATCGGGATGACCGAACCGCCGAGTCGCTCCATCGCCGCTGTAAACGATGACGATGTACGGGTTGAAGGCTCATAGAACAGGTTCGCCAAAATTTTGCCTTTGAGCAGATCAAACGTTCCAATACGTTCGACCATGCCTCGCATCTCATGCGCCACGCCGAAAATATATTCGAGGTCATCGCGCCCAAATTGTTTGACAGAAATGATATCCTTGCCATACCAGTCGGCGTTCTTGTTTTCGCCAAAAGGCAGGTGAGGGGAGGTGGAACTTGTTGGCATGTTTACTCCTTAGTGGATAGGGATTAGAGAATTAGAGATTAGCAGTCGCTTCCGTTATTGGAACATATCCAGCGCTTCATCTTTCCACTTGTGGGAATTGGTAAATCGCCGATCAGGGGCTGGATAGTTCAGTCGGCAATATGCCTTTTGGGACTCAAAATCAAAGACGGCATGTTTGAAACCGTTGATCGCAAGACCGGATTTCAACCCATCCTCTGACCAGATGATCTCCACTTTTACGGAGACGTTCTCATCCAGGATGTCTTTCACATTGTAGATCTGTAAAGCATCCAGAACGGGTTGTTTTTTGTTTTCCAGGTTCAATCCATAGAAGTAACCTGTTTCTCCATCGTCCTCAAAGACGACGGAAAAATTTGTTTTCGGAGATGGACAATCCAACGTGATTGGATCACCAAGGGTGATTGTTTCGCTTACAAGAATTTCAGATGGCATTGTTAATCCTCATGTCGGTGATGGATATCGGGCATATGTCCGTGCTCATGCTCGGCGCGGGGATGCTCGTGTTCGTGGGAGTGCGTTCCTTCCTGTTGGCTGTGAGTATGAAACTCATCGTGGCGATGCAAATGTTCATGCAGGACTGGCATATGGATATGGAAATGAGCGTGCTCTTCATTTGCCAGCAAGTATGCGCCAAGGATCATCAAAATTGCAGCTATAACAAAAATCAAAGTTAATGGATCATGGAAAATAATAATGGAAAGAATCACGCCCGCGAGTGGAGCAGTTCCGTATAAGGCGCTGGTACGCGCAGCGCCGAGTCCACGCATGGAGTAGATGAAGAGCATTGTGCTCAATCCGTAGGAGATAAAACCCAACAGGAGAATACTGAGGATAGTGATCAAAGCAGGGAGTTGCTGACCCAGCACGAGTCCAAGAATGAGCGAGAAGGTTCCTGCGATGAGTCCCTTCCAGGCGACAATGGTCAATGGATCTTTACCAGAAATGTTGCGCGTTAAGTTGTTATCCAAGCCCCAGAGAACACAGGCAAGTAAGATTCCTAATGCGCCGAGGGAGAGACCAAATCCGCCTTTGAAATTAGTCGAAAGAAAAATGCTTGCCAATGTGATGGCGGCAATCGCTGCCAGCGCGCGGCGGCTGATCGACTCATGAAAAAAGAGTAATGCAAGTAATGTCGTACCAGCGCCTTCAAAGTTGAGCAACATGGATGCGGTGGATGCAGGCGTGTTCTTCAAACTGATCATCAGAATGATCGGCGCAACGATCCCACCCGAAATGATAGCGCCTGCCAGCCATCCAATATCGGGGCGTTTGATGCCTGCCTCTTTTTCATTCTTTGATAACCGTCTATAAAGTTTAATCAGTGAGATCCCGGTTCCGCTTCCCAGATAGAGGAAAGCTGCCATGAGAACGGGCGGTACATCGCCAAGGAGTAATTTCGAAATGGGAGCGCTTGCGCCAAAGAACAACGCTGCCAACAATGCTTGAAAGATAAAACCAATGTTGGCTTTCATAACCCCGGCGCGCTCTTCATGTCAAAAAGATGATTTGCAAGCGGTATGACATTGACCAAGGGTTCCTGGTAAGGATGAGTTCTTCTTATGATTCTGATCGCTTCATCCACCAATTCGCGCTTGCAATTGACCTCAATTTTCGACTCCATCACTCGTTGGAGTTTTCCAATTTCCCCTTTGAATGGATTCGCTCCCTGTAGAGGGCGAAAATAACCTTGAACTGTGTAAATCGCTACACAATGATCGTAATCACCAATCCGTCCAACCCCGATCTTTGCTAATTCGTCGCGGATCTTCAGCGCATATTCCCGGGAGACGAAGATTTCGAGTTTTACGTCTGTGAAGTTTTCCATACGCTACTCCTCTAATAATTTCCATTGTACGGCATGACTCTGTTTGTGCATTTGCCATTCCTCAGCAAGAATGCCGTACATCAAAGTATCCCACCATCTGTTGCGATAGAATTCGTTCTCACGCAAATGTCCTTCAAGCTGCATGCCTAATTTCTCCAGCACATGTGCCGAGCCAAGATTATCCGCGATACACCATGACCAAACACGGTGTAAGTTAAAACGACTGAAACCAAAATCCACGATGGCCTGGGCAGCCTCGGTGGCATAGCCTTGATTCCAGTGTTGGGGATCTAATTCGTAACCGACATCTGCCTGTAAGGCATTTGGTTTATCCATGCGAATTCCGCAATTTCCAATGAGTAGATGGTTTGATTTCAAGGTAATTGCCAGTTGAAACTTAATGCGTGGACTCTGCTTTTGATGATCGAGAAACCAGCCGACAAATTCATGCACTGCTTCCGGCGTTCGTTCCGTCCATTCGTAGTAACGCAAATACAGCGGCTCGGATTGGTATTCCAACACCCGCTGCCAATCCTCCTTCACAAAATCACGCAGGATGAGCCGTTCCGTTTCAAGCTTCATACTTCGCGGACGTTTCGTCCGTATCCTTTTTGCACTTTGACTTTCCCATCTTCGAAAGCGGTCTGACCACGCAGGACAACCTTTCTTACTTTGCCCTTGACCTTCCAGCCTTCGAAAGGAGTCCAGCGACAGCGAGTGAATTGGTCAGCGGCATGGATCTCATACTCGGCATTTTCATCAATTTCAACCCATGTTTCGGGTTGTTCGGGGAGATGAAATATTTTTCTTGGATTGATCACAGATTTTTGAATCACATCATCTAACGTCAATACTCTACGAGTACGATGTCGTCCAGCGCCGACAGCTGTGAGCAAGAGCGGAAGCAGCGTTTCCAAGCCGGGAAATCCCGGTGGAGGATTATCAGAATCTTTTTCTTCTATCGTATGGGGAGCATGGTCGGTGGCGAAACAGTCGATGACATCCATGTTTTGCCAGAGGGCTTCTACGTCTTCTTTGGTGGCTAACCGCGGGCGAACCTCGGAACGCCCCTTTCCCGTCACCCCTAACCCTCTCTGCGCTTCACTACGAGATGCTTCGCGATCTCCCAAACTGGTAGAGGGGGACTCGCTCGTCAAAAATAAGTGATGCGGACACACTTCACAAGTTACCCTTATCCCCTTTTCTTTCGCAGCTTTGATCAGCAAGACTTCTTCTTTCAAGGAAATATGTGCTATATGAACAGGTCTATCATAAATCGCGGCAAATAAAATCCCGGCTGCCATGTTTCGGGATTCTGAATGTAAAACGATCGGGTAGTCTTTCGGATACTTCTGAAAGTGCGGCATCCAGAGAGTCATATCATTGAGGCGGAGTTCGCCGAACGTTGAGTCGAGATACATTTTCAAGCCTGCAGCTTTGGGAGCCAGCGTCCGGAGGATATCCGCGTTATCAGGTCCCGCGCCGATGAATTGAGCATAGTCGCAGCGCGCTTTTTGTCTTGCCGCATCCAATGCCAGTTCGAGTGTCGAAGCATCGAATATCGGTGGCTTCGTATTCGGCATCGTCAGGATCATCGTCACGCCACCGGCGAGAGCAGCTTGCGTAGCCGAATCCCAATCTTCCTTGTGAGTTTGTCCCGGTTCGCGCACGTGGACGTGAGGGTCAATTAAGCCAGGAAGTCTTATCATAGTTTCAAGTGACAGGTCTCATGTATCAGGTGAGCAGCAGACAAGATGATGGGGATCGAGATGCTTCCATCCCAATCCCCAATATACCACTTACCAATTATTGAATTTTTATCCGCCGCGGACCTCAGGTGTCTTGAAGATTACGAATACCACGTTGAGCAAAATTCCCAGGATGGCAGCGAACACAATCGCCGGAATTCCACTTGGGAAGAGGAATGGGATATTGAACGGGAAGACACCGTTGGGCAGGCCAATATTTCCGCCGATGCCGCAGATCAGGATGACCGCGCCGATGGCGAGCTGTTTCGGGTCGAAGAGATTGACCTTCTCTGATTGGATGAGGGCAACACCCTGCATGCCGATCACACCGAAGAGATAGATGCTCAAGCCACCGACAACGGCTGCGGGCATCGTGTTGACCAATGCGACGAGTTTACCGAAGAAGCCGAGCACAATCGCCATCACACCGGCGGTCATGAGCACAGCCGTCGAGTAGTTGCGCGTGATCGCCATGAGCGAGTTATTCTCACCGTAGTTTGTACCAGCGCACCCACCAAGAAAACCGACGATGAGGTCGTCAGAACCATCCGCGATCAGGTTGAGACCGATCAGTTCCTTGATGTTGAACGGCTTGCGTCCCAGTTCTGCAGCAAGTTCATCAATATAGAGACTCATCTGATAGAGGTGCGCTGTCGATTCAGGAACTGTCGCAATGAAGATGAGCGCAACACTGAGTGCCATTCCCCATGCTGCCGGGTTCCCAAAGGCGGGGAAGGTAAATTTTGGAGCGGCAATCCAGTTGGCACTGGCTACCGCCTCAAAATGTACTAATCCAAACGGAATAGCAACCAGATACCCGAAGACCGCGCCGAACAGGATCGGCAGCATTCCAATCAAGCCTCTACCCTGCAAATACACCGAGAACAAAACCGTCGCGATCAAAGTGATAAAGGCAACGGTCCATGTTTTGGCAGCAACTTCCGGACCTGCCCAATTGCCAGCGTTACCAAGCGCGGCACTTGCCAATGCCACACCGATCACAATCGCCATCGAGCCGGTAATGATCGGAGGCAGAATACGATCCAGAGCATTTTTACCGATACGCATGATCAGCAAACCGATCAGGATTTCAAATACTGCCGTCAAGAGGATTCCGACCTGTACAATCTTCACGCCTTCGGGGCAGTAAAACTGAGTCGCGTCACCGAAACAAGCAGGCGCAAATTTGCTCATCACAGTGATGATGACCGCGATGTAGGAAAATGAAGATCCGTAATACATGGGGATCCGGCGTTTCGAAACAAGTAGCGCCACAATGGTGCCAAGTCCCGAGGCGAGGAGCGTGACACCTACATCGAACTTCGTCAGGATGGCGACCAGCACCGTCGCCGGGAACATCGTCAGGAATTGCTGGAAACCGAGGCTTAACATCGCGCCGATGGGCGGATTATCATCGGGCAAATAGCCGAAGACTTTGGATGAGGAAGTCGCGGCTTCTTTCTGGACTGCGTTTACTGCCATGATACATTCTCCTTCTTTGTGATATATAAAAAAAGAGAGCCGCTAAAAGCGACTCTCTAACGTCCAAAAACAAAAACAATCATTCCGAAGAAGTCTGGATGGAAGGATCGTTTGCGGTGAGGATGTCGATACATTGGGCGGAATTTTACGACGATTTGAAAATGTGTCAAGAGGAGCAATGAACCTTGCGAAGGTTCATCCTTCGGACAGCCTTCACAAGGTTTTTGGTGGAAGCAATTGTCGGCTTCGCACGAGACGTGGACAAATCTCATGATGTTCATCACTAAATCAGACAAGATACGGATGTTATAATCCCGCGCATAATTTCGCTAGTACCGCAACCTTGTTAAGTGGTATGGTATTTCAAACCTTTTGCAGACACACTGAAGCCAGACCTATAATTTCAAATGATTGCGGCACAAGGAGTGACAAAATGGCCTACACAAACGTCAAAGTGCCCGAAGGTGGGGCGAAGATTTCGATCCAGGATGGAAAGCTCCAGGTTCCTGATAATCCAGTAATTCCGTTCGTCGAAGGTGACGGCACGGGACGCGACATCTGGCGCGCATCGGTGCGCGTGTTCGACGCTGCCGTGGAGAAGGCGTATGGAGGCAAACGCAAAATTCATTGGATGGAAGTGTACGCAGGTGAGAAATCGTTCAAGATGTCTCAGAATTGGCTTCCCGAGGAAACGACCGAAGCCTTCAAGGAATTTTTGGTAGGGATCAAAGGACCGCTCACGACTCCGATTGGGGGTGGTATCCGCTCCTTGAACGTTGCGCTTCGAAAGATCCTCGACCTGTATGTCTGCCAGCGCCCTGTTCGTTGGTACAACGGAGTCCCTTCGCCCGTCAAGCACCCTGAATACGTGGATATGGTCATCTTCCGCGAGAACACGGAGGATATTTATACCGGCATCGAGTTCCAATACGGAACCGAAGATAACGAGAAGTTCAAACAGTTATTCAAGGAAGCGTTCCCGAAGGAGTATGGCAAGATGCGCTTCCCGGATACAGCAGGAATTGGTATTAAGCCTGTTTCTGTCGAAGGCACCGAACGACTTGTGCGCGCCGCCATCCAGTGGGCGCTTGACAACAAACGCAAGAGTGTGAACTTCGTCCATAAGGGAAACATTATGAAGTTCACCGAAGGCGCGTTCAAAGATTGGGGTTATACCGTTGCCAAACGGGAGTTCCGGAACCAGATCGTCACCGAGCGTGAGACTTGGATTTTAGGCAACAAGGAATCCAAGCCTGGCTTGAGCGTGGAAGAAAACGCCAAGATGATCGACCCCGGCTTCGACATGATGAGCCCTGCCCAGCAGAATGACATCCAATGCGAAGTGGAAGATGCCTTGAAGTTATGGGATACGCATGGCGACGGCAAATGGAAGAAGATGTTGTTGATCAAAGACTCAATTGCCGATGTGAGTCTGCAATTTACCCTCATTCGCCCGCGCGATTATGATGTGATCGCCACCTTGAATTTGAACGGTGACTATCTCTCGGACGCTCTCGCCGCGCAGGTCGGTGGGATTGGCATTGCCCCAGGTGCGAATATCAACTATGTGACGGGTCACGCCATCTTCGAAGCGACGCATGGCACCGCGCCGAAGTATGCGGATCTTGATAAAGTGAATCCCGGTTCGGTGATTCTCTCCGGCGAGATGATGTTCCGCTACATGGGCTGGACCGAAGTTGCGGATTTGATCGTCAAAGGCATGGAAGGCGCGGTCGCAGCGAAAACCGTCACCTATGACTTTGCCCGTTTGATGGATGGTGCGAAAGAAGTGAAATGCTCTGAGTTCGCGGATGCGATCATTGAGCATATGTAAAATTGAAAAGTAAGATGTAAAAAGTAAGAAGGTCACCTGGCGAGGTGACCTTCTTTTATTTCATAGGACTACTTTGTTACAGTAATGTCGATGTGCATTCCATCTTCATAATGCTGCCGGATAAGACAGGAAAATTCCAGCAACTGTCCCGCAGCGGAATCAGGGAATGTATAGGTCGCAGTTGTACTCGCGCCGGTTCGCAATTTTTCCTGAGGCACTACTACCAATGCTTTGCTGAGCGATGCATCCAAACTTCCTGTCACAGAAATCGGCGGGTTGATGTTGAAGTTATGGGCGTGGCGTCCGGTATTGGTGATCACGAATGTGTAGGGTACACCAACTTTGAAAGTAGTGGTCGAGGCGGTGATCGTATTATCCGCCAAAGTGATATTGACAGTCGTGTCACTTCCGGAGGATGCGGGTGCTTGCGTCGCTCCGGCTTGAGTCGGCGCTTCGGTCGCGGCCGATTGGGTTGGAGCCTGGGTAGCCGCGGGTTGTTGAGCAGGTGCCTGGGTCGCGGTCGCCGAGCTTCCGCAAGCAGAGACAATAAACATAACGAGCACGATTAAAAAGGGAATTGTTCTTTTCATTTTTCTCTTCTCCTGAGTTGAATTATATAGTTGATATCGCGGAAGATTCTTTCTTTACTCAATCTCCATACAAACTACACATTTCTCTTATTCATCTTTTAAAAAACCGTAGGGGCGACCCGTCTGGATGATTGAGTAGGTTACTACTTCCTCTGGGCGGGTCGCCCCTACATTTGATTTTTGAACTATTAATTAAATTATGGAGAAGGCGTCGGTGTTGCTGTCGGCGGGACATACAGCTCCGCGGCATCTGCCGCTGTCTGTGGCATTCCGTTCATGATCCAACGGGTGAAGGCGTCGATGACATCCGGTTTGAGATGTCCCTTCGGCGGCATCTCGCTGATCATTGGCTTGGACGGATCATTCGGGTCAGGAATCGGCGTTCCCTGAATGACCTGGAGCAGATAACTGTTCGGATCCCCTTTTACGATATCCTTATCTTTGTTCTTACCGGTGTTGAGCATCTCATCGTAAGAAGTCATCAGGAAGTCATTGTTGTCCTTGCCCGCGCGGTGACACGAAATACAGTAGCGCTTCACAATCGGCGCAATGTGAACATCATAGGATGGAACTTCGCCCGCCGCCAGAGCGGGGAACAACGGTTTCAATGCTTCGGCAGGAAGGACAAAACGATCATCCCACATATAGCGCATGAAAATCACGACATTATCGATGTCGCTTTTACCTAATCCTTCCGGATTGGATGCTTTGCCAAACGGATTCATACCTGCGTTCGGTCGTCCATAAGCGATGACGTCCGCGAGGGCAGTATCGTTCAAGGTGTATAAAACATCATTTCCATGGATCGGTGAAATTTGTTTGCCTTCGAGCCCTTTGACTCCCGAGATCTCTTCCACTTTGCCATCGTCGCCGTGGCATTCCACGCAGTTGACAGAATATAGATCTTGTCCCGCAAGGATCTGATCGACGAGCGTAGTTGCGACTATTGCTTCTTCTGGCTTTGGATAGGAAGCCGCGCGGGCGCTGACGATAACAGTCATCACTAGCATGGCAAGACCACCAATCGTCGTGGTCAAAATCGGTAGACTTTGCCGCGTCGACGCTTGATAAGCATTTCTTCTAAACGCATAGAGCGCCATAAGGAGAGTCAATACCGCTGCTGGAATCCACAATCCACCAACAGCTTGCAGCCTGGAAGAAAAAGCTAGCTCTTCCGCAGTTGGAGCAACGTGCAAGCTAGCCATAACGGTTAGTAGCACAACGTCGAGAATGACCGTTCCCATGACCGTGAGTTCAAAGATGCGGCGGGAATAATGTCGGTACGGAGATTTATCCAGGAATGGCAGAAAAACTAATAATCCAATTCCAATGCCAGGGATTAACACAGTCGCCAGCCATTCGATTTTTCCGATAACCGGTATCTGTCCGTATAGCGCCAGGAACTTGAAGAGAAAGAGGAAGTACCATTCGGGGCGCGGAAGGTAAGACGTATCAGATGGGTCCGCTTTGGGTTCGCCAGCAACACCGATAAACGTAGCCAGCAGAACAAGAACAATAAAGATACCCAAAGACACAATTAAATCTTTGAAAATGCTATCGGGCCAAAAGCGTTCGCCTTTATTGAGTTCTCGCTCATAACGTTCGTTGATCTTCTTTTTTGTTTCGTTATTCATGATTTCTCCTGTGTAGAGGGCGTTCTCTAACGCCAGCATGGACGCTCGCGAGCGTCCACTACACAAAGACTAATCTTCCTTAGTAGGAAAATGTGATTCGCCGTGTTTGATGATCAGGAACAAGTGCGCGCCGATCAAACCTGCCAGCGCGGCGGGAATCATCCAAATGTGCGCGGAGAAGAAGCGTTGTAATGTGAGCGCGCTTAAGTCCGATCC
>WNFZ01003271.1_pt1 | contig 18521 bp, 17 predicted proteins | sample 5400081 | NCBI WGS metagenome assembly WNFZ01 (sample SAMN13153365, study PRJNA577476) | soil metagenome | isolation source: 80 cm soil or saprolite under grassland replicate 1 | place: USA:California | collected 2016-06-15 | reverse complement strand
AACCAGCGTCGTGATGTCCCTAAGTCTGCTCTTACTCAAGGGAACAAGCGTTGAGCGGAGAATTGCTCGGGAAATCAAACCACGAACTCCATTCGCGTTCCTTCGGATGTTCGCTATCGGCGAGCCGCGAGAAGTTTACGAAGAATTAGTTAACCGCGCTGCCAGGCACAGAGCATGGAAAACAAAGATGGGAGCCGATTGAATCCGCAATAAATCTATACGAATGCCTGGTACAAAATCGGTCCCCCTTTGTCGTCCGGAGAGTTCGAAAGATCGAAGAAGCTCTGCTCAGAAGCAAAGAGCGGACCTGAGTCCTTTTTCTTTCATTCGATTTCGTTAATTGCCAATGGCGGGAGGCCGCAGGATTTCTCTCCTTGACAGGTCCCTTGCTCTGCCATAAACGACGATTGGAAGGTTACTGTGCCCTCGGAATTGTCGGAATTTGAAAATCACAACCGCGGTGATTCTTGATGAGCGCCACAGGAGGAGCCATGTTTCGTATAGACGTCGATGCCCATATAGACGAATCGGAAGCAACCTGGGAATATCTCGACGATGGGGCACGCCGCTTCAAGCCGGTCACAATCGATCCGGGAGCTGCGACGGCGCCGGGCGACGCCCGGCCGCACCGCCTCTGGCTCATCGACGGCACGATCAGACTCAGGCGCTGGCGCGATGACAAGCGAACGGGAACGGTTCAGGCGACCCGGGAGCTCCTGGACGTGGAAGCCCGGATACGCCACATGGACGAGTTGCGCGTCGACGTGCAGGTCCTCTACCCCACCCTGTTCCTCCACGCTTTCACCGCTCGACCGGAGATCGACGTGGCACTTTGCAAGTCTTACAATCGCTGGATCGCCAAAGCCACAGAGAAGAGTCGCGGACGGCTGCGCTGGGTCGCGGTTTTGCCGTTGCTCAACATCGACAAGGCGGTAGAGGAGGTGCGGTGGGCGAAGGATCACGGCGCCTGCGGCGTGTTCAAGAAGGGTATCGAATGCGGCGACCGCGCGGCCAGCGATCCCTACTTCTTCCCGGTTTACGACCAGGCGAGCCGTCTCGACCTTCCCATCTGCATCCACAATGCGATGGGGAACATCGAGTCCGCCACCGCGGAAGGATCCGGTCTGGGAGGAGGCATGGTTGCCATCGCAGCGTTCAGCGCTCTCGCGGAGCATGGCATCCCGGATATGTTTCCGAATCTCCGAGTGGGATTCATCGAAACCGGCGCTTCCTGGGTGCCTTATCTCTATGCCGACCTGGTGGCAAAGAAACTTCGGCGGACCTTCCTGCCGATCGACTTCAAGGAAGACTTGTTCCGCCGCAACCGCTTCTATGTGGCATGCCAAACCAACGACGATCTTCCTTACATCCTAAAGTACGGGACTGAAGACAGCTTGATGATTGGGACCGACTATAGCCATGCGGACCAGTCCGCGGAGATCCAGGCCCTGGACGTGATCGAGCAGCGCGCCGAAAAAGGAGAAATCCCCGCGTCGGTTGCCCGGAAGATCCTCGACGATAATCCGCGAAGGTTCTACGGGCTATAGGCGATCTTCCAGAACGTTCGTTAGTTCATGAAAAATATTATTCGGCAGCAGCGGGCCAGGCCTTTCTAAACAAAACGAGAAGTGTGCAATGTCTCCAGGCCTGACCTCGCTACTGACGCTCAGATTTGCCGTATCACCAAGAGTCGCGGCCTCACTTGTCGAAGCGGGCGCAATTCTCGGCATCAAGCAGCACCACGTTTCGGCCCTGATGCGTAACCGTTCGGGCAATTTTTCAGTCGAACGACTAATGAACTTTTTTAGTTGCGCTCGGCCAGGACGTTGAAATCACCGTCAGGCTCGCAAAGAACACAGTCAGGTATCGATTGTCCTTGCTTGATCATTACCGCGCAGTTCCCGGCTTGAGGACGTGATTATCTTTGTTGATTGGTCAAAGCCCGAGCTAGGCTATGACTGGTTGTAGCAGTCTGAGTCTCGCGCCTGCCCCAAATATCTATTGGCTTGTTTCACTTTCTCAACGGTTGGCCGGCGGCGTTATCCGCAGGATCTGGCCGCCGCGCGCGTCGGTGAGTAGATAGAGCGAGCCGTCCGGCGCCTGACGTACGTCGCGGATGCGCTCTCGCAGATCGCCCAGGTAACGTTCTTCCTGCGCGACTTTGCCGTCCTTCGTGACGAGACGCACCAATCCGCCCGGCGTGAGCGAGCCGATGAGAAAGTTGTTTTTCCAGCCCGCGAACAGCTCGCCCGTGTAAATGACCATGCCCGACGGCGCGATCACCGGATCCCAGTAGTAAACCGGCTGCTCCATCCCCTGTTTCGCCGTGCCTTCGCCGATCTTCAAATAAGAGTAGTGGGTACCGTAGGAGATGACCGGCCAGCCGTAATTTTTTCCGGCTTCCGGATGGTTCAGCTCGTCGCCGCCGCGCGCGCCGTGCTCCACGGTCCAGAGCTGACCGGTTTCGGGATGGAGCACGGCTGCTTGGACGTTGCGATGGCCGTACGACCAGATCTCCGGCCGCACGCCGTCCCGGTTGACGAACGGGTTATCGCGCGGCGCCGAGCCGTCCGGGTTGATGCGCACGACTTTACCGAGGGTCACCGATAGGTCCTGGGCTTTCTCGGAGTGATTGAAGCGCTCGCCCAAAGTCACGAACAACGTACCGTCGAGGCGAAACACGATTCTCGATCCCCAGTGATTGGAGCCGCTCACTTTGGGTTGTTGACGCCAGATCACCTGCGTGTTTTCGAGACCGCGCTCGCCAAGCCGCCCCCGCGCAACGGCGGTCCCCGCGCCGCCTTCGCCGGATTCGGCAAATGACAGATAGACGAACCGGTCCTTATCGAACGTCGGACTCAGCGCCACATCCAGAAGCCCGCCCTGTCCGCTCGCATAAACCTTGGGGACTCCAGAGAGTGGTTCGGAGAGCCGGCCATCCGCTCTCACGATGCGCAAGCGCCCCGGGCGTTCGGTGACAAGCATCCGCTTGTCTGGCAGGAAAGCGAGGCTCCAGGGATGTTCGAGCCCTTTGGCGATGGTCTGGACGTCAACGACTCCCTTTACTGAGGCCGGTGTCGGCGAGCGCGGCGCCTGGCCTTGTACCGGCGCCTGGGCGCACGCTGACACGAAGGCGACGAGCAGGAGACAGGTTTTCAGGCGATAGGCTTTCTTATTCAACCGGTTTGGACGGCCTACGATGAACGAAACATAAATTTTATTCAGTAACATGTCCCTTTTTCCTTGATGGAAAACTAGAAACCCGCACCGTTGTAATACGCGCATAACACAGCCTACGCCATTTTTCTGAAAGCATAAAATTTGAAGTGGGGCGGATCAACCGCGATTCGAATGAATCCGTTCACAGTCCCTCATGCGTTTTTTATCGAAGCACGTATTTCGATATATGATGAGTTTTTAGCGCGAATCCGCTGGTAAAACAGGGAATCAAAATTTGTAATGCGAGTATGCAGATCGCTTAATTGGCTTAGACACCGTCGGACGATTACTGAACGAAGAAATTGTATATCTAGGATTGACCCCAAATATTCCCATGCGACTAGGTGAATGAGGATGCCTCTATTCGACTGCTATGTAATGGTGGACTGGTCTGGAGGCGATCGGCGTCGCGCGGGAAAACAGGACTGCATCTGGATTGCACATGGGCCCGCTACAACCGCCGCGCCAATAACGTTGAGCCCACCCTCGAGGACCGAAGCTGAGCACATCATCCGTTCGCAGCTCCAGCCGGTTGTCGCGGCGAAAAATGGCCGCGTGCTGCTCTGCGCCGACTTCGGGTACGGTTACCCCGCGGGGTTCGCGTCGTTGCTTCCGAAGTCAGTCTCCGACAAGTTACCGCCTTGGCGAATCGTCTGGCAGTATCTGAGGGAGTACGTGCAGGATGACCTCGGGACGAAGCCGTGCCGACAACCAACGAACCGCAGCAATCGCTTCGAGGTCGCGAACGCTATCAACGCCGCAGTATCGAGTCCGGCTTGCCCCGGTCCATTCTGGTGTCTTTTCAAGTCCGGTGGTTACGCTTGTATTCCACAGAAAAAGCCACCGCAGCCGTTCGTCTGCGCTAGCGGAACTATCGCTTCGCTGCGTATAACGGACAGGAGAGCGAAGAGTGACACCCCGTTCCGTCTCTTCGGCACGGGCAGCGTCGGCAGCCAGGTGCTCACCGGCATTCCGCGCCTCGAGAGCATTCGATTCGATCCCCAGTTCGGGCACTGCTCCGTCGCGTGGCCTTTTGAGACCGGGTGGGCGCCCGCGACGGGGTCATGGCTCGATCCGGACCTGCGAGTTTTGCACGCCGAGATCTATCCCAGCGTCCGAGCACCGCTGACCGACACCATCAAGGACCGCGGTCAGGTGCGCGCGATGTGGCATTGGGCGCGTGACCTCGACGCAACGAACTTACTCATCAGAGAATTCGTGATCCCGCCAGGGATCACGAGCGGATCACTGGACGATACCGTGATCCGTAGCGAGGAAGGCTGGATCCTGGGTTGTCCGCCGTAGATTCACGGTTCTAAAATTTCACGTCAAACCACACCATGTCTTTACCAGTGCGGCGCTGATGGCAATCCCCGCGTCTGTTGCCCGCAAGATCCTGGACGATAATCCGCGAAGGTTCTACGGGCTATAGGCGATCTTCCGGAAGATTTATCGCATCATCGAGAGTCGCGGCCTCCCACAGGTTGAAACGGGCGCAATTCTCGGCGTTGAGCGGCACCCACCTTGGCCCTGATGCGTTACCGTTCGGGAAATTTTCAGTCGAACGACTCATGGAGTTTTTAACTGCGCTCTGCCAGGACGTTGAGATTGCCGTTACGGGATCATCCCTGAATGTACCAACTCTAATGTGGCACACAGGCTTGGTAGTATTTCGTGCGTACGTGTCCAAAGAGCATGGTTCCTTGGTTGATCTTCTTGGGATCTGCAAACCCGGCCTTACTCATGCGCGCGAGAATTCGATCCTCAGAGTTGTCCTTGAGATGATGACTGGAGTGAATCAGGCGCGCCAAGAAGCCATTCTCGCCTGATTCCGGTCCGCCGAAATCCAGCAAAGTAAAAACGCCACCGGGCCGTAGCACGCGCCGCACCTCGCGCAGCGCGCTATCCTTTTCGTCGGGCTGGAGATGATGGAGCATGAAGGATGAAAACACTCGATCGACCGATGCGTCCGCATACGGGAGTCTATCCGCAAACCCTTGATCAAACCGGACGGACACTGATGCTCGCTCCGCTTTTCGTTTTCCTCGGGCGAGGGCATTTTGATCGGGGTCGAGTCCAACCACCTCGGCGTCTTGGTGAAGCTGTTTAATCAGCACAACCAGAGTGCCCGTACCACAGCCGATGTCGAGAACGCGCTCACCCGGCTTAATTGGCACTTGCTCGATAAGCGCTCTCCTGGCGACATCACCGCCGAACAACTTCACGAGTGGGTCGTAGAGAGGCAGCATCCAATCATGGCCGGCTGCCGGGAGATAGGTTTTCTGAGTTTGTTCCATTGTTTCAACTCCTTCTCGCTCCAGCAAAACGACGCGCCTGAGACAACGCGACAACGTGCAAAATGATAAATATCGGCACAAAGAAAGCCGGGACCAGCACGAGCGGTAGACGCGACATTGCCGCTGTCGCATCGGGTCCGACAATATTGCTGCCGAGGAATAGCGGGCCCAATGCCCCCATGCCTACCGCGATCACAAGGTCCAGGATACCAAACACATTCCATGCGACGAAAGTGTTGCTTGCGGCGAAGCTCGGCCGGCGCATGAGAGCGGCGATGATCCATGGAGCGGTAATGCCAATCATCATATCGCCAAGACCTGCGGGCCAGGCGAAGTAGCCAGGCAATATCCCGTAGAGGTACAAAGCCAGAAAACTGAAGCCGCCGATCCGCCACGCCTGGATCGCCGTCATGAAACGAAGGTCAGTGGCAAAAACGAATTTCCGGAATGGCTGAGAGACCCAAGACGCAGCGAGGAACACGAGGATTGGAGCTGTGACCGCAATCAGTAGCGCGAGGGGCGGAGCCTCGCTCGGGGTGACGAACACCTCGCCCGCGCCCAAGGAAACGACCAGCACGAACCAGACAGCAAGCCCGAGCGCAACGGAAAACCCCGGGCCCGAAAGCGCCGGAGATTTGACATGATGAGACTCTGACGAGAGGGCGTTTAACATCAGAACTCCTTTCATTCTTCTAGTCACTTGTGTTTTGCAAGTTACTAACCAGCGTGCCATAATGACTTGTAAATTGCAAGTGACCTGTGGTCAAAAACACAATTTGGGGCGTTGAAGATGAAGAAGCCAAAGAGTTTTCCGCGATCCGTTTGTCCCATTGCCAACACTCTCGACCTGGTAGGAGATAAATGGTCGTTGCTGGTCGTCCGTGACCTGCTCCACGGCAAGAGGACTTATGGGGACCTGGTCGATTCTCCGGAGGAAATCCCGACTAACATTTTGGCTGACCGACTGAGACGGTTAGAGAACGCGGGGCTTATCGCCAGTTCGCCTTACCAGGAGCGACCGGTACGTTACGCCTATACGCTCACTGAAAAGGGAACGGAACTGGGAGATATTCTCCTCGCGCTAGTCCAATGGGGCAAAAGACACATACCAGGAACCCGGACATATAAAGAATCTGCGTCGACTACCAGGGACCGTAAGCCCAGACGTCGCGCAACTCGGATGCACTCGAGGCGCGGACGTACGAGTTAGGGCGCCGCAGACTCGCGGAAGCTCAGCGGCTTAACCGGCAAAGGAGCAATTAACGATGGCGACTAAAATACCTGAGAAGCATGACCTTCGAAAAAAGCCGAGGGGCAACGTATTTTCCGATATTGGTTTCGCCAATCCCGAACGCGAGCAGCTCAAGGCCCATCTCACTCTGCAGATCTACCGCATCATCAAGAGTCGCGGCCTCATACAGGTTGAAGCCGGCGCAATTCTCGGCATTAAGCAGCCCCCACGTTTCGGCCCTGATGCGTTACCGTTCAAGCAATTTTTCGATCGAACGGCTGCAGAGCTTGTTGCGCTCGACGTCGCGCCGTCGACCCGCGAAGATGAATGTTGTCCCGGAACCCGGCGCTAGGTATTGCGGCAGGTGCCGGAATCGAAGCGCTTTTGAACTTGAATCAAGCCGCGTCCGACAGTTTATAGAACCGCGCCACGTTGTCGTGCAGCATCTTTCGTTTGGTGTCGTCCGACAGATCTTTGCGCTCGCGCACGACTTTGATCGTGTGCGGCCAATCGCCGTCCCAGTGCGGGTAGTCGGAAGAATAAAGCACCGTGTGGTCGAGGCCCCAACGAACGGCGTCGGGAATCGTCTTTTCGCCGCACTCGATGCCGAAATAGATCCGCCCGCTCTTGACGTATTCGCTCGGCAGCATCGTTAAATAGGGTGCTTCATCGGCGCCGCGCTTTTCCACTTCCTCATCGAGCCGGTCCATCATATAGGGTACCCAACCGATGCCGGATTCGAGATAGGCGATGTTCAATTTGGGAAAACGCTCGAAAACGCCGCCGATGATCGTGGCGATCATCGCCATCATCTGCTCCGCCGGATGGTCGATGGTGTGCGCCGAAAGAAACTTGCGAAAGCGTTGGCCGCCGAGCGAGTCAGCGGAAGTGCCGGTGTGAAAACCGAGCCCCACGCCTAGGCGTTCGGCGGCGGCGTAGATCGGATCGTAAAGAGTATCGCCGAAGTCGGGCATCTGCGGGACATAGGTCGGCAGCACGCCCGCCACTGCGCCTCGCTCGCTGACCGCGCGCGCGAGCTCCTCGGCCGCCGCCTGGGGATCTTGCGGCGCCAACAAGGCGACGAATTTCAGGCGCGCCGGGTTGGTTTTGCAGAAATGATACAGCCAGTCGTTGTAGGCTCTCGTCACGGCAGTGGCGAAGTCGCGCTCGTGCAAGCTGCTGACATGCAGGCCGGCGGTCGGATAGAGCACCATGACGTCGATACCGTCCTGGTCCATCGCCGCGATTTGATCCTCGGGTCCTTCCGGTTTGGCGCCGAGCTTCCCGCGCAGATCGCGGTCCCAGGCGTCGTTGGGGAATAAATTTCTCCGTTGCCAGCGCGGCTCGATGAATTCGCGAAGCCCAGCAATTGACTCGCGCACATGCCCGTCGGCGTCGATGATTTTGTAGTTTGTCATGACTTGCTCCTATCCTGTGGCCGGTTTTATCTCGCCACGTGCCATCGCCGGTTGGCGGCGCTCAGGCTTCGGCAAAAGTCGCGTAACTTTTTTCTCTGCCCAGTGCTCGAACATATTGCCGAGACTCGGCCTTCGTCAAGCGAATTTATCGCCGGAAATAGAAACGCGCCGATGTGAATCCGTTATCGCGATCGCTACCCGTGGCATCGTTACCGCTGGAAACTTTATTCCATGATAAATGTAGCGTCTCGACTACTTTACGCGTGATCGCAAAGTCGAGTACCCGCTCGGGCGCCACCTGCGGCGGTGGCTTGATGCGCTGCGCGGCGATCGAGCGCGAGATGAGGGTCGGGACTTTTGATTCTTACGCGCGCCTCTCACCAACACGATCAAAGACTGCGGTCAGGTCCGCGCCATGTGGCATTGGGCGCGCGACCTGAACGCAAAAAATTTACTCATCAAGGAATTCGCGATCCCGCCCGGAATCATGAGTGGATCACAGGTCGATAACCAGATCCGCAGCGAGGAAGGCTGGATCCTCGGTTGCCCGCGCTCATAACTGGAACGATTCTTACATCGGCAATCGCCACCGGCTAAATCGGCGGGAACAATCTGATAAGATTTGCATAGAGAGTTTATACCGCCGCAATACCACAAATGTCCCGAGACGACTTTCTCGTTCGTCGTATTAATGAAGCGAGTCAACACGCGAGAGGAAGAGTACTATGGAATCTACCCGTCGAATCGTGATGTTTAACTGGATGACGGCAAACGGGTATTTTGCCGGAGCTGACGGCAATTTGGACTGGGTCGTGCCCGACGCGGAGCAGGCCAAAGCGGCCGTGGACAGCATCCCGCTTTTCGACACGGTCCTGTTCGGCCGTCGGACGTATGAGCTCTTCAAGAAATTCTGGAGCCACGCCGATGACGACTCCTCCACGGCACCGGATCCCCATCATCCCGGACAACGAACTCCGGAACACCGCGCCATAGCGAAGTGGCTAAACGAAATGACCAAATTGGTTTTCTCCAGGAGCTTGAAGGACGCGACGTGGAAAAATTCCCGCATCCTTCACGAATTCGATCCGCGCGACATCGAGACGATGAAGCGCCAGCCCAGCAAAGGCATGATCGTCTTCGGTAGCGGCTCCATCGTATCGCAACTCACGCAGCACGGATTGATCGACGAGTATCAGTTCGTCCTCTGCCCGATCCTCCTCTCAAGCGGTCGGCCGCTATTCAGCGGCGTTTCGAAAAACACGAGACTGGAGCTCGTCGAAGCCAAGCCGTACCCCTCGGGCGACGTCATGCTTCGCTACACGCGGGCAAAATAGATTTGCTTCGTCAGCACTCACTATTGCGGCTCGGGTTTTGGCGAATCAGCAAAGATAGCCACGGTGTAGGTCTCATTAGAAATTGAGTTACTATCCGTTCGCCCTGAGCGCCGTCGAAGGGTTCCGACAGAGTTTTCACACAGTCTGGTGGAAGCGAGGAAATCCTCTCTTCGCTTAACTTCTTTCCCTTTCAGCGATCCAGTTTCAAATCAATAAATCTCCCCCGCCCGCGAAAAAACATGATAAAGAAACACCATCGACGTTGTCGGAGGCAGATATGGTAAGATACGCAATTCTAGTCGCCCGATTCCTATCGCTCGGTTTGGCGCTATGGCTCGGGGCGCACGCTCTGTTTAGCTTTGCCCCACCATCGGCCTACGCGCAAAGCGCCAAGCCGGCGTCGGCCGGCAAAGCATCTGCGCCATGGAAATTTCGCCTCGAAGAAGCGCGCATCGAAGATATCTACCGGGCGATCAAGTCGCGGCAGATTACCTGCGAGCAGTTGGTGCAGGCTTACATCAACCGCATCCGCGCTTACGATGGCATGTGCGTGGCACCGGTCAACCCCAACGACGCCAGCGATGCGAAAAACTTTTTCCCCGATATCGCCAAATACACCGGCACGCCGCTTCAGCCCGGCGTTATGCAAGCGACGGTTTCCGATCCGGCAAAACAGCAGACCTACGGCTACATTCGCGGCGTGAAAAACGCCGGACAGCTCCGCTCGCTGAGCACCGTCAACATCCGCGGCGAGCGCTCGGCGACTTGCAAAGCGACTTGCGACCTTCATCCGTCGAAGGGGCCGCTGCCGGGCGGCTGCAGCCCGGCCTGCGAAGCGTTTCGCGCCCAGCCCGACGGATTGGAAAGGGCGCGGGAGCTCGACCGCCAGTTCGGCGCCAATCCGAATCTGTCCGCCATGCCGCTTTACTGCACGCCGTTTTCGATCAAAGACATCTTCGATACCAAAGATATGCGCTCCACGGGCGGCGCGGACGTGGCGTATGCGTTGGACGCTGCGCCGGCGGATTCCACCATCGTGGCGCAGCTGCGCGCCAAGGGCGCGATCATTCTCGGCAAGGCGAACTTGAGCGAATACAACGGCGCCAGCGGCGATCCCGGCGGCAGCGCCAAGGCTGAAGCCGTCGTCATCGGCGCCGGCAACTCGCGCAGCACCTGGGCCGGCAATCCGTGCAACCCCTACGACACCGAGCGCGCGCCAGCGCAAGCGGCATCGAGCTCCGGTTCGGGCGTGTCGGTCTCGGCCAATCTGGTTGTCTGTTCAATTTGCGAAGAGACGGGCGGATCATGCCGCGTTCCGGCGGCCTACAACGGCATCGCCAATCTGAATGCCGGCAAGGCGATCATGTCCTTCGGCGGCGGCATCGGCGCCGATCCGTTTATCGATCGCGCCGGCATTCACTGCCGCACGGTCAAAGACACCGCCATCGTGCTCGATGCCTTGAAGGATCCCAAGCGCGGCTACTACGACCCGCGCGATATCTATACCGCGCTGCCCAAGGCGTTGATCCCGCAAAAGCCCTACGCCAGTTTTGCTGGACAGAAGAGCCTCGCCGGCATGCGCATCGGTATCGTGCGCGAGTTCATGGTCAAGCACACGCCCAACGACGCGGCGATCAGCGATCAGATCGACAAGGAGATCAAGACCATCCTGCGCGACAAGCTGGGCGCGCAATTGTTCGAATCGGTCGATCCCCTCTACCCCGACGATCCGACGATCCCCAATCTGAAACCGAGCTTTCAGGAAGCGCTCGCGGAAATCTTGCCGTTCCACATGCCCGAATATCTCTTCAAGACCAACAGCGCCGGCGAAGCCGAGTTTCCCGTGTTCGCGAGCAGGATCAATGTGAGCGTCGGCAAAACGCCGGGCGGCGGCACGCTTTCTCCGGCCGAGTACATGGCGCGCGCCGCCGAAGGGTTGGAGCCTTTCCCGCCCAATCTGAATCTCCGCCGTATCACGCTTTTCCCGCGCACTTCGAGCTTTCGCTTTCACTTGAGCCAATACTTGCTGCGCCGTAACGACGCCAAGGTCAAAGACTGGCCTTCGCTCAACGCCAACGCGAGCTACTATTCCGGCGACAAGCTGACAGCCTTTATCAATTGGCAGAATCTCAACGACATTCGCTCCAACGGACTCACCGAGCGCATCAAGATGCGCGAAGTCATGCAGCGGGTCATTCTCAAAGTGATGCGGGAAAATAATCTCGATGTCCTGATTAACCCGCTGACCACGGTCCCCATCCCCAAGATCGGCGGTCCGGTGGAGCCCGAAATCAACAGCCGCCCGAGCAATCGTTTTGCGTTCACCGCCGACGCGGGGATTCCCGAGGTCGTCGTGCCCGCCGGTTTCAATCAAGTGGTTTACGAGCCCAAGTTCGCGCTCAGCGCCGACACCAAAAACTACCGAAGTGTTTCCGGCAGCGAAAAGACTTTGCTCGATGTGCCGGGATTGCCGATCAGTCTGTCGTTCTGGGCCGGGCCTGGCGAAGAAGGGACGATCTTGAAAGCCGCTTCCGCCTACGAAGCCGCGACCAAACACCGCCGCCCGCCGCCGGCCTTCGGCCCGCTACGCGGCGAACCCTAGCGCCGCGAGATCCATTGTCGAGATGGTCGAGCATAGAAGTTTGATCCCATGGCTATGACCGATGTGTCCTCTGCCGTAATCGAGCGACGGTTTGAAGGGATAAAACGATAACCCCGTCAAGGAGACGTTCATGATCATGGGTCGAGTCGTTCACATAACCAAAAAGTGGCTTGGCGGCGCGCTTTTGCTGCTCGGAGCGGTCGACTGTCTTGCCGCCGCTGCGCCCGCGTCGATTTCACAATTGGCCCTCTATCAAGGCGCCGACCGGGAAAAGATCCTGGTCGAGGGCGCCAAGAAAGAAGCCGCGTTCACCCTCTACGGCTCCCACACCTGGTATCGCACCATGGCCAAGGAGTTCGAGAAAAAGTATCCGTTCATCAAGGTCACGGAGTATCGCACCGATGGCCGGACCTTGATCAAGCGGGCGTTGGAAGAAATTCGCGCCGGCCAATACATCGCCGACGTGATCGCGACGACCGGCGAACAGATGGATCTGATGAAACGCGAGGGCGTCTTTCTAGAACACCATGTTCCGGAAGCGCGCAGTTATCCCGAAGATGTCAAGCACAAAGGCCAGAACGGTTTCTATTACGTCGGCCACTACGAGACCTACGCCAGCCTGGGCTTCAATACCTCAGTGATCCCTCCGGCCGATGCGCCGAAAACCATGCTCGATCTACTGAATCCTAAATGGAAGGGCAAAATGTCCATCGTCAACACCACGACGGGAACGCGCTGGATCGGCAGCACACTAGAATCCTTCGGCCGGGAATATCTCGATAAGATCGCCGAGCAAGACGTGAAAGTGCAAAACATGTCCGGGGCGGGCCTGGCCGGCCTAGTAGTCTCGGGTGAAGTCCCGCTGTCGCCGACGATCTTCGACGCCAATATCACCCAAGCCAAACAAAAAGGCGCGCCGGTGGAATGGCGCCCGCTCGAACCGGTCGTGACCACCGTTGCGTATGCCGGCTTGACGCTCAAGGCGCCCCATCCCCATGCCGCCTTGCTCTTCCTCGACTGGCTCCATTCCAAGGAAGGTCAACAGATGATCCAGAAGGGCGGCCTCTGGTCGCCCCGCGAAGACATCGGATCATTGGCGCAAAAATTCAAAAAATCCTACATCGACGAGAAATACGGCGTCGAGGAAGCGGAAAAAAAATACGCCGAGTGGGACAAGTTGATGCAGCAACTGTTTATCAGACGAAAATAAGTCAATGCTGAATCTAGCGCTCGTGAACGGCATTGCGGATGCGCGGATTCCCGGGAAGATTGTAAAGATTCTTATGCCGACCCAATACCACCCGGCAAGCACAGACCTATTCCCATCAGTAAGGCCATTTGCCAATTGGCTCCTGAGTGGAAAAGCCGGGCCTACTTGAGTATGCTGGAAGAACTTTGGAGAACCATCATGCGTAAGCACGCTTTTTCAACAGCGGAAAATTTAGTGTCGATCCGTGTCCCGAAGAAACTCGCCGGGAAAAAAGTGGTACTTGTGGATGCTGCCGAATATGCCGCCTTGAAGCGCCGTCTCGCCGAGGTCAGTGACGCGCTGGAGAAAATATCCCGCGGCGACGCCGCCTATCGGCAAGGCCGAACGAAGACCGTCTCCTCTCTCGCTGAGCTGCGTCGGTAGCCGGATGCCCCGGCCGATTTCGACTGTTCACGCCACGCCCGATTTTGAGAAGGCGTATCTCCGACTACCCGATCACATTCAAAATCTTGCGACCCGCAAAGATCAATGGTTTCGAAAAGACGCCTTCGATCCTCGCCTACACATACGTGGCCCGACCCGTGCGGATCCGAAGTTCAAGGCGGCGACCCACTAATACTCATATACAGTTTTCAACTCGGGCACGAACATCAGCCCGCCGATGCCCAGGCGGTCCAACTCTCGCTTCCCTTCGGCCAGGATCGGCGCGCCGGGACGCATATGGCTCGGGATAATGGTGCGCAGATTCGGATTGTTCGTGGTCATCAGGCGCGCGACTTGGGCGAACTCGGGCGGGTCGCCGGCGAGTCCCAGAATCGCCAGATTGGGCTGGTAGACCGAGGCGTAGAGCGGCAGGTCGCCGATCAGGGTGGAATGGCCATTGTAGAAGACGGTGAAACCATTCTCGAAAGTGATGAAGAACGACGTGGCAGGACCGCCATTGGCACCCGTCGGAAGAGTGTTGTCGTGGCCGCTAGGACCGATTTTAAACGTAATGCCTTTCAAGACGAATCGATCGCCGACTCCAGCCCGCCGGAACTGCTCCTTCTTGAGTCCTTTTTCGATGAGCCAGTTTCCCAGCGGACCTGGAGTAATGACCGTGGCGCCAGACAACGCGGCGATTTCGATCGGATTTCCCATATCGTCGTTGTGCGCGTTCGGCACGAGGATGAAATCAGTGCGAGCCAGGCTGTCCAGCGGCACGGGCCCATCCGGGTTGCCGAGCCAAGGGCTGGTGATCACGACCACGCCCTTGGGCGAGGTCAGACGGTAGAATTCGTGGCCCAGCCACTCAATCTTGACTTTCCCTAGCCCGTCCGCTGGCGTCTGGGCAAAGCCGACTGTCGACACGACAAGACCGCCGACAACGAGGCCAAGCGTAAGAAGAGCCCGAGTAATGAGGCGGATGGATTGAGCGCTAAACATATGTGTTCTCCTGCGGCGAAATATTTCCGTGACGATGTCTAGGAAATTTACACAGCTTTTTTTCTGCCGGGAGCTATAGCGCCGAAGTGGGGAGCCGTCAAGCGCGGGTGTGTTTAGTGAAAATCGCGATTTTGCTTTGGGTGGTTCGGGCAATGCAGCGGTCGTCTTTGAACCGTAATGAACCGGGTCGGACCCACGCAATGTATTGATTAGACGGATCAAGTGAACGGAAGGGGTGGCTGCGGGAGATTAGCGGCGCCTTTTTATGGGTGAAACATACGCACTAAAAGAGGACCTCACGTCGCGTAGTCGGCGGAACGTACACGCCGCCGGAACACAGAAAAGCTTACGCTGACGATTTTGTGCAACACGATCCATAGAGTCCAGACCTAGGCCAGATTGCTCCGACGGACCCCATTGCTCGATAAGCTGTCTCAGATTATCACCACTCCCCCGAGCCGCATAGCCGATCGCCTTTCATTTCCACGTTTTCGGAATTCCGAAAACGTGATAGAGAAGCCGCGTGGAAGAGGAGAGCTACAGGCAGTCGCGTCTGTGCCGACTGCTCGGCAATCCGGTCGCGTTCGCAGTCGTCGAACTCCTCGCAGAGAACAAGGAGCTAAACCCCAGCGAGATCGCCCGCGTGGTCGGCAGAAGCGTGCAGCGCGTGAGCAATGTGCTCGGCGCGCTCCGCCTGGCGGATGTGGTGCGCTACGACAGCGACGGAAAACACAATCATTACCGGCTCAAACATCCCAGTGAAATCCCTCAAGTTCTCGCCGCGCTCTCGCGCTTTGTGGAGGCAGCTTCCACGGTAGCCGCCCGCGACCGCTAGCCGCTCTTTCATTTCCACGTTTTCGGAATTCCGAAAACGTGGAAATTGGTCCGAATAGGAACCTTTTGTCGCCAGGCCAAAACCGTACCGTTAGCCAAGCTGGTGGGGGATTTTGGTGTTGGGACCGCGTGGTTGCGCCCAGTGGAAAATATCGAGATCAGAGGTTCGAAAGCGCTTGTCCAGTTAGTCAACAACGTCCCCTAACCCATGGGTTTGTTTCCACGAATGCGCTTCGCTGCCGCTCTTGGATGGATTGCACTTGCCACACGCTGGTACTAGATTCGCAATGGGTCAATCAAACTAATGCGGAGACGTGAATGGAAATCGCTCTTTACTACGCCCCCAACACCTGCGCACTCGCTCCCTATGTAACGCTGACCGAGGCGGGCGCCGATTTCGAGGTCCGGCCGCTCAATTTCCGCAAGCGGCAGAATTTCTCGCCCGAGTACCTGAAGATCAACCCGAAGCACAAGGTGCCAGCGTTAGCAGTCGACGGCAAGATACTGACCGAGAACGTCGCTATCCATCAATGGGTCCATCGGACTTTCCCCGGCGCGAAGATCCTGCCTACCGATCCGTGGGACCAGTTGCAGGCGATATCGCTACATGCCTGGTGTGCCAGCGGCATCCACCCCTATCTGAGCCGGATCAACAACCCGCCCAAAGTCTGCGACGCAACGGGCGCGTCCGACAGCGTGATCAAGTTCGCCACGGAAGCTCTGTTCGAGAACTTCCGGATCGGCGACGATAGGCTGGCCGGGCGCGAGTACTTCTTCGACCACTTCACTGCCCCGGACGCGCATTTCTTTTGGTGCTGCCGCCGCGCCACCCAGCTGGAGGTGGACATCTCAGGCTTCCCCAACGTCACGGCGCATTTCAAGCGCATGCAGGAGCGCTCGAGCGTTAAGAAACTGCTTGCCTACGAGAAAGAAGTGAATGAAGGGTTTGCCAAGACGGCCTAGACCAGTTGCACAAACACACGGAGTTGCGGAGAAGCAGAAGTATCTCGCTGTGCCTTACGAGGACGAGAGGTGTCATCACGGAGAGGGTCAAATTGAGCTGCCCCATTTCCATTCCAAGACTGACACCGAATCTTTTCGAACTGTTATAAAAAGCAAAACCGAAAGTAGAAAACGCCAAGTTCAAGACTTGACTTCGAATCCGTGTGCTAAAACTTGACTCCCCAGTTCAATTCCTGTTGAAAACAAATCCCTCTCTGTGCAAAACATGGTGGCCCGATACACACGATTAGCGGTTCGGCGCGATCGCGATATGGCCTCCTCCAGAAAAAAGAATGTTTAACTTTGCGATCCATATGAGCAGGAGCATCGAGATGTCCATCTCAATTGTCGTGAGACTCGCGTGCGCGGTCGCAATCGTCGTTTTCATCAGCGCCCAACGCACCACCGTTCTGGCTCAACAGCGGGGCGGGACTGCCGAGACCGACAAAGTTCAGCCCGTCAACAGCGGAGCCAACCCCTATCGCGTCATCCGCGATTGGGCACAGCTCACGTTGGAGAAAAGGCCGTGGGGCGGGTCCAACGGTGTAGCCATCGACCGGGACGGCAAGTCCGTTTGGGCGACGGACCGTTGCTCGCCAGGAATTGCCCCGGGCTGCCTCGGCACCAAGGCAAACCCGGTCCATCTCTTCGACGAGACAGGGAAGGAGATCAGGAGCTTTGGCGGCGGCATGTTCGTGTGGCCACACGGCATCCACGTCGATCGAGATGGAAACGTGTGGGTGACCGACGCTCGCGTTGCGACAGCCGAAGAACGCATCAAGTTTCCGGGTGAAGACAACAAGGGCAGCGTTGTCATCAAGTTTAGTCCCGATGGCAAGGTACTAATGACGTTGGGCAGACCTGGCGTGAAGGGAGATCCGCCGGACGCGCTGACCGAGCCGAACGACGTCATCACGGACCCGAGTAACGGCGATGTTTACGTGGCGGAGAGCCATACGAACGTCGAGGACCCGAATATTGTCGGTCGTATCTCGGTCTTCGACCGGAACGGCAAGTTCCTGCGGGTCATCGGTAAGACCGGAACCGGGCCAGGAGAGTTCCGAACACCGCACGCGATCGAGTTCGACTCCCAGGGACGGCTGATCGTCGCCGATCGCCACAATCACCGAATTCAGATCCTGACAAAGGAAGGGAAGTATCTCGCTGAATGGCGGGAGTTCAGCCGCGTGAGCGGACTGGCGATAGACGGGAACGACACAATTTATGCGGCGGACTCTGAATCGGAGCCAAAGAGACATCCAGGCTGGCTCAAGGGCATTCGCATTGGGAGCTTGAAGGACGGGAAGGTGACAATCTTCGTGCCGCCGCACAAAACTGATGCGCCCGATGGAGCCATGGGAGAGGGGATTGCCATCGATAGTGCGGGCAATCTCTTCACGGCAGAAGCCACAGCGAGGGGGGTAACAAAGTACGTTAAGGATTAGAGGACATGAGCAGATCGCTGCCGCTTCCGCTCTAAAGCAGAAACGCTCTCGAGAGCGTTACCGACGAATGGAGAGCTCCATGCGTTTCCCGCCTTTCACCACGACAGCAGTCTGCAGTTTGCTAATCGCGCTCGGCATCGGTTTGGCGAGACCAGCATGGGCTGCCGAGATTCGCGTGCTCAATGCCAACGCGTTGACAATAGCGCTGCGGGCACTAGCGGCCGAGCACACCAAGCAGACCGGGACTCAGGTCACCTTCATCTCCGGCTCACCCGGACAGATCCAGCAGAAGGTGGACGCGGGCGAGAAATTCGATCTTCTGATTATGCCGACGCCAGCTCTCGCCGCGCTCGACACAGCCGGGACGCTAGTGTAGTGTCCCTAACGCTTCTTTACATTTGGAGATTTTGGTCATGATGCTATCCGCTGAAGCTTTCCAAACGAAAACGCGAGGGTTTTGGTTGTGGCATTTCAGATAGTCTTCGATCGCAGCAATCAATTCCG
>WNFZ01002225.1_pt1 | contig 18524 bp, 13 predicted proteins | sample 5400081 | NCBI WGS metagenome assembly WNFZ01 (sample SAMN13153365, study PRJNA577476) | soil metagenome | isolation source: 80 cm soil or saprolite under grassland replicate 1 | place: USA:California | collected 2016-06-15 | reverse complement strand
CGCCTTCACCATCCAAAACATGTTCATATTCTCGATCCGGTCTCTTGCGTTGCAAGGCAATCTCCAAGCCCTGTTCCACAAACGCTCTTCGCACGGCTGCGATGGTGACTGCAGACACATCGAAAGCTTCCATGATCCGCTCGTATGACCAATTCACTTGCACATCTGATTTGAGCAGAATTTGGGCTCGCTTCATTTGTCGAGCAGGTACTTTTCCAGACGAGGTTAATTTTTCAACGTGCTGTCGTTGCTCTGCACTCAGAACAACTGGGTATTTTGTGTTCATCCGGCTGCCCTCTACCTCCAGTTTATTCGCGGGGCGGACAGCTCGCAAGAAACTAAATTTTCATCCGTGACAGACTCCTAGGTCTACACGGGCAGACAGATTTATTAAATGTGTAATTTCTGAATTAATAGAAGGATTGCATTCCTAGTTCAGCAGGAAAAGCAACGCTCAGTGGTGCGACCACTAAGAATAGTTGTTCATCTTTTTTGAAGGTCTTCTCTCCGGTCTGGAGATCCTTTACTTCATTAAAATCCCACCAGCGATTCAGGAACAGGATCATTTTCAGGATGCGGTTCTGATCGACAAAATCTTTATAGGGATCAACGACAATCAGCTCATCTTTTAATTTGTCGATATGGGCAATAATACTATAGTGACCATAATCCTCATCTTCGTCATCTTCGTCATCAACATCATCGAATAAGCCCTGCCATTCAACTCCCACCGGGAATTTGCATATATCCAGAACGTACTCTAAGTCATCGGCGCTAGCTTTTTCCTTATACCAGAGTTTAGCAATCGGAGCCAACTCATACACCGCTTTGGCAAGTTGATCGACTCGAGTGCCATGCAACTCAATGGTGTGCGTGGCACCGGCCGCCTCAGTGATCTCTTCTTGAGTTACATTCACTCCAATGTTTTCGAGGAGCATTTGAATCACAGCCGGTCCACAATGATTTTCAGAGATCTGCTCGATTCTTCTTAAGCGACTAAATTTCTTTGGGTCTAGCGGGTGATTTGACATGTTTACTCAGCAGACTAGCTAAAATATCTGGAAATTCGATTCCATGTAACTTCATGATTTGGGTCATAGGCTGATCGCCTGGTCCTAAAGCCGTGTTGGGATTGCAGTCAATGAAATAAGGAGTCTGATCCTTTTCATCGACGCGTATGTCAAACTTGGCGTAATCAGAAAATCTCAAGATTTCAAATGCCTTTGCGCAGAACTCTGAAATTTTCTTTTCTAATGCTTCTTCAACGAATTCAAACTTGGCAGCATTCGAAATATCATAGCTTTCAATACTCGTAAAAGCATGTTTGCCATCTGGCTTCAGTCGGTATTTCTTGTCTGCCAACAATACACGACGAGTTTTTCCATCATCAAAGACAATTCCTGTAACTTCTGGGCCATCGATAAATTTCTCAACCAGCACCGGTATTTTATATTGACCCTGCAGTTCTTCTACTTTTATCATTACCTGAGCGGCAGTTTCCTTGACAGCATGATTATCAATTCCCATGCTGCCTCCGCTCTCGTTTAATTTGACAATATATGGTGGATCAAAACTCGGAGTCGTATTCGATCGTAAATCTCTGATAAATTTATATTCAGGCGTTGGGATTTTGTTGTAATCAAGCAGTTCCTTGAACAAATGTCTATTACTACCAATGACCATTCCAGTTGTGGCGCATCCCGTATAAGGGATATTGGCATATTCAAGAAAGGCTGGCACAGCACTCGCGAGCTTGTCTTGGCCCCGAATGGTGTCCACAAGATTGACGACTACATCCGGCTTATCCACCAGGATGTTGGTTAAAAAATACTGATCCGCTGGATATGTTTTCGCTTCCAAGCCAAGTTTTTTGATCTCTTCCAGAACTTCCTGAGCGCGTTTTTCTACTTCTTTTTCAGCAATATAAGCATGTTTAGTTGGAAAAAGTTCCTTTTGCACAAAAGAATAGGCGACTGCGACCAGCTTTATCCCTTTCAGCGCATCTGAATCGATGTTCAGTTTTGTTTTCACAGTTGACATACACAATTCCGTTTTTCCAAGAGATAGAAAATCTCGCAGTAATACACCTGCCCTCATGCTGATTAACGTTGAAAGACGCATTGAGTTATGTGAACTGACCTGCATCCCTACCGCTCTAAAGAAATTATTTAGTCTTTTATTCCCAAAATTTGCACACTCACCTACTTTTTGTGCAATAATAGACGCATGACAATTCTTCCTTTCAACTCTTCAGAAGCAACTTTAGAAACCGCAGGTGGAAAGGGCATGAATCTTGCGCGCCTCACCCGTGCAGGATTTGCTGTCCCACACGGATTTATCATCTCGACCAATGCCTATCGTGAATTTGTCAATGCGAATCGCTGGTTGTCAACCATTCAATCCGTAGTGGCAAATCTTTCGGCAGAAGATGCCAGCGCGCTGGAGAGAGCCTCGGCGCAGATTCGAGTCGCTTTCTCAGCGGGAAAAATGCCAGAGGGAACGGAAGCTGCTATTCGCGCGGCATATGTGGATTTTGAAAACAAACCAGTCGCAGTTCGATCGTCTGCAACAGCCGAAGACTTGCCTGACTTATCCTTTGCGGGGCAACAGGATACATATTTGAATGTGATTGGAATAGAGCAGTTACTTGCCGCAGTCATCAATTGCTGGTCAAGTTTATGGACGGCGCGCGCGATTGGGTATCGGATTCGCAATCACATTGACCATCATGAAGCAGCACTAGCCGTAGTTGTGCAGGAGATGATTCAAAGCGAAGCTTCTGGCGTGCTCTTTACAGCGAATCCATTAAGCGGATTAAGGAGCGAATCGGTGATCGATGCAACACTCGGTCTCGGTGAAGCACTCGTCTCAGGACAAGTGGAACCCGATCATTATGTAGTTGACACTATCCATCAAAAAATTATCTCCAAGACTCTTGGGGCAAAGAAAATTTCAACCCGCGGCAAGACCGGTGGCGGCGTGGAAGTGATCGAGGAAGATGCTGAAGCACGGCAGGCACTCTCAGATGAGGACATCCTGCATGTAGCGGCGATTGGTGGACAAATCCAAAAAGAATATGACTTTCCTCAAGACATTGAATGGGCACTATCAGATGGGAATCTATATATTTTGCAATCACGTGCCATTACATCGTTGTTTCCTGTGCCGGAAGTATCACTTGATCTGCTGATCGTATGGTTTTCATTTGGCGCGGTTCAAGGGCTTGTCGGACCGATGACCCCGATTGGCATTGATGTGGGCAGGCACATCTTTGCGGGAGCTGGCAGGATGTTTGGCACGCAAATCAACCCGAACGAAGAAGATGTTCTTGTCCCAGCAGGCGAACGGCTTTGGATAAGGATCAGCGATGTCGTTCGTCATCCTGTTGGAAATCGGATCATAGGCGGCGCATTGAATTTTATCGAACCGAGCACAGGGAAAATTTTGAAATCACTGATCGCCGATCCGCGTCTCGGTGCAGGCATGGGCAAGATGAAATTCAGTACATTGCTACGCGTGTCTATTTTTGCCATTCCGGTGTTGGGGCGGTTCGCACGGAACATGCTCTACCCTGAAAAGGCACGCGCAGATTTCGACGCTGCAATTGAATCTTATCTCGCGGCGACGCAAATCACTTCGGCACCTGATCGCTTTGGGCGACTGATGAATGTAGTCACATTTATGCGCGAACGCATAAGCAATGTTTTTCGATACTTACTGCCGCGCTTCATCCCAGTCTTTGGACCCGGCCTTGCCTCACTCAATTTGCTTAACGAAATTACCGGAGAGGACCGCGCCCTCATCCTCGAGGTCACACGCGCCTTACCTGAAAATGTGACCACAGAAATGGATCTGGCGTTATGGAAGACAGCGACCGAAATCCGGGCGGATGCTGAATCTGCGGATGAATTTCGCTCCTCAGACGCCCCCACGCTTGCTCGCCGTTATCAAGGTGGGACTCTTCCCTCCGCCGCGCAGATTGCCATCGCGCGCTTCATGGAAAAATATGGCATGCGCGGAACAGGTGAGATTGACTTTGGTCAGCCACGCTGGCGCGAAGACCCAACACCTATCATGCACACTTTACAAAGCTACCTAAACATCGACGAAGCTTCTGCTCCCAACACACTGTTTGCAAAAGGCGAACAAGCCGCGCAAAACGCAATTGAGAAACTCGCCGCTGAGGCGCGCAAACAACGGGGTGGCTGGCTTAAGGAAAAATTGGTACGCGGTGCCGCACGTCGAATCCGCTTATTGATGGGAACGCGCGAAAGCCCAAAGTTTTTTGCTGTTCGTACGATGGGCATTGCACGAAAAGCATTGTTGGAAGTTGGTGAGGAATTCGCTCAAGCTGGAACGATTGAAAGAGCAGCGGATTTGGTCTTCTTAAAACTTGACGAGTTAGAGACACTTGCTAAAAATGCATCTCGCGATTGGAAGGCGCTTATCATCGCGCGCCGCGCCATATACGAACGTGAACTCCGGCGACGACAGGTGCCGCGTGTGCTGGTCAGTGATGGACGCGCCTTCTATGAAGGGTTAGGCTCAGAAACAGATACTAGTGATGTCATTACTGGCAGCCCTGTTTCACCGGGCGTTGCTGAAGGGAATGTACATATTATCTTCGATCCGAGCGGCGCGCACCTGGTGCCCGGTGAAATCTTGGTCTGTCCCGGAACAGACCCAGCTTGGACGCCTCTCTTCATGGCTGCAGGTGGATTGATCACTGAAGTCGGTGGAATGATGACACATGGCTCTGTAGTGGCGCGCGAATACGGCATTCCAGCTGTCGTTGGCGTTCATCAGGCAACGACTCGGTTGAAGGATGGTCAACGAATCAGAATAGATGGTACAGCAGGGAAGATTGTGATATTAGAATAAAAAAACCTCCTACAGGCCCGATTCACTCGAACTTGCTTACGCAAAACGTCCCGACACTTGCACCTGCGTGTGATTTGCTTAGCAAATCATGCAGGTGAGGTTTCTCTGAAAGACTGTATTGAGCCACTCAAACCTTCGGGACGGTACATAACATCAGCGAATTAATTTATGGACCTAACGTCACTACTAACTGAGGAGGCGTACCTCCTTCGCGGGATGAGAAAGTAACACCATCATTCCCATCAGCTACCAAAGCAAAAGTATAAGTGCCGTTTCCTGTCACCAAAGCGGTTACATCATATTCTACCCACGAGCTTATTGCGATGCTTCCTTTGTTGTCCGATGCGCCACTTAATAGACTCGGCTGGGTATCCCAGGTGACACCTCCAGTACCTGACTCAATCCAATTACTATCCGCCAAGTAAGAGGCGGGACCATTGTTTGTACCATTTGTGGTGCAGAATACTCGTAATTTCACGTTTTGAATGGATCCACTGAGACCACTAATGGTAAAGCGGATGAAACTGGTCTGCACTGTATCGCCATCCGCTTGGAGAGTGGTTGAGGTGCCATAATTCGTTGTCGGTGAGTCTTGAACGACGCGCGCATCTGCCACAGTTGTAAAGGTCAGTGTGTTTCCGCCGGCTGTAGGCGTGGGTGTCGCTGTGTTCCCTGAACCGAGGGTAGGAGTGGCTGTCGGTGTGTTCGTTGCCACAGGCGGATTAGTTGGTGTTGACGTCGCGGTTGGAGTCCGAGTAGGTATCGCACCACTTGTCCCGAGTGTTACGACCAACTGAGGAGGTGCAGTCCCTTCCCGAGAAGAGAACACAACTCCATCACTACTATCTGCGACCAAAGCAAATGTATATGTACCATCCCCCGTTACTAAGCCTGTAACGTCATAATCAACCCACACATTCGTTGCAATCGCACCTTTATTATCAAATGCACCACTCAATAAGGCTGGCTGCGTATTCCAAGTAATTCCACTCGCGCCTGCTTCAACCCAATTGCTATCTGCCAGATACGCAGCTGGTCCATTGGCGGTGCCATTGGTTGTGCAAAAGACTCGTAACTTCACACTTTGAACGGATCCAGTAATTCCGCTTGCGCTAAAGCGAATGAAACTGGTTTGTGCAGCGCCTGCGTCGCCGTCAGCCTGGAGTGTAGTACCAGTCCCATAATTTGTTGTTGGCGAGGCTTGCACGACGCGTGCATCTGCTGCGGCTGTAAAGATCAAGGTTCCCGTAGCATTTGTAGCGGTAGGAGTCGGCGTGCGAGTAGGCGTACGCGTGGGAGTCGATGTGTTGCTGGGCGTTGGAGTGGGGGCATTGATCGAGGTCTGGATCACAAGTTGAGGCTTGTTCGAGGTGGCCTCGCGACCATTAAAGTTCATGTTAGAAGTGCTCGTGGTGGTCAGCCCCAAATCATATACGCCATTGCCGGTAATCACCGAGGTCACATCAACACTCGTCCAGGTGCCCGAAGCAAAATTCCCAGAAGAACCAATCACGGAGCCAACGGCTGGAGCATTGTCATAGATGATCGTCCCCTCTTCCCAACTTTGATCGGTCACGCGGCGCACTTGGTAGCCAGTGGCTGAACTGGAAGTTGTGTAAAGCCGCAGCGTTGCATTCGTGACTGTGCCAGTAATGTCACCCACGTTGAAGCGGAGATAAGAGTGATAATCTGGTGAAGCATCCGCTTTCAGTGTAGCAGAGGCTCCAAAGTTCGTTGTCGTCAAATCTCCTGCTACATAAGCCTCCGCAGCAGACGTAAAGGTATATGTCGAGGTGCTTTGCGTAGTAGCAGATCTAGAAATAGAGAGAGCCGAATGATTTCCAGATCCATCGAACGCATCCACTTGATAAGCATAACTGGTCGAGGGTGTGAGATTGGTATCAGAGTAAGTTAAAGTATTTTGGTCAACGGTACCCACCAACGTCCCGTTTCTGTAAATACCATATCCCCTTACTCCTGTATTATCAGTAGAGGCAGACCAAGCCAAATTGACCTGCGTTCCACTCACAACGGTAGTCGCCAGGTTTGTTGGTGTAGTAGGTGGAGTCGTTTCTGCACCGCTTGAAAAGCTGAAACTCTTTACATCAAAGGATTGCCCAAGAGCATTGATCGGTGTAACCGTCACGTTCGTTCCATTCACTGTGACTTTTAAAAAGTGGAATACCTGCCCGGCACTGGTTGGTATAGGGGCGCTCCCACAGGCTTTGCCTGTTGTGGTGAACTTGATGGCATAGGCGTCCAGAGAAGTGCAAGTGCCTAGCGTTCCTAGTGTTGCCCCTCCCCCACCGGTGATGTAATTCGGTAGACCCACAGAGCTAGCAAGATTTCGCTCGTAGATGTGGGCATGGCCGGTAAAGGCAAGATCCACTCCATTTTGTTTCAACAGCCCCTCGAGGTTATTGCTACCTTGTAGAAAAGTATCCGTGGATTCCTGAGGATTATCTGAATAGAGAGGGTAATGCCAAAAAGCGAACTTTAAAACAGAAGGGTGAGCAGCCAGATCAGCTTTGAGCCATTCATATTGAGGCGTACCCGGTGCCAAGTGATAATCGTAATCTGCTTGATATTCGCTGGCTGTGCCAATATTTGTTTCTTCCCAAGCTGCTTCCAACATATAAAATCGCGCGGGACCCGCATCAAAAGCGTACCAGGCGCTGGGATATGTTTTAGAAATGGTGCCATCGAGACAACAATAGGTTTCTTTCACATGGCGCCCCCCTGAAGTTGATACGGCTCGATCCTGGGGCCATGTAACTAACTGAGGGTGGTTGGTATCTGGGCTATAAAAACCATGATTGCCTAGAATCGTGAAAAGAGGCAGAGAGGCGCCGGGCACCTTCCAAAACGAAGGACCGAAGATAGCACTGATGTCTGTTCCAGTTTGAAGCAGATCGCCCAAGTTCTTTTGATTTCCACCAGGATAACCGTTATCTCCGGTAGTCACCGCGAAACGAGCACCACTTGAAGCCATCAATGACATGAGACTGGTTTGATAAGAGTTCGCTCCCGCAGCATCCACTTACCCCCAATCTCCGAACACTATGAACGAAAAAGATGGGTTTGCACCCGTTGGCACTTGTGTCCAGAAAGAAGGCGCCGGGTCGCTTCCCAGCAAATCAATCTCATTCAATGGGCTTGTGCCCAAGTAAACGCGATAGCAGTATTGAGTCCCAGGTGCAAGATTGAGTATCAAGCACGCCATTAACACTAATAGCAGTTTTTGTCGCTGTGACATAATGAGCGGTGCAAGACTCAGAACCCACTTTTCCGAAACGCACCGCGCCACTCATCTCTGACCGATCTGTCCCCCAGTTGATCGTTGCATAAGAGCCGACCACGTCCGTCAAATATGGATACCGACGCAGAGCTGCACTGTAACTGCTCACAGCCAAACTTGGGGACGCGGAGACTCCGATCAAAGTGATGAGGGCCAGAAATACTACCGTTAGTCTGACATGAAAAGAAAAATACCTCTGCATTCTTACCTGCTTTCAAATAAATATTGGCCGCAACAATTCGAGCTCTCCAACTATTCGATTGTCAAATCTGCGATGTATACTCGATGATTTGTAATCTCCGCCCGACAGAATTCTACCATTGGGGTCAATTATCAAGATTAGCTTTTCATTAAACCTAAAATAGAGAATTTCTGAGACAGATACTGAAGTTTATCTGTTCCAGGAGGTATCCGGACATTACAAAACCGTTGAATAAAGTCACTGTGAATTGCGAATATAATCCCCTCCGCTATGCTCGCTAAACTTTTCCGTCAGACCGCAATCCCCCCAGAATATCATTCTAATTTTTTGCATCTTTATTTTGACATTGGCTGGTACGGCATTCTTAGCGGATCAGCGATCAGCTTTCTCAACATCTATGCCACGCGTATTGGCGCGACAGGGTTTCAAATCGGCTTAATCGGTGCAATGTCCGCTGTGGTAAATCTCTTTCTTGCCATTCCTGCAGGACGCTGGCTGCAAAGACAACGTATGGATCATGCTGTCTTTTGGACAGCCCTTGTTTATAGAGTTGGTTACATTCCTTTTATTTTTTTGCCGTGGTTATTTAACGCACAAGGACAAATCGCCGCGATCATTATCATCACATTCTTGATGGCAATTCCACTTACTCCAGTGGGGGTTGGTTTCAATGCCCTCTTTGCAGAATCTGTTCCAACTGAATATCGCGCACATGTGGCAGGGATTCGCAATGTGATGCTTTCGATTACCTTCATGCTTACTTCACTTTTGAGTGGATACATTCTGGATAAAGTTCCCTTCCCAACTGGATATCAAGTTGTCTTTGCGATTGGACTTCTTGGCGCGGCAATGAGCAGTTTCCATCTGTATTTTGTCAAACCTCTGCCCGTGGATTCGCTGGCGCTCCACGCGTCGCCGCAGACCGATTCCAACAAAAGGGCCTTATCTCCCCGAAACATCTTTTCTACCCTCCGAACGGATATCTGGAAAACTCCTTTCCGAAGTGTTCTATTGGCTTTGTTTGCCTTTCACTTTACACAATACTTAGCTCTTCCAATTTTTCCTCTGTTTAATGTACGTGTCCTCCAACTCAACGATGACAACATTGGCATCGGTACGGCGCTTTTCTATCTCACGGTTCTGATTGGCTCAACACAAATCAGAAAATTAGCACAAAAAGTTGGCAATAAGAATCTCGCAGGCTGGAGCGTGGCAGGCCTCGCCCTCTATCCACTCCTTTTATCCATTTCGCGGAATGCTCCGCATTTCTACATCGTCTCCCTCATCGGTGGGCTCGACTTCGCATTCGTCTCAGGATCGTACGCAAACTATATGCTTGAGAATATCCCTGCACATGATCGACCCTCCCATTTGGCATGGTACACGATCGTTCTAAACGCGGCGGTACTGATCGGTTCCCTCAGCGGCCCGGCCATTGCAGATCTGATCGAGCTGCCCAATGCGCTCATTGTGTTTGGCGTTTTACGTCTGCTTGCAGGAATCTTCATCCTGAAATGGGGATAGTTGGTCACCCGCAGGTGCGTCGCACCATGTTTATGGGTTATCTCAAAGGAAAACTATTTCCGTTAAGCGGCCTCACCCCAACGAGTAGGTGCGACGCACTCCCTGATGCGGCTAAGAACTTGTGTTAATGTTAGAATGAATCTGTATGGCTGAAAACATCAAGGTCGTAGCAACCAACCGCAAAGCAAGTTTTGAATATTTTCTACTTGAGAGATTCGAGGCAGGTCTCGCCCTTCAGGGAAGTGAGATCAAGTCGATTCGCGCGGGTCAGATGAGCATTCAGGAATCTTATATAGATATCGAGAACGGTGAACAAGCCTGGCTCGTGGAAGCACACATCGCGCCTTATGAACAAGCCAATCGCTTCAACCATGAGCCGCGCCGAAAACGTCGCTTGCTGCTGCACAAAAAGCAGATTCGCGAACTCTGGAATAACGTCCGCATGAAAGGCATGACCATCGTCCCCACGCGGGTTTATCTTAAAGATGGGCGTGCCAAGATCGAGATCGCTTTGGCAAAAGGGAAGAAGGCTTATGATAAACGCGCAGCCATCGCAAAGCGTGATGAAGCCCGCAGCGCAGAACGCGAGTCAAGAGTGAGGTAGTTCGTTAGTTCGGAAGTGCAATAGTCAAGTAGTTAGATAGTAGAAACTATTCAGTTACAAAACTGCTCAACTATAAAACTACGCAACTACATGACCACAAAACTAAACAACTATGAGCCCATCAACCATCGGCGGAATCAACAAACTCCCTGTACATGAAAAGCGGGCGATTTATGCCCGCTATATTCCAAAGGAACTGATCCAAAAATTCAACCTGCCTGAATTGATCAACCATCAGGGATTATTGCAATTCCGATTCGCAGAAGGTTCGAGCGATGTAGAAATGCGGCTTTATCATCAGGTTGGTTTCCAGGATCCTGTCCTCTATGCTCACCTCGCCGATACACTCAACGGACAAATCCATGTACTCCTTTATATTCTCAACGATCCAGAAGCGCCGCGCTTCGATGTCGATAAAATGCCCGATGGTTCTCCAACCCGCTTCGGAACGCTCAAGCGAAATATCGAAGCCGAAAAAGCCGCCATGGAATACGGACTTGCGCCGGGACAAGTTCGACGAGGGTTACGATTATTACAACCCGCGACGACCGCATTCGAGGAATTCATCACCAGCCTGGGACATGATATGTATTTCGTCGAGCCGTTGTATTATCACAACGCGGTCATCTTTGAGCGCTACGGATTCGCCTATCAGATGGGGAAACGCAAAATGGAGGGGATCAATTCCGGGTTCCAGGAAGGAGGCGAGTTGCATCAAGGGCTGGATGACTCGAATCCATTCCGTTCATCGCAGGCTGCGAATAGCATCCGTTTACGATCATGGGCGATCCACGACGAAATCTTGGGGGGACCCTTCACCAACGTAACGATGTACAAGCGTGTGGAAAAATCAGCAAATATTAATACAACGCCGGGCTGTGAGTGGTAATTAATGTCTTTTTAAGAAAGTGATCGTTTAAATAGCGTCAAGTGGGGTATTTTACAAGCCTAGGGTAAACCCTAATTGCAGCAAAAAAGTCACTTCTCTATACTTATTTCAGTTTTTTGCTATCCTGTGGGTGAAGAAAGCAATTGAACCTCTTTATCTCTCTGGGTGGTGAGCAACGTTAGAAAACTTACCAATACAAACCCCGCCCCCACCTGCAGAGTATATGATACAATGTCCTTGAGGGGTGGCAAGGAAACTGATTCGTCTATCATATAGCAGACCCATAAAAATAGGGACTATCAAGGTTCTGCCTTGTCCAAGCGGCTGCATCCTTCATTGATGTTGCTTAGCTATCGCTATCACTTGGCATTTTGTCACGGCAGTCAAAAGGTCACTCCAAATGGTGAATTGTTCCACTGCCAACAATCCAGCCAAAGATTATCAATACCTTAACCTAAGTTTTGGAGAATATATGGAAATCAATTTGATACCAAAGTTGAAACGGGTCGCTTTTATTGGGAATTACCTGCCACGTCAATGTGGGATTGCGACGTTTACAACCGATCTATGTGAATCATTCTCAGAACAATTCCCTGAAATTCAAACGTTGGTTCTGGCGATGAATGATGTACGAGATGGCTATTTATATCCAGAAAAGGTACGCTATGAATTGCGGGAATCCAGCTTGTTTGATTATGAGCGCGCTGCGAATTTCTTGAATCAACACGAGGTCGATGCAATCAGCCTCCAGCATGAATTTGGAATTTTCGGAGGGAAATGGGGCAAGTACATCCTCACTCTCTTACGTAATGTAAATGCCCCGGTGGTGACCACACTCCATACGGTTCTCGAAAAGCCAAACCCAGAACAGTATGAAATATTACGCGAGGTGGCGCGTCTTTCAAATCGCCTGGTGGTCATGAGTGAACACTCCAAGATTGATCTTATGAACATTTACGATGTACCTGAGCACAAAATCGACTTTATCCCGCATGGCATTCACGATGTGCCTTTTGTAGACCCTGGCCTCCATAAAGACAAGTTTGGGGCAGAAGGAAGATTCGTGCTGATGACGTTTGGTTTGCTTTCACGGAATAAAGGGATTGAGTATGTCATCGAGGCACTACCTGCAGTGGTGGAGCGTTACCCGACTTTAACTTATTTAGTGTTGGGCGCCACCCATCCGCATGTGGTGACTTTTGAAGGCGAATCGTATCGTGAAAGCCTGAAGGAACGAGTCCACCAGCTTGGGTTGGAAGAGAATGTTCTATTCTATGAACAGTTTGTGGACTTGAAGGATTTGAAAGAATTTATCGGCGCGGCAAATATCTATATCACTCCCTACCTCGATCCGGAACAAGTCGTCTCGGGTACATTGGCGTATACAGTGGGCGCTGGCAAGGCAGTCATTTCCACGCCCTACCGATATGCCAAAGAACTATTGGATGAGGATCGAGGTATCCTCGTCCCCTTCCGGGATTCAAAAGCCATTTCAGATAATATTTTATTTCTGCTGGAAAATGAGGCAGAACGCAATGCCATGCGTAAACGGGCGTATCTTTATGGCAGAAATATGATCTGGCCCGTGGTCGCGGAGCGATACCATGAGAGTTTTGATCTCGCCCGGCAACAGCATTTCACTGAGCATTACTTGATGACCTTCAACCATGTCACTGAAGAGCAGGCAGAAGAAACTCCGGTATTGAAACTTGATCATATCGAACGACTGACCGACGGAATAGGAATGTTTCAACATGCAGTGTTCAACGTTCCAAATTACAACGAGGGATACACCACCGATGACAACGCCAGAGCGCTGATCGTCACCGTGCAATTAGAAGAAGTAAAGAGACTAGGGAAAAATGAAACTGAACAACAAGCATTGGCTCGCGTTCAGGAACTGGGAAACCGCTATCTGGCATTTCTCTGGCACGCGTTCAACCCAGAGGAGGGACGCTTCCGCAACTTCATGAGTTATGATCGACACTGGCTGGAGGAGGTGGGGTCAGAAGACAGCCACGGAAGAGCTCTATGGGCGCTGGGCACAGTATTAGCCCGTTCCAAGCGTGAGGGTCTACAAGGGATGGCAGGCAGATTATTTGAAGCTGCCTTGCCCGCGGTCGGTGACTTTATCAGTCCACGCGCTTGGGCTTTCGCTTTGCTGGGGATCCATCTTTATCTCAGACGTTTTCCTGGCGATCGAGCTGTTTTGACAATCCAAGATACATTAGTGCAAAAACTCATATTGCAATACCGAGAAAACCATACCTCGGATTGGCCCTGGTTCGAAAATATTGCAACCTACTGTAATGCTGCGATGCCTCAGGCACTTTTGAGTTACGGCAAAACAAATAATGATGCGGAGGCGATGGCAATTGGACTCGAATCGCTGGCATGGCTGATCAAAATCCAACAGTCGGAAAAAGGCTGGATCATGCCCATTGGGAATCGGGGCTTTTATCAGAAAGATGGTCCGATCGCTTACTTTGACCAGCAGCCGGTCGAGGTGTATTCACTTCTCTCAGCCTACCTGGAGGCGTATCGCATCACGAAAGATCCGATCTGGTATGATCGTGCCACGCAAGCCTTTGAATGGTTCTTCGGGCGCAACGCACTCGGAGTATCAGTATATGACAAAGTGACTGGCGGCTGCCGCGACGGGTTACATATTGATCGGCTAAATGAAAATCAGGGTGCAGAGTCAACATTATCTTTCCTGCAAGCCTTACTAGAAATGCAACAGGCTGGAAGAGAAAAGCAGGGACAATTGATGAGCAATGGACAAAAAGCAGCAACGCCCAACTCATTAATGAGGCTGAACAGTGCAAAAAATGGGTGATGTACTTTGTTCATTCACTGAAAAGTGGTGCGGCGAAGATTTCGCCGCACCACTTTTCATAGCCTCTGATCGTGATTGCGATATGGTTCATCTTCATCCGTTTCAGCCCGTCGAGAAACATAATGCCATCCATGTGTATCGAGCCAATTCAGGAGGGTGCTGATGCGTGTTGTACCCATTGCAATGCAGTGATCCGCGGCGCCGTAATATAACCGTAACCCATCTCCATCCGGTTCCACCACATGACCACAAGGAAAGACAACGTTTCCTACATCGCCAACACGTTCGTAATCCGTGACAGCCCCAAAGATCCATTCGTCACCTCGGATGAGGCAGGTCTCCGGTGCATCCAAGTCAAAGAGCGCCAGGCCCAGGCGATACAGGCTTCCAGAAGCCGTATGACGCACGCCGTGATAAATTACCAACCAGCCACGCGGAGTCTCGATTGGCGGGTTACACAAACCGATCTTATTGGCATCCCACCAGGCGCCGCGGCGTGCTTCGAGCATCAACTTATGTGTACCCCAATGTTTGAGATCAGTGGAAAACGAGATCCACATATGAGCGCCCATAAATCCAACTGGGCGGTGGACAAGCGCCCACTCACCATTGATGCGACGAGGCAATAAAGCGGCGTCTTTGTCTTCGGGTGACATCACCACGCCCAACCGTTCAAACGTATGGAAATCCCTGGTCAATGCCATCGATACACCGGGTCCGCCGCGTGAATAGGATGTGTAAAGGATGGCATATTGCTCCAGCTCGGGCACATACGTGATTCGCGGATCCTCGATCCCCCATAGTTCCTCTGAAAAATTCTCGATATCCGGTACTAAGGTTGGCTCGGGGTCAATTTCCCAGTTCGAAATCCCGTCTTTGGAACGGGCAACTGTCAGGTGAGAGTGTCCGCGCATATCTTCCACGCGACATAATAGTAAGGTGGTTCCATCCTGAAGCAATGTTGCGCCAGGGTTGAAGACTGTATTGGCGCGATAGGGCCAGTCTGCTGCTGTAAGGATTGGATTATTAGGATGTCGTTCGATGAGCGGAGGAGTTCGAGACCAGGGCTGTACCATTAGCGTATTTCCTTTCCAGGATCTAAATATTTTGGGATTAATTGTAATATATTGCTTGACGTGGAATTTCCCAACTATGTTACAGACCATCTAAGTTCTACCTGGGTGGATAAATCGGAGTGCTGTGTTATACTAAATTCACTGTCACAGGGTCTGGTGATTCTCTTTCGAGGTCGTCTCACGCCTGATTTATCAGACGCCCGCTTAACAGCAGGCGTTGCCATGAGGAGAAAAATGGAATCTAAGTTATATGTTGGAAATTTGTCGTACTCGACCACGGAAGATGATTTGCGAACTCTGTTCTTTCAAGCCGGAACCGTCACGTCGGTGACATTGATCAAGGACCGTGACAGCGGTCGATCCAAAGGCTTCGCTTTTGTTGAGATGAGCAACCAGGTTGAGGTGCAGAAAGCCATTAGTATGTTCAATGGACACAGCCTAGGCGACCGTGAACTGCGAGTGAGCATTGCCCAGCCCCGTGAAGAACGGGGTGGGTTCAGAGACCGCGGGAGTGGACACGCACGTCGTCCGCCTCAACGCGGCGGCAACAAACGTTATTAGTCATAGACCCTGCTGATAAATCATTCTTCCTGATTGCAAGATCAGGAAGAATTTTTTATTTCTACTTCACCTCTTCCAAAATCCTTAGCTTGCTCAAGCCTCCATCTCACGCGGCGCGTGCCGCGCAGCAGTAACGGCGGCAATGAATACAAAATATGTTGAGCACCTACAATGGAATGGTTGGATTATCGTCTATTCCCATCTCTCTTCAACGCTGTGCCTCTGCGAAGTAGAACCGCGGGATCATTGAACTGTGTTTCGTTCGCATTTCTAACAAAATACATACGCCAGAGTGTTGACTTTCAGCCTTTCTTTACGCGATACTAATAAGCATATATAAGCGCTACTTAGCAGGAACAGTAGGAATAGTCAAACCTCAGAAGAGCATAGAGACTTACTTGAACTCGCCAAGGAATTCAACATCGATAATATGCCTGCTCCCTAAATGGTTTTCGTAACCGGCTGACTTTTTCGTGCTGGGAAGTAATCAGCCTGTGGGTCTTTACACGCAGTATTCCAAACTCAGTACAATTGTCTAGATGATCCAAGAGCACGCCTATGGATGTTCAATCCATTGTGTCCTACAATACCACTTAAAGTAATCATCCAACTTTGCGGGATGAGAGGTGGAACTTTACTACTATGCAATCGCTGTAGTCGCAAAGACAAAAACATTACCAACCTATAGGAGTATTACCATGGATATGATTAAAGTTTCTGCTACATCTCGTACTTCTGCTGTTGCAGGTGCAATTGCAGGGATCGTCCGTGAGCATCACCGAGCAGAAGTGCAAGCAATCGGCGCTGGAGCAGTCAATCAGGCGATGAAAGCTCTTATCCTGGCAACCGGATACCTCAAGAATGATGGCATTTTTGTGAGCTGTGTGCCTGAATTCGCAGATGTCACCATCGAGGACAAAGTCAGAACGGCCATCAAACTTGTCGTTGAGCCAAGCGCCGAATCAAATTTCTCTTCGATCAGGTTTTCCGCTAGTTCAATTAGAGCAGATAGGGCAGATCTCCCGCAAGTTTGAGTATAAGTCATAGAGAAGAACGATATTTAACGTAATGAAAAAGCCGCCTCGAATAGGGGCGGCTTTTTAGATCATGATAGGGTGTGTTGAAATCACATTGATCCTGGAAGCAGCTTATTCCTTTTTCCCAAACCCCACTTCACGTGCGCGCACAATCGCTTGGGCGCGGTCTACGACTTGGAGTTTCGTGAGAATACTCGAGACATAGTTTTGTACGGTCTTGATGCTCAATGAAAGTTTGCTAGCAATAACTGTATTATTGTGACCTTGCGCAATGAGATCAAGGATTTCAAGCTCACGTTCAGTCAATTCGGTAAATTCATTGGGCTGCTCTTTTTTAGCTTGGTGAGCGTAGGATGCACCGAAATATTGGATCATGCGCTGGGCAATCGCAGGACTGAAGATCGCCTCGCCTCTATCCACAGCGACGATTGCCCGCACCAGTTCATCTTTATCCGCGTCTTTGAGCAGGTAACCACGCGCACCAGCACGCATCGCGGCAAAGACGGAGTCATCATCATCAAACATGGTAATAACCAGTACACCAACGCTGGGTTGCGTTCCTATGATTTTGCGTGTGGCTTCAATACCGTTCATGCCCGGCATTTTCAAATCCATGAGAATGACGGCAGGGTCGAGTTCCACCGCTTTGGCAATGACTTCATCTCCATTGCTCGCTTCTCCAATGACGGTGATCTCTGGTGAGTTACTTAATAAAGCGCGTACACCTTCGCGATAGAAGACGTGGTCATCTGCGATCAATACTTTGATTGGCATTAATAGTTAATCCTTTATTTCAGAGCCCGTGACTTTGCTACTGGTTTCCAGTGGCAAGACATCAGAAGCCAGAGAATGCGCCAAACTTACAATAGGCAATCGTGCGCTTACTCGTGTGCCGCCTGCAGAAATATTTTCAATCATATATTCACCGCCGAGTTCGCTGGCGCGTTCATGCATCGAGGTAAATCCTACGCCTGAATGGGACTTTGTTGATAAACCTTTCCCATTGTCACATACCTCAAGGAAAAGTGAATTACCATCCAGTTTTATCTTGATATTACATTGACTGGCTTGAGCATGGTGAATTACATTGGTAAAGGCTTCTAACACAATGCGATAAGCAGCTACTTCAACAGCCGCCGGAAGTGGGGGCATTGGCTCTGTCACCTCAAAAGTGATTTGCAAGCCGTTCGGTCCCATGTATGGTGCAACATGTTCACGAATGGCGGAGACCAATCCGAATTCATCCAATACAGGTGGGCGCAAAGCATAAACCAGTCGTCGAATTTCAGCGACTGTACTTTTCACTTGTCCTTTTAGTTCCTTGAGTAATTGCACGCTTACTTCTGGATCGCGCTGTACGAAATCAGCCGCAGTGTCGAGACGTTGGGAGAGGCTGGCTAAGGTAGGACCCACTCCATCGTGCAGGTCGCGGCGCAGGCGTCGACGTTCTTCCTCCTGTGCAGTGATGAGTCGCTCACGCGATTGTTGTAAGTCGGCGTTGAGTTGTTGGAGTTCTTCCGTGAGACGAAGCGTATGCGCTGCAACGCCAGCCTGCTGCGCAATGATATTGAGCAAATTCATATCGGCAGCAGAAAATGATTCACCCGCCGCGC
>WNFZ01005102.1_pt1 | contig 18544 bp, 14 predicted proteins | sample 5400081 | NCBI WGS metagenome assembly WNFZ01 (sample SAMN13153365, study PRJNA577476) | soil metagenome | isolation source: 80 cm soil or saprolite under grassland replicate 1 | place: USA:California | collected 2016-06-15 | reverse complement strand
TTACCACACTTGCTTTGTGCACATCCATCGCCACATACTTATCGTTAGTCATAGGGCTCTCCTTTTGGTGAAAGTTGTTTTCTTGACAACTTCAACTTACGCCATTAGGGGCGCCCTTTCATAATGCGTGACCTGGGCCGGACGAAAACCCGCGAACCGTTTCAACGGTTTTCTTCGTCCCGGATGCGCGTTCTTGTGGGAACACTTTCCGCCGCATTTCATCAGAGCCAGAATTCCACCTCTCCGTTACTTAAAGACCCAACAAGAAACCGTTGAAACGGTTCCTCGATTCGGTTCGGCAGTTGTATCACCGGGCTAAAGCCGCGGTGTGAATGAGAACTCAGAACCTCTTTTCCCGACAGACTCTGCGGCGTGGGGATCCGGATAGCCGTCCATGTTTTTTCAGGGCTCAAGACTCCAGACTCAAGACTCAAGACTCCAGACTTTTAGGTCGTCCTCCCGGTGAAATTCGCTACCGACTTCCAATACCTAACGAAGTGGTTTGCCGCCGAAGGTAATTGAATTGATCTTCGCCTCGGCACGCGTCACGATCTCCTTCGGGAGCGGTGCGTACTGCAAGTCCCTGGCATAACTCTCACCGTCGTGAATTCCCCACCAGAGAAAATCGACGAGTGCCTTACCCTTGGCCGCATCCTTCTGTTCTTTGTATACAAGGATGTAAGTGTAGCTGGAGATTGGATACGCTCCCTTGCCGGCCGCGTTTGTTATCGAAACTCGCAAGTCTTCGGGAGTAGTCGCGAGTGATTCTGCAGCTGCCGCCGTGACCGCATCCAGGGTCGGCTGGATAAACTCACCGGCCTGGTTCTTGATCGAGGCGACCGGCAACTTGTTTTGCGCGGCATAGGCGAGCTCGACGTAACCGATGGTATTAGGCGTGTTCTTTATCTGCCCCGTAACGGCCTCATTTCCTTTACCTCCGACACCCACCGGCCAACTGACTGCAGGCCCCGAGCCCACTTTCTCCTTCCATTCAGAACTTACTTTTGAAAGATAGTCGGTGAAGACGGCCGACGTGCCGCTGCTATCGGATCTGTGAACGACTGTGATGTCAGAGCCGGAAAGATTGGCGCGGGGATTGTCAGCTTTAATCCTGGCGTCATTCCAGTTCTTAATCTTGCCTAGAAAAATGTCGGCAATAACCTCAGGTGAAAAGCGCAGCGGTTCGTTAATGCCAGTCAGGTTATACGTCAGCACAACTGCACCCAGAACTGTCGGGATGTGCAGGATTGGCCCGGGTGCAGCCTTTAAGTCTTCGTCTTTCATCGGCGAATCCGAGGCGCCAAAATCAACTGTCAGCGCTTGAATCTGTTTTATGCCTCCACCGGAACCGATCGATTGATAATCGATGCGCACATTCGGATGTAGCTTTCCGTATTCGCTGAGCCACTTTTGATAAAGCGGATTAGGGAAAGTTGCTCCTGCGCCCTGTAAGTTGATTTGGCCGCCACTCCCGGTGCTGGGCGTGTTACCGGGACTGCACGCTCCGAATAGCCCTCCCATTGAGATAAGCGCCAAGAGTGTGGCTATCGTAGATAGCTTCTTGAATGAGGGCATTGCATTCTCCTGAGTTGGATTGATGAAGCGAATGTAAGACTCTAGATTCGCGGTGTTACATCGGTCTGAACGTCTCCTGAATTCTGTGTGAACAGCTGGAGCATAGGCCAAGCCTCAGAAGCTGTAAAAAACATTTGGACAGTAAGAATATCAGCCACAGATAAACGCCGGATGACGCGGATCAGAACATAAAAGAAGTCGCGAGTCTGGAGTCGGGAGTCTGGAGTTCTGGAGTTCTGATCTGAACTAAGATCAGCTGAAATACAGCGGTTCTGACTCCTGACTCCAGACTCTAGACTCCGGACTTATGTTTATGTTTTTGATCTGTGTCATCCGCGTTAATCTGTGGCTAAGTTTCTCTTTTTTCACAGCTTCTCATCTCTCGCTGACATCGATAGCCAGGCGGTATCCCACATTAACCATCGTCTCTATTTGCAAGTTGAAAGGGGTGAGTTTGTTCCGCAGTCGATAGACGTAAACGTGCAGGCTTTCTGAATTGAGCGGTTTTGCGCTTCCCCACGCGTACCGCCAGAGATCTTCCGCAGTGACAATCCTTCCGGCTGATCTGGTAAGCCGGGACATGATCATGAATTCGGTGCGCCTTAAAAGATTGTTAACGCAGGTAAGAGTGGTCCGAGGAAAGCGGGTTGTGAGTCGGCGCGACTCAAACCCCGGTTAGTTAACATAGACGTAACGTTGCTGTAACACGCCCCGTGTAAGCTCCGTCATCTCCAAAGCAATTCTGAATTCAATACCGGTCTGGACTCAAGCATTCCCATGGCACTTTCAAACGAACTGAGCAGCGAGATAGCCGCGGCTTTACTCTCAAGCTCGAATAGATCTCCGAGCGAACTGAAGGATTTGCAGGAAGTCGTCTTCAGGATTCACTCAATGCTTCAACAGTTAGACGACCAGGGACACTCCAGTCGACAGAAGATCAAGACCGAAAAGCGCGCCGCAGCAGGCAACGGCTAGATCCGCCCCGGGCGACGCAGAATCAAGCCCGACGTTTCTCCGCAACCTCTGTGTGCTCCGTGTCTGCTCGTAAAATCTCCTGCCACAAAAGCCAACCACAGAGGCACAGCGCGGCCTCGGCCGCAACCAGGTTAGTTCACGCAAAGGTGCAAAGGGAGCAAAGACGCAAAGAAGAATACTACTAGACTTTTCTCATCGTATTCGCTTATGCGAATGTGAGGCTCACGATACTCCAGCATCTTCACATATGTCAACTCATATATGACAGGTGGAATAGGCTTATGCCACACCAAAAACCCCGTTGATCTGGAACGTTTCTTTTTGGCGCTTGCCGATCGGACGCGTCTTGCGTTTACTAAAACTGATGGGCCACGATGAGGTTTGATTCTTCGTTTCGAGATCCCTCACCGCTCAGAAGGAAACCCTTTTGCTTCTGTTGTTCACCTCAAAGTGGCGATGCTCCGGTCATCCAGCCCGCCCACAACGGTGGCATCCCACATCACCCAGTATCGTTTCTTCTTAACCGAACCGCCGTTTTCCTGGACAAAAGAAAGTCGTACCAGCTTAGTCGTGAACTCGTTATCAGCAGCAACAGGGAACAAACTGTGGAAGTAATCGGCTCTTAGTGGAAGGTTGCACTCCTGGCGCATTTGATTAACGTGTTCCTCGCACTCTCCGACCTCGCTTCGAGAACTTGAATCTTCAGAGTTCTCCAGGACGTGGTCCAAAGCGAGTATCAAATTATTCGCAGAAACTGGAAGGCATAAACACGTTCTGAACTCAGCCTGAACGTGTGGCTCAAAATCCGCGGGTGATGCTTAACAACCATTTAAGCCAGCCGCAATTTCGTAGTAACGCTGCCGACCTACTCTGGCACTGTGAAATGACCGTGGGTAAGGAGCAGGGAATGAAAGAAAGCAAGCGACAAGCGAGTTTTTATGTGTTCTGCGCGTGGTGTGGAACTACAATTCGTGAAGATAAAGCTGAAGATTCTGAGGGAACATGTTTGCGGTGCTTCTACCGGATACTGAATGAACGTTATCGAGTTCGACGGCGAACAGAGTTGCGCAACGGCGTGAGCGATCGCTAGCTGTCTTCCGATCATTAAGAACAGCAGTCTCGAGCGGTGACAATCCGCTTGAGAGTACAATCGCCGGCAATTACATTACTCCATCCGTCCGCGTCGATATCTATTTCTGCTAAAGCGGCGGTCGACATCGATTCCGATCGACCTGTGAGCGACCGAAGAAGATCTTCCATACCCGGATTGTGGCCCACGACCATGATGCTTTGAAGTTGCGGGTCGGATTCTGAAATCACCGCGAGTAGGTCTTGCGATGTCGCATCATAGATTCGAGGATCATTCCGAACATCGACAGCGAGCCGAGCCCCATGTAAGACCAACTCCGTTGTCTCGCGAGCGCGTTTTGCAGGCGAACTAATTACCAGATCGATTTTGAGTTGCCGGCCGCCCAGGTATTGACCAACCATCTCCGCATCCCTGGATCCCTGCTCAGTTAGCGTTCGATCAAAGTCGCTGCCGCCTGGTTCTGAAGGGATGGCCTTGGCATGTCGCAACAAAAAGAGTGTCTTCATGGCGCTTGGGTTTACTCGTACACCTAAAGTAATCGTGACGGTCTGCTGCGCATTGTACCGAATCGCTGTGATACTCTGACTACTAATTGTGCAACAAGAGGTTAGTACAAGACCAAGCAGGGTTAGCTATCGCGTCCGGAAGATGCGCACCCGCGCGCGTATCACGCGGCGGGAAATAGAACGAATAGCAAGTACTCCCACCCTTGGCGGAATCTTTCTATCATTCCTTAAGATCGGTCTGGTGGGCTTTGGCGGCGGCCTCGCTGTGATAGCGCAGATTAGGTCACTCGCAGTCCAGCAGCGACGATGGTTAACGGATCAGGAATTTGCAGCCGCTTTTGCCCTTGCGCAAACATTACCGGGCACCTCGGCTGGTAATACCGCGACCTACTTGGGGCTGAAGGTCCGGGGTTGGCGCGGCGCCTCCGTCGCGATAGCCGGTTTCATACTGCCATCGATGTTGATAATGATTGTGCTGGCAATCCTCTATCGACATCTGAGGCACCTTCCCGACACCGATTATCTTTTTCATGGGTTAAATGCTGCCGTGGTGGCACTGATCATAGTGACAGCATTGCGCATGGGACGCCACACGCTTCACAAGCAGTGGCAATGGGCGGTCGCCGTGGTCGCTTGTTTAGTTGGTGTGTTTTTGGGCGCGACAGTAATAGAGGTTGTTCTCGCTGCCGGCATTGTTGGCATCTTTGTTGACTCGTTCGCAGAGAGGCAATTACGCAGACTCGGTGGACTGGCGGCGCGCAGGCGTAAGCGCATCGCTGCCCGCATGAAGTTACGTCGGAGACGGCAAATCGATCACAAATATTTTGTTGGCGGCTACCTCACTCGCGCGCTTGCCGAAGAGCGAGTGCGACGGGCTGAGTTGGCTGCTGCGGAAGTAGATCATTCCGATGCGAATGTCGCCCCGAGTGATCCCGAAACGTCAAGAGAAGGCCGGAAATCACTGCTGCTCTTTGGCCTGTCAGTCCCCATATTCGCGAAGCTGGGGCTGTTGTTAATGATCTCGACGATCTTCCTGCGGTTGGGAGCGATCACTTTCGGAGGTGGCTTCGTAATGATTCCACTGCTCGAGGCCGAGGTCGTAAATACACATCAATGGTTGACCCATCAGGAATTTGCCGATGCTATGGCTCTCGGTCAAATCACTCCGGGGCCAGTTCTGATCGCCGCCACCTTCATCGGCTATCGGGTAGCAGGGACACTCGGTGCGCTCGTTTCAACTGTCAGCATTTTCCTTCCATCCTTCTTGATGACGATTGCCGCGGGATCCTCACTCACACGGTTTCATACCAATCCGATCGTCCAATCATTCTTAAAAGGCGTTACGCCGGCAGTCGTTGGTCTATTGGTAGCTGCGGGTTGGAGCCTCGGGCGGGCAGGCATTCATACCTGGATCGGTTTGTCCATTGCCATCATTGCAGGGCTAGTGTTGATCCGCTATCGACCAAACGCATTTTGGGTGATCATGGGAGCTGGAGTGATACGTGTTCTGATTCGTCTTGTCGTGTATTGAATACACGAGCTGAAGTTCACTCGCTGCTCCTCAACTTCAAAGGCAACGAACCTGTGTCGTAGTTCAGCAGGTCACCGATATGATCGATACTGATGTCTGCTGGAGGGTACTTCGCGACCTCGCTCTCATCATTTGCATAGTGTCCTTGCCGCAGAAACACTGTCGTCACGCGTGCGCCCCACGCCCGCTTGATCTCAGTTAAGATTCTGATCTTGTCGTCAACAAGCACATAATGCTCAGCCGGATAGCGGCGTTCAACATCCGCAAGTTCCTGCTCTTTGTGGATGTAGATCAAAACGTTTTTATCTACCTCTTCAAAGAGGCCCGAGCGCTCAACCTTGCGTGGTTGAAACACAACGTCGCCATCGGAAAGGATCACTGTCGGTCCCCATTGTTTACAGTTGTCTATGACATCGAGCGAGTTTGGAAAGAGGCGATTGGCAAACGGATAATTAATGAGGTACGTCGAAACGGCGAGTAGACGGGTGTCGTAAGGATTCGAGTACTGCGATCTGTACCGACTTCACGCTCGAGATAGCGCTTCAAGTCGGCGGTAACTCGGTCGTTATCAAGTAAGGTGTTATCTACATCGAAGAGATAGACTATCTCGTGCTTCGGCATTGTGAGCCCTCCTGGACTATCTTACAGCAAGCTGGGAATCAGGAATGCGTGTAGTGTGATATTGGACACGAAAATCTCGCTCGAGATCGCCCTCAAACTGCAACCCGAGTGAGGCGCGTCTACGTTGTCTCCGGTGACTCTGAGCCCGCCAAGTCGGGAACATTCGCGGCCGCCGAGATCTTGTCGAGCGAGTCCACAGGCAAAAGAAGTTAACAAATATTTAACATTCCATTCATTCAGTATTAAGTTCGTGCCTGATAATACTCCAATGCTGAGTTATGAGTAGGGCGAGGTAAGCTGTTTGGAAAACCGAGCAAAGTCGAGGAAACCATAATGCCATTTCCGAAGCGAAGAAGCCTTTCGAGACCGAGTGGGCCAGAAGAGTTCTTCCTGTTGACCATGCTCTTGCTGTCGATACTGATAATGCCTTCCTCAGCTCTCGCCCAAAGCAAAGCCACAACCAACGTTGGCGCCGCAACGAATAGCAGCCCCACATCTTCAAACGATAATAGAAGCGGCCCTACGACTGAGGACGAGATTATTGGGCTGAAGAAGCAACTGGCCGAGCAGCAAAAGCAAATAGATGAACTCCGGCTTCTATTGGTGGAGCAAAGAAAGCCGGTGGCCGGTCAAGGCGAAGTCGCAACTAGCAGCTCTCCCGAGGGCGCAGTTGAATCGCAATCAAATGGCGTGGCCGCCAACACCAAAGCGGTACCAATAGGGGCACCAACAACCGCCCTGGCGGACCCTCGACCGGCTAAGATCCAGGAGACGCAGCCACTCTCATTCAGCATCGGCTCAGCCTCTATCACCCCGGTCGGTTTCATGGATCTAACAGCTGTTTTTCGATCCACGAACGCAGGAACTGGCATCGGCACTAGTTTTGGGAGCATCCCGTTCAACAACACGACGGCCGGCAAGCTAACCGAATTTCGCTTCAGCGCGCAGAATTCAAGAATCGGCTTCAGGGTAGACGCTAATGTCAAGGGTGCGAACGTGCTTGGCTACTTTGAATCTGACTTTCTGGGCGTTGTGCCAGGGAACGTCGCCGTTTCAAGCAACAGCGTCTCAAACCGCCTGCGGCTCTACTGGGTAGATGTGCAAAAGGGAAAGTGGGAATTCATGGGCGGACAGTCGTGGAGCATGCTTACCCCTAATCGAAAGGGACTCTCGCCGCTCCCAAGCGACCTCTTCTACACCCAGGACATTGACGTTAACTACCAGGCAGGTCTGGTGTGGAGTCGAGACCCGCAGTTCCGCGTTGTTTATCATCCAGGCAATACTGTGGCGATCGGGCTCTCACTGGAAAGTCCAGAACAGTATATCGGCGGTTCGGCTGGCGGTGGTCTGGTAACACTCCCTTCGGCGCTCGCAACTGCATACGCCAACGAGTTGAACAACGGCAATACGAACCTCGCAACTCCAAACCTGCACCCGGACATCGTTACAAAAGTCACCTTTGACCCTCAGATGGCTAAGCACAGTCTTCACATCGAAGTAGCCGGAGTTGTGCGTACCTTCAGGTTATTCAATCCGCTAAACCAGAATTACTACGCGGCTACGGGCGGAGGTGGGTCAGTAAACCTCAATTTTGAAGTAATCAAGAAGTTCCGTGTGGTTTCTAATAACTACTATAGCGATGGGGGAGGCCGGTGGATCTTTGGGCAGGCTCCGGATCTGATTGTCCGGGGTAATGGCAGTCCTTCGTTGATTCACTCCGGCTCGACAGTGACCGGATTTGAATCTCAGGCCACGAAAGACACTCTTCTGTACGGCTACTACGGCGGAGTTTATGTGCAGCGAAATACTGCCATCGATCCGGCAAACGGACGACCAGTAGGCTACGGCTATAGCGGCTCTCCGTCCGGTCAAAACCGCGTTATCCATCAAGCGACTTTTGGCTTCACACGAACGTTCTGGCGCGATCCGAAATACGGCGCACTGCAGCTCATGGGACAGTATTCTTATCTCTTACGGCGGCCCTGGTACGTCGCGCCCGATCAACCGAGTGAGGCCCACTCAAACATGGTTTTCTTGAATCTTCGTTATTCACTTCCCGGCTCGGCGCCGAAAATCAAATAGATCCGCGCCATTGGATTCGGACCGCTCCGGGAAAGAACCAGCAATTCAACAGGAGGAAACGGAGAAAACAGAGACGAATTCTGAGGAGCTCTCCGTTTCCTCTGTGGTCTCCTGTTCAACTGATCCGCGCCAGCAGCCAAGCAAGAACCGTCACTTCGATGAAGGCACTTGCTTAGCACTAACGGAAGTCCCAGGCCGGAGTTCATCTGTGCCGCGCGCAGCTATTATGTCGTTTTCTTGCAGGTCTCCAAAGATCTCGACCAGATCGCCCATCGACATTCCCCGCTTTACGTCAACCCACTCTGAGACGCCATTGCGAATGCGGATAACGAAAGTCCGCTCTGTAGTAGTCGCGATGGCCGGCCCGGGCACAAACAACGAAGGCTTGGGCCGGCGTGTGGGCCACAAGACTTCAGGAAACATCCCTGGGGCCAGACGTCCTGATTCGTTCATCACGTCCAGCTCCACCGGCATGGTTCTTGTTTTCTCGTCCAACGCGTGGCTGACACGCACGACCACGCCGCTGAAGTTCTCTCCAGGAAAAGCCGGCACCGTGAAGCCGATTCGCGAGCCCGAAACCATTCCAGCGACATCACTTTCGGGAACCGCAACGATGAGCCGCAAGCGCGAGATCTGCTGAATACGCAGCATCGGTGTAGAAGCTGTACCGCTTGCAGGACCGGCGAGGCTACCCCGATCGACATTCCGCTCGGTCACCACGCCATCGAAGGGCGCCGCAATCTGGAGGTATGACTCCAATGTTCCTCCCTTAAAGCCGCCCGTAGTGAGCGCGCCAGTTCCTCGCCCGCTGAAGGCGGATTGAAGATTGAACCGGGGAAAATAAGAGCGATCCAGAACATGTTCGCGTGCTCGGACTGTTGCCACTGCAGCCGACTGTGCAAGCACAAGCGGGTGTGAGTCCAAATTGAGAGCGGGAACGGAAGTGTCTCGCGGCAAGTCCAGAAGCGGGCCGGCATCCACGGTAACAAAAAGGCCCGGTGTGCCGAGCACCTCCGCAAGCGTAGCGCGACTAATCTCTCCCGTTTGCTGTGCTCGGTTGAGCTGATTCTTTGCCGTCGATAGTTCAGCGTCGGCGCGCGCCGCATCAGCGCCGGCGCGTAATCCGTTGTTGACCAGCACGTGTACTGCATCCGCGAATGTTTGCGCCCGCGAGACATTAGCCTCAGCCGCGCGCAATGCTTGCTGCGCGGCCAACAACGCCAGGAATGTGTCGGCTGCCGACGTGGCTACATCAAGGCGTGTGACATCCACCACCGCACTCGCTTGTTTCGTCAAAGCGCGCGCCACGCCGACGTTGGCTCCTCGGAACCCGAAATCAAGAGGTTCCCACGAGAAGAGCAGGCCACCTGCGCTGCCAAATGTACTGTCGAGGGATTTCGTTCCCAGCACAGGACCGGATATTGATGGTACGATCCCTTGCGGGAGCAAAGCCCCGAAAACATTATTCGTGCTCGCACGGTTCTCTTGCCACAGAAGATCGAGACGTGGTAGGTAGGCCGTATGCGCCAAGCGGACGTTTTCGTTGGCCGCTTCGGCTTGGGCCTGAGCCACCCGGATCGACGGATAGTTACTTTCAGCAAGCTCCACGGCCTGGTCTAGTCTCAACGGCGGTTGCAAGTTGGCGTCCTGCGCTGATACCAGAGCAAAACGACCCGAACATAAAAACCAGAAACAGATGAAAAGGGCGGTTGTCGTCTTTCTCAATGTTTGTCCCCTCGCTTCAGACAGATCTTAGTTATCGAAGAAACTCATGCAATGAGTGGTGGTGTTAACTACATCAAAGAGAAAGACCATGTTCATGCACCGGCATGAGAAACCTCCTGATCTATCTTTAATCGCAAGGTTCACACAGTGTATGGTGTAGTTTCGTGGATCCCGCGCTTGGTAGTGGCTAGGCGCTTCTTCAGAACGAAAAACCCACCTGTTGTTGAAAACGATAGGTTCTCGGAGCGAAGGCGCCGAGCGTCGCCACTGCTTTTCCTTCCGATGGAGGGAGCAAACTACTCTTGAGCCCGGTAATGGATTACGCGAACCTTCTCGAGTGTGACCAGACCATCTGTAACCATCTGATCGACGGCTGGCGTTTCTTGCCGACTTTCAGGAATAGAGTTCTTCAATAAGGTCACCAAACTTCTCGTCGATAACCCGACGCTTCACCTTCAGCGTAGGCGTTAATTCGCCGTTGTCGATGCTGAATTCGTCCGGCAGAAGTGCAATACGCCGCACTCGCTCGTAGTCAGCCAAGTCGGCGGTGAGGTCAACGACATCGCGTTGGACGATCTTGATGGCTTTTTGGTTTTTGCTTAGTTCGATTAAACTCTGGGCAATATCTTCTCCCGCATCCTTTAACGACTGTTTTAGCGACTCCCAGTCTGGAACAATAAGCGCGACCGGCTGTTTCCGACCGGCTCCCACTACTACTACCTGGCTTACAAATTCGCTCTGTTTCAAAACGCTCTCGATCAATTGAGGCGCAACATACTTCCCATTCGAAAGCTTGAAAAGATCTTTTTTACGATCGGTTATGTGTAAGTGCCCGGCTTCGTCGATAAAACCGACGTCGCCAGTGGCAAACCAACCATCCTTCAAAACCGCTGCCGTTGCTTCGGGCTGGCCGTAGTAACCACGCATCACATTCGGTCCGTGAATAAGAATCTCGCCGTCGGAGGCGATCTTCAGCTCGATTCCTGCGAAGGGCAGACCAACCGAACCAACGCGATTGTTGTCCGGACGATTTGCGGAAACGATGCAGGATTCGGTTGCACCGTAGCCCTGCAAAATCGGAATACCTGCCGCGAGAAAAGAATATGAGAGAGCAGGTGATAGTGGCGCGCCACCCGATACGAAATACCTGAGTCGGCCTCCAACCCCTTCGCGCCACTTTGAAAACACCAGCCGATTGGCGACTCGCTGCTGCATTGCCAGCCGCATCGGTATTCTCTTGCTCTTATCCTTTAGTTCACCGTAACGCTGGCCCACCGCGAGCGCGCGCGTAAACACACGTCGTTTCCATCCTTTTTCCGCCATTCCCTTTTTGACAATGCGGTGATAGACCTTTTCGAACAAACGCGGTACAGCAGTCATCACAGTGGGACGAACTTCACGGAGGTTCTCGCCGACCTGATCAAACGAAGCCGAGTAATAAACGGAAACACCGCTGTAACAGAAGATGTAAAAACCAGTTCGCTCAAAAATGTGAGACAGGGGAAGCACAGATAAAGCGATGTCTGTCGGGCCGATGGGCAAGCCACTGTTAATCGACTGCACATTTGACATGAAGCTGTTGTGCGTCAACATCACGCCCTTAGGTTCGCCAGTCGTACCCGACGTGTAAATGATTGTCGCGATATCGTCAGGCCGAACTGCGTTCAGGTGGGCGTCAAAGGTGTCGGGGCGATGCCGAGCTTGTTCGTGACCTTTAGCCTCCACCGACTGGAGCGTAATTGCTCTGTCGAGGTCTTCTGCCGCTTCGGGATCGAAAAAGATCAGAGTCTCGACATGCTTCCGATCAACAAGCGCCGCTCGCGCATGTCGATACAGCTTGCGATTGGAAATGAAAATTGCGCGCGCACCCGAGTCAGCCAGGATGTAACCAATTTGCTCGACGGCTTGAGTTGTATAGATCGGAACGTTAATCGCCCCGAGACTGAGAATGGCGAGATCCGCGATGGACCATTCCGGGCGATTCTCCGAAAGTAGGGCTATGCGGTCTCCCGGCCGAATGCCGAGCGCCGCCAGGCCCAGCGCAACGCTCCGTACACGATCGGCGAATTCGGCCGCTGTAAGATGTACCCACTCTCCCTCAATCTTCTGATTAAGAGCGTCCGCTTTGTTGTGTTTAGAAACAGCCGCTAAACACAGCCCGGGCAGTGATGTTGGCGCAGGCGAAGTCTGACCTTCCCATGTTTCCCTGGGGTTGGACCTGACCGAAGTCACCGAAGCCACGTATTGGCTCTCCTTTTCGTTTACGCGGGAGAAGATGCAGACTGCTTTAGGAGACTGGATTGCGCGCGAATCATACTCGCGTCGGCTCGCTCAGCTCAACCGAGGCCGGACTTTGAGGCGTTTCGACGGTCGGCGGTACGTCTGCCATTCGGCGGCGCCTCCGGCGACGTGCCTGGGGTTGCTCAACACGTCCATTCATCGTCGCCAAGGCGGCAAGAATTAAAAACAACAAAGCGTTTGAAGTTGTGTGCAAAGTAAAGTCAAAGAAGCTGTGCACAAGCACTGCAAAACATCCGGCCAATGCCCCGATACACACGCCTCGCCGAAAATCGTCGCGAGATTCTCTGCGCGCAAACGCCTGGCGAAACAAGATTATGACGAAAAACAAGGCAAGGGCGGCGCCAATGATGCCACCATCCGAGAGAATCTGCAGATAATCGTTGTGCGCTTGCTCCAACCGAAACAGGCCGTTCCGCGAATCATAGTGGGTGTACACCAGTCCAAAAGCTCCCAAACCTGTTCCCAGGATCGGATGGGCCTTGATGATGTCGATGGTCACACTCCAAAAATGCGTTCGCCCGGTGGTGGGATCATCAGTGTTCACCGTGCCGACAAAACGACTTAGTGCTCCCTCGCCGCCGAGCAAGACGACGCCGGCCAAGACCACAACAATCAAGACCAAAGCAAGCACGGTCCGAACTGATGCGGAAGATATGACACCAGGTTTTGCTTCGGTTCGTTTGTGGCGGCGCTTGCGAAATCCCCCGACCGCAGCCAGGAAAAGCACTTCCGCGACGAGGCTGATTATTCCACCGCGAGAGTTGGTCATGACAAGTGCGACCGCCATCAGTCCCGCCGCAAACAAATAGATAAATCTCTTTTCTGTCTCGACAGACCCGGCAAAGATCAACCCAAGCGGCAACGCTATCGTCAACTCCATGTATCCGGCGAAATGATGACGGTTGATGAAAGGGCCGAAAGCCGAGCTCTGGGCGAGTTCGCGAACCCAGTAGACCTTGTTAGGACTGGTGAATGATTGAGTAAGCCCGAAGATTGCAAGAAAAAAGCCGAATATAGTGATGGTCCGCACCAGGATGCGCAGCCGATGAGGAGTGTCGGTAAAGACCAAAACGGCAGCAAAGTAGATGAACAAAGCTGCCGTCTGCACCAGAAACAGACGCGTAGAGTAAGGATCGAGTGATAAAGAGCGAACCGCCGGCACAGCGAGTCCACTCCCTGCCGCGGAACTTCGCAATGGTAGTAATTGCACCGCACCAAGAGCGAGGATGCCCAACAGTGCTAGTTGCAATGGGTTGCGACTGATTCGTAAAACGCCAAGGCTCCAACCGTCAAAGACCCAAAGCGTGAAGATCGCGAAAGCACCGAGACTGAACACAGCCAGAGCCCAATAATGTACCGTGCCGTAGACGAGTGCAGACAGAACGATAGCGATACAGATGATGAGAAAAGCAAAGCGACTGGCGAGGGTGTGACGAAAGCGAGAAGCCGAGAGTTGGGACCTCAACTTAGCCTTCTCGATCTGACTTGAAACCGCGCCGACCTCAGCGGTTGAGATTGAAGTCGTCATACCAGATTGTACCAAAGATTGGGCAAACCGAATTGTCGCCACATGAACTGCGGCCGATGCGGACGATGACGGCCTCGGATTTTTCGCCGGTCTTAAAAGTTAAGGCTACCCTCTGCCAGTCGTTGGTCCCAATAGGAGCGGCATCTGAACTCGCCACTATAGACTCGTTAGCGGCATCTACTATTTGAACCAGCGGAGTTGCCGCACTCTGCAAGCTATGCGTTTTTACATAGCACTCGAAATTGTATGTTGTTCCAGGTTTCACTGTGATGAACTGTGACACGTTGATCGCCTCGAGCTTCGAGCGTACTTGAAACACCAAACGGAGACTGCGACCGCCGCTATGCCCGGTGTTCGGATCAATACCGATTTGCAACTGTGGGCCAGTCTTAACTTGCCAGCCAAACACAGCCTCCGTATCACGCGGAAAATCATCTTCAAAGCCTCCATCAAGAACCTTGCCCAGATCAGCTCGATACGTGAGCGACGGTGAAAGGTCGTTCCAAATTGCCATTGCGCTGTGGAAGTGTTTACCGGCAAGCAAAGCCGTCAGGATCGATCTTCCCGCATCTCGGTTTGCTTTCTTTTCACCGTCCGTCAAACTGCTCCACACGCCGAGACCATCGTCGGGTCGGTTGCGCTCAAACAAATACTGCGAAAATTGCGCCCGGGCTTCGGCGGTCGGGCCGATAGCAGTCTTGAGCGCTTGAAAGTCAGAGCTGTAAACCTCCCAGGCAAGATTGAAGAGTTGCGGAAGCAATTCCCCGTTGCTGTCACTCGCGCGGCGCAGTTCGGCAAAACCCTCCTCATTGCGACCTTCGCGAAGAAGTAGATTGCCGAGGTACCACGCCGGATAGGAATATGAAGGGGCAAGCTCGACTGAGCGCCGCAACGCTTTCTCTGCCCTTTCGGTGTCGCCATATTGTTCGAGTGCGGATCCCAGCGACATCCAGAAACGATAATCGTTTGGGGACAGACTGACCGCGGTTTCATACTCCCCAATGGACCGGGCTAGTTGTTCGGGAGGCAGTTTCTTCTGCACAAATTCACCCAGGCGCCAATGAGCTAATGGATCGTTAGGCGCTAACGAAACTGCCCGCAATACCGTCTGCATGCTGTCCTCTTCAGGATTGAAATACTCAGCTAGTGTGTTACCGATGTACCAGCGCACAACGAACCACAACCAAACCAGCGCGAGGAGCAACGCACCAATCATTAAGATCCGCGTCAACGGCTTGCGAGCGTCGAGTAGAATTAACTGGTCTGCCATTCAAAACCCGTCGTCTAGTTGGAAAGCTCCTCAATCGTTATTCGCATTCGCTTAACTGTGATCCGACGTTCGTTACATAGGCGAACTATTTCTTCAACGCGTTCTTCTGACATTCTGGGACTTGAAATCACAATCTCGTCGATCTCGTGTCGCTCACAAACTATGCCCAGATCTCCGTTGCCATTCAAAACTTTTAGCCCGTGAATGACCTTGCCACTCTTTGCAGGATCATCATCTAAAAACCCAACTGGAGATAGCTTCAAGTTTCGATTGTTCTGGAGTTCTCGCAACAGCAATTCGCCGCCATCACCGGCTCCGTAAATCAGGATTCGGCGACTGTCACCGATAGTGCCGCTGGGAATCATCTGCCGAAATAGTCGGAACGCCATTCGACTGCCAGCGAGAAACATAAGCATTAGTAAGCCATCAATCAAGAATACCGTGCGCGAGAATCCCTCAAAGCGAAACTTAAACAAGACGGCAACCACACTGGCTATTGAGCTAAGTACGACCGCTTTTGCAAAAACAATTAGGTCATCAATACTCGTGTACCGCCAGATGCCTCGGTAAACTCCCATCAACAGAAACACAGACATTTTCACAAAGACCAGGACCGGCAATGTGCGCAGAAAGAGCTTCCAGGCAGGACTATCGGAGAAGGCGCCAAACTTTATTGCGTAAGCGCTCCAGTAGGCGAGGATAATCAGGACGAGATCAAGTAAGACCTCAAAAACTCTACGCTTGTATGACAGGTCAATGAGAAACGAATAAAGCGGCTTTTCCTTCAGCGCCAGCGCCTCTTCCGATTCGTCATAAACTTTGACGCCGGCAAGATACACACCAATCAACGTCAGCAAGATCGTAAATCCGGCGATCGCCGCTAGACTAACGTCAGTCTTCACTCGCTGCACGAGGACCGCTACAAGTCCGGATAACGCCGCGAACCCGTAGAGCATCCAGACAGCGTGTCGTTCTGAGAGACCCAGCGCTACCAACCGGTGCGAAGTATGATCGCGCCCTCCTTGTGATGCGCCTCGGCCGGAAAGTTTTCTCAGCACGGTGACAAACGTCGTATCGAAGATGGGAATAAAGAGCACCAGGATCGGCACCGCCAGAACCGGCAGGAAGCTTCGAGACCGTCCCCCCTGTACATTCACCAGTGCTGAGCTCGCCAGGAAGAATCCGATGAAGAGTGAACCACAGTCACCCATGAAAACTGATGCCGGATGCGAGTTGTAAATCAGGAAACCGAGAAGCGCAGCGGTGAAAGTAGCGAGCATCAAAGCGTCGGTGTACTGCCCGGTAGAAATAAAGCTCAGCGCTAGAAAAGCCGAAGCGATGACTGCTATCCCTCCAGCTAAACCGTCCATATTATCGAGCAGATTAAGCGCGTTGGTGATCCCAATCAGCCAGAAAATGGTGAGGGCCATATCAACAGAAAGCGCGTGGGTCCATGGCAACCTGAGCCCGTAATAGATGACAAAGGCCGAACCCAACACCTGGCCAATCAGTTTCTGGTAAGGCTTTGTGTGAACAACGTCATCGACCAGACCAACAAAGAACAGAAACGTGCTTGAGCCAATTACCACCCAGCCATACGGCGTCTTAGGTACGAACAGTACATAACTGACCACGACCGAAAGCCAGATGGCGACTCCCCCGAGCATTGAGGTAGGTTTTTTGTGCCAACGGTCCGTCTGTGGTGTAGCAACCATGCCGACTCGACGCGCTAGGGCACGTACGAGTGGTGTCAAAACGACCGCCAATCCAAACGAGGAAGCTACCGCCAGAATATTGAAGTTGCTAAGCAGCATCTACAGACGGGGAAATTGTCCGACAAACTTTAGTTTGTCGCGCTGACCGACAAGCTAAAGCTTATCGCACATAAAACCGATCCACCACGGTATTATCCGAAAACTCATTCATGCGCCGACGGCGCCGGGGCGGCCGCTATGAAAGTCAATGACTGTGTGCAGAATGCCGTTGAGGTCCATCTGGGGACGAAAGCCAACAAGGTCGCCAATCTTCTTAATATCCGGAACACGACGAGGCATGTCTTCAAAACCCTCTTCGTAAGCTTCGTCATAAGGCATGAAAACAATCTCAGAGCGGGAGTTTGTCAATTCTTTGACGCGCTGGGCCAACTCGAGGATTGTGATCTCCTGATTCGACCCGATATTGAAAACCTGGCCCACGGCGTCCGGGTGGTCCATAAGCCTTAATAGCGCGCCAACTACATCGCCCACGTACCCGAAACAGCGGCTCTGTTTGCCATCGCCATAAACGGTGATCGGGCGTCCGGAAAGCGCCTGTTTGACGAACGTCGGTATCACCATGCCGTACTGTCCGGTCTGCCTTGGCCCGACGGTGTTGAAAAGCCTCACGACGATTGTCGGTAGTTTCTTCTCACGCCAATAAGCCAGTGCCAGAAATTCATCGATCGCCTTGGAACAGGCATAGCTCCAACGACCTTTAGTAGTCGCGCCCATCACAAGATTCCCATCCTCACGAAAAGGGACGTCGGTGCTCAGACCATAAACCTCGGAGGTAGACGCCACCAGCACTTTCTTCTTCTTCTTGTTGGCGATTGCCAGCACCACCTCAGTACCGCGCACATTCGTTTCAATGGTCCTGACAGGACTTTCCACGATTAGCTTTACACCAACTGCCGCGGCGAGATGGAAAACGACATCACATTGATCTACCAGCTCCGCGGTTACCGGAGTGTTGTGCACAGTGTCTATCGTGTAATGGAATCGGGGATTCTCTTTGAGGTGTTGAATATTCTCGATTGTCCCCGTCGACAGATCATCGATAACAAAGACCTCATCACCGCGGTCAAGATAAGCATCGGCCAAATGGGAGCCGATGAACCCGGCCCCTCCCGTAATGAGCACTCGCAAATTTAGTTTCCCTCCAAAATCAGACTGACTCGAAGTGGCACAGACTTCAGTCTGTGAGTCTGACGGTACCACACACTGCAAAGAGTATGTAGTACGTTAGATTCGCGACTCTAAATGACGTTCCGGCGAGACAACCTCCAGCGTTGCGGCTTGAGGCTGGATGAGCTCGCCATAGAGACTGCGCACGTCGTTCAGTAGCCGCTCCTTCGAGTAGTTCTGTTGCACAAACCTTAACCCCCGTGCACCCAACTCTTGACGCAGTGCGGAATCAGAGACAAGACGCGCAAGACCCGCGGCGAACGCTCGAGCATCGCCGGGTTTAATTCGGACACCGCGCGTGCAGACAAGGTAATCGTTATCGTCAGTTTCAGAGGCAGACTCGCCTAGCAAATCAACAACGCCTCCCACACTCGTTGCGATCACGGCACGCGCATTGG
>WNFZ01002219.1_pt1:0-12500 | contig 18551 bp, 14 predicted proteins | sample 5400081 | NCBI WGS metagenome assembly WNFZ01 (sample SAMN13153365, study PRJNA577476) | soil metagenome | isolation source: 80 cm soil or saprolite under grassland replicate 1 | place: USA:California | collected 2016-06-15 | reverse complement strand
ATAATGAATTAAGGAAAAAAGAATAAAAATAAGGATACATAACATAAAAAAAAGAATAGATAAGACGATATTCGCCCTCCTCCTACATATCTAATTTCTTCTCCTATACAAAAACCAGCAAGACCTACTCCATTAGTAATTCCATCAATGACACCCTTATCGAAAAAATGCATTAGTTCGGCTAATCTTCTTATACCCAGGATAAAGATCCTAGTATAGAAAACATCTATATAACCACGATTATATGACCAGCTGTATATCTTTTTTTTTACTTGACCCAAAAAGAACTTTTTGGGATTTCCTTTTATAAGGGAATTTTGAAAATTCAAATTCTGAAAAAAAGAATAAGCGGATCCATAGAAGATATATGCTATGAATAGACCAAAAATGGCTAAACTTACAGAAGAAATTGCATTAGTGAGAAATTCATATGAATTTATGGAAGAATTCGAATTTTCCTGGAAAGAGTTTATTGAAGGAGTTAGCCACTTTGATAATATGGTTAACTCCGATATTCCATTATCCATTACTCCATTATCAAAATGGATTCCTATGAATCCAATGAACAAAGTAAAAAGGAGTAATATAAGAAGAGGAAATAGCATAGTATTTCCCGTTTCATGAGGATAGATAAAAGTGTTTTTAACCCCCAAAGGAGTACTAAAGAATCGTATTCTATTTCTTGTATTAACAGAAATTTTAGGTATATTTTGTGAAAAAAAAGAAACTCCACTTTTCGTTGTTGATAAACCAAAATCCCTATTGATTCCTTTGGATAAACTTTTTCCCCATAAGGATATTGAATACAACGAACCCTCTTTAGTACTACTGTAATTTTTAAAATGGACACGCAAATCCCCATCAAAAGTAAGTAAATATATCCGAAACATATAAAATGCGGTTAATCCTGCAGTAAAAGAGGCTATTATTCCAAAAAAGGGTGAATATAACCAACTATTACTAAGGATTTCATCTTTGGACCAGAAGCAAGCAAGAGGTGGAATACCACAAAGAGAAAGTGTACCCCATAAAAAAGTAGTTCTTGTAATTGGAACATATTTTCTTAAACCACCCATAAGAACCATATTCTGACTTTTATCTGGTGAATATCCAACAAGAGGTTCCATTGAATGAATAATGGATCCGGATCCCAAGAACAATAGAGCTTTCGAATAAGCATGAGTGATCAAATGGAATAAAGCCGCTTGATAAGAACCTATACCTAGAGCTAACATCATATAACCCAATTGAGACATTGTAGAATAGGCTAAGCTTCTTTTAATATCTGTCTGAGCAAGAGCTAAAGTAGCCCCTAAGAAGAGTGTTATTGTACCTACTAAAGAAATAAAATTCATTATCAAAGGTAGGGATATGAAAAGAGGAAGAAGTCGAGCTAGAAGAAAAATCCCCGCAGCTACCATAGTTGCTGCGTGTATAAGAGCCGAAATGGGAGTGGGTCCTTCCATAGCATCGGGCAACCATACGTGAAGAGGGAATTGTGCAGATTTTGCAACTGCACCAAGGAATAATAAAAAAGCACACAAAGTAGTAAGTAAGGAATTAATCCCATTATTAGGAATCCAGTTATTAGCTATTTTGAACAAATCCCGAAATTCTAAACTACCGGTTATCCAAAAAAAACCTAAAATTCCTAATAACAGACCAAAATCCCCTACACGATTAGTTACAAAAGCTTTTTGACAAGCACTCGCTGCAATCGGCCGTGTAAACCAAAAGCCTATTAATAAATAGGAACACATTCCTACAAGTTCCCAAAAGAAATAAATTTGTATCAAATTGGAACTAGTAACCAAACCCAACATGGAAGTATTAAAAAAACTTATATAAATAAAAAATCTCAAATACCCTTCATCGTGAGACATATAATCATCACTATAAATAAGAACCAAGATTCCTACAGTAGTAATTAGTATTAACATAATAGAAGTAAGGGGGTCGATCAAGTATCCAAATTCTAAGGAAAAATCATTATTGATGGTCCAAGACCATAGGTATTGATAGATGGAGTTTCCGTTTATTTGTTGAATAGACAGGTAAACTGAGAATACCATAGCTATACTTAAAAGGAAAACACTAGGAAAAGCCCATATGCGACGAAGATTTTTTGTTGCTGTCGGAATAAGAAAAAGACCAAACCCCATTGACATAATAACTGGAAGTGGGAGAAGAGGGATTACCCAGGCATATTGATATGTATGTTCCATAAGAAAAGAAATAGCAATTTTTAGTTGAAATTTATAGTTCAATTTTTCTATAAAATAAAATTGTTTCCGATTCACCAAACCTATTCTTATCTCCTTCTGAAGGAATTAAAAAAACTAAATAAGAATAAGAAAAAATACAGGAATTCTTAATTTATCAAAAATTGTCTCATTGAAATATTAAAAAATTCAGAATGGGTTTAGTTGCTTAAATTTAAAAAGTTGATCAAAAAATTTCGTTATCTAATTATTAGAAAAAAAAAAAAAAAATATATATATTAAAATATAAAAAAAGATTGAACAGTTTTACTTTCTATTCATTTTTGTATTTCTTTCTGTTAAAATGAAATAGCTCTCTTGTTTTGCAACTGTTGATTGAATTCCAAAGAAAACCCATATTTATAGGAAATTCTAGAATATTCCTTACTTCATATAAAATGGAAATCCTAATGACTAGAATTATCTAAGTTTTAGAATGTCTTGTTTAAGAGACTGAGTATTTTTTTATTTTGATTGAAATTCCATTCTGGAATACCGTTCTGAACTTAATTAACTATTTGAATTTTACCTTCTTTTTATCTCCTCATTTTATACGAGGGTTTATCCCCCATACGGTATATTTATATATAAAGTATATTTGATATATAATTGATATATAAATTGATTTAAATAAATTTATTTAAACGGAAAAACCTTGTATAGAATATATCTTTGTATATATTCTATATTATGAAAAGTCTAAAATAGATATAAAAAATACGCTAAAAAACTCTTGTCTTATCCACATTAGACAAAATAAAGTAAAAAAAATTAGAATTTTAGTATCTTTCAGTGTCTAAGTATAAATACTAAAAAAAACATAAAGAAGGATTTATTTGCGGCAATAGATGTCTTTCACATACAACTAAAAAAAAGTAACCCCCTTTTTGAATGGCAGTTCCAAAAAAACGTACTTCGATGTCAAAAAAACGCATTCGTAAAAATATTTGGAAGAAAAAGACTTATTTTTCCATAGTACAATCTTATTCCTTAGCAAAATCAAGATCATTTTCTAGCGGCAACGAGAACCCAAAACCAAAAGGTTTTTCTGGACAACAAACAAATAATAAGGTTTTGGAATAATCTGAATTGACCTATCCAAAAGAAATTCCAATTATTTAATATGAATGAATAATTGGAATTAATTAATTAATGTACTTTTATGCGCCGAATTCCTCGGTACAATATTCTTAAAATTAATCCCTCTATTATCGTTATATAGAACAAAAGTTTTTGGTATATTGCGCCCTCAGTATTCTTTTCCTATCAAAGAACTTTTTATAATAGAATCCTCATATTTTTTTATGAGGATTCTATAATTCTATGGACTCTCCCGATCTCGACGATTCACAAGAAAATAAGTATTATTCTTTTAAGTTCACTTTTATTTCAAGTTAGCCGCCATGGTGAAATTGGTAGACACGCTGCTCTTAGGAAGCAGTGCTCAAGCATCTCGGTTCGAGTCCGAGTGGCGGCATTCTCGAAAAAGAATACAATAGATTAGAAAATGGATTCAATTCGAAATTTCCAATTTTGTAATGGGACTTTCTCCTTATGCTATTTGCAACTTTAGAACATATACTAACTCATATCTCTTTCTCAACCATTTCCATTGTGATTACGATTCATTTGATAACCTTATTAGTTCGTGAACTTAGGGAATTACGTGATTCTTCAGAAAAAGGAATGATAGCTACTTTTTTCTCTATAACAGGATTCTTAGTTTCTCGTTGGGTTTCTTCGGGACATTTTCCATTAAGTAATTTATACGAGTCATTGATCTTCCTTTCATGGGCTCTGTATATTCTTCATATTATTCCTAAGATACAGAACTCTAAAAATGATTTAAGCACAATAACTACACCAAGTACTATTTTAACGCAAGGCTTTGCCACATCGAGTCTTTTAACTGAAATGCATCAATCTACAATACTAGTACCTGCTTTACAATCTCAGTGGTTAATGATGCATGTCAGTATGATGTTACTAAGCTATGCAACTCTTTTGTGCGGATCCTTATTATCTGCCGCTCTTTTAATCATTAAATTTCGAAAGAATTTGGATTTCTTTTCTAATTCTAAAAAGAAAAAAAATGTTTTACTTAAAACATTTTTCTTTAGTGAGATTGAATATTTTTATGCAAAAAGAAGTGCTTTAAAAAATAGCTCTTTTCCCGCATTTCCAAATTATTACAAATATCAATTAGCCGAGCGTTTGGATTCTTGGAGTTATCGTATCATTAGTCTAGGGTTTACCCTTTTAACCATAGGTATTCTTTGTGGAGCAGTATGGGCTAATGAGGCGTGGGGATCCTATTGGAATTGGGATCCTAAAGAAACTTGGGCATTTATTACCTGGACCATATTTGCAATTTATTTACATAGTAGAACAAATCAAAATTGGAAGGGTACGAATTCAGCACTCGTAGCTTCAATAGGATTTCTTATAATTTGGATCTGCTATTTTGGTATCAATTTGTTAGGAATAGGTTTACATAGTTATGGTTCATTTACATTACCATCTAAATGATTAAATAACATAAAACCCACATTTTTGGAAGGTTTTTTGTTTTTGTTTTATTTGAGAACCCCTTGAACGTCTTTCAAAGGGTTCTCAAAAATTCGAGATAGATCTAATTAGACTTTTTTACTTTTTTCTGCATTTTTAGGTTTTTCCACTATGGAATATAGAGTGGACTGGTTAAAAAACGAAAATCTATTTAGGATAATAATTGGATAATAGGGCCTCCACCCTGTCAACGGATAACGAGAGAACAAAATCTGGATAAATACCAATTCCTATTACTGGTAAAAAGATACAGATTAAAAGAAAGAGTTCTCGTGGTCCAGAATCCATAAAATTTGCGTTTGGAACATGAAATAGCTTGTATCCATAGAACATCTGACGTAACATAGATAATAAATAAATAGGAGTTAATATCATTCCAATTGCCATTACAAAAGTAATTAGCATTTTTGGCATTAACATAAATTTTGGACTAGTAATTAGTCCAAAAAATACTACTAATTCTGCAACAAAACCGCTCATTCCTGGCAAGGCAAGAGAAGCCATTGAAAAGGTACTAAACATGGTAAAAATTTTCGGCATTGGAATAGATATTCCCCCCAGCTCTTCGAGATAAACAAGACGCATTCTATCACAAGCTGTTCCCGCCAAGAAAAAAAGTGTAGCACCAATAAATCCATGGGATAATATTTGTAAAATAGCTCCATTTAGTCCAATGTTGGTTATGGAACCAATTCCTATAATTATGAAACCCATGTGAGATACAGAGGAGTAAGCTATTCTTTTTTTGAAATTTCGTTGACCAAGAGAAGTTGAAGCTGCATAGATTATTTGCACCGCTCCTATTATTACCAACCAAGGGGAAAATAGATAATGAGCATGAGGTAACAATTCCATATTGATCCGAATCAATCCGTATGCTCCCATCTTTAATAGAATTCCCGCTAAAAGCATACATGTACTATAATGTGCTTCCCCGTGGGTATCCGGTAACCACGTATGTAGAGGTATAATCGGCAATTTGACAGCATAAGCAATAAGAAAGCCAAAATAAAGTAGTATTTCCAATGTTACAGGGTATGATTGATTAATCAATCTTTCCAAGTCTAATCTTGGTTCGTTGGAACCATATAAGCCCATACCCAAAACCCCGATTAAGAAAAAAATGGAACCCCCTGCAGTATACAAAATAAACTTGGTAGCTGAATACAGACGCCTCTTTCCCCCCCACATGGATAAAAGTAAGTAAACAGGAATTAATTCTAACTCCCACATGATAAAAAAAAGTAAAAGGTCTCGTGAAGAAAATAATCCTATTTGACCGCTATACATTGCTAACATCAGGAAATAGAATAATCCCGAATTCCGGGTAACTGGCCAAGCCGCTAAAGTAGCTAAAGTAGTGATAAATCCTGTCAATAAAATAGATCCTAATGAAAGTCCATCGATTCCCAATCTCCAGTGGAAATCAAAAACATCTATCCATTGATAATCCTCCCTTAATTGGATTAAAGGATCCTCCAATTGGTAATGATAACAGAATGCATAAGTCATTAGAAGGAATTCTAATAAACAAATGGATATAGTATACCACCTAACTATTTTGTTTCCTTTATGAGGTAAAAAGAAAATTAAAGAACCTGCAAATATCGGAAAAACAACAAGTATTGTTAACCAAGGAAAATAACTCATGATAAAGTAATAAAGACAAGATACGTTTTGACCAGAAAAGCCCATGCTCGATTATTTCGAGCACAGGCTTCCTCGGTAAAGAGGAATCAGATGATTCAAGTGGAGTTTTTTGTAACGTATCAATAAGATAGAGCCATGCTACGGGTTGTTTCAGGCCCTAAATAAACGCGTACACTTAAAAAATCTGTTGGGCAGGCAGATTCGCATCTCTTACAACCCACACAATCCTCAGTTCTCGGTGCAGAAGCAATTTGCTTGGCTTTACATCCATCCCAAGGTACCATTTCTAGTACATCTGTTGGACAAGCCCGTACACATTGAGTGCATCCTATACATGTATCATAAATTTTTACAGAATGTGACATTGGATCTATAAATTTTCCTTTTCAACATAAAAATTTTCGATCTGGTAAAAATGAAATTAGTACTATATAAGTTAGATGTATTGTAGACACCAGACGAAGCAATGATTTATACAAACTTTAATAAAAAATGCAATATATTTCTTAACCTGTTTGTGAGAAAGCGTGAAAAGAGCCAAGAGACTTGAATTTAAGACTTCAACAGCCATAATTATACTAATTCTACATACTAATTTGAATTCGCCAATAAATTGGCTATCATCTTTTCAATAATTATTGCAATATTCAAATTGCAATATCAATATTTCTATTTATCTTAATGTTCCATATTATTATATATGTAGCTTTATTTAGCGGATTCAATGTCTAATTATTTAAAAAATTAGATTGATTGATACGAGTTGATTTCCTGTTACGATGGATGGAAGAAAGAATCGATAGTCCAATAGCTGCTTCAGCAGCCGCAAGGGCTATAACAAAAATTGCGAAAATGTCCCCTTTTAATTGGCGACTATCAAATAGATCAGAAAATGTTACGAGATTTAGATTAATTGAATTGAGTATAAGTTCAAGACATATTAGAGCTCTAACCATGTTTCGGCTTGTGATCAATCCATAGATACCAATCGAAAATAAATAGACACTCAAAAAAAGTACATGCTCAAACATCATTAACTAACTCCTTATCAATCTCGATTCATTTCAATATGAGGACAAGAATTGAACCGATTCAATTAATTAGAATAGAACAATTACGCAACAAAAGAGGGTATTTGTTGTGTTGGCAGTAGATGGGTTTTACTAAATCAAAATTGTTATTCTTTAGTTATTTTTTTAGATTTGAAATTCTAAGAATTTTGACTCATTCTAAGTATTTTTTATTGTCGAGCCATAGTAATTGCACCTATCAAAGAAACTAGAAGAATTAGGGAAATGAGTTCAAACGGAAGATAAAAATCGGTTGCTAAATGAATCCCAATTTGTTGAACGTTATTTATGAGACCCTGTTCTACTATTTGGTTTGATCTTGTAGTCCAAAGAATTCCATACCACGACGTATCTGGGATAGTAGTCATTAGTGAAAAAGGAATAGTTATACAAACGAGTGAAGTAAACCCATCTCCAATAGTCCAATAATTCTTATCTTTAGACCACTCTGAGTCGTTTACAAACATTACAGCAAATATGATTAAGACATTTATGGCTCCCACATAAATAAGAAGTTGTGCAACAGCTACAAAGTAGGAATTCAGTAAAAAAAAGAATAAGGATATACAAACAAGAACTAATCCTAGCGAAAAGGCAGAATAAATTGGGTTGGTAAGTAATACTACTCCTAGACCTCCTAGTAGAAGAACAAATCCCCCAAATAGCACAAGAATCTCATGTATTGGTCCAGGTAAATCCATTATGGATAAGAAGAAATTAATAGTATAAAATTTTTCATGAACTGACTAAAACTAAAAGATTCAGGGAAGTAAAAAAAGATTCTTATATATATATATAGATAAATTGTATAGTTAGAAATAACATCATGAAAATCTACTCTCATTTTAAATTTTAAATAAGAAATAATTTGGAATAAGCAGTAGTTATTTATTTTTCTTTTTTTCTTTCTAGTTAGTAAAAAACTATTGGATTTTTCTAACAAAAAAATCCTAGTACCTAGTAATCAGTAATCGTTCTTGAATTCCAAGATTTTTCTTCGTCTATTTTACTTTGAGGCGAATTTCGAATTGTTTGAATTGTATAATCTCCCATTATGGAGATTGGTAACCGACTCAAAGCAATTTGATTGTAATTCAATTCATGACGATCATAAGTAGAAAGTTCATATTCTTCAGTCATTGATAAACAGTTTGTCGGACAGTATTCAACACAGTTACCACAAAATATACAAACTCCGAAATCAATACTATAATTAAGCAATTGTTTCCTTTTAATATCCTTTTCAAATCTCCAATCCACAAGGGGTAGATCTATCGGGCATACGCGAACACATACTTCACAAGCAATGCATTTATCAAATTCAAAGTGTATTCGCCCCCGGAAACGCTCCGATGTAATTGATTTTTCATAAGGGTAGTGAATCGTTATAGGTAAACGATTTGTGTGGGATAAGGTAATTATGAAACCTTGACCAATGTATCTTGCGGCGCGTATTGTTTGTTGACCATAACTAATGAACCCAGTTATCATAGGGAACATATTTTAAATATCTATGAAAAAGGTATGTTTCTTTCTCTTGTTTGAGAGAACTTTTGTGTTGAAGATATTTTTACTGTTATTGTATTATCTTGTTTATAGTGAAACTAGTTGGGAAGAGGTTGTTAATAAGAGATTGCCCAGAGAAATAGGTAAAAGAAATTTCCATCCAAGGTTTAATAACTGATCCATTCTCATCCTGGGTAAAGTCCATCTTATTGTGATAGAAATGAAGAGAAATAAATAAGCTTTAGTTAATGTAATAAGGATACCCATTATTATTTCCAAAATTCCAACCATTTTATTCATTTGTAAAAATCCAAAAAAGGATATATAGGGAATAGAAAAATGCCATCCACCTAAGTAGAGAACAGTGACAAATAAAGAGGAAACTAATAAATTTAGGTAAGAAGCAAGATAAAATACACCATATTTAATACCAGAATATTCGGTTTGATAACCTGCTACTAATTCTTCCTCCGCTTCTGGTAAATCAAAGGGTAATCTTTCACATTCTGCCAAAGAAGAGATTAGAAAAACTAGAAAACCTATAGGCTGCCGCCAAAGATTCCACCCCAAAAAACCATATTTTGACTGTGCTTCAACAATATCAACTGTACTTAAACTGTTAGATAATCATAGTCGATGATAACATCACAGTTCCCACCGCTATTCCAAAACCGTACATGAAACCTTAGTTTCATACGGCTCCTCTATGATCAGAAAAAAGGAAAGGATTGTTTCATTTCGGTATTATCTCCTGAACGTAGATAGAGTTAGGTAAGATAAAATAGATTGAAAAGTCCTAAATTAGACCAAAGCAATTCCGTCTGCTAGAATAATAAAAAAGCGCTTCCGAATTGATCTCATCCTTTATATAAAAAAATGACATTTTTTCTTTGTTCAGTAATAACTTAATATTGGAATAAAACACTCGTTATAGCAATTAATAAATGGAAAGAATTGGGCAAAGGATCCTTTTTTGTATTACATTCCATATCTTTTGTCCTATTCTTCTTTCCCTGGGAAGGGGATATTGAAAAAGAAAAAAGGAATAAAGGTTTAATTCGTTCTTGATAGCCATTTCCTTAACAAGTGAATGGGAACATACTCTGGATCGGAATCCGAAGAAAGTACTACTTGATCATTTCCACAATTTCAAGCCCTTATTATGATTTCCTTTATGAGGAAAAATTTCTAATTAGTTAGATTCTCTCATTACTAACCCTTTATGTACTTTAGTGTTCCTAATCCCTCACTAACTTTTGATGGAATCCCTTATGGTTATTAAGTTATAGTAATAACTAAAAATATTCTAGTAATAGAATTCCATATCGCGAATCTTTTATTCTTGCCCGCTTCAAGATATAATGACTAATCAAAGAATCTTAATCTTGGGGTAAAGAGTTTACACTGCTTATGTTTACTTCAACTTTTTTCTTGTACATAGAAAATGAGATTTTTCTTTTTACTACAAATTAATAAGCCGTTTTGTTTCACTCATATAGCTATCTAGTTTAACTTACCAACCTGAATACAGAATAAGAAAAGGAAGATAAGTATTCAATGGATTTTAGAGGAAAAAGCCCCCATTTTAGCGAATCACACGTAGAGATATTGCTAGTACACAAAAAGTTAATGGTATTTCATAACTAATAGATTGAGCAGCTGCTCGTAGACCGCCTGAAAAAGAATATTTATTATTTGAACTATATCCTGCCATAAGAAGACCAATAGGAGCAATACTTGAAATGGCAATCCATAAAAAGACACCAATACCAAGATCAGCTAAGACAAAATGATATCCCAAAGGGATAACTAAAAAACTTAATAAAATGGATATGACTGCTATAGAGGGTCCAATGCTAAAAAAAGGGATATCTCCTCGGGATGGGAGGATATCTTCTTTAAAAAGGAGCTTTGTGCCATCTGCTATAGCTTGGAGCAGCCCCAAGGGGCCCGCATATTCAGGACCAATACGTTGTTGTATCGATGCGGATATTTCTCTTTCTAACCACACAATTACGAGTACTTCTATTGTGATTCCCACTAGGAGGGCCAAAATGGGTAGAATCCATATCAGTCCATAGAGTTCTTTTAATAATTCCGATTTCGAAAAAGAATTGATAGTTTCTACCTCTACCCTATCTATTATCATTTCAACGATCAACTTCCCCCATAATGATATCTATACTACCTAATATCGTCATGATATCAGCCAATTTCATTTTCTTAACTAGCTGAGGAAGGATTTGTAAATTAATAAAACCAGGCGGACGAATTTTCCATCTCCAGGGGAAAAGACTATCATCTCCTACCAGATAAATTCCTAATTCACCTTTTGGAGCTTCTACTCTTACATAAAGTTCTTGCTTTGATAATTCAAAATTGGGGGAAGGTTTTTTCCCAAGAAATCTATATTCAAAATCATTCCATTCTGAATTCTTTGCGCTTTTAAAGCGCCGGGCTTCCAAATTTTCATAAGGGCCTCCAGGAATTTTTTCTACAGCCTGTTGAATAATTTTGATGGATTCCCTCATTTCACCGATTCGTACTAAATAGCGAGCTAATGAATCCCCTTCTTTTTGCCATTGGACTTTCCAATCGAATTGATTGTAAGACTCATAAGGGTCAATTTTACGGAGATCCCATTGTATTCCAGAAGCTCGTAACATTGGTCCCGACAAGCCCCAATTTACAGCTTCTTCTCCACTAATAAAACCGACTCCTTCAACTCGTTCTAAAAAAATGGGATTCTGTGTAATAAGTTGTTGATATTCAACAACTCCTCGTAAAAAATAATCACAGAAATCTAAACATTTATCCATCCATCCATAAGGTAGATCAGCAGCTACTCCTCCGATGCGGAAGTAATTATGCATCATTCGCATACCCGTAGCAGCTTCAAATAGATCATATATCAATTCTCTCTCTCTAAAAATGTAGAAAAAAGGAGTCTGTGCGCCGAGATCCGCCATAAAAGGCCCAAGCCATAACAAGTGAGAAGCTATACGACTCAATTCTAACATAATTACCCTAATATAGCTGGCTCTTTGGGGTATTTGAATATTCTCCAAGAATTCTGGTGCATTTACTGTTATAGCTTCTGTAAACATAGTAGCTAAATAATCCCACCGTGTTACATAAGGCAAGTATTGTATAATAGTTCTGTTTTCCGCGATTTTTTCCATTCCTCTGTGTAAATAGCCTAATACGGGTTCACAATCAATAACATCTTCACCATCGAGAGTAACGATCAGTCGAAGAACACCATGCATTGATGGGTGCTGAGGGCCCATATTTACTATCATGAAATCTTTTCTTGTAAGCGGTAGACTCATATCCTTATTTTTATTCTTTTTTCCTTAATTCATTATTCTATGAAAATAGATTATTCCATGAATTCCTCAAAATGAGGCTCATCAAAATGCAAAATCTAAGACTACTATAAGAC
>WNFZ01004153.1_pt1 | contig 18552 bp, 24 predicted proteins | sample 5400081 | NCBI WGS metagenome assembly WNFZ01 (sample SAMN13153365, study PRJNA577476) | soil metagenome | isolation source: 80 cm soil or saprolite under grassland replicate 1 | place: USA:California | collected 2016-06-15 | reverse complement strand
AGAGCGAGCTTCGCAACGGGGACCTGCTGGCAAGGATCGGTGGCGACGATTTCGCGGTGCTGCTCCCCCGCTGCCATCTCGAGGCCGGAGGGCCGTGGAGGAGCTGATGGCCAGGGCAGATCGAGCCCTGTACCAGGCCAAGCAGGAGGGAAAGAGTCGCATCGTCCTGGCCGAGACCCCTCCCCCGCCGGCACCTCCTCGCTCACCGCAGTCCATTCACCTGGCCCAGACCCCAGGGTCATGAGCGATCAATCGCGCGGGGCGAACACTGCCAGCCACCAGAGGACTGGCCAGAGGTCGCCTGGTCCGGTCGATGCCGAGGTAATCCAGGCTGCACTTCAGCTTCTCGTAAACCTCCGCCAGAAGCAGGTCTTGTGCACCGCCTGGATGTGGTGCTCGGACCGAGCGTGATTCAGGAACTTCTCGAGAGAGGAGTCCAGTTGGGTCCCCAGGAACATCACCCCCGAGCTGCGGCGCTTGGGGCTCATGTCGTGCCTACTCCAAGCCGTGGAGCTCGGGCTTCGCTTCGCGAAGCATGAGCGAGAGCACCATGTCCTGGGGGGAGACGCCCTCGTATAGCACCCGCACCACGTGCTGGGCGATGGGGACCTCCACGGAATGACGCTCGGCCAGCGCGCACAGCGGCTTCGACGACTTCACACCCTCGGCTACCATCTTCATCTCTCCGGTGATCTCGTCGAGCTTGCGGCCCTTCCCGAGCTGCTCCCCCCCGGTTCGGTTCCGCGAGAGCGGGGAGAAGCACGTGGCCACGAGGTCGCCCATGCCGGCCAATCCGGCGAACGTCAGCGGGTTTCCGCCCATTGCCACGCCCAGCCGAGCGATCTCGGCCAGGCCCCGGGTGATCAGCGAGGCCTTGGCGTTGTCGCCGAACCCCATCCCGGCGGCGATCCCCGCCGCGATGGCGATGACGTTCTTCATCGAACCGCCGAGCTCTACTCCGACTACGTCGGGATTGGTGTACACGCGGAAGTAATTGGCCATGAACGCGGCCTGAAGCTTGCGGGCCACGTCCTGGTCGGCACAGGCAACCACCGTTGCGCTCGGCTGGCGGGCGACCACTTCCCTGGCTAGGTTCGGGCCCGAGAGCGCCGCCACCCGACTGGGGCCGAGATCAGCCTCTTCACCCATGACTTCACTCATCCGTTTCAGGGAGTCCTGCTCGATCCCCTTCGTCAGGGAAACCACAGGGACGTCTGGGGCGAGCAGTGGGACGACGTCGTGGAAGATCCCCCGAAACGCGTGCGACGGCACGGCCATGACCACGACTGAGGCCGTCGACGTCGCCTTTTCCAGGTCGTGGGTGGCCTGGAGCGAGGACGGGAGCTCGATGCCGGGGAGATAGTCGGGGTTCTCATGGCGCGACGCGATGGCCTGGGCCAGCTCCTCGCGCCTGGCCCACAGGATCGTGTCCACGCCTTTGTCGGCTGTGACGGCGGCCAGGGCCGTTCCCCAGGACCCTGCGCCGACGACTGCGATCCTCGGTTCCTCCACGCGCCCCCCTTCGCGCGTGCCCGCCTTCACTCCGACCAGCGTTTCGGGTAGCGAGCCCGAAGCTCGGTGACCAGCCTGGTCAGCTCGTCCATGACCATGTCTGTGATCTTGCGCAGCGTGGCCGGATCGCCCTTCTCCCCCTCGAACTGCGAGAAGTCGAGAGGCGCTCCCGCCTTCACCCAGATGGGCCGGCCGAACTTCAGGCTGCCCGCACCCCGGCGTTGCCACACGTGCTGGGACCCCCACACCGCCATGGGGAGCACGGGCACCTCGGTGGCCAGGGTCAGCCTGGCGATCCCCGTCTTGCCCTCCATCGGCGTGTAGTCGGGATTTCGGGTGATGGTCGCCTCCGGATACACCATGACCACCTCCCCTTCGCGGAGCGCTCGCTTTGCCTCCTCCACCGGCGCCATCGAGCCGCTTCCCCGCTCCACCTTGATCTGCCCGGTGCCTTGTAGCAGATGCCGAAGCAACCAGTTGCCGTACAACTCGCTCTTGGCCAGGAACCTCGCCCGGCGGCCTGCCTTGAGCAGCATGTAGGCGTGGGCGAGCGGGTCCAGGTAGGAGATGTGGTTGCACGCCACCAGGACCGGGCCCTCCGGAGGGATGTGCTCCAACCCCTCGAAGCGCCAGTTCAACCACAGGGCGACGGGAGGGCGCAGGGACCACTCGGCGAAGCGATACCAGGGCTCGGCTCGGCGCAAAGGGCTCCTCCAGGAAGGCTCGTCCATTCTAGAGCCGTGTGTATGCTGCCAGCCATGCGGGTCCTCGCGGTGCCCGTGAAGTCGTTGGAGCGGGCCAAGAGCAGGCTCGCCTCGCTCCTGTCGGCGCCCGAACGGGCCGCGCTCTCGCTGGTCATGTTCGAGGACGTCCTCGACGCCTGCCTGGCCCAGAGTGAGTGGGACACGTGGGTCGTGTCCCACGACGAGGCGGTCCTCGAGGTGGGCGCGCAGAAGGGCGCCAGGCCGCTCGCGGAGAGCGGAACATCGCTCCTCGAAGCGGTGCGCCAAGTGGAGGCCGAGATCGTCCCTCGCTCACACTCCTCGAACGAGCTTGCGGTGGTCCTGGCCGACCTGCCCATGGTCACGGCGGAGGCCCTCGCGTCAGCCCTGTTTCTCGGTGGCCATGTCGGAGTGGTGGGTGCGCCGGCTGCTTCGGACGGCGGCACGAACCTGTTGCTCCGCCGGCCGCCATCGATCATCCCCGCTCGGTTCGGCCGATCGTCCTTCGCCAAACACCGGTGGGCCGCCCGCCGGGCCCGGGCCGGATTCGAGGAGATCCGGCGACCCGAGCTGGCATTCGACCTCGATCGACCGCAAGACCTCGCGCGTGTGCTGACCGACGGGGGCAGCCGGCGCACCCGATCGGCTTGCCTGGAGATGGGGGTGGCGGAGAGACTTCGGGTTCACGCGATCAGCCTGTGATCTCCGAGTCGGAGGAACGCACCATGCCGCAGGGAACGATCAAGGAATACGATCTCGAGAACAGGACCGGCTCGCTCCTGATGGATGACCGGACCGAAGTCGCCATCGACCAGTCGTCCACGGAGGGCTCGGGCCACATCAGATACCTCCGGATCGGACAGCGGGTCGTGTTCGACCTTGCCGAGGAACAAGGGCGAAAGGTCGCCCGCGGGCTGAAGATCATCAGCTTCGCCTGAGGCTCTCTATCTACCAGCGGTTCGCCGCCGCCTCGCTACCGCCTGCTTGAACGGCTTCCCAGGGCGGAACGCTGGGACGTTCGTCGGCTTCACGGTCATGGGCTGATCCGCCCAGATGTTCCTGGCCGTGCGGCGGGCTCTGGCCTGGCGATGGAACGTCCCGAACCCGGAGAGCACCACCTTCTCCCCCTGAACCACCTTTCGGCGCACCGTATCGATGAACGCATCGATCACTACCGCCACCTCGTTCGCCGGCAGCCTGGTTCGATCCGCAATGGTCTCCACCAGCTGGCTCTTGTTCATCTTCCCCTCCCGCGCAAGCGATCGAGCGCTCTGGCTACTGGTAGATCACGAGGACCGGCTGGGGCTGCAGGCTGAGGATCTCCCAAGGCGCCATGAGCCCCACGTCGCGTGTGTAGTAGAGCTTGATCCCGTGATGTGAACCCGTGGGTCCAACGGCCAGGTCCTCGTAGTTGGCGATCTTCGCCGCCCGTCGCCCCACTCCATCGATGTCGAAGGTCACCGCCACCTCCGGAGGGACGTGGAGTGTCTGGCGGTCTTTGATCATGAACGGCGTGAACTGGTGGATGACCAGGAGCTTCTGGGGGAGATCGTATCGGCGCACGATCCCGGCCAGATAGTCGATGACCTCGTTGACCTCGGCCGCGGTCACCCGGCCCACGCGTCGGCCGGGGATCTGCCCGGGGCCGGCTCGCCATTCGGGGTCCAGGGCCAGCCCCACATCCGCCTCTTTGAGGAAGCGTTCGTAGCGGGGCACGTCCTCCGGGAACGAACGTCGCCCCGTCTGCACGTCGATGATGAGGAGTCCTCGCAGGGTCCGCGCCTGCGCCAGATAGGCGTCGATCTTGCCTTCGGACAGGAAGTGGGTGTAGGAACCGTCCGGCCCCGGATGGCGCCCCGCCACCGTGGAGACCAGCTCGAGGGCAGGAAGCACCGGCCGCGTCCCCGCGTAGGTTCGAGCCTGGTCTCGCAGCACTTCGCGGGCGAAGGAGGGGGGGCCCAGGCCCAGCCGGCCGAGCCGGTGGGTCAGCGGCGAGCCATACAGGGCCACCACGAGGTGACCGGGGAAGAGGCGCCGGCCTCCACCGGGGAGCTCCGACCGAGACTTCACCGCTCCGGCTCCGCCGAGTGCGGCCTTGCGCGCACCCCTCCTGTCGTCGAGAGCGCCCCAGACCATCCTGGCCGACAGCCCCACCACTCCGACAAGGCCGAAGATCACCAGAACGGTCGCCATGGGCGACGTGCGACGGCGGACTCCTCCGAATCCTCGACGAGAGATCGGCCCCCGCGTCCGGCCGCCCTTCCCCGGCGGCCGGGCGCCCCAGTGTATTCGGGATGGAGGTGCTCTTCCGGTGAAGGATGCTCTGAGGTCGCTTCGAGCTGGCAGGGCTTCGAGGTCGACGTTCAGGTATCGCGCGTACACGAGGAGGAACGGTTCCGCCGATGACGGAGATCGGAAGACCAGTTGAGCAGCATCGCTCTCGAGTGCCGCGAGGTATCGAACGGGAAGACAGGCTGACTCGGACGCCATGTGCAGCGTTTCCCCGCGCTCTCTCCTCGCGGCGTGGAGCGCCTGGGCCACTGCAGACGAGCCGGGCCGGAACGGAAGGAGTCGCGAGTCGGGACGCTCGGGCAGAGCGCTCTCCGATTCCAGGGGCGCCACGCCTGCTCCTGCGGTGCGGATTCCGCCTTGCACTAGCTTGTTCAGCGCCACGTTCCCCCGCCCTCTGTCGTAACATCGCACATCGTCGACCCGTGGGGTCAACGGTAGCCCTCGGGTCCGGTTCCCGTCGGCGCTCCTTACAGGCTCTCCAGAAGCTCCCTGGCTTCGATCAGATCAAGAGTCGCAAAGCCTTCCATGAAGGCCTCATAGACAGCTCGCAGCATTCGACCGCCTTGCTCCACGTTGCCTTGATCGCGCCACAGACGGCACAGCCTGATGGCAGCTCTCAGCTGAGACATCCTCGCATCCACGCCTTCGGCAACGTCGAACGCCCGCTGGAACCACGATTCGGCGCTGGTGCCGTTTGCGTCCGGGAGGGCAAGAAGCAGATCGCCCTTGAGCAGGTAGAACTCCGGCACGAGAGTCAGCCCGGAACCGGCGATCTCGATGGCTTCCTCGATGAGGCCCAATCCGTCTGCCGGTCTTCCCGATCGTGCGTACGCTCCGGCCTGGACAGACAGGAGCAGCGGCCAGAACACGGGAGGCGTCTTCAGGCCCTGGTACAGGTCGAGCCCTTGGCGGATCTCCGCCAGACCCTCATCGAACCGTCCCATTCCCGTGTTCGCCGCGCCACGGAGGCAATGCCCCAGCGCCTTCCAGATCGGCAACTCATGTTCATGTGCGACGTCCAGCACCCCCATCGCGCGGTCTCCGACCAGCTCCGGCTCACGCCTCCAGAGATGAAGGAAACCCGAATGGAACAGCCCATAGGCCAACGTGAACGGGTGCCCCAGCTCCGTGGCCAGGGCCACGGCACGGTTCGCGCGTTCGAGTGCGCGATCGGGGTGGCCGAGCATCCACAGGACGAGTGCCGAGGTCGTGAAACACGCCACCCCCGGGTTGTTGCCGAGGCGGAAGCGACGGAACCGATACCCCTGCGACTCGAACGAGGCGATGGCACTGTCGAGGTGCTCCAGGCCGCCATGGAGATCGTGCTGGAACGCGATGCTGGAGCCCAGCACGAGATGTCCGTCGACGCGCATGCTCGGGTCGTCCTGTACCTCGGCCAGGCGCAGGATCTCTCGCCCCACCTGGGCTCCCTTCTCGAATTCGGCCCGGTAGGTGTAGAAGCTGGCGAGGCTACGGAGGACTGGAAAGAGCTGTGGAATCTCTCGTTGCCCCTCGAAGAGCTCCAGCGCCCGGCCGTATGCTTCCTCCACTTCCCGCGTGTAGCCGTGGATGGCCATCAGCGCTCTGGCCAGGCTGGTCCGTAGCATGACCTCCTGGATCGCACGCTCTGGAGTCGACGGCGTGGAAGACAGGACCTCCAACAGATCGGTCGTGATTTCGATGGTGGCGTGGTACCAGCCCCGGGCGTCGTAGAGGAGCCACATGCTATCGACCAGCTTCTTGAGCTGATCGAGATCCCTCTCCGCGACCCAGTAGCGCCATGCGATGCGCAGGTTGTCGATGTCTGCAGCCATCGCCGTCAGTGCGGGCTCGCGCCCCAGGCCGGTGAGGTGCTCCCACTGCTGTTGAGCGAAGTCTGCGAAGTAGGCGGCGTGGGCCCGACGGATGGCATCGCTGAGGTCGGGAGCATCGTTCAGCCGTTCGGCCGCGTACCCCTTGATCGTCTCCAGCATCACGAACCGGGGCTCCCCATCCTCTGTCTCGACCCGCCGCAGCAAGCTGTTGTCCACCAGCGAGCCCAGGCCCTCGATCGTGTCCACGCCTGGGGCCGGAGAACACACGGTCTCCAGGGCCTCCAGACTCCCTCCCCCCTGGAACACCGAGATCTGCTGGAACAGCCGGCGCTGGTCTTCTTGGAGCAGGTCGTAGCTCCACTCGATCGTTCCACGCAGTGTCCGCTGCCGAGCCGGAGCATCGGGGGCACGCGAGACCAGCAAGGGGGAACCCCGGCCGAGTCGTTCCACGATGGCCTGAGGGGACAAGATCTTTACCCGGCTCGCTGCCAGCTCGATGGCCAGGGGAAGACCGTCCAGCCGGACGGTGATCTCCGCCACGGACGGCGCGTTGTTCTCGGTGAGGGCGAAATCCGGCTTCACGGCGATGGCCCGCTCGATGAACAAGCCAATCGCTTCGTACCGGGTGAGCGAAGCCAGGTCGGGCAGGTTCCCTGGGTCCGGGAGGTCAAGCGGCGGCACGGGGAACTCCTGCTCGCCATAGCGGTGAAGCGCGGCACGGCTGGTGACCAGGATCTTGAGGCGTGCGGCGGCCTGGAGGAGCCGCTCAACGGCTGCGCCGGCGTCGACGACTTGCTCGAAGTTGTCCAGTACCACGAGCATCGCCCTGTCCTTCAGACTCCTCTCGAGGGCGTCCTGCAACGGGCGCCCAGGCTTCTCCTTGACTCCGAGGATCTCGGCGATCGTTGAGATGACCAGGCCTGAGTCCATTGTCGAAGACAGATCCACGAACCAGGCCCCGTCCTCGAACGCAGTGAGTGTCTCTGCAGCGACCTCGAGTGCCAGCCTGGTCTTTCCGGTGCCGCCGGGGCCGGTCAGGGTCAGGAGTCGGGCCCCGTTCAATAGCCTGCCTTTTATCTGGGATACCTCCTCCCGCCGACCGATGAAGCGGGTGAGTTGGAGGGGCAGATTGTTGGGCCGGGCGTCGAGCGATTTGGGAGGGGCAAACTCCGCGGGGAGCCCTTCCACTACGAGTTGGTAAAGGCGCTCAGGATGGGCCAGGTCCTTCAATCGATGGGAACCCAGGTCACGCACGGTGAGGTGCGCGGGCAGATCGGGCTCGACGAGTGCGCGGGTGGCGTCGGAGATCAGGATCTGGCCGCCATGCCCGGCGGCGGCGATCCGGGCCGCCCGGTTGACGTCGATACCGATGTAATCATCCGCCACTAGTCGGCCCTGTCCGGTGTGCAGACCCATCCGGACGCGAACCGGCTCGGCGAACGGGTGATCGGCCAGCGACAACTGAATTCGAGCGGCGGCCTGTACAGCTCCCAGTGGGTTCGGGAACACGACAAAGAACGAATCGCCTTCCGTGCCGATTTCGGCCCCGTCTTGTTCACGGATCGCTTCCCGGAAGATGCGGTTATGGCGCTGCAGGAGCTCGAGGTAGCCATCGCCGAGATCTTGGAGGAGCCGAGTCGACCCTTCGATATCGGAGAACAGGAACGTGACGATGCCTGTTGGCAGCACATGAGTGGACATGGTCCTCATCGGGAGGATAATCCCTATGAGACCCGTGCTTCCCCCCGAAGCGCTGTGGCCAGCGAAGCGCTGTGATGGCCGAAACCGGGTAGTAGAGGGCGGCACGCTACTCGTCATCAACCGGAAGCTCTTCGTTTGATGCATCAGACATGAGCAAGTACACCGTCCAGCGGCCGAGGCACTTGGGTGAGATCCAGCGCGTCGACAAGCAAGGGCGCGTATCGGATCTTCCGGCCGCTGTAGGTGCCGATGAAGCGCCGGAGCTGCTCCTCCTTAGTCCGTCCTCGCCAGGCAGGCTGCTTCTGGAAGGTGCGGAACGATCCAAGCTCACCCTGAGCGTCGACGAACTGTTCCACCGCGGCGGCACCGAGGGAGCGGATCAACTCGTCCTCAAGGTCTGCGACGCACACGTAGAACCCGAGTGATTCCATATCGGCGCGGGTGAGGTTGGAGCCGAGGCCGGCCCGCTCGAGACCGCGCCGGAAGGCGCCCTCCTCTGCCGTGTCACAGAGGCCTGCCAGTCTGACGTCGAATCCCTGAGGGCCGAACCGATCCAGGAATTTTCCGATGTTCGTCGCACCCCCAATCGGCACGATGGAAATGCCCTCGGCGACAAGATTCCGACCACGGCGCTCAGCCAGCGCTTCGAGCGCGAGCTGATCGCTGATCCCTTCAACGAGCACGACCGTACGTGCGAAGAAGGCCTCCCTGTGCATCCTCATGTCCCAATCCCTTGCAACGGCCCGGCGAGCCGCCTGATTGCTCGCCAGCGCGGACCGGACTCCGTTCGTGTCGGAGCGCGCTAGGGCAGGGGTAAAGGGTGCGAGGCGCGTGTCCGCTGGCCGTGTAGCATTTCCGCTGGTCCACCCACTGGCCCGTGGGGTAACGGTAGCCCGACTGACTCTGGATCAGTTAGTCCTGGTTCGAATCCAGGCGGGCCAGCTTGTGGCTTCGTGACGCTCACCAACTCGGCACGTTCCTTGTCCCCCGCCGCCGCGACCTCGAGGATGACCCCGACCCCCGCCGCATAGAACTTCGTGTCGATCACGTTGGGCTCCAGGGGCGTCCATTCGAGCGTCTCCATGACGTTCTGGAACTTCCCGTAGGGAACCTTGACCGTCCGGCTCAGGCTGACGATCCAGAACATGTCTTCGGCCTGTCCCTGGTAGAACTCCTGCCGGTAGGACTCGGTGACCTGTGGGTGAGCAGGCATGACGATGCCGGGCTGAGCCCCGTCCCCCCCTGCCTCCCATGATCCTTCTCTGCTCTCCACGTGGCCCTTCTCGTCGTAGGAGGCCGTGTCCTCGCCGAAGTACCAGACGTTGCCCTCCTCGTCCTGTGCGTACCAGTCCTCGGTCTTCTCGAGCAGCCTGTTCCCGTGCGTAGCGAGGTCGGTGACGACGACGCAGGTGATCCCGAGGATGACCTTCGTCCGATCGGTGACGACGACCTCATCGCGCTGGGCCTCGCCCTCCTTGATCCCTCGGAAGACATAGGTCGTTCCCGGAATCCAGGGGAGGTATGGGTTGTCGATGGTTTGGACGAAGTCTGCAGCCTGGACGGCCGGGTGATATCCCGAGGCGGATGCAGAGGGCGAGGGCTCACCCGTCGCCGGCGCCGGCGAGGCTGCCCTCGGACTCTGCCGTGAGCTCGGTTTCGAGGCTGGAGATGACGTGCACGACGCGCCCACCAGCCAGGCCGCGGCGACAACGATCAGCGTCGCGCCCATGATGCCTCCTTGGAGCAGGCTGGAACCAGACCTTTTCGGACGACCATGACCGTGCCATCCTGAGAGGACGCTGAGAGGGTCCTGCCGCCTCTCAGTGCTGTCTCATCTGTCGCGTCCCAGGATCGGGCCGGGAGGCCGCGCTTGCGAGTCTTGGTCGTGGAGGACACTCAGAGGATGGCCGGCCTCCTTCGTCGCGGCCTGCAGGAGGAGGGGTACGCCGTCGACATGGTGGCAAACGGTGAGGATGCCGTATGGATGGCATCGGAGAACCCTACGACGCGATCGTGCTCGATGTCATGCTGCCCGTCCGCCGAGGTGACCAGACCATCGGGCTGACGCCGAAGGAGTTCTCCCTGCTCGAGTACTTCATGCGGCATCCGGGATAGGTGCTCACCCGGACCCGCTTCCTGGAGCACGTGTGGGACTTCGCCTTCGAGGGGGACTCGAACGTGGTCGAGGTCTACGTCCGGTACCTCAGAGAGAAGATCGACAGGCCCTTCGGGCGGGAGTCGCTGGAGACGGTTCGGGGCGCCGGGTACCGGCTTCGAGACGACGGATCGGGATGACCATGCCGATCCGGATGCGTTTGACGCTTGTCTTCGCGCTGGGGATGGCGATCGTATTGGCGGCGTTCGGCGCGTTCGTGTATTTCCGTGTGGGCCGGGACATCCTCGCCTCCGTGGACCTGGGGCTTCGAGCTCGAGGCCAGACGATGGCCGCCCAGGTCGCGGAAAGGGGTTCGGGCGCAATCGTCTCGGCCGGTGGACTGATCGATCCCGACGAGTCGTTCGCCCAGGTGCTGGATGACACAGGATGGTTGCTTCGAGCCAGCTCGGCGACTCTGAAGCTCCCCTCCTCTCCTCTGACGCGCTTCGGGCCATCCCAGGGCCCCGTTTCTTCGTGAGGACTGTTCCTCGGATCGACACTGACCCCTCCTGCTCCTGGCGGTCCCGGTGAATTCATCCGGCCATCACCTCTTCTTGATCGCCGGAGCCACACTGGGCGATCGCAATGATGCGCTTCATCAGCTGTTCGTCGCGCTCGCCATCGGTGGCCCGCTCGCGCTGATCGCGATGTCCGCGGCCGGCTGGCTGATGGTCGGCGGGGCCCTCCGACCCGTCGAGCGGCTGCGGCAGGAGGCCCAGGCCGTCTCCGCGTCCGAGCCGGACCGAAGGCTTCCGGTCCCGGACACGGGAGATGAGCTGGCCCGGCTAGGCACAACATTGAACGCGATGCTCGGAGCTATGCCTTCGTACGACAAACGCGCCCGACGAGCCGGGGTGCGCATCACGCTCGACGTCCAGCCGGGGACGGTGTGGGTCGATCCGACACGCGTTCGCCAGGCTCTGGAGAACCTTCTCGAGAACGCGCTCCGCTACGCCGGGCTCGGCGACGTGATCACTCTGCGTTCGGAGCGAACGGGTGACGGGGTGCGGATCCGGGTGGAGGATACGGGGCCGGGCTTTCCCCAGGACATGCTCGAAACTGCCTTCGAGCCGTTCGTGAGTTCCGGCGCCGACGTCGACGGCAACGGTTCGAGCCCTGGAGTTGGCCTGGGCCTGGCCATCGTCCGGGCGGTTGCCGAGGCGCACGGAGGAACGGCAACGGCCGAGAATCTGGCGACCCGCGGCGCACGGGTGACTCTTCTTCTTCGAACTCGATCGTGTCCGCTCTGACGGGCCGGCCCGTTACAACGGCAGCCGGCGGATCTCCACTTTCCCCTCACGCTCCCGAACCTCATAGGTGGGCTGTGGCGCCGTCGCGGGGCCTTGGATGACCGATCCATCCTCCAGGCTGAACACGCTGAGATGCCACGGGCAGGTCGCACGGCCGTGGCCAACGGTTCCCTTGTGCAACGGGCCTCCCCGGTGGCTGCATCGATTGATCAGGGCGTATGTTCTCCCACCTTCCTTGTACAGCATGATCTGCCCACCGCCGACGGTGACTCGCTTCGGCTTCCCCTCCGCCAGGTCTCCGGCATCGAGCACCGGGGTCCAGTCGGGCAGAGGGCCGTCGAGGGCGCGGCTGGGGCCGACCACTTGCCGGAAGACGAGATGGCCGCCGAGGTAGGCCGACGCCGTCGCCACGGCCGCACCGGCTAAGGACAGGGCGGTACCCGGGCCCCGCTTTCCCCGTCGCCTCAAGGCATAGGACATTCCGAACAGGGCAACGGCGGTCACATTGCCGATCGCGTGGGCCGAGCCAACGCTTCGCTCCTGCTTCTCGGTCACGTCGGCGAGCTCGGAGAGCCCGGTCACGGCCGTGGGCACCGCCGAGACCACGCCAAGGCCGATCAGCATGTCCGCAGCGCCTTGGGCGGCCTCCCCTCCCAGCAGGTCAAGCACAAAGGCGCTGGTCCAAGAGCCGATCGGCACGTCGGTCAGCAGCGGGTGCAGGGGGTGGCCCAGCCACGTCCCGCTGACGAGATCCTTGAGCTTGCCAGGTCGGACGACCCTCGCGAATCCCAGTGTCAACGCTCGGCCTATGGAATCAAGCGGCCGGGACCGCTGGATCCCCTGGATCACCGCTTCCGTCTGTCTGGTCAGCAACGTCACGACGACTCCCCCTTCCGATCTGCCCACTCCTATACCCGCGCAAGCGGGGAATAGCTGGCCGGGGGCTGGGTAGACAGATAGCACCCGACGTGAAGGAGGAATGGCATGGCAGAGGAACTGGACACCAGCCAGGGCTGGTGTTGCGACGGTCGCACGTGGAAGGAGCACGCGGACGCGGACGGCGAGTGCTGCCAGCCCCAGGGAAAGCAGATAGCGGACCTTCCGCCGGAGGGACAGCAGAAGGCCCGAGAGCGGGAGGCCCAAGCAAGCGCCTGATCGTTCTCGCTGTGACTCATCGGCCTAGCCACTGAGACTCTGTCGGCCCGGCTGGGGTCGGACTTTTGGCCTGGTTGTTGCCTCCCCCGGACATGTCCGCCAATTCGGACTGTTCGGGGGAGGCATTAGAGTCATCCGGGCGATGCAGGGCTCCCCCGAGTCGTGCAACATCCATCCCCATGAAACCCAGTAGGACGTCCGGCCATCCGGTGGCCGTCCACCGACACCTCTCATGAACGGCGCCCTGCGGTTCTCACTCGACGGTCGAGGAGCCGCGGCGCTTACGCTTACCCAACCCCCGGCGTCTCGCGGCACCCTCTCACCATGCGAAGGCTAACTGTTCCGGCCCAGGCCCTGGTCGTCCTGGTGGCGGCAGGAGGCGCGGCCTCGGTGCTGGTGCGCGCCCCCGACCTGGCCCACTGGGATGGCCAAGACCTGGCCGCGTTCCTCCTCCTCACGGCCGGGATCGTGCTGACCGAGCAGTTCCAGGTTCCCCTGCGATTCGGTAGCGAGAACCTGAACTTCTCCCTCACCGAAGCGTTGTGGGTGGGCGCGCTTATCCTGGCTCGTCCGAGCGTGGTGACGATGTCGGTCGCCACAGGGGTGCTGTTGGGCCAGATGACTCGTCGGCGGGCTCTCCACAAGCTGGTCTTCAACGCGGGCCAGTTCCTGATCGCGCTGACCGCCGCCCAGGTGGTCGTGGCAGCTCTCAGGTCGCACGGCGTCCTCCGGCCGATGACCTTCATCGCTGTGGGCCTCGGCATGGCGGTCTACGCCGCGATCAATGCGGCGCCGCCCCGGGCGCCACCGTCCTTCTGGTAGTGCCGCTGATCATGTCGTTCATCGCCTACAGGGCGCTGCTGAAGCGGGTGGCCCAACCCGCGCCGGTGCGCGAGAGCGTTCTGCAGGTCTCTGTCTAAGCAGCGGTCAAAGCCCGCATAGGGCGCCGACTCAATCTTGCTCGCCGCTGTCGATCCGCGGCCAGGCCTGTGTCCTCAAGGGTGGAGGCGCGCACATCCGATCGGATCGTCAGCGGGCAGCACCTACTCGGCTTTCGACCAGGGCCAGGAGTTCAAGAACGAGTTCCGTCCTCACAGAAGAGGTGGGAAGACCCGGGTCGTCAGGACTTCGGGATCTGCTTCCCGGGATCCACGAAGGGCATGGAAACGACGGAGGCACCGCGAGCGCCGACCGGTGTCTCCACCGTGAGCTCGGTGCCCACCTGTGAGAGCTCCACGGGCACCCACGCGTACCCGATGTTGTTCTCCAATCGCGGGGAGTAGATCGCCGACGTGACCTTCCCCACCGGCCTTCCCTCGGCTTCCACCGGCCATTTCGACTGGTTCATGTCCAGTCGTTCTCCGGCGATCTCGACCCCCACGATCTTCCGCCGAATCCCTCCGGACTTGATCCTGCGCAGCGCGTCTCTCCCCATGAACGGCAACTCGATCTCCAGGTCGACCAGCCTGTCCAGTCCCATTTCGAAGGGGTTGTTCGAGTGGTCCATGTCGGCCCCCCAGTTGAAGATGCCGCCCTCGATCCGACGGATGTCCGAAGGCCCGGTGGGCCAGATGTCGTAGGGGCGGCCGGCCTCCATGAGCCGTTCCCACAGATCCACACCCTTGGAGGCGTCCAAGAGATAGACCTCGTAGCCGACCTCCGACGTCCACCCGGTCCTGGTCACGATCACCGGGATGCCGTCGAGCTCGGTTCGAGTGAACCAGTAGTACCTGAGGGAGGTCACCTCCTCGCCGAACAGGTCGGCCATGAGGTCCTTGGATCTCGGGCCCTGGACCTGAACCGGGTAGGCCTCTGGCTCTGAGATCAGGACGTCCAACCCGGCCTGGGCGGCCAGGCCCAGTGCGTACAGGTACACGTCCGAGTCGGCCAGGGCGAACCAGAACGTGTTCTGGTCCAAGCGAAGCATGACGGGGTCGTTCACGATGCCGCCCCCGGGGGACATGATGAGCACGTACTTGGCCTGACCGACCCCGCACTTTGACAGATCTCTGCACGTGAGCAGCTGGGCGAAACGGAAACCATCCGGCCCCGAGATCTCCACGTTCCGCTCCACGGCCACGTCCCACAGCGTGACGTTGTTCAGCAGGTGCCAGTACTCCTCTTCGAAGTCGTCGAAGTTGATCGGGAACAACGTGTGGTTGTAGACGGTGAAGCCTCGGGGGCCATATCGCTGTGTGGCCTCGAAGAAGGGTGAACGGCGCAGCCGGGCTCCCCGCTGCACCAGACTCATGTCGAACGGCGTGGTCGTCCTCGTCTGGGCCATCCCCTCTCCTCTCCCCCGAGATGCACGCGGCAGGGGCGGGCTCGCTGCTACGAAGCCCGCCCTTCGTCCTGGTCCGGCCGGCTATCCTGCCCGGCCCGGACCAGCGACGGCAAGTTGACGGCGATCTCTTCAGACCGTGACCGGGGAACGAGGCCCGAGAGGGTGAAACCTCACCGCCCCGGGGGAGGACCCGTTGCCAGGCGTGGCCCTCACTGCCGCCCTGGCACGTCCCTGAGTCGATGCCGCCGGTGTTCAGCACCTGCCCGACGTCCCGGAAGACCGCGCAGAGTCTGCCGGTACCAGGATCAAAACCGACGGCGCGCCGATCAGCACCATGGTGATCGAGAACGCTTCACAGCACTTCCCTCCTTCACTCCGCCTCGGGTGGACGAGAAGTGCGGATGCCTGGCACTCCCAAGCCCCACGTGAAAACGACTTCCCTTGTGTTCGACAGGACGCAGGTCTCCGAACATTCGGGCAAACAGGCGATTTCGCCGTCTTGGGCCGGAACACGGGCGGTCACTCAGTCCAGGGTTAGGTGGAACCAGGGAGGCCGCTACCTGCTGGGAGAGAGCACATCGTCGAAGGGCTTCCGCCAGTATTCACCGCCGATCGGTTCCTCCGGACGACCTGACCCCGATGGGTGGGTTAGGCGCTGGTATTCGTCCGGACCGGCAATAGTCCGAGGTCCGGGTGCCTGCGCTGGATACGCCGCACGTACAGGACGCTCCACGCAATGCCCACCATTGTTAGGACCGCATGGGAGGGCCCGTCGACCGCCATGACGGTCCCGGGAGAGACCGTCACCGCCAGGGCCGCCTGTTGGCCGGCCATCGCCATGAGGAGGGCACCCCAGGCCACCGAGAGGGTACAGAACACCGCGAGGGCCCTCGGATGCCTCCATCGCTCGGCCAGGCGGCGCCGGCCCTCGGGATGGTCCGAGGAGAGTCGAAGGGCCAGGGTGCGGGTAAGAGGGCGCCGGATGACGGCAGAAACGGCGAAGGCAAGCCCCAAGATCCCGCTCATCACCGCGCTCTTGACGAGGATGAACATCGGCGAGTGCAGAACCATGGCCAGAGCGACCGAGATCCCAGCCGCCCCGATGAAGACAATGCCCGCCCAGGTGGGCCGCTTTCCGCGGACCAGTCGCACAGCCATGTCGAGCAGGGGCACTGAAGAAGCCGCAGCGAGCGCGACGAGCACGGGCGCGTGGCTGGACACGAGCAAGTAGATCAATCCGGGCAGCACAACACCGGGCAGGAGTTGGCGGGCTATGGATCGAATGTGACCTGAGTGGCCGCGGGCAAGATCAGTAGACTCGAATTGCACTTCACATAGGGTATCGGCATGGCACGAAGTGCGCTTGATCTGGCAGCCAGGTGCGGAGCAGGCTTGCAATAATCTCTGTCGGCCGAAAGATCTGGAGAGTATTCCTACGGCTAAGGTTCGATGTCGGTGAGTGAGTGGAGAGCCGAAACTAAGAAGTGAGGACTCCCGAGGCCTGGACGGGCCAAGCGAAACAAGCAATTTTCGCAGGAACCGGGAGGGGAGGGGTGAGGCAAAAATGAAGACTCTAAGGCGGATGGCGATCTCCCTCGGTCCGATCGTCGCCCTTCTTTTGGCCGGTGCCGCAAATTGGAGGGTAGGCGGCGGTCCGACTCTGTTCGGACCCTGAACAGTCCCTAGATCGGCCCGTTTCACCAAACGGCTTGATGACTGCCCGCCGGTGCAGTCGCGGAGCTCAAAATGAATCATTACGGTTTGCGCCCGGCTGAGTCGATTTCCTCCTGGACGCTCCGGTGGGAACTCTGACTCAGAGGCTTCGCCGCGGCGATCTACCCTTTTGAGTGTCACCAAGAGAATCGGTGTCTCGGGCGTGCCTTCGGGTGGTGGCTCATCGCTGGGACACGGGCTGCCTTGATCGGAGCCCTGGCAATGTCGCCTCCACTCTCAAGATCGTCGTGGAGTCTAGCTTGACGCGCCTACCAGTTCGTCCAAGAGGGTCCGGACTCGGCGGTCGATCTCGTCTCGGATAGGGCGGATCTCCTCGACACTCCTTCCAGCGGGGTCTGGGAGGTCCCAGTCCACATACCGCTTCCCCGGGTACACCGGGCACGCATCCCCGCACCCCATCGTGATCACCACGTCCGCATCGCGAACCACCTCATCCTTCAGTCCCTTCGGGAGCTCCCTCGAGATGTCGATCTCCACCTCGGCCATCGCCTCGACGACAGCCGGATTGATCTCGGCGGCAGGAGTGCTTCCCGCAGACGTAACGTGAACTCGACCTTGGGCATAGTGGTCGAGGAGCGCAGCCGCCATCTGGCTGCGCCCCGCGTTGTGGACGCACACGAACAGGACCTCAGGTGCTTGTTTCATGAACTCCATTCTCCTTGTTGGGAACCACGCCCTGTGGGGCGATCTTCCTGGCATCTGCGTACAGAGCCCCGATCGCTCCTGCAGCCATCGCGGCTCCCACGAGCTGGAAGACGACGAACAGGGGCGCCGAGGACGGCCGGATGCCGGCAAAGGTATTCGAAAGGCCGCGACTCACCGTGACCGCCGGGTTGGCGAAACTCGTCGATGAAGTGAAGGAATACGCGGCCGAGACATACGCACCGACGGCGAACGGAGTCACCCCAACACTGCCTGACCGCAACACCCCGAAGACGACCAGGGCCAAGCCGAACGTGGCCACCACCTCGCCGAGCCAGAGCCCTCCGCCGCCAATCCAAGGTCCCTCCGGGCTCAGCCGAGATGCGGCGATGCCCGAACCGATCCTGTCAATATGAGCGGCGTGAAGCTGATCACCCAGATCGAGGAATGCTGCGTCTCCGTCCTCGAAGCTCCTCTTTCGGAGACCGAGGCGGAAAGTCTCGCCGCCACCCTGCGGGTCCTGGCGGATCCCGCACGGCTCCGGTTGGTCAGCGTCATCGCAGCTCAGGCCGGCCAGGAGGCCTGCGTGTGCAACCTCACCGCGCCGGTCGGCCTGTCCCAGCCTACGGTGAGCCACCACCTGAAGCTACTCAACGAGGCGGGTGTCCTCGACCGGGAACAGCGCGGGCGGTGGGTCTACTACTCGATCCGGCCCGGTGCTCTCGATCGAGTGGCATCGGTCTTCTCCATGGGAGGTGCGTGAGATGGACGATACGACTGGGCTCCGCGAGGAGGTCAGGGTACGCTACGCGGCCTCCGCGCAGTCGGTCGCCGAACGGTCAGAACGCGCCTGCGACTGCGGGAGCACCGGCTGCTGCGATCCCGCGCACAACTTCGGAGGGGCCCTCTACGAGGCTGTGCAGCGGGGCGAACTGCCAGAGGCGGCGATCCTGGCCAGTCTCGGATGCGGCAACCCGATCGCCGTCGCCGAGCTGCGAGAAGGGGAACGCGTCCTCGATCTCGGGTCGGGTGGTGGGATCGACGTGCTGCTATCCGCTCGCCGAGTGGGGCCGACTGGGAAGGTATACGGCCTGGACATGACCGAGGAGATGCTGGCGCTGGCGATGCGCAACGCCCGAGAGGCGGGGGCGACCAACGTCGAATTCCTGAAGGGCTACATCGAGGACGTCCCGCTGCCCGCAGCAACGATCGACGTGATCATCTCCAACTGCGTGATCAATCTTTCCACCGACAAGCCCCGCGTCTTCGCCGAGATGGCACGCGTGTTGCG
>WNFZ01008793.1_pt1 | contig 18557 bp, 12 predicted proteins | sample 5400081 | NCBI WGS metagenome assembly WNFZ01 (sample SAMN13153365, study PRJNA577476) | soil metagenome | isolation source: 80 cm soil or saprolite under grassland replicate 1 | place: USA:California | collected 2016-06-15 | reverse complement strand
TGCCGCGCGCTCCGGCCGATCCCGGAAAATTCGGGATCGAAAAATTCGGGATCAAAGTGGGCGCAAGTTCGTTGACAGGGGCCTGTGCGCTGCCGCAATGCGCCCGCACTCGGCGGCAGGGGCCGGAACGGGACCGAATGAGCCCCGATGCTGCGGAGGAAATGAGAAAACTCCGGTAGATCAGTTGACCGGAGCCATTCGGAGGGTCTGCCGTGAAGGAAACCGGGACACGCAACGGCGCGTTCGGCGCCGACAAGTTCGGCTTCGAAGGCCTCGCGGCCGTGCATTGGAATCTCACGGCGCCGCCCCTCTACGAATATGCGGTCGCGGCGGGCGAGGCCAAGCTTGCCTACGGCGGGGCGCTTGCCGCGGAAACCGGCGTCCATACCGGCCGCTCGCCGAAGGACAAGTTCATCGTGAAAGACGCGATGACGGAGCGGAACGTCTGGTGGGACAACAACGGTTCGATCACGCCGGAGCAATTCGAGCGGCTGCATCGGGATTTCCTCGCGCATGCCAAAGGCAAGGAGCTGTTCGCGCAGGATCTCTATGCCGGAGCCGATCCCCGCCATCGCCTCAAGACCAGGGTCTTCACCGAATACGCCTGGCACTCGCTGTTCATCCGCAATCTGTTGATTCGTCCCGAGCCTGCCGAGTTGCGAAACTTCGTGCCCACGCTGACCATTCTCGATCTGCCTTCCTTCAAGGCCGACCCCAAGCGGCATGGCGTGCGATCGGAGACGATCATCGCCATCGATTTCAGCCGCAGGATGGTGCTGATCGGCGGCACCAGCTACGCCGGCGAGATGAAGAAGGCGGTGTTCACCACGCTCAATTATCTGCTTCCCGCCGAGAGCGTGATGCCGATGCATTGCTCGGCCAACGCCGGGTCGGGCGGCGACGTCGCGCTGTTCTTCGGACTGTCCGGCACCGGCAAGACCACGCTTTCCGCCGATCCGTCGCGCACGCTGCTCGGCGACGACGAGCACGGCTGGGCGCCGCAGGGCATCTTCAATTTCGAGGGCGGCTGCTACGCCAAGACCATCCGGCTCTCCGCCGAGGCCGAGCCGGAGATCTACGCCACCACCCATCGGTTCGGCACCGTGCTGGAGAACGTGGTGCTCGATCCGGAGACCCGCGTTCCCGATTTCGACGACGGGTCCAAGACCGAGAACACCCGCTGCGCCTATCCGCTCGATTTCATTCCCAACGCGTCCAAGACCGGCCGCGCCGGGCATCCGACCAACATCATCATGCTCACCGCGGACGCGTTCGGCGTGATGCCGCCGATCGCCAAGCTCGCGCCCGCCCAGGCGATGTATCACTTCCTGTATACCGCGAAGGTCGCCGGCACCGAGAAAGGCGTCATCGATCCGGAAGCGACGTTCTCGACCTGCTTCGGCGCGCCGTTCATGCCGCGGCATCCTTCCGAATACGGCAACTTGCTGCGCGAGCTGATCGCCGCGCACGCGGTCGATTGCTGGCTGGTCAACACCGGCTGGACCGGCGGCAAGTTCGGCACCGGAAGGCGCATGCCGATCAAAGTGACGCGCACGCTGCTCTCCGCCGCGCTCGAGGGCTCGCTCAAGAACGCGTCGTTCCGCACCGATCCTTATTTCGGCTTCTCGGTGCCGACCTCGGTGCCGGGCGTCGAGCCGCACCTGCTCTATCCGTTCAAGACCTGGCGCGACAAGGCCGACTTCGATCAGACCGCGCGCAAGCTGGTGCGCATGTTCCGCGACAATTTCGTGCGGTTCGAGGGCCAGGTGGATGCCGACGTGAAGGCCGCCGCCCCCGAGGTGCGCATCGCGGCGGAGTAGGAGCCCCGGCGCGTGTCATCGCCCGCGCCTGCGGGTAGGCCGGGTGGAGCGCAGCGAAACCCGGGATGAGCCGAACTTGGGGATCGAGGTCCCCGCTTTCGCGGGGACGGCGGCGTAGAGCCGCCGATTACGCTTCGGTCCATCCGGACTAAATTCACTTCCATGCAAATTCTGGTCATCGGTGCCGGCGTCATCGGGCTCGCGGTTGCGCGCGCGGCCGCGCTCGCCGGCCATGATGTCGTCGTCGCCGAGCAGGCATCCGGCATCGGCAGCGGCATTTCCTCGCGCAACAGCGAGGTGATCCACGCCGGCATGTACTACCCGACCGGCTCGCTGCGCGCGATCCACTGCGCGCGCGGGCGGCGCATGCTTTACGCCTATTGCGCCGCGCACGACGTGCCGCACCGCAAGTGCGGCAAGCTGATCGTCGCGACGAACGCGGCCGAAGAGATGCAACTCGCCGCGATCGAGCGGCAGGGCGAGGCGAACGGCATCGAGGGGCTCACGATGCTCGATGCGCCCGCGGCGCGGCGGCTCGAGCCGGCGCTCTCCTGCATCGCCGCGCTGCACTCGGCGCAAACCGGCATCATCGACGGTCATGCTTTCATGCTGGCGCTCGAAGGCGATCTCGAATCGCGGCGGCATGATCGCGTTCCGGACGCGGATCGAAAAGTTGCATCCGATCCCGCGCGGCTGGGCCGCCCAGTTCGGCGGGCAGGAGCCGGGCCTGCTCGAGATCGACGCGGTGGTGAATGCGGCGGGGCTTTCTGCGCAGGCGCTGGCGCGGGCGACCGAGGGCCATCCGGAAGATCGCGTCCCGCGCCTCGTGTTCGCCAAAGGCAATTATTTCACCTATTCCGGCCGTCCGGCGTTCTCGCGCCTGATCTATCCCACGCCGGTCGACGGCGGGCTCGGCATCCATGTGACGCTCGATTTGTCCGGGCGCATGCGCTTCGGGCCCGACGTCGAGTGGGTCGACCGCGAGTTCTACGACGTGGATCCGCGCCGGGCCGGGCTGTTCTACGCTCGCATTCGCGGTTATTGGCCGCAGCTGCCGGACGACTCGCTGGTGCCGGATTATTCCGGCATTCGCCCCAAGCTGACCGGTCCCGGCGAGAAAGCCGCCGATTTCGTCATCGACGGTCCGGCCGGCCATGGCTTGCCCAGGCTCGTGCATTTGTTCGGAATCGAATCGCCGGGGCTCACCAGCGCGCTCTCGCTCGCCGAGGAAGTCGTCGCCCAGCTCGGGGTGTAACGCGAGGAGCTGAGGCGCGTACCAATAAAACGAACTGCTGAAGTGCAGGCTTGCTCCGGGTCCGCTTACCACCGGATAGCGACCGGGTACCAGGCATGTTGGCAGGTCCGGGTCGTGCCAAACTCGGAAGTAGCGCCCGGCTATTCGACCACCTCGTCGGCGGTGGAAAGCGGGCCTGACGGCAATGTGAGACCGAGCGATTCGGCAGTCTTTAAATTGATGATGAATTCGAATTTGGTTGCCTGCACGACTGGTAGATCTGCTGGTTTTTCGCCCTTGAGAATACGTCCGACGTAGATCCCGGCCAAACGATAGTCGTCCACCAGATTGGTTCCGTAACTCGCAAGTCCACCTGCTTGTACAAACTCCCGCCACTCATAAATGGCTGGCAAACGGTAACGCGCCGCTAGGGCCACGATTTTTTGCCGTTGGCTATAGAAATATGGATCGGAGCCCACGAGCAGCCCGTTGACCCCTTGCTGCGCAAATGCCTCGAACGCTGTCTCGATCTCTTGCTCATTGCTGGCTTTCAACATGATGATCGGCCGGCTCAGCATGAGCCCGCCTTGCGCGATATCTTTCATTTGATTTTCGGCATTGTCGTTTTTTGGATTGATCAAAATACCGAAGATACGGGCGGCGGGGACAAGCTCGGAAAGCAAACCGAGCCGCTTCGCTTCCAATGTTGCCGTAAAGAAGCTCACCCCTGTTATGTTGCCCCCTGGTCGATTGAGGCTTTCTACCAAGCCGAATTGCACGGGGTCGCTGCCGTTTGCGAAGACCACGGGAATAGTGATGCTAGCGGCCTTCGCTGCAAGTGCCGCCTGCACCCCACCAGTTGCCGCGAGTACAGCGACCTCTCGGTTTACGAGTTCAGCGACCATCGCTGGCAGTCGATCATAATGCCCCTCTGCAAAGCGATATTGAATTCCAACATTCCGGCCTTCCACAAAGCCGGTGTCGCTGAGTCCCTTTCTAAATCCATTCACGTGCGGAGATTGCGAACCGCTGCCGAGAAGCCCGATCACTGGCGTGGGAGATTGCTGCGCACACGGCCCCAGCGGCCATGCTGCCGCCGCGCCAATGAGTGCTGCTGCGATAAACTCGTGCCGCTTCATGAGCTTCCCTCGGACCAAGAACCGCACCTACCACATCGTTGAATGGTCGCGTGGCCTGCGTCAAAGCAAATTTGGCCGCCAATGTCGCCTGTGGGTCAGATTCGGTCCTTCGGAAGCATCGACCGAGTGACCGCTCTAGCTTCGTAAGCTGACCTGAATTCGCAATCACCGCATGTCGCGGACGTGCGGGAACGGGTACCCGAAAGAAGGCATCCATGTCCCGCTCTGGTCGACACCGAGCGGCGGAGGTCCCGGTCACACAACCTTTCCTCTTGGCCCATCCGAAGGGAGGCATACACTGGCGGTCGCGAGACTTGGCGTAGGCACCGACGAGGTGATCGAATGAGACGGCGGGGGTTCATCACGCTCCTTGGCGGTGCGGCGATCGCATGGCCGATCGGAGTGCTCGCCCAATCGTCAAAGCGGCCTCTCATCGCCTGGCTTTCATTGGGTGCGGAGACAGGCTCCTCGGCATTCACCGGCCCCTTTCTGCAAGGCATGCGAGAACTCGGTTATATCGAAAGCCGCGACTTCGATATCGTGTACCGTTTTGCCGGCGGTTATATGCAGCGGTTGCCCGCGCTTGCGGAAGAGGTGGTTCGTCTCAAGCCGAGCATCATCCTAGCCCCAGCCAGCGGCCCTGCTGTGGCGGCTAAGAAGGCGACAACGACCATTCCGATTGTGGTGCCGGCACTCGCCGACGCGTTGCATTTGGGCTTGGTCGCGAGCGAAGCGCGGCCAGGAGGTAACGTAACGGGGATAACGCCATACGTGGCGGGACTGCCGGCCAAACAAATGGAACTCGCACGTGAAGTCGTCCCTGGCGCAAGCAGGATCGGGATCCTTGCCAACCTCGACGATCCAAAGGCTCCGCCTCAGTTCCAGGAGCTGGAGGCTGCAGGGTCGGCGCTCGAAATCAAGGTCATCGCCGCAGAGGCTAACACCCCCGACGATCTAGACGGTGCATTTCAGAGGCTGGGGACCGAGAGGGTTGATGTGATCATTGTCCTTCAGACCTCAATGCTCGTAAATGAGCGCCCACAAATTGCGGTGCTGGCCGCAGCGAAACGGCTTCCAGCCATCTATGGATATCGCGAACACGTGGAAGCCGGTGGGCTGATCAGCTATGGGGTCAATCTGAGATGGTGCTTTCGCCATGCCGCTGTTTTCGTGCAAAAGATTTTGAAGGGCGCCGCGCCCGGTGATCTGCCAGTCGAGTTTCCGACGGAGGTCGAGTTGGTCATCAATATGAAGACCGCCAAGGCGCTCGGCCTTAGCATTCCGCCCACGCTCCTCGCCCGCGCTGACGAGGTGATCGAATGAGGCGGTGATGCCGAGATTCAACCGCGCCGATGTCTGCCTTGGGGTCAGACTCGGCCCTTCGGCGGCATCGGGCGGGCGACCGCTCTTGCCTCGTAAGCTGACCTGAATTCACAACCACCGCATGTCGCGGAAGTGCCAACAGGGTCATTCGGCCAGTGGTCCGGACGGCGGGAGTCGAACGCCGCGTCCCCGATATGCTATCGTTTGAGTATTGAAAAATATGGGCCTCAGCTGGTGAGGTAGTTGGCATGAGGCGGCGGCAGTTCATTACGTTTCTTGGCGGCGCGGCGGTCACTTTTCCGCTGGCTGGACGCGCGCAGCAGCCCGCGATGCCGGTGATCGGGTTCCTAAGCGCTGCATCGGCGCAGGGATACGCCGCACCGTTGGCAGCATTTCGACTGGGCCTGCGTGAGGAGGGCTACAGCGAGGGCCAGAACGTAACGATCGAATATCGCTGGGCGGAGGATCAACTCGATCGGCTGCCGACTTTGGCTGCCGATTTGGTGCGCCGTCGGGTGGCCGTAATCGTCGTGGCCGGCGGCACCTCGACCGCGCTTGCGGCCAAGGCGGCAACGACGACAATCCCAATCGTCTTCGCGATCGGCGGCGATCCCGTCCAGGCCGGCCTAGTCGCGAGCCTCGGCCGGCCGGGCGCCAATGTCACCGGGGTGGCCCAACTCAGCCAGGTCCTGATCACCAAGCGACTCGAACTGGCACACGAACTGGTGCCCAAAGCGGCGGTCATTGCCTTTCTTCTCAACCCGAACAATCCGAATGCCGAGATCCGGGTGAGAGATGTGCAGGAGGCCGCTCACACCATCGGGCAGCAGCTGCGTATCTTGTATGCTGGCAGCGAACAACAATTTGACACCGCGTTTGCAACACTGGTGCAAGAAGGAATCGGCGCGCTCGTGGTGCAAAATGATCCGTTGTTCACCAATGGGCGCGAACGGCTTGTGGCGCTCGCAACGCGGCATGCGGTGCCAGCAACCTACGAATACCGCGAATTCGTGCTGGCGGGCGGCCTGCTCAGCTACGGCGCCAGCGTGGCTGATACGTATCACCATGTCGCCATTTACACTGGCCGAATTCTCAAGGGGGCCAAGCCTGGCGATCTACCTGTGGAACAGCCAAGCAAATTCGATTTGGTCATCAACTTGAAAACCGCGAAGGCGCTCGGGTGTCGAAAAAGGGTTGAGGAGCCGAGCGAACAGTGATTCCTGCTGAGGGTGGGCAGCGGGAGATTCGGCGATGATGGGGTGGCAGGATCGGGACCAGCGGCAACTGTTCTACGAGTTCAGCCTCGACGAGGTAATCCCAACGGATCACCTGTTGCGACGGATGAACGTGTTCGCGACGGCCGTTCTGGCGGATTTGCACGGGCAGCTGAAGCCGTTTTACAGCGATATCGGTCGGCCCTCGATTGATCCCGAGCTGATGATCCGGATGCTTCTGGTTGGATACTGCTACGGCATCCGTTATGAGCGCCGGCTATGCCAGGAAGTAGCTTTGCACCTTGCCTACCGGTGGTTCTGCAAGCTCGATCTCGACGACAAGGTTCCGCACCATTCGACGTTCTCAGTGAATCGTCTTGGTCGCTTCCGTGAGAGCGATATCTTGCGCCATATCTTCGAGCGCGTGGTTGCCGGGTGCATGGCAGCGGGCCTTGTCAAGGGCGAGGGGTTCGCGGTGGATGCGAGCGTGATCGAAGCGAACGCCAGCCGCTATCACGGCAAAGCGCCGGACGAACTAGACTGGACCGACGCGCAGCGTCAGAAGCGCGCGGTGGCCGAGTACCTTGCTGCACTTGACGCTGAGTCCGAGGCGGAGGAAGGCGGGGACAACAGCGCTGGTGGTTCTGACGGGACGCCGACCCCAAAGCCCGATCGCAAGCCACCGAAGGTGATCTCGCCTTCCGATCCTTCATCGGCGTGGACGGCGAAAGCCAACAAGCGCGTGCAGTTTGGCTATGGGCTCAATTATCTCATCGACATCGAGAACGCGGTAATTGTCGACGTTGAGCCAACGCCAGCGCGGACCTATGACGAAGTTGAGTCCACAAAAACGATGATCGATCGCGCCGAGAGGAGATTTAACCTGAAGCCGAAGCGGCTTGCGGCCGACACCGCTTATGGGACTGGACGTTTCATCGGCTGGCTGGTCCGCCGCGGGATCGCACCTCATATCCCAGTTCGTGATGCCAGTGAGCGCTATGACGGCACTTTCTCACGCAGCGACTTTCGCTGGGACAAGCGGCGAGGTGTTTACATCTGTCCGAACAATAAGGTGCTGCATACCACCGGGACTGTGCACGACGGCAACATGCTTCGCTATCGTGCCTCAAAAGCAGACTGTGACGTCTGCATGCTCAAAATGAAGTGCTGTCCTAACATGTCTGCGCGACAGGTTCCGCGCGACGTTCATGAGGAAGCCCGCGACGCGGCGCGCCGGCTGATGGGGACAAAGGGCTTCCTCAGGTCGCGCGACGAGCGCAAGCGCGTCGAGATGCGCTTCGCCCATCTCAAGAGTCACCATGGCTATGAGTTCCATCTCGCCGCCATCGTCCAGAACCTCAAAACCTTGGCACTGCGGGCTCTCGGGCCGCCAACCGCCCCAAGTCCCGCATCGCTAGCGTGAGGACTGCAATCGATCAGGCGATAAACGAAATAACCGCTTGAATCAGGGGGCAACCAGCTCGTGCCGAAGGGGGCAATTCCAACCGAAAATACCACTTTTTCGACAGCATCGGTCACCCGCGTCGATTCGAGCACGCGATTACTCCGTCCGGTCCACCCCTCTGGAGCGGACCTTTCCGACGCTGATCGGCTCTTCGGAAGCGTGCCATAACCGGACTTCGCCCTCAGCCATGAGACGGCACCTCCAGGCACTTTCAGGGTGCCGTCGTCTGTTGTGTATAGAATGCCCGCCCAGAGGGCAGCGCCATGGCTACTCCAACGGACATCGTAGCCCTTGGGAGTAAGTCGTGGCGATGATCCGGTAGGTGGCGCTGAGCAAAAATGGCCGCCGTGCTCAGGCGATGCTGCTGCGCGCCGCTTGACGTCGTGGCAGAACGGAGGGTACGCGTCGCCCTGCAGGCATTGCTCCACACAGCAGCAGGGGGTTACTGCTCCGGCGGCGGCGGCGGCGCGAGGCCCCATTGCACCCGCGGCATGATGGTGATTTCTTCGTCGCGCCCGTTGTTCATGGCCCGCAAATTATTGATGAACACTTCTGGATACATGGTGGCTGGCGGCGTCCGCAGCCCCATGTACTTGGCGACGTCGCCCACGAACGAAGTGCAGCTGTACAGGAACGCGTGCCATACCGGCGTACTGGCCTCAAGCTCCTTGATGTAGGCGACGACTCGGTTGTACTCGGCCTCGCTGAGTATGATCCGATATCGAGCGGAGACGTACTGCTCTTCCAGATCGCCGTCGCTCGCCCCGTGCTCAGCGGGGACGGGGATCCAATGTCCGAGCATGTACGGCACCACGCTGTTGCTTGCAGGATGAATAGCTCCGACGTGCGGGTCCATCATGCGACCGTTCACATCGAGGCTTCCATACACGGCGTAAGCGTGCCCGTAGCTCAGTGCGGTGCGCGCGCGAAACTCGATGAAATAGCGCGTAGCTGGTTTAACGGGCGCCGCGCTGCGGGTGGCCTGTCGTACAGCATTCACCGGCGGAGCGGGTGTGTCCGGTTTGGTGTTGACCGAGGCGATCGCGGCACGTTGCGCGGCGGCCGGTGGGGCATGACACCCCGCCAGGATGCCAAATGCGCACAACCCCGCCGCCAAGACGCGACGGCGCCAAGTCTTTGGACTGTTCTGCACCGTCAGCACCAACCCACCGCAGACAGGGGGTCCATCTTCGCCCCGTGCGGTACGCCAGATTTACCCAAGGGAGAGCCATTCGCTAGTGCTGAAAAGCAACACTCGATCGAAAAGGTTTTTCAACCCAATGTCGGGCGCCCGGAAAAGAGGACGCAAAATCTCCTTAAAGAAGGGATTTTCTCATTTGCGGCGGTGACGGCCGCAGTGAGAAGGTTGCCGACTGGCGCTAGCGTACCTGGCGGATAGCAGTCCGGTGGCGCGACGGCAAAATTCTGCAAAAGGCGGTCGCGGCCGAACTGCAAGGAAGTGTCGCCGCATATTCCAGATCCGGAGCTACGGAACATTTATTGGCCGGAGTGACCCCGTTTCTCAAGCCCGTGGCGCTGATTACCGGCGCGTCCTCCGGCATCGGCGCGGCATTCGCCCGTGTCTTCGCGCAGCAGGGCCATGAGCTCGTCTTGGTAGCTAGGCGACAAGCGGAGCTCGACGCCATCGCCGATGCTATTGCGGCGAGCGACCGGCCGCGGCCTCACGTGCTGTCCCTCGACCTTGGCCGTAGCGGCGCAGCCGCGGAGATCGCCCATGAGTTGACAAAACGAGAGTTAGAGCCGGCGATCGTCGTCAATAATGCCGGATTCGGCCTGTTCGGGTACGCGCCGCAGCTCGACTTCGAACGGCAACTCGCCATGATCGATCTGAACGTTCGCGTGCTGACGGATCTCTCGTTGCGCTTCGTCGAGGCAATGGCGCGCCACCGTGGCGGCTTGCTCAATGTCGCATCCCTCGCAGCATTCTTTCCTGGGCCGAGGATGGCGGTCTATTTCGCGACCAAGGCGTATGTACTTTCGCTTACTCAAGCGCTGCACTGCGAGCTCGGACCTCGGGGCATCAAGGTCACGGCATTCTGTCCGGGGCCGCTCAGGACCGAATTTTTCGCTCACGCCGGGATCGCTAGGGACCGGCTGCCCCGAATGTTCACGCGCTCGGCCGAGCGCGCAGCACAAAGGGCCTATGACGGTTTCGTTCAGGGCCGAGCCGTGATTGTTCCGAGCGCCATCAACAAAATCGCCGCCGCTGCTCCGCGGTTTCTTCCGCGGACATTGTTGCTGTCGATCATGAGCGCGGTCGGAGCAAATCTTTCGGTTGTGCCCTCGGAAATCGACCCGTCCACCTGAAGTCAAACTCGCGCCTCGAAGGGCGAGCTCGTGCCCGGACCTCCCGTCGCGAAGGGAACTCAAGGTTGCGCGCCGATCGAAGTCTATCTGCAGCGACTCAGCATCCACCTGCGCATGGTCCAAGAAGACCTAAGTCGCATGCGAGCGATGAATTGATGTCCGCCTTGGGGTCAGTTTCGGTCCATTCAGGGCGTCCAGCGAACTTGCGCTATTCCGCGGAGGGCCGACGTCCTATCCCGACCTATTCAGATTTCGGATGTGCCACTGCTGACATCGATTGGTTTATTCAATCACCTCGTCGGTACGCCCGAGTCGCGTGGGTGCCGAGGAAGTCGTCGCCCAGCTCGCACCGTAGCGATGCAACCTAATCGCCGCGCTTGACCGTCATGTTCGCCAGGCGGCGGCGGAGATCGGAAGGCAGTGCCGCATAATGCTCGACCGGCGTGAAATTGCGCGCCTCGCCCTCGCGCGACCGCGTTTCCGTGTAGGCCATCACCCCGCGCTGCGTCGCGACCATGTCGCCGGGCCGCAGCGTCGGATCGTTCTCGATGCCGATCGCCGCGAGACCGAACGGGTCCTTGCCGTTGCAGGTGCATTGCGGCACTAGCCGCTGGCGATAGAGGAACGCGTTCTCGAGCTCGGAATAACGTTTCCCGTCGGAACCGGCCGCATCGGCGATTTCGCCGCCGAAAAAGATCGCGGTCTTGCTGCCCGGACAGAGCGCCCGGCACAGTTCGCCGGGCGTGGTCTCCGCCCGGGCCTGGACCGGAAAATAGCTGCCGTCGCACAGGCGCACGCAATAGGCGCCCTCGCGCGCCGCGCTCCGATTGCCGCGTTCCCAAAACGGCATGTCTTCCGGCCGGCCGAAGCCGAAGCCCGGCGGCCGCGGTGTGTTGCGGTAATGACGAAAGCCGCCGAACAGGAAATCGAACAGCCCTTGCGCGGAAGCGCCGGTGGCGGCCGGCACGACAGCGGCCGCCGCAAGCAAACCTGCCGCCAGCAAGAACTTGAGTGGTCGCGTGAAAGCCATGCCGGATCCTCAAGGCCGGTCAACGTGGAAACGCCGAAAAGGTTTCGGCTCACCGCATCGAGACGAGGCCCGGGATCACGAAGACGGAATGAGCACGGCGACGGCCCATGCCATGGAACCGAGGAAGCTCAGCATCTTCAGCCCGCGCTCATAGGTGACGGCATGGATCATGAAGTTCGCTGTGTTAGGTAGGCGCGCCCCTGTAGACGGCGCCCATCGAGATCGCTCCCAACGTCAGAGAATTCAATGCGCCTCGTCCCAATTCTCGGCCGCGCGGGCGTCGACGTGCAGCGGCACCGAGAGATGGATCGCCGGGTGCGGGGCCTCCGCCATCACCTTGATGATGACCGGGAGCGTGCGCTCGACTTCATGAGCGGGCACTTCGAACACGAGCTCGTCGTGGACCTGCAGCAGCATCTGGGCTGAGAGCTTCGCGTGCGCCAGCGCCGGCTCGATGCGGATCATGGCGCGGCGGATGATGTCGGCGGCCGAGCCCTGCAATCGCGCATTCACGGCGGCGCGCTCGTTGAAGGCGCGCACCGACGCGTTGCTCGCCGCGATCTCCGGATAATGGCACTTGCGGCCGAATAACGTGAGCACGTAGCCGTGCTTGCGGCAGAACGCCTTGGTCTCCTCCATGTAGTCGCGGATGCCCGGGAAGCGCTCGAAATATTTGCGGATGTAGGCGCCGGCCTCCTCGCGGGGAATGCCGAGCTGGTTGGCGAGCCCGAACGCCGAGATGCCGTAGATGATGCCGAAATTGATGGCCTTGGCGCGCCGGCGCACTTCCGCCGGCATGCCCTTGATCGGCACGCCGAACATTTCCGAGGCGGTCATGGCGTGGATGTCGAGGCCGTCGCGGAACGCCCGGCTGAGCGCCGGGATCTCGGCGATCTCCGCGAGCAGGCGCAGTTCGATCTGCGAATAATCGGCCGACACCAGCTTGAAGCCATCGTCCGCGATGAAGGCGCGCCGGATTCGGCGCCCCTCCTCGGTGCGGATCGGGATGTTCTGCAGGTTGGGGTCGAACGAGGCGAGGCGCCCGGTGCTGGTCGACGCCAGCGCAAACGAGGTGTGCACGCGCCGGGTGTTGGGGTTGACGAAGCCGGGGAGTGCGTCGGTGTAGGTCGATTTCAGCTTGGACACCTCGCGCCAGCCCAGAATCTTCTGCGGCAGCTCGTGACCTTCCTCGGCGAGCTCTTCCAGCACGGAGGCCGAGGTCGACCACGCACCGGTCTTGGTCTTCTTGCCGCCCGGTAGCCCCATCTTGCCGAACAGGACGTCGCCGAGCTGCTTGGGGCTGCCCGGATTGAATTCCTCGCCGGCGATCGAGCGGATCTCGGCCTCGAGCCCCGCGGCCTTTTGCGCGAACTCGCCCGACAGGCGCGACAGCACGTCCCGGTCGATCGAGATGCCGCGCCGCTCCATGCGGGCAAGCACCGGCAGCAGCGGACGCTCGAGCGTCTCGTAGACCCGGGTCACGCCTTCGGCCGCAAGCCGCAGCTTGAGCACCTGCCACAGCCGCAGCGTGATATCGGCGTGCTCGGCCGCGCATTCGGCCGCCTTGTCGATGCCGACGCAATCGAAGGCGATGCGGCCCTTGCCGGTTCCGGTGACGTCGTCGTAGCGGATGGTCCGATATTCGAGCCAGCTCTCCGCCAGCCGGTCCATCTCGTGCGAGCCCTTGCCGGCGTCGAGCACATAGGAGAGCAGCAGAACGTCGTCGGCAGGCGTGATCTCGATGTCGTGGAGCGCCAGCACCAGCCAGGCGAATTTCAGGTCGTAGCCGATCTTGAGGACGGAGGGGTCTTCGAGCAGCGGCCGCAGTGCGTCGAGCGCGGCGTCGACCGGAATTTGATCGGGCAGGGGATCGGGACGGAACAGCGCGCCGTCGCCTCCGGCCTGCCGGTGCGTGAGCGGCACGTAGCAGGCCTCGTTGGGCTGCACCGCGAGCGCCAGGCCCACGAGCTCGCTCTGCATCGGATCGAAGCTCGTGGTCTCGACCTTGATGGCCGCGAGCCCGGTCGCGGCGGCGCGCTCGATCCAGCCTTGGAGGCGCTCGAGGCTGCGCACCGTCTCGTATTGCGTGCGGTCGACCCTGGTGTTGCGCGCGGCTTCGGCGCGCGCGGCGGCGAGCGCCTTCGGGGTGGCGGCGAACTCCTTCCCTCCCCCAACGGGGGAGGGTGCGCGGCCGGCGAAGCCGGGCGTGCGGGTGGGGGTGGCCGCCCCGCCCGGTGCCGCCGGCGCTTCGCCGCGCTCTTCCTCGGCGGGCGCGAACGCGCTCTCGGCCCGCAGCCGCGGATCCGGATCGATCTTTCCGGGGTCGATGTCGCTGGCGTCGGCCACGCGCCGGGAGAGCCCGCTGAATTCCATCGCCTTGAGAAAGGCGATCAGCCGCCGGTAATCCGGCTCGTGCACCGCGAGCTCCGCGAGCGGCGTTTCGAGCGGCACGTTGGGATCGAGCGTGACGAGCCTCTTGGAGATGCGCGCCTGCTCGGCGAAGTCGATCAGCGACTGGCGGCGCTTCTCCTGCTTGATCTCTCCGGCGCGCTTGAGCAGCGTTTCGAGGTCGCCGTATTCGGAAATCAGCTGGGCGGCGGTCTTGACCCCGATCCCGGGCACGCCCGGCACGTTGTCGGTCGAATCCCCGATCAGCGACTGCACCTCGATGATCTTCTCGGGTCCCACCCCGAACCGCTCGATCACCTCCTCGCGGCCGATTCGGCGATCCTTCATGGTGTCGTACATCACCACGGTATCGCCGACGAGCTGCATCAGGTCCTTGTCGGACGACACGATGGTGGTGGTCGCGCCGACCTCGCAGGCCTCGCGCGCATAGGTGGCGATGAGGTCGTCGGCTTCGAACCCCGCCTGCTCGAGGCACGGAATGTCGAAGGCGCGGACCGCCTCGCGGATATATTTGAATTGCGGCACGAGGTCGTCCGGCGCGTCGGGACGATGCGCCTTGTAGGCGGGGTAGAACTCGTTGCGGAACGTGTGCTCGGACTTGTCGAATATCACCGCGAGATGTGTCGGCTTCTCCTCCGGCTTCATGTCGCGCAGGAGCTTCCAGAGCATGTTGCAGAAGCCGAGCACGGCATTGACCTGCAGCCCGTCGGATTTGCGGTTGAGCGGCGGCAGTGCGTGATAGGCACGAAAAATGTAGGAGGAGCCGTCGACCAAAAATACATGGTCGCCGGGCTGCGGCGGACGCGGCTTGGGTGCTGAGGGCATGGTCGGACCCGATCTAGTGCTGGCCATAACATTCTCCAAGGCTGGAGCGCTACCCGCGGCTCGCCAAGCCGGTGCGCCGCCCTCGCCACAGGAAATCTCCTCTGCTATGAGGCGCCCGGGCTCCTCGCGCCCGGATCTTGCTACGCCTCTTTGGATCGGCCATGCACGTCGCAATGATCGGCACCGGCTATGTCGGGCTCGTCTCCGGAGCCTGCTTCGCCGATTTCGGTCATCCCGTGGTCTGCGTCGACAAGGATGCGGACAAGATCGCGGCGCTTTCCCGCGGCGATCTGCCGATCTACGAGCCGGGACTGCAAGCGCTGGTGCAGTCGAACGTGCGGGAGGGGCGGCTCAAGTTTTCGACTGGCATTGCCGGTCCGGTCCGCGAGGCCGACGCGGTGTTCGTCGCGGTCGGCACGCCTTCGCGGCGCGGCGACGGCCACGCCGACCTCTCCTATATCTATGCCGCGGCCCGCGAGATCGCCGCCGCGCTCGACGGCTTCACCGTCGTGGTCACCAAGTCGACGGTGCCGGTCGGTACCGGAGACGAGGTCGAGCGCATCATTCGCGAGGCGCGGCCGCAGGCCGATTTCAGCGTGGTGTCCAATCCGGAGTTCCTGCGGGAAGGCGCCGCCATCCGCGACTTCAAGCACCCCGATCGCATCGTGGTCGGTGCCGAGGACGAGCGTGCCAAGGAGATCATGGCCGAGCTTTACCGGCCGCTCTATCTCAACGCGGCGCCGATCCTGTTCACCGGCCGGCGCACCGCGGAGCTGATCAAATATGCGGCCAACGCCTTTCTGGCCACGAAGATCACGTTCATCAACGAGATCGCCGAGCTGTGCGAAAAGGTCGACGTCGACGTGCAGGAGGTCGCGCGCGGCATCGGCCTCGACAATCGGATCGGCACCAAATTCCTGCACGCCGGTCCCGGGTTCGGCGGCTCCTGCTTTCCCAAGGACGCGCTCGCGCTGATCAAGACCGGGCAGGATCACGACGCGCCGGTTCGCATCGTCGAGACCATCATGGCGGTGAACGACCAGCGCAAGCGCGCCATGGCCCGCAAGGTCGCGGCCGCGCTCGGCGGCAATCTGCGCGGCAAGACCGTCGCGGTGCTCGGGCTCACCTTCAAGCCGAACACCGACGACATGCGCGAGGCGCCGTCGATCGCGTTGATCACCGCTCTGCAGGACCTGGGCGCCGCGGTGCGCGCCTACGATCCGGCCGGCATGGAGCAGGCGAAACTGCTGCTGCCGGACATCGCCTATGCGGACAGCGCCTATGCGTGCGCGGAAGGCGCCGAAGCGCTCGTCATCGTCACCGAATGGGAGCAGTTCCGGGCGCTGGATCTGGCGCGGCTCAAGACGATCATGGCCCGGCCGGTCGTGGTCGACCTGCGCAACGTCTACCGGCCCGAAGACATGGTGAGGCACGGCTTCGCCTATCACAGCGTCGGCCGCTCCCGGCGCGCCTAGGCCGCGGCTCGGCGTTTCCTATCTCGCGGCGCACCTGCCGATGCCCTCGTTCGACCCGCCGCTCCCCATCGACCCCGCGCTGCCGGATCTTCTTGGGGCCTTGAGTGAGAGATGGAGCGCGGTGCTGATCGCGCCGCCCGGCGCCGGGAAAACGACGCGCGTTCCGCTGGTGCTTGCCGGCGAGGGCTGGGCCGCGGCGAAAAAGATCCTGCTGCTCGAGCCGCGCCGGCTGGCGGCGCGTGCCGCAGCCGCGCGCATGGCCGCAACTTTGGGCGAAGAGGTCGGCGCGACTGTCGGCGTTCGGCTGCGGTTCGGCTCGAAGATTTCCCGCCGGACGCGGATCGAGGTCGTCACCGAGGGCGTGTTCACGCGGCTGATCCTCGAGGATCCCTCGCTCGAAGGCGTCGCCGCGGTCCTGTTCGACGAGTTCCACGAGCGCTCGCTCGACGCCGATCTCGGACTTGCGCTCGCGATCGAGGTGCAGCGCGAGCTGCGCCCCGATCTCAAGCTCGCGATCATGTCGGCAACGCTCGACGGCGGCCGCGTCGCCGAATTGCTGGGCGGCGCAACGATCATCGAGAGCCGCGGGCGGGCATTCCCCCGAGCACGGCTCGGTGCTGGCTTTCCTGCCGGGCGCCGGCGAGATCCGCCGCGCCGAGGCGCTGCTCCGGGAGCGCGTGCGCGATCTGGCCGTCGGCATCGTGCCGCTCTATGGCGCGCTCGACGCGGACACCCAGGACCGGGCGATCGCGCCGGCGCCGCCGGGCCGCCGGAAAATCGTGCTCGCGACTTCGATCGCCGAAAGCTCGCTCACGATCGAGGGTGTGCGCATCGTCGTGGACAGCGGGCTCGCCCGGGTGCCGCGCTACGAGCCGGGCGTCGGGCTCACGCGCCTGGAAACGGTGCGGGTCTCGCGGGCGAGCGCCGATCAGCGCCGCGGCCGCGCCGGGCGCGAGCAGCCGGGCGTCTGCCTGCGGCTCTGGGACGAGCCGCAGACGGCATCGCTCGATCCGCACAACAAGCCCGAGATCCTGGTTGCGGACCTCAGCGGGTTCGCGCTCGATCTCGCGGTCTGGGGCACCGATGCCGACCGGCTGGCGCTGCTCGATGCGCCGCCGAAGCCGGCGCTCGATCAGGCCCGCGAGCTGCTCCGAGAACTTGGCGCGCTCGACGGCGAAAACCGCATCACCGAATGGGGCCGGCGGCTGCGCAAGCTGCCGTTGCCGCCGCGCCTTGCGCGCATGCTGGCGGTCGCCGCGGATCAGGGCGCGGGCCAGCTCGGTGCCGAAATCGCCATCGTGCTGACCGAGCGCGGGCTCGGTGGTGATGCGGTCGACCTCTCGCATCGGCTCGAGGCGTTCCGTCGCGAGCGCTCGCGCCGGGCTGCCGATGCTCGCGAGCTGGCGCGGCGCTGGGCGGCAATGGCCGGCTCGGGGCCGCAGCGGTCCGGCAGCGCTCTCCCAGAGCCATCGCATGGAGATCGGTCGGCCGGCGCCATTCTGGCGATCGCGTATCCGGATCGGATCGCCAAGCGCCGTGCCGCGGGGGGCGGCGCGTTCCTGCTCGCCAACGGCCGTGGCGCGCATCTTGACCCGGCCCTGCCGCTCGCGCGCGAGCCGTTCCTGGCGCTCGGCGAGCTCGCCGGCGGCGCCGCGCAGAGCCGCATTCTCCTGGCGGCGCCGATCACGCTCGTCGAGATCGAACGGATCTGCGGCGATCGCATCGAAGCGCGCGAGGAGGTGACGTTCGATCCGGCGACCGCGGCCCTGCGCGGCCGAGCGATCCGGCGCTTGGGCGCGCTTTTACTCTCCAACCAGCCGATTCCGGTCGAGCCGGGTCCGCACGCGGCCCGCGCGCTCGCCGAAGGGCTCGCCCGGACCGGCCTCGCTCGTTTGCCGTGGACGCCTGCCCTGCAACAGCTCCGGGATCGCGTGGGCTTCTTGCGTCGGCTCGAAGGCGACCGCTGGCCCGACCTTTCCGATACCGCGCTTTCGTCGGCTGCGCTCGACTGGCTCGCGCCGGCGCTCGAAGCCAAGACGGCGCTTGCCGATCTATCGGAGCGGGAACTGGCCGACGCCCTGCTCGGGCTTCTCCCATGGGATTTGCGCGGCAGGCTCGACGTCGAAGCCCCGACGCACCTTTCCGTGCCCTCGGGATCGCGCGTTGCGATCGACTACGCGGCCGAGGGCGGGCCCAAAGCCTCGATCCGCGTCCAGGAGCTGTTCGGGCTCGATCGCCACCCGGCGATTGCCGGCGGCCGCGTGCCGCTCGTCGTCGAATTGCTCTCTCCGGCGC
>WNFZ01007363.1_pt1 | contig 18564 bp, 17 predicted proteins | sample 5400081 | NCBI WGS metagenome assembly WNFZ01 (sample SAMN13153365, study PRJNA577476) | soil metagenome | isolation source: 80 cm soil or saprolite under grassland replicate 1 | place: USA:California | collected 2016-06-15 | reverse complement strand
GGCAAAAGGATGGGTAAGTTCAAACCACCTTTCACAAAGGACTCGAGCTGCGCGCGACAGTCCGCCGGTGTGCCGGCAACCGAATGCGCGTGCACAAGCTCGTCCGTGATGAATTTCTTCGCCGCTTCCCAGTCTCGTTTTGCTACCGCTGCCGCGAGACCTTCTTGATCGACCTTCCCGCCTCCCAACCGAATATTTTCACTGTGATGCGTGTTGCGAAAAATATAGGCCAAAAACAACTTGTTGGCTTCGATCGCCTCGCGGCGATCGTTAGAAACCGCTGCCGTAACGAAGCCCGCAACGTCGACGTTGCTCAAAGACTTACCGGCTTTTGCTGCCCCCTGGGCAATTTCCCCGATACATTTTTCAATATAGCCAGGCGAACAGCCTCCCGACAGCAACACTCCATCACCGATCTCGCCGCCGAGCTGAAGCATGCGCGGGCGCACGGCGGTGATGTACATCGGGATTGGCGCGAACGGCACGAAGCCCATCTTTGCGCCGTTGATCTGGAACATCTTGCCCTGAAAGTTAACGGTCTCGCCTTTCAATAAGCGCCGTAAAATCTCGACATATTCGCGCATGGTCTGGAGTGGATGCGGCGATTCGATCCCCGCTTCTTTCAGCGCCGCCGCATTGCCGGTTCCCGGACTGGCAATCACGCGGCCTGGCGCGAACTCGTCCATAGTAGCGATCGACATCGCTGAAATGATCGGATGGCGCGAGTATGGACTCATAGGCGCCGGCGCGACTTGAATCCTGCTGGTCCCCATGAACAACGCCATCGATGTCGTCAGTGAATCGCGGAAACAAAGATGATCCGACATCCAGACCGACTCCATGCCGACGTTGTCGGCGAGTTGCGCCAGCTCGATCATCTCATGAATCGAGTAAAACCCGTCGAAGCATAACCCGACGCGCATAAATTAGCTCCTAGAAACCTTCCTGCAGAATCTCTGGCAGATTTTCCGCTAGGACGCTCGCTAATCCCATCTTCTCCAGCGTCAGACCTTCGTTTCGGAAGTTCGTATGAAGCGCCGTCGAAGCCAACGTGATCAGCGCATCCATCACCGGCGTCTTTACACCTAACAGTCTCGCAATCTCCGCCATTGGCACGAGACCATATCCGACATCTTCTTTGATGTAGCGATGATCGAGAGACGACGGTGATTTGATCGTTTGATTGGGTACGCTCTCGTTAATTGCCCGGTATGCGGATCCACTTGCGCAGGCTTCCTCCGAAGTGAGGCCCGCTTGATGAAAGATATCGACAAAGCGAAGTGGTTTGAGCCCCAGGTGCTGAACGATTTCCAAGCGCTCTTTGTCCACCTCTTCGATCCACGCGGCGATGGAGGGGGTAATTCCATCACGATAATAACGAAAATCGCCGGCGGTCTTTTCAATCCAGCCTGCATTACCGATCATGCCCGCCGGATGCATGATCGCGTTGATATTCGATAAGCCGGTTTCGAGGACGTTTTCTGCGGCAATGACGTTGGGAAATATTTCTTGAATCTCTTTTACGAGACCGTGAGTCTGCTTTCCCGGAAACGCGGCAGAGCGAAGATTGGTTGTCCGCCGATAGACTTCTACGCGTGCCGGCCCAGGCATTCTGCAAATGTATGTGAGCGTGACCGTTTCACAGAGCCTCACCTCGACCTTGCAACCAAAACTACGCAACAGGTTGGCGACATGGAGCGAGCCGCCAGTGTGGCCGGGGGTCAGCAAAATGCGCTGGCCATCGATGAGATAATCAGCCAAACTCTTTGCCAGGTATTCGTGCGCGACCGACGGCGCGGCGACGATGATGAGATCGACCCCGTTCAACACCGGCGGCAGATGCGGACTTATGAAGTAAGGCGTGGCGAACTTCGTCTCGCCATTCTCGACCAGCTCGATACCGCCGCGCTTGGCGATTGGAATCAATGTCGATTCCGTGCGCGAGAAGAGCCGTACTTCGTAACCGCGCAGTGTCAAGTCCGCGGCAATCGCGCAACCACCGTTGCCGGCTCCGAGCACTGCAATCTTTCGAAAAGACATAAAAGAATTTGGCGATGGCCGCGCGGTCGCCGGCCATCGGTCATCCGACGCGGTAATGCCCGAGCTTGTCTTCGTCGAGCTCGATGCCAAGCCCGGGCTTGGAAGATACGACCACTTCGCCGTCCGAATAATCGAATGGCTCTTGAACGATATCATCCTGGTAATAAATTCCGGCGATGCCGCCTTTGCCCTTTCCTTTGGGGGTGGACACGGGCACAACGCAGCCGTACGTCACAACGCCAGTCGATGCCGCTAAATGAATGTTCGCCGCGTTTCCTACGCCGGTCTCGACCGAACCGTTGACGTTGCACTGTAGACCCGCCGCTTCCGCGACGGCCGCAAGCTTTTTTGCTTTGAACAATCCGCCGGGCTTGGTCGTGTAAATGGAAATCAGATCCGCCGCCTTCTTTTTCACAATCTCGATGACGTCCTGTGGCGTCCAAGCGCTCTCGTCTGCCATGATCGGCGTGTCGACGCGGCCCGCGACTTCCGCCATCTGATCTATGCCTTCGACGGGTTGTTCCATATAGAGCAGATTGTACGTTTCCATCGCTTTGATGATTTTCACCGCGATCTTCGCCGTCGGATAACCTTGATTGGCGTCAACGCAAATATTCAAATCCGCCCCGATCGCTGTGCGAATTTCTCTCACCAACTCGACATCGCGTTTCTGGTCGACACCGCCTTTGAGCTTGATGGTCTTCACGCCTTCAGCCTTCACCTGCACGGCTTCCTCTACGGCCTTGTCGATTTCCATCAATCCGAGGCTGTGCGCGATCGGCACGCGCTCGTGAAACAGACCGCCCAGGAGCTGATATGCCGGAACCTTGAGCGCCTTGCCGATGACATCGTAAAGCGCTGCATCGATGGCCGCTTTGCAGTAGGGGTAGCCTTTTACCGCTTTAAATACTTGCCGTGATCGCCGCCCCAATCTTTAAGCACCGGCGCTTCGCCGAGACCGATCAGACCTTGGTCGGTGTGAAGCTTGATGATCACGTACACGCCGATGGGCGTGGTGAGGCTTGCCCACTGGTGTACGCGACGCGTCGGCAGGCGAATAGGAATTGTCTCGATCCTGGTGATCTTCATCTTCGTTTAGCCCGCTCTCAACAGCGTGTCGGTTGGAGTATAGTCAGAGAGCAGCTCGCACCCTTTCTCGGTCACGCAAAACATGTCCTTGTTCTGCATGCCGAAGCGGCCGGGAATATACACCAGCGGCTCGAATGCGCCGACCATCCCGGCTTCGACGATTTCGTTGCCGTATCTTCCCATGTAAGGTTCTTCGTGCAGGTGCAGTCCGATACCATGCGCGACGAAGCTGATGGGCTCGAAACCAAGATCACTGAACTTCGCAAGAAACCGCTGGTAGATCTCAGGGCAGCTGGCGCCGGGCTGGATCAAATCCATTACGAGATACTTGCACTCGATCAGATTCGCCCAGATTTTCTCTTGCTCCGCGGTGGCGTCACCGACCACCGCCGTCCGGCAAACTCCGGTCAGATAACCGTTTTTCTGCCCGAATATTTCCATCCGAATAAGATCACCGTTTTGGAGCTTACGCTCCGTCGGCCCGACGTTGGGAAACTGGCTGCGCTCGCCGGAAGCAATAATCATCAGCTTGTAGCTCTCGGCGCCGCCGGCGAAGAGTGAAGTGAGGAGATTTCCCGCAAGTTCCATCTCGCTCATCCCCATCTTGGCGGATCGCAACGTGTCGCCGATCGCTTTGTCGGTGAGTTTGCTCAATGTGCGGAGTAGTGCCAGCTCACTGAGCGTTTTGATTTGTCGGGCTTTGTCAAATATCGCATCGGCGGCGACCCATTGGATGCCGGACAGGATCTTGTGCAGCGTGGCAAAGTCCCTCGCCGGCAGAAACTCCAGCTCGATACCTACCCTAGCGCGATCGAGGTCCAAATCCTTCAACACGTCGGCAATTTTCTCCATCGGATCATCGGTGAATTCTCGATAGATGCGGAGATCGTCGATGCCGGCATGCGCTTTGACCGTCGTCGCCTCCATGTCGATGGCCACCATGGCGATGCGACCGTCCGCGGTCAAAATACACGCAGCATGCCGCCAACGCATCAGCGACTGCGACGGCACAACAAAACCCGAGACGTAGGTGACATTTTCCGGGGACAAAGCAATGATGGCGTCCAAGCCTTCGCCAATGATGTGTCTCTTAAGGGATGAGATAATTTCTTGGTCCATGGCTCGGCTAGATATGAAGATGCGAGAATATCGGCTGGTTCTCAGAGCGTCAAGCCATTCTAGACCACGACCAGTGGACGATTGTTCGTGGATTCGTCACGCATGGTCGTTGAGCGTCCTCTTTTTCAAGGCGTCGTCGAGGGACTTCTTGTTAATACGAACTCCACCGGCGAATTACCTTGATCGTCCATAATTCTTAGTTGTATCGTATCAGCGCTCAGTTTCCCCTCATAACGATTTCGCCGCGGTCGCGTGGTGGACCCATAAATCTCTTCGAATGCGACGCTAAAAGAGATCATATCGCCGACTATTTTGCCGTCCTCGATGCCACGCTTTACTCCGAGAAAAGTCGCTGTGCCGAAGAGCTTGTCTCCTTCGGGTTGGAAAAGGAACTGTTCCGTATAACTGACTTGCCATGGATAGGTGACGTCTCCCTTCCACGACCCCGTAAAGGCCATCGCCTTCGACGTTTGCTTGGCGGTCGTCAATTGCGCCTCATTCTCGCGGCGCATTTGCCACCATACCGCCAGCGACATTAGCAAAAAAATCAGTGGAACCTTCCATACAAGCCGGCGCAGCAATTTCCTTCGCAGCTCCGCTCTCGAGTCTATGTTTTCCTTTACCGCTGCCTTTCGAAGACCTGGTGCCTTATCAAGTGCCGCGATTAACTGATCGACATCGCGCTGAAAATCATGATCGTTCAAAGTCAGCGCATTTCGCTTCGAAAGCGCCTTTAGGTCGGCTCGCAGTCCTTCCGGCTTGGGTATTGAGGCGCCACCGACTAGCACGGGAATGACGAGAACACTTCGCTGTAAGGCCAGCGACACTTCCAGGCCGACAAAATCGCTTGGATCGCTCAGGCGCAGCTGCCCGTCCGCGTTTCGCGCTGTAAGCCAATCTTTACCAATGACCACAACCATGGCGTCGCACGATCCGACTTTCGCGTCGATGTGCGCTGCGAAGTCGGCTCCGGGCGGAATATCATCGACGTCCATGAAAACCTGATCCGCTCCAAAATGCGCACAGAGCCGGTCATACAAACGCCCCGCATAGGGAGCGCTGTCTTCACGGCGGTAACTGATGAAGATTCCGGACATGGACTTTGAGAGATTCGGTGAACGATGAATGCCCGCACGGATACGTACTGAACCCGTGGAATAATTTGCATTTATGGCGGATTATACCGGCTTTCCGGATAGATTGCCCGTGAATAGTCGACGCAATAGTATTTTTGATTGCGTGATTAGCAATTCATTCCAGGCGCCCGGCGACCTGCCACAACCTACTTGCCGCTTAACTCCCGCCGCACCTCTCTCAGCAAGCGAAAGTCGACGACTTTTTCGATCGGGATTTCGCCGATATTCTTTTCGGTCCGGCGAATCATATCGAAGTGAACTCTTAGTTGCTTTTCGCTGATAATGCCGTCTTCATTGAGAGCTTTGACGATCGCGCGATAGGATTCTTTGGCGATTTCAGGATCGACCTTCCACTCTTTTTGGATCACACCAACGGTTCCCTCGGGGTTTTCCTTGGCGTATCGAAGCCCTCTATAGAGCGCTCTCACGACTTTTTTGACTTCCTGCGGGTGCTCCTTGAGGCGTTGCTCGGTGGTGGTGTAGCCATTGCTCGCGAACTCAACGACGTCGCCGACAAACGAGACTTCGTTGAATCCTTCGCGCTTGAGGACGGCGACGGCAGGCACGGGAACGATAATCGCAGCGACAGAGCCGGCTCGTAGAGCGGCCATGCGCGTCCCCTCGGCGCCGATTTGAATTAACAGCGCGTCTTTTTCCGGTTCAACGCCATAGTGTCTGAGCGCCAGGCGCGCCGAAAGATCGGAAGTGCCGCCGAATTGGCTGACACCAATTCTCTTGCCTTTCAGCTCGGCGACTGTGCGGATATCTTTTTGCGCAACCAGATAATACATCGGCCGGTCGGCAGCGTAGAAGATCGCTTTCAACGGCAATCCTCGCGCCGCGAGCCGCAATCCTGAATCCGCAAGCCCATGGTAATGAGCCTCGCCGGCGATCAGCGCGTTGTGGGCCATCGCTGGAACAAGACGCGGCAACTCGATCTCGATCCCTTCATCCTTAAAGAATCCTCTGTGCACAGCGACAAAAAGCGGCAAATAGCCCATCGAGTTTCCCGGCAGGACGAACTTGACCGTATCGGCGCACAACCCGTTGTGGGAGTCGCCGGAAAAATGCAGCGCCAGAACGGTAGCAGCAACGAATAGATATCGTGATAAATGGTTTTGCATAGGTTGGATCTCTTAACGGTGATCGCCGATTAAGCTTTAAACGTTTTGATTTTTGAACCGAAGCGAGCTTCACAGGCCCTCAATGGAACACGCTTCCCCCATCCACCACGATGGTCTGCCCGGTCATGAAGTCGCTGTCCGATGAAGCAAGAAAGACCACTGTGCCCAATAAATCTTCAGGCCTCTCGAGACGTTTGATAGAGCGTGCCTTGAGTTGCAATTCCGTCAACGCCTTCGGCGCGTTTTGGCCTTCGTGTTCCACCAAACCCGGCGCGATGGCGTTGACACAAATGCCGTACTCGCCGACCTCGCGAGCCAACGAACGGGTCATGCCGATGAGCGCCGCCTTTGAAGCCACGTAATGCAAGAAATTGGGCGTGCCCCAGTAGGCGGTAGATGAAGAGATGTTTATGATTTTTCCGCTGCGCTGTTCTTTCATCTGCGGGAACACCGCCTTGGCGCACAAGAACGGCCCTTTGATGTTGACAGCAGAAATGCGATCCCATTCCTCGGCGGTGATCTGGTAAAACGGCCGACGCTCGATGTTAATGAAGATCGCCGCGTTATTGACCAGGATATCGATCCGGCCAAATGACTTTACCGCCTCTGCTGCCATCAGATTTGTGTCTTCTTCCTTGGAGACGTCGATCTTGAGCGCCAGCGCTCGACCGCCTTGCGAGCAGATTTCTTCGGCGACTGTCTCTCCATCAAGAATATCGGCGATGACGACAGCCGCGCCCTCCGCAGCAAGTTTGCGGCAATACGCCGCGCCGATATGCCGCGCCCCGCCAGTAACGATAGCAACTCGCCCCTCCAGCCTCATGAAGACACACCACCGAATTGGAGTACTGGAATATTGGAATAATGGAAATTGAACCCATCACTCCAGTATTCCATTATTCCAATATTCCAGCTCTTCATCGTAGTCCCTCCAGATGCGTCTTGAAGTCCAACGGATTCCACCATGGCTTCATTCCCAAGGACTCCGCGATCACCCGCGCGGCGTTGTATCCCGGCGCGCCGGTGATATTACCGCCGGGATGGCACGACGAACCGCACATAAATAACCCATCGATCGGTGTCCGGTAATTTCCCCAACCTGGAAATGGTCGATTCTCCAACGCCTGATCGCCGGAATACTCACCCACCATCCAGTCGCCGTAGTACATGTTCTTATCATGCCGCTCGATATCAAGCGGGGTCGTCGAATCGGTCGAGAGAATATTGTTCTCATCGAGATTGGGCGCAAAGCGCTGCCATACTGCCAGCTGTTTATCAAACCATTCTTGGCGCGCTTTATCCCAGTTCTGCGGATTGCCCCAAAGATTGTAAGTCGCAAGCTGCCACATGAACGCCGTTGCCTTGCCTGGCGGCGCTTGCGTCGGGTCATGATGCGACGGCGTCGCACCGTTCATAAACGGCTTGCGTGGTAGTTGACCCGTGCGGCAGTCCTCGAACAAGTTACGTAATTCGTCATATTCTTCGAGGCCGACGATGTGCATGAACGAACCTGCCACCTCCGGATGTTTTTCTTCCGTGATGTACTTTGGCCGTTCGTTCAATGCCAGATTAACGGCAAAAATCGGCGTCGTCTTTGAAAAACGAAAATTGACAGCTAAATCGGCAAACCTGGGTTGAAGATTTTCCTGACCCACGAGTTTAATGAACGTCTCCACCGGATTGACGTTCGACGCGATAAACTTCCGCGCTCTAATCACCGTCCCATCTTCCAATACTACAGCCGTCGCTTGGCCGTTCTCCAAAAGAATCCGCTCTACGCCATTAGCTTCGATGTAGTCGATATGGTTGTGCGACATCATGTGGGCTAGATTGTCGCCGAGCGCATGCGACGTGCCGCGACAGAGCTGCGGGTTGACCCCCCAGGCAATCATTGCAGGAATCAAATATCCCGTCTGCGGCGCATCAAGCTCGTAGCCGCGCATCACGCCGAGAAAGCCGATGAACGCGCGCACGCGCGGATGCTCGAAGTGTTGGAGGACGAATTCCTCCGGCGTGGTCTCGAAATATTTCAGATACTCACGACCTTCGGGAATCCTTTCCAGCAGCGGCCGCTTTTCTTCGATGGGCAGCGGCACCGCGTACGTTTCAGGGAAGACGATATTTTTCACCACGGCCTGCCAGCGGGCCCAAATCTCCATGAAGGCTGCCGCGTCTCTTTTGGAGAAACGCTCGATGGTTTGCGCTGTCCGCTTCACATCGGCGAACCAGCCGAGATAGGTTTCGTCGAATTGCGGTCCTCGTGCGAGTCCAAGCCGCCTCCCACTTCCATGTTTTTCTCGACGACCATGATCTTCTCGCCGCACCTTGCCAGATAGCCTGCGCAAATCATGCCGTTGTGGCCGGCGCCGATCACGACGCCGTCGTACTCAAGAATTTTCGCCATAACCTTCTTCGAACCAAACGGCTTGAACGTATTGAACTACTTGAACGTCTTGAACGAGTCTTGGTTCAAATCGTTCCAACAGTTCAAGCCGTTCAAATCGTTCGGAAAGCATCTAAAGCTTCAAGTCTTCTTTCATAACCTGCCAGCAGTTATAGCCCGAACCGGCGATCACCGCATCCGCCGGATGCATCGCCACTCCCACTTGGTATAGCCGTTGAATCGGCGTGCGGTAGTCGGCGATTTGCTCGATCGGCCGCCGCTGGCCCATCTGCGCCGCAATCTTACGCGCGACCCAAACAGAGCCGCGACGCATGTTCGGCCAGCGTCCGGAAATGTAGAATGGATCCATCGCCACCTTCATTTCGATGTTCTCATCGGTCAGATTCGTCGCGTAACGGCGCCAAGTTCCTAGTACCGAATCCATCAAACCATTCTTGAGTTTAACCCAATCCTCCGCTCTTTTTTCCTTCAACTGGAACGGCACGGGCACAAACACCGACGCAGCGTGTTTGGTTTTCGGCGCTTGCAAAGGGTCAAAAGCCGTCGGACAAATGGCGTGCAGGCAAATATGATCAGGAAATTCGCCGGCGCGAATCTCCTTCCACATCGCCTCGATATCCGCCGGCTGTTTCGGCCCCATATTCACGTTCATCGCCCGGCCAACCGCTGGATCGCCAGCTTCATGCAGCGCATATCGCACCGGCGCTTTGAGCGCGACGTGCACTTGAAAATAGGAAAACTCGTCTACTTTAATGTCTTTGACGCGTTCGAGAAAGGTACGCGGCAGATGCTCGTCGCCAATCATTTCAACAAACGTCGAATACGGATCGGCATTCGCTACGACAGCCAAGCGGGCTTTCCACTCTCTGCCATCGCGCAGCCGTACACCGACCGCCCGGTTATCGTCCACGAGAATTTTTTCGACATGATGCACGGCACGAATTTGCCCGCCGTTGTGGACGTAAGCGCGCTGCAGCACCTGGGCAATCGAATGGGAGCCGCCGCGCGCAAGTTCGGGCTTCTCGTCGCCTGCGATCATCTTCAGGACTTCGATGCCGCCACCGGCATAATCGAGACCGACGCCGCGCGGGATTGCCATTTGCGACAACACCAGCGTTTTGACCGCGTCGTTTTCAAACAGCTCGTCGGCTACCTGTCGCGGCGTGAGTTGCCAAAGCCGTTGGAAATCTTTGCCCGCAGGTTCGGCTTCGAGTGTTTGCAAGACAATCCCAATGTTCTGAGGCCGGGTGTAGTAGTAAGGAATTAGAAATTCTCTGATGACTTTATGGAACCGATCATAGGTGGCGCGCCAGGCGTCAGCATCCTTGTGCGACAGCTTTTCGATGCTCGTCACCGTGCTGTCGAGTGACTGGTGGTGGGAAATCGATCGTCCATCATCCAGCAACAGCGAACTGACCACCACCGGCGAAACAAACTCCGCGTGGTGGCCGTTCGCCCAGTTGAGATCCTTCCACACCGGCGAGACCTCGCGGTTGTCCTGAAAGTAAGTGAGCGTATTGTGCCAGTAACCGGGAATAGTGATTTCTTCGCTCGCCAGCCGCCCGCCATTCTCGAGACGGCTCTCACAGACCACTGTCTTCAACCCGGCCATGCCAAGGTAGGTGCCAAGAGCAAAATTGTTCTGGCCCGCGCCGATCAGAATGACATCCCAGTGATCATCTACCACGCGAGTCTCCCCATCTTTGCGCAAAACCGAGATTGCATTCTTTAAACGATTTGAACATTTTGACCGGCTTGAACATCTAGTTCTGCAAAAAGATCTTTTTATACTCGGTCATTTTTTCGGTGAAAGCTTTCTTGTCCATGTCGACCATGTCGACCAGCTCGATCTTGTCGGCATCCGGCAGCGGCGGGTAGATTCCCTTGCGCGTAACGAACTCGCCGATGCCGGACATGATGCGTAAGGACTCTTCGCCGAGGAAATAGTCGATGAATGCTTTACCTGCGTTTGGGTGCGGTGGCTTGGCGCCAAGCGTCACCGACTGATTATCGCCCATGAACTTGCCGAGCCTGACGTAATCCAGCGGTATGCCCTTCTTACCGTAGAAAACCACGTTCTTCAAAAACGCGATGCCAATGGGAGTCTCGCCGGTCGTAATGCGTTCACCGGCTGGCGTCAGCGACTCCACCAAGAGCGGTTTGGTTGCGGCTAAATCGCGAATAAACTTGTCCGCTTTTTCCTTGCCCATGATCCTATGCAGGCTGGCGAGCCATTGCGCCGTAGTCGTGTGCTGGCTCGGATCGGGAACAACGACCTTTCCCTTGTATTGCGGTTTGACGAGATCCTCCAGAGACTTTGGCGCGTCCGGCGGTTTGATGATTCCCGCATGATAGACAACGCCGATGACGGTGCTGCGGTAGCTCGGCCCAAGATTGGGATCGATGACCTCTTTGGGAAAGGCTCGCGCGGAAGGCGAATCGTACTTGGCCAAAAAGCCGTCAAGTTGGATCAACTTCATCGTCGATTCGGTCGTCAGCACGACATCGAAAAGCGGTTTTCCAGCGCGCGACTCTCCGGTAACCCTGTCGGTGACTTTGTTAGACGCGGCGCGCCAATAATCTACCTCCAATCCCGTTTTCTTCTTGAACGCAGCGGCAACGAGATCCATCGTGTCGTTCTCGATGGATCCGTACACGACGACCTTGCCGCCTTCTTTCTTGGCCGCCTCGATCAATTTGGCGTCTTGGGCGAGAACCAAACGGAGTGAAACGATTGTTAATACCGCAGATATTGCCAATACAAAGCTATTTTGCCGCATGACTAAGTCCTCCTCGAGCGGAATGACTTTCCTCAATATCGAAATGGGCCATGGTTGTCCATTGTTTGTCTATGGCGTGGTGCTTTGGTACTTTAAACTGGAAATACAATCATGACCACGCAAGAAAAGCTCAGAAATATTCGCGAAGAGCTCAAACAAATGTTCCTGGAGCGCAGCGATTTGATCGACGGCGCGCTTGCGGCTCTGCTTTCTTCGCATCACCTACTCATCATCGGACCTCCGGGGACGGCGAAGTCGATGCTGGCCGACGAGCTCTGCCGGCGCATCGAAGGGGCCGATTATTTTCAGTGGCTGCTCACCCGTTTTACCACGCCTGAAGAAATTTTTGGCGCGGTCAGCCTCAAGGCATTGGAGCAGGACGACTATCGCCGCGTCACGGCTGACAAATTGCCGGAAGCTCACATTGCCTTTTTAGATGAGATATTCAAGGCTAACTCATCTATTCTAAACGCAATTCTTACTTTAATTAATGAGCGGCTATTTCACAACGGCAAAGCCGTCACGCGCGTGCCTCTGTTAACATTGTTCGGCGCCAGCAACGAATTGCCGGAAGAAGAAGAGTTGACCGCGCTTTACGATCGCTTTCTAGTGCGCTTTGTCGTCAACTACATCACCGAAGATTTTCGCTTCTTGAGAATGCTTGAATCGCAGGCCCAGCCTTCACGTACCTGCATGACGTTGGTGGAATTAAACCAACTGCAAGGACAGGTGCGCAACGTTCCCATCCCTTCTCATGTGTATCGCGGCATCGCCGATATTCGCCGCGAGCTCAACAAGAAAAATATTCAGGCTTCCGATCGGCGCTACCGGCAGTCGCTTGCTTTGCTCCAAGCCCATACTTTTCTCCTAGGAGATAAAGAAGTCCAGGAAAAAAATCTATTTTTTTTGGAACATGTCCTGTGGCGCGACCCGGCGGAGCACGAACAGGTGCGAAACACTATCCGCGAGTTACTGCTGGGCTACGAAGAGGAGATTACCGAGCTGCTTTACGAATCCCGCGAGATTCGCGACTCGGCCCTCCAACCGGGCAGGAGCAGCGATGAGCGTGCCCGCGCCTTGATCGAGCTTCACACGAAACTGAGAAACATTATCACCAAGGTCGACCAAATAATGGAAAAGGCTAAGCGTCTCGGCCGCCCGTTGGATCGGGTGCACACCGTGCGTAACGAGATCGAGCAACTGCAGAAAGAGATGCTGGAGCAGTTCTAATGCCGCCCAAGCGCACGAAGAAAGCGCCGGTCAAAAGGCTTTTTCAGCCTCTGCCAAAAAACACTTTTTGGATTGAACACGACGCCTACGATCGGCGCGTATGGGGCCATCTCCGTTCTGAGTCGCCATCCCTACGTGAAGTGGAAGAGAAAGGAACCGCGCTGCTGCCCCATTTTGGCTCCTTGCTGCAGGACATCTTCTGTCTCCTATTCAAGTATAACATCAATTACCAAGCCGAAGCCGAGGTTTTACCTAGCGCACTGCTGAATGAGAAGTTTCTACGCGCAATCCACCAAGGCGCCCAATACGATTTCTTGCGTGAACAAACCTTGTTGAATGAAGCCCACGCCGGCCTGTCGACTTTAATACTCGGTGAAAGACTGCTCACTTTGGTACGCGAGGAGAAATTTCTCACGCGTCGAGACTTGCGCGATCTCTGGGACATTCAAAAACAAGAGGAGTTGGTCGGCGAAAAGATCGAAGAGTACGAAAACGCTGACACGATCCCACAAGATCAAATGTCCGAGGAAGGTAAAAAGGCATTACAAAAGGCCCGAGAACGTATGGGCGGCGAAGTCCAAGGCGCGGAAGCCTTGCTCCGCCACAAAACCCAGCAACTCAAGGAAGATCTCAAACAGATCGAATCTCAAGCAACCAACCGACTCCAGGCAGAAGCCATTAAGGTCGCTCAGGAGCTCCAAGACGCCACCGAAGAAGCCGAAACTTGGGGCAACACGATCGGCACGGGTGAGCGCACGCCGCCCGGCCAAAAGCTCGAGCTCGGTCGCCGGCTCGCCGGCAACGAAAAGCTCAAGAAGCTCGCGCGCATGGTCGGTCGCATGAAATTCCACGCCCAAGCGCTGCGCAAGAAAGTGTTCGAACGCTCCAGTGAAGAATTACTTGAAGTCGAGCAAGGCGACGCCTTGCATCGCCTACTGCCCCACGAGCTACTGAGTTTACATCATCCGATTTTACGACGAGATTTCTACCGCCGCTTTCTCGATCAGGAGCTGATTCAATATTCGCTACGCGGCGTCGAAGAAAAAGGCAAAGGCCCGATGATCGTTTGTCTCGACGGCAGCTCGTCGATGTCCGGTGACAAAGAGATCTGGTCGAAAGCCGTCACGCTTACACTGCTCGAAATCGCTCGCAAACAGCGCCGGCTCTTCCGCTCGATCTGCTTCTCATCGGCGGAAACACCGCTACAAGTCCTCGACATGAATCCGCGAGACCGCTATGAAGTCGAGACTAAGACCATCATGGATTTGGCCGAATATTTTCCCGGCGGCGGCACTGATTTTCAGAAACCGCTCGACGCGGCACTGGACTGTCTGCGCCAGTCGCGTTTCAAGAAGGGCGATATTATTTTTATCACCGACGGCGAATGCCAAGTCGACCCGGAATGGGCCGAAGCGTTTCGCGAGCAGAAAGAAAAACTCGGCTTCTCCCTGTTCTCGATCTTGATCGATATGGGCCCCGCTTCGTTAGGCACATTGAAGGAATTCAGCGATCGCATCTCGACGATCAAGCAGCTGACGGGCGATGAGGCGAAAGAGATCTTTGTGAAGTTTTGAGACAATGGTCAACTCGGTGCTGTTTTGGTTCGAGATTATACATCCCACTCTCCCGCGATGAGCCGTGGTATCACCGGCTGCAAGATCCGGTACGACAACCCCCAAAGCCGGTGCTCACCAACCCGGTAAAATGAAACCTGCTCCGCCTTGTGCCAATTCGGAAAGCGGCCGATCATCTTATTGTGCGCATCCGGCCGAGTAAGCTCTTTAAGTTTTACATCGAGTATTTCAGCGATCTCGCGCTCGGCGACTTGCCACTGATTCGGCACGTTGATGCGCGCTAGGTATGGAAACACCCGATAGCCGGTCGTTCGAGTTTGCTCCATCGGCAATTCGGCAAGCACATCACTTTGCTCGACGATCAGCCCGAGCTCCTCGCGAACTTCACGAAGTGCCGTATCGAGCATCGTCTCGTCTTCCGGATCTCTCTTGCCGCCCGGAAAAGCGATCTGCCCGCCGTGCACACCACCCGGATTGCGCAGAATCATGACGATGTGTAGCTCGCCGTCTTGCGACCGATAAATAGGAATGAGCACTGCGGCATCGATCACTTGAGCTTCCCTAATCCGCTTCTACTACAACAGCACTATCCCGGGCAAAGATCATCCTTGAATTTCACAAATGCATTGCACCGACACCCCAGTGTGATAAACGGGACCCACACAAGGCAAAATTATGGATAATAGACCTAATTTTCTCATGATCATCACGGACCAGCATCGGGCCGACCACCTCGGTTGCTACGGCAATCCGATTGTAAAGACACCCAACATTGATCGCCTGGCCGCCTCCGGCACGCGCTTCGAAAATTTCTACGTCGCCACGCCGATCTGCATGCCCAACCGGGCAACGCTGATGACCGGGCGCATGCCGTCGCTCCATGGCGCGCGTCACAACGGCATTCCGCTGTCGCTCACGGCGACGACGTTCGTCGAGATCATGCTTGCCGCCGGTTATGACACCGCGTTAATCGGAAAATGCCATCTGCAAAGCATTAATGGCAATCTTCCCGTCGTGGGTATGCCCGAGCCCGATCCCAACCGCACGTTACCACCCGAGACCTTGCGCGAAGCCGACAACACGTTGACCAAGCATGGCCGCTACGATCAAGAACTGCCATCGACTTGGGAATGCGAACCCGACTTCGAGCCGGCGCTTCCTTATTACGGTTTCGATCATGTCGAGCTCGCCATCGGTCACGGCGACAAAACCGTGGGACATTACGAACGATGGCTCAAGCAACGTCACTCCGATCCTGATTCATTGCGCGGCCCCAAAAACCAACTTCCCGGCAATGAATACACGGCGCCGCAGGCCTGGCGAACGAGAATTCCCGAAGAACTCTATCCCACGGCGTACGTCGCCGAGCGCACGATCAAGTACCTGGAAAATTATTCAAGAACCAACCGGTCGAAGCCTTTCTTCATTCAATGTTCTTTCCCGGATCCGCACCATCCGTTTACGCCGCCCGGGCGATACTGGGAAATGTACGATCCGCGCTCGATCGAGCTGCCACCCTCGTTTAATTCCGGCGAGCATCCGATCCCGCCGCATCTGCAATTGCTTTACGACGAGCGGGCGCGGCACATGAGCAACAAAGACGGCCAACGGACATTTGCCGTGACTGAACGCGAAGCACGGGAAGCCATCGCCCTTACCTATGGAATGATTTCCATGGTCGACGACGCCATCGGCACTATCTTGGGTTGGCTGAAAATGCTGCGTCTCGACGAAGATACCGTGGTCGTCTTTACCAGCGACCACGGCGACTTTATGGGCGATCATCAGCTGCTCCTCAAGGGGGCGCTGCATTACCGCAGCCTGGTGCGCGTGCCGTTCATTTGGAGCGATCGAGCAGTCGAATCAAAGGGGCTAGTGAATGCGGGACTCTGCGGCACCTTGGACATTGCCAACACCATTTTGGCCCGTGCCGCTCTGCAAGGTCACAATGGCATGCAGGGCGCTAACCTCCTAGCGGCGATCGACGGTGGCGCGACCGGCCACGACTCGTTGATCATCGAGGAACATCAACGGCGCGGCTACATGGGATTCAAAAACAACTTTCGGGCGCGCACTTTGATTACGAAGGATTTTCGCTTAACTCTATACGAAGGCGTCGCCTGGGGCGAGCTTTACGATTTGGCCAATGATCCGAATGAGCTGAACAATTTGTGGAACGATCCGCAATCGCGCCATCATCGTCACGAGCTTATCGAAAGACTGGCACGGCAGATGATGGCGCTCGCCGACTCGAGCCCGCTGGCAATGCACCACGGACCGTGAGGCGACGGGGCAATCGCAGGGCTCCCTCAACGGTTTGAACCGTTTGAACGAATTGAACGGTTTGAACCCATTTGCAATCTTTGTTCTTTGCGGCCAATGCTCTCAAGGTTTCACTCCCGATGCGATCAGCGCGGGCATCGGTAACTTAACGACGTCTCCTTTGGTATATTCTTCTAGTTCTTCGCGCATTGCATCGCGGATTTTGTCTAACACGGTCGGCTTTTGCGCGCGTAGCAACCCCGCCGTGCGCACGGTGCTGCCTTTCATCGCATTAAATAGCCCATCTCCCGCCGGCAAGCTCCATGTTTGCGAAACTTTCGTTACCGTGGGTGCTTCGAAACCCGCTACGATGAGACCATGCGTGCACTCTTCCGGATCGCTATAGCGAAAAAATGGCGGCCCTTCGGGCAACTCGATGCGCGGCTCGCCGTACAGTTCAACGGCGCGCAGCACGATGCCGAAACCAAGGGTTTCCTCCGGCTTGGCCCAAACGGAAAATGCAAACCGACCGCCAGTGCGCAGAACGCGGTGCGCTTCCCCAAGCGCGGCTTCCGGTTGGCCGAGATGAAGAATACCGAAATTCATCGCCGCCGCGTCGAAGAGGCCGCTCCCCAACGGCAGCCGTTCGGCGTCGCCTTGGCGAAACTCGACGCTGGGATGAAGCTGCTGCGCGTACGCGACCATAGCGGCGGAAAAATCGACGCCGAGCACCGTCGCGCCTCGTTTCGCTGCGGCAGCCGCCACGTAACCCGGACCGCTGGCAACGTCAAGAAAAGTCATGCCGCTCTTGAGCCCCGCGGCAGCCAACAGCGGACCGATTGCTTGGCTGGTCAAATTGCCAAAAGCCTGGTGGTATTCATCGGGAATGCTTTCCCAACCGGCATGTTCGAAGTTACGGAATTTCTCCGGGTCAAGAATCATAAGGGGCGTTAGCTTCGGCGACTAACATTGTCATCGAAGGAGTTTTTTTTCAACGGCGCAAGCGTGTCGATCAGGCGCGACGACACTTGCAGCTTGACGCCGTGATTGAATTTTTTTAGTGTCGGCCACGTGGAGGTTAAGAATGCGAGTCGAATCGGCAATTCTTTTTTTGGTCCTCTTGGGGCTATCGGGCGGCGCCTCGGTTTCAAGCGCGGCTCAACCTTTGATCAAGGTCGTCATGACCACGGGCTCATTCAGCGAACGGGAAGCGGCCATGTATGTTGCACAGGATCAAGGTTTCTTCCGACGCTACGGCCTCGACCTAACCTTCGTTCATGTCCGTAGCGGCCCCATCGGCATGGCCGCTCTCGCGTCCGGTGAAACGCAGCTGCATGAGGGCTCGGTCACCGGAGCCGTCCTGGGTTCCGCCGCCGAAGGAACCGATCTGGTATTCGTCGCTGGTATGATCAATAAACTCATCGGCAACATCATGGCATCGCCGAAAATCAAGACCCCGTCGGATCTCAAGGGCAAAGTCATCGGCGTCACCAGCGCGAGCGGCGGCAGTTGGATGTTTACGACCCTGGCCCTCGAATACTGGGGCCTGGACGCCAAGCGTGACGGCATCACCTTCCGCATCCTTGGCGATGAAGCGGTGCGCAGTCTGGCCCTGCTCAACGATTCCATTGCCGCGACCCATCTCGGCTACACCTTTGCCGCGCCGCTCAAAAGCCGGGGCTTTACCAATCTCGCCGACTTGGCGGAGCTTCCCATTCCCTTCCAAAGCACGGGAGTCATGACGACACGGCGCTTCATCAACTCGTCACCGGAAATCGTCGAGAACGTGCTCCGCGGCATCGTCGA
>WNFZ01002215.1_pt1 | contig 18582 bp, 17 predicted proteins | sample 5400081 | NCBI WGS metagenome assembly WNFZ01 (sample SAMN13153365, study PRJNA577476) | soil metagenome | isolation source: 80 cm soil or saprolite under grassland replicate 1 | place: USA:California | collected 2016-06-15 | reverse complement strand
ACCACTTGACGCACAGGAGGCTTGCAGACAGGCTCTCAACCGGGAGAACGCACCTCACGCCCCCCTAGCTCAGTCGGCAGAGCACATCCATGGTAAGGATGGGGTCGGCGGTTCGATTCCGCCGGGGGGCTCCACCACCGCGCTGACCAGCGGCAGCTCGGCGACGGCCTGTGCGAGCGGGGCTGGCGAGGTCGCGGCAACGGCCTCGGCCCTGGGCGGCTGCTCAGCGGGGGTAGCGAGCGTACCGCTGAGATCGCGACGGTCTGTCGTGCGGGACCCTGCCATGTCGCTGCCTCCTCGGAGTGGCGACCCTGCTGCGCCACCGCGTACAGCTATCTCAGCAGGCGAGCGTCACAGATATAGAAGGTCGCAAACGTACAGAAATGGATGGGCAGGACTCACCGTGCCGCTTGGCTCAGCTCGGGCCCATCGGGCCCGATATAGCAGAGCGAGGGAAGAGACCGGCCCACGGTTTACGGCACAGGAGGCTGCTTGGTCGATGTTGCAGACGATTCCTGGCGTCCATCAGTAGGTCCCCTCAGCGCAGAGCGTCCTGCAGATGCTCCCCGAGCTGGCGGGGTTCCTCCGGGCACAGCACCGCCACGAGGAGCACGGATGTGACAACGGACCAGCCCAGCGCCGCTGACTATGGGCTGACGCTGCCGTCGGAGGCGGAAGTCATCGCCGACCTGATGAAGCTGGTCGGCGCCGAGGCCGCGATCCTCGCCTGGCGGGCGGCCTCCGACCCGGACGAGGACGCCGAACAGCAAGACAACCAGGAGCAGGTGCTGCTGCGCATCACCGAGCAGCTCGCCGCCCGCCGGGACGCCGCCGGCGTCTTCGGGCGCTCACTGGCAATCCGGGTCAATACCTACATCGCGCTGTCCGCTGCGAGGATTTCAGCATGACGACTCCCTCCCATGACTCGCCGCCCGACGCCCAGGCGCTCGACGACACCGCCCGGCTACGGGAGATCGCCGACCTGCGCCTCAACGACTTCGACATCGACGGCAGCCTGTCGGAGATCGCCGCCGAGGCCGCCGCCCACTTCGGCCTGCCGGTCGCGCTCGTCAGCATCGTGCTGGACCGGGCCCAGTACTTCCGCGGTTCCCACGGCCTCGACGGCTGGATGGCCACGACCCGGGGCACCCCCGCCGAGTGGTCCTTCTGCCAACACGTCGTCCGCAATCGTGAACCGTTCGTGGTGGACGATGCGCGGCACCATCCGTTGATGCGGGACAGCCCACTGGTCCGCATCGAGGGAGTCCGCTGCTATGCCGGCGTCCCGCTCGTTACCTTCCGAGGGCATGTGATCGGCTCGTTCTGCGTGCAGGGACCTGACGCCCGTAGCTTCAACGAATACGACCTCGCCCAGCTCCAGCGCTACGCCAAACGGGTGATCGCGTGCATCGAGCAGGGCCGTCAGGGCTGAGTCAGGTCGGGCCTCCCTCTCTGCTCAACGGAGCCGTACACCCTCCAAGCGAGGAAGAGCTGGCCCCAGCGGCGCCAGATCGACACCAAACCCCGCCGAGGCTCGATTCTTGCGACCCTTGGCGCGCGCCGCAACGCGGTCTCACCTGGATGGGGTGGCCACCATTCCCTCTCCTGGCGGCGTCGTCAGCACCTGCTCGACCGACCAGCCCTTGCGACAGCGGCGGAGCAGTGTCTCGACCCGGATGCCCGTCCGCCGCGACCACTCGATGAGGGTGAGCGTTTCCCCGTTCCAGGTGAGCACGTCAACGCCGCTGTGTGGCATCGCGGCCGGCGGTCGCTCATCGCTGGGCGACCCGGAACGCGGCAAGTCCCCGGAGCGGTAGAACCACCGCCTTTCGGGGTCCTTGCGCAGGGATAGATCGGTCTCTCGTTCCAGCCTGCGCCGGAACTCCTCGTTGGGGTCGGGGCGCTGGTCAGGAGGGACGTTCAGCCTGCGGAGGCGTCGCTCTTCGGTCACGTCGGAAGCTCCTCGGACTCGGCGCCAGGTGCCTGCAGGGCGGCCCGCGACGCATGTCGGTGAGCGTACATGCCCAGGATGCGGTACGAGTAGGGCTCGGCCCCGCCCTTGCCGCTCTCATGGAAGTGGAGCCCGGCGACCTTGGGCAGTGTCCCCCCTGCACGACCTGGCACGCCCCACAGTAGTCGCGACGCCGGTCTGCGGCAGGCCGTCGAGCGAGCCCAGGGATCACGAGCCTGGAGCACCGCTCGCCGCTAGGTGAGGCGTGGTTGTCGGTCAATTGCCCCAGCTCACGGACCTGTGCGCCGGCCCTCGAGCCTCCGCTTCAGGAGCTGCCGGTCTGGGCATGGGCGGCGGCCACCGGCTTGGACTCGGGCGAGCCCCGCTGGCGCAGGAAGATGCCGAGCACGACCAGGGCGAACACGGCGAGGAACTCGCTCTGCCAGTTCTGCATCGACTGGAACCAGAACGGCGCGCTGGTGACGAAGCCGATCAGGGACACGGGGGCCTCGCCGTGCTGGAGCTGCTCCTGGTTGTACTCGGCGTGGCCGCCCACGGCGTGGAGCAGGAACGACATCAGGAACAGGCCGGTGAGCGCCAGCGCCAGCGAGTGCTGGTAGACGCCGAGGGCGAGCCCGCCGCGGCGGACCGGGCCGGGCACGCCCGGGCGGTCGCGGGCCTCGCGGGGATCCTCGTCGACCGGCTCCGGCTTCTCGAGGTCCTTGGACTCGGGCGAGCCCTTCTGGCGCAGCAGGACGGTGAGCACGACATAGCCGGCCATCTGCAGGAACTCGCTCTCCCAGTTCTCGAACGTGGCCTCGACGAACGACCCGCTGCGCAGGTATCGAGCGTAGCTCTCGACCGGCTGGCGGTGCTCCTCGTTGCTCTGGTTCTCGGTCCGCCAGCCGGCGATGCTCTGCAACAGCAGGAAGGCGAGGAACAGCCCGAACAATGCGATCGAGAGGCCGTTCTCGTGAAGGATCCGGCGCATGGGCACTCCCGTCTTGGGCGGGCGGCGGCTGTCGCGACCGGGATACCCGTTCGTCGGGATCTCAGCGTGCTTGGCCGGCTAGGTTGGATCCCGTTCCTGCTTCGCTGAGGGCAGTTCCACCATCCGGCCGACACCCTGGTCAGTCCCGGCGGCCGGTGACCGCGAGGCGAACACCCAGCCCGATCATCAGCAGGCCACCGGCCCCTCCAACCACCTCCAGCCGCCGTGGCGATCGGGCCAGCCAGTTCCTGGCCGTGCCGGCCATGACCGCCCAGGTGCTGTCCGACAGCAGGGCGAGGGCGACGAACACCAGGCCCAGCGCCAGCTGTTGCAGCGCCACGTGGCCGGCGGCCGGCGCGACGAACTGCGGCAGCACGGCGGCGAAGAACACCGCGCCCTTCGGGTTCGTAGCGCCCACAAGGAACCCTTCCAGCACGATCTGGCGGGTTGGGCGGGGGGCAATCGCCGCGTCCAGTGCCCGGGCCAGTGCCCGGCGCTCTTTGATGGCGCGCACGCCCAGGTAGACGATGTAGCAAGCGCCGAGCAGCTTCAGGGCCGTGAACACCCGCAACGAGCGCTCCACGATGGCGCCGATCCCAAGGGCGACCGCTGTCACCTGCAGGTACGCTCCGGCTGCGTTGCCCGCGACCGCGGCCAACCCCGCCCGGCGGCCCAGGGCTACGGCACGCCCGATCGCGAACAGGACGCTGGGGCCGGGGATGACCAGCAGCACCAAAGCCACCATGGCGAAGGTCAGCAGGCGGTCGAGCGGGATCACGCGGCTAGCGTGCCAGGCGCTCCCGCCGTTGACCACCACTGTGCGACCACCGAGCCTGGTCACCATCCAGTGCCCGGTCGTCCAGCCGGCGCGCCGGAACAGGCGAACGCCGCCGGGCAGCGGCGCCCGGCGGCGTTCGCGGAGGGAGACGGGCTACGCGCCTCCGCGTCGCGCGGCGCCGATCAGGGTCGCGGCGCCGAGTCCGAGGATGCTGAGGCCGACGACCAGCAGCGCCACCGTGTTGGCGCCGGTGAAGGCGAGCCCGCCGCCGCTCTGCGTGGACGAGACCCCGCCCGCGGCGGAGCTGCCCGGCGCGGAGGAGCTCGACCCGCCCACCGAGCTGCTGGGTGCCGAGGTGGTCGACCCACCGGTGGTGGTGGTCGTCTCCTGGCTGGTGGTGGTCGCTCCTGAGGTCGTGGTGGCACCCGACGTGGTGGTGGTCTGCTCGCCTCCGCAGCCTTGCACCCAGAACACCTTGAACTTGGTGTCGGCACCCTGGGAGCCCTCGGCGTGGATGGTGAGCTTGACGTGGAACCCTTGCACGGGGTGCGGGGTGATGCCGGCGAAGTCGAGCGTGTAGGTCTCCGAGGCGTCGAGCCCCGCCTGGCTGCCGCCGCCGGAGTTGTCGTCCTCGCCGATGAACACGGTGTCGTGCAGCAGGACCTGGCTGCCGCCGCCGGGTCGCAGCGTCGGCGGCTGCGCCTCGAAGGTCACGTCGGCGTCGAGGTCGCCCTCGTCGTAGCCGTAGAAGTCGATCTGGAAGGTGCAGCCGACGTGCGGCTCGTTGTTCGGAAGGTCGTCGAACGGCTGGTCGTCGACCTTGATGGTGCCGTTGTTGCCTGGCGGGTTGGGGGCCGCGTACGCGAGGCCGCCAAGTAGCGGTACCCCGCCTGCGACCGTCAACGCCAAGACGACCACGAACAGCCTGCTCCGTCGGACCACGAACACTTGACTGCCTCCCCCGGGGGACGGTTCCGCGGCCCAGGCGCCTGGAGAGGTTTCCGGCCCTGCCGCGTTCTGCCGCATCTGGCGCAAAGAGCGGCGAACCACCGTCCTGCGTTACATCCCGGTCCGGGGCGGCGCCCGAAACCCCGCCTGACCTGTCCGTCTGTTCGCGGTCGGGCGCTGAGTCCCCTCCTGACCCGTTCGTGGTGGTACCGCGGTGGTCCTGAGCAGCAGGCGTAACGCGCCGGGCGGCGGGGGCGCTCTTCCCCGCGACATGCGCCCCTTGCTTGCCCTCCTGGGCTCCACCCCCGTCCTCGACGAGGACACGGCCGACCGGCTGCTCAGCGGCCGGCTCGATCCCGCCGACACGCCGTCTGCCTACGCTCCCGTGGCCAGGCTGGTGAAGGCGGCGGCGGGCCCGGCGGCGCCCGAGGAGCTGGCCGGCGAGGCGGCCGTGATCGCCGCGTTCATGGCCATGGCGCATGCCAATCCCCCAACCCACGTCCCCCGGAGGGCGTCCATGCCCAGCAAGTTGTTCAGCGTCAAGGCCGCCGCGGCCGTGCTCGCGGCGGTCCTGTCGGTTGGCGGTGTGGCCGCCGCTGCCACCGGCATGTTGCCCGGCAGGGCAGCGCAGCAGGCGACCGACCACGCTTCTTCCGCCGTCGGTGGCGGCTCGCCCGCGCAGGCCCAGGGCAACAGCCAGAGCGCCGCAAAGGGGCCGGACGCGACCGGCTCGGCCAAGAACGGCCTCTGCCAGGCCTGGCAGTCCGGGCAGGGCGGCACCAACGGCAAGCGGGAGGACTCGACGGCGTTCCAGGCGCTGGCCACGGCGGCCGGCGGGGCCGACAAGGTCGACGCCTACTGCCAGACCGCCACCACCGCCGCCGGCCACGCGCCGGACGCCACCGCCGCCGCCAAGGACGGACTCTGCAAGGCCTGGGAGGCCGCGCAGTCCGGGCAGGGCGCGACCAGTAGCAAGCGGGAGGACTCGACGGCGTTCCAGGCGCTGGCCACGGCGGCCGGCGGGGCCGACAAGATCGCCGCGTACTGCCAGCCGACCAGCACCACCGCCGCCCACGGCCAGGGGCAGAGCAACGGCGGGGCGTCCCAGGCCAACGACCACAGCAGCGACAACAACGGGCAGGGCGGACCCCCGACGACCACCGGATAACGGCCGGCGGCCGGCTCCGCGCCGGCCTGCCCAGGCTTCCCTTACGGCGCTGACCGGCATTGCTGGTCAGCGCCGTCGCGTGCGCGACCATGACGGATCTCATGGTCAAGTCGTGACATCGGGCACGGCCGCGCTCCCCTGCCGTTCCTACGCTGACCCGGTCAGTGGGCGGGTCCGCCGCGACCGCGGCGGCGGACCCGGCCTCGGGAACGAACCGGAACGGGGGAGAGCCATGGCCAACGACGTGGCGGTTCGCGTCGACGGGGTGGTCAAGCGCTACGGCGAGGTGACCGCGCTGGACGGCGCGAGCTTCCAGATCCGCAAGGGCGAGACCGTCGCCCTGCTCGGCCCCAACGGGGCCGGCAAGTCCACCACCGTCGGCATCCTGCTCGGCCTGCTGCGCCCGGACGCCGGCCGGGCGCAGCTGTTCGGCGGCAGCCCGCACGAGGCCACCGCCGCCGGCCGGGTCGGCGCCATGCTGCAGCACGGCGACCTGCCGGAGGGCGCGACAGTGGCCGAGCTGGTCAGGCTCGTCCACGACCTGTACCCGGCGCCGGGACCGCTCGAGGAGACCCTCGAGCTGGCCGGCCTGACCTCGATCGCCGGCCGCAGGGTGGAGCGGCTCTCGGGTGGCCAGGCGCAGCGGGTGCGCTACGCCCTGGCGATCGCCGGCGCCCCGGAGCTGCTGTTCCTCGACGAGCCGACCGTCGGCATGGACGTGCAGGCCCGCAAGGCGTTCTGGCGCGGTGCGCGGCAGCTCGCCGGACGCGGCGCGACCGTCCTGTTCGCCACCCACTACCTGGAGGAGGCCGACGACCACGCCGACCGCATCGTGGTCCTGGTCGACGGCCGGGTGGTGGCCGACGGGCCGGCGACCGCGATCAAGGCCAACGCCCGCACCCGCCGCGTCAGCGCCACCGTCGCCGCTGTCCACGACGCCCTGCTCCGCGGCCTGCCCGGCGTGCGCGGCCTGCAGCGGCACGGCGAGTCGGTGCTGCTGGAGTCCGCCGACGCCGACGCCACCGTCCGCGCCCTGTTCGCCAGCGGCGTCGAGGTCCGCGACCTCGAGGTCACCGGCCCCGACCTGGAGCAGGCCTTCCTGACGCTCACCAACGGAACCGCGGAGGAGCTGTGATGCGCACCTACCTGAAGACCGAGATCCTGCGCGTGCTGCGCAACCGGCGCTACGTGATCCTCGCGCTGGCCGTGCCCGTCGGCTTCTACCTGTTGTTCGGCAAGCTGGGCGACGACGGCCGCGCGGTTCGCGGCAGCGACGTGAGCACCTTCTTCATGGTGTCGATGGCCGGCTACAGCGCCATGCTGGCGGTCCTGTTCATGGGCGGGGCACGCCTGGCGGCCGAGCGGGCCGGTGGCTGGACCCGGCTGCTGCGGGTCACCCCGCTGCCCTCATGGGGCTACCTGACGGTCAAGGCGCTGGCGGCGATGACCATCGCGCTGCCCTCGATCCTGCTGGTGGGGGCGACCGCGTTCGTCACCGGCCCGGTCCGCCTCGGCGCGGGCGCCTGGGCCGAGCTGGTGCTGCTGATGTGGCTGGGGACGCTGCCGTTCGCCGCGCTCGGCGTGCTGATCGGCTACCTGTTCGACGCCGACACCGCGCAGCCGGTGACGGTGGTCAGCGCGCTGGTGCTGTCGCTGCTCGGCGGGATGTGGATCCCGACCGCCCGGATGCCCGACACCATGCGCCAGATCGCCCACGTGCTGCCCTCCTACCACCTGGCCGACCTCGGCTGGCGTGCGGTGGCGGGCCAGGCGCCGGTGCTCGCCGACGGGCTCGTCCTGCTCGCCTACGGCGCGGCCTTCGCCGCGCTGGCCGCGTGGCGCTACCGCCGGGACGAACTGCGCGCATGACGGCGTCGCCAGGGTACCTTCAGGGTGTCCGCCGAGCGGAGGAGACGATGGACCGCGACCTGGGCTACACGCGGCCGACCCGGCGGCAGCGCGTCTACTGGCACGTCGGCACGCTGTTCTGGTTCGCCTACCTGCTCTTCGACCTTCCCGGGGTGATCCGCCAGCCGCAGCCGGGCACCCGGCTGGCGCTACAGCTCGCGCTGCTGGCCCTGGTGGTCGCCGCCTACGTGTACGTGGTACTGCGGCCGCCGTCGGACCGGCCGCTCCCGGGCCGCGGCGTGGCCATCGCCGTCATCCTGGCCGTGATCGTCACCCTGGTGCTGGCGCGCTTTCCCGGCAGGTGGGTCAGCCTGCTGACGTTCGTGAGCCTGGCGCTGCCCGCCGTCTACCCGAGGCGGCGGGCGGCGCGCGCGGTCGCGCTGACCGTCGTCCTCACCCTGGTCCTCTCGCTGTGGCAGGGGCTGCCGCCGAGCACGGTCGCCCTCAACTGCATGCAGACGGCGATCGCCGGCTTCGGCATGCTCTCGTTCTTCCACATCATCGGGCTCAACGTCCAGCTCAGGCATGCCCAGGAGGAGCTCGCCCGCATGGCCGTCGCCGACGAGCGCGTGCGCTTCGCCCGTGACCTGCACGACCTGCTCGGCCACAGCCTCTCGGTGATCGTCCTCAAGAGCGAGCTGGCCGGCGGGCTGCTCGCGTCCGACCCGGCGAGGGCCGCCACCGAGGTGCGCGAGATCGAGCAGGTCGCGCGGCGCTCGCTCGCCGAGGTGCGGGAGGCGGTCGGCGGCTACCGGCGGGTCGCCCTCGCCGCGGAGCTGGCCGGCGCGCGCGCCGCCCTCGACGCCGCCGGCGTGCGGGCCACCGTCGAGGAGCCGCCGCGCGACCTGCCCGATCCGGTGCAGGAGGCGCTCGGCTGGGCGGTCCGCGAGGGGACCACCAACGTGCTGCGCCACAGCGCCGCCGCCAGCTGCCGGGTCGGCTTCGAGCGCGACGGCGACCGCGTCGAGGTGGTGATCGCCGACGACGGCGCTGGTGGCGTGCCGGGCGGCAACGGCGCCGGTGGCAGCGGCCTCGCCGGCCTGGCGGAGCGGGTGGCGGGCTGCGGCGGCCGGCTGCAGGCCGGCCCGCGGCCCGAGGGCGGCTTCCAGCTCCGCGTCGAGGTGCCCACCGGATGATCAGGGTGCTGCTGGCCGAGGACCAGGGCATGGTGCGCGGCGCCCTGGCCGCCCTGCTGTCCCTGCAACCGGACATCGAGGTCGTCGCCCAGGTGAGCCGCGGCGACGAGGTGGTCCCCGTGGCGCTTCAGCAGCGGCCGGACGTGGCGCTGCTCGACATCGAGATGCCGGGCATGGACGGGCTCGCCGCCGCGGCGGCCCTGCGCGACGCCCTGCCCGACTGCCGGGCGCTGATCCTCACCACCTTCGGCCGTCCCGGCTACCTGCGCAGGGCCATGGACAGCGGCGCCTACGGGTTCCTGGTCAAGGACGGGCCCGCCTCCGAGCTGGCTGGTGCCATCCGCCGCGCCGCCGCCGGCCAGCGCACGGTCGACCCCGGGCTGGCCGCGGCCGCCCTCGCCGAGGGAGCCAGCCCCCTGTCGCAGCGCGAGCGCGAGGTGCTCGCCGCGGCGGCCGGCGGCGCCAGCGCCGCCGTCATCGCCGCCCGCCTGCACCTCTCCGAGGGAACCGTGCGCAACCACCTCTCCGCCGCGATCCGCAAGACCCGCGCGGCCAGCCGCCTCGAGGCGCTGCGCATCGCCGAGGAGAAGGGCTGGCTGTAGGGCCTCGGCGGGCAATCCCGACCGGCACCCGCACCCGAGCCGGGTGGTCGGGGCGCCGCGCCGTTCGGCCGGCCACCCCGGCGCCGCCGGGGCGCGGGCCAGCGGGCCTCCCGGCCGCCGCGGACAGCGGGCAGAATGGCGGGCATGGCCAGCGACGTGCGCATCGGCATCCTGGGCCCCCTGGAGGTGCGGGTCGGCTTCGGCGAGCCCGTCGAGGTCGTCGGACCTCGCCTGCGCACCCTGCTGGTGCGGCTCGCGCTCGACCCCGACCGGGTGGTGCTCAGCGGCCAGCTGGTCGACGCGGTCTGGGGCGAGGACCCGCCGGTGCGCGCCGCCAACGCGTTGCAGTCGCTCGTCTCCCGCCTGCGCCGGCTGCTGCCCGACGCGGTCGAGTCGCACCCCGCCGGCTACCGCCTGGCGCTGGACCCCGAGGCGGTCGACGCGGTCCGCTTCGAGGCGCTGGCCAGGGCCGGCAGGGGGGAGCTGCGCCGCGACCCACGGCAGGCGGCGGCCACGCTGCGGGAGGCGCTGTCGCTGTGGCGCGGGCCGGCGCTCGCCGACGCGGCGGAGGCCGGCTTCGCCGAGCCCGCCGCCGTGCGGCTCGAGGCGCTGCGCCTCGGCGCGCTGGAGGACCGCATCGAGGCCGACCTCGCCGGTGGCGTGGACGACGGCCTGGTCGCCGAGCTGGACGAGCTGGTCACCGTCCACCCTCGTCGCGAGCGGCTGCACGGCCAGCTGATGCGCGCCCTGGCCAGGGCCGGCAGGCAGGCCGACGCCCTGGCGGCGTACGAGCGGCTGCGCGCGCGGCTCGCCGACGAGCTCGGCGTCGACCCGTCCGAGGAGCTGAAGTCGATCCACCTCGCGGTGCTCCGTGGCGAGGCTTCGGCGCCATCCCGCGGCGACCTGGCGGCCGAGGCGCCGCCCGAGGACACGGTGCGACGCGGCGCTGCCGCGCCGCCGCCGGAGGACACGGCGTTCCCGGCCGGCCGCGGGGGTGAATCGGGCGTCCGGACCAACCTGCGTGCCCAGATCACCAGCTTCGTCGGCCGCGACGACGACATCGCCCGCATCACCGGGGTCTTGGCCGGCGCCCGCCTGGTGACGCTGACCGGGCCTGGCGGGGCGGGCAAGACCAGGCTCGCGAGCGAGGCCGCGGCGCGCCTGGTCGACCGCATGCCCGACGGCGTCTGGATGGTGGAGCTCGGCTCGGTGGTCGACCCGGCCGACCTGCCGCAGGCGGTGCTGTCGCTGTTCGGCGCGCGGGAGCTCGCGCTGCTGGCGCCGCGCGGCTCCAGCGCCACGGCACCGGCCGACCGGCTGGTCGAGGCGCTCGGCGACAAGCGGCTCCTGCTGCTGCTCGACAACTGCGAGCACCTGGTCGCCGACGCGGCCGCCCTGGCCGACCTGCTGCTCGGCCGCTGCCCGGAGCTGCGGGTGCTGGCCACCAGCCGCGAGCCCCTCGGCATCACCGGGGAGGTGCTGCACCCGGTGGCGCCGCTGGCCCTGCCCTCCGACGGCGTCGAGCCCGCCGAGGCGCTGCGCTACCCCGCGGTGCGGCTGTTCGCCGACCGGGCGGCCGCCGCGCGGCCCGCCTTCGCCGTCGACCGCTCGACCCTCGCCTCGGTGCTGCGGATCTGCCGCGCGCTCGACGGCATCCCCCTGGCGATCGAGCTCGCGGCGGCGCGGCTCCGCGCCCTCTCCCCGGAGCAGATCGCGGCCCGGCTCGACGACCGCTTCCGGCTGCTCGCCGACGGCGGCCGGGCTGCCCTGCCGCGCCACCAGACGCTGCGTGCCGTGATCGACTGGAGCTGGGACCTGCTCGGCGACGCCGAGCGGATCCTGCTCCGCCGGCTGGCGGTCTTCGCCGGGGGGGCGACCCTCGAGGCGGCCGAGCGGCTCTGCGCCGGGCCCGGGCTGGACGGTCCCGCCCCCGACGAGGTGCTCTACCTGCTGGCCTCGCTGGTGGACAAGTCCCTGGTGGTCGCCGGCGAGGGTGCCGGTGAGGTGCGCTACTCGATGCTGGAGACGGTGCGGGCCTACGGCGAGGAGCGGCGCCGCGCGGCCGGCGAGGACGACGCGTTGCGGCGCGCCCACGCCGAGTGCTTCCGCGACCTGGCCGAGCAGGCCGACCCGCAGCTGCGCCGCGGCGACCAGCAGCGCTGGGTCGAGCGGCTGGCGGTCGAGCGCGACAACCTGCACGCGGCACTGCGCTGGGCGGTCGACCACGAGGACGGCCCGCTCGCGTGCCGGCTGGTCGCCGCCCTCGGCTGGTACTGGTTCCTGCGCAGCCTCCGCGCCGAGGCCACCGAGTGGGCGGCGCAGGCGCTGGCCCTGCCCGGCGAGGTGCCCGCGGCGGTCCGCGCCCAGGTCCTGGTCGTCGGCGCCTTCATCGCGATCAGCGGCGGCGTGGACCTCGCCCGCTCGATGACCCGTCTCGAGGAGGCCGTCGAGATCGTCCACGGCATGCCCGCCGACGACCCTGACCGCTTCAACCCCATGCTCGCGTTCCTCGACGTGATGCTGCCGCTCCTCCGCAACGACGACGCCATCGCCCTCGACCAGGCCCGCAAGCTCGAAGGCCAGCCGGACCCGTGGGTGCGCGCGCTGGGGCACTCGATGGTCGGCGGGCTGATGGTCAACCTCGGGGAGGCGGACGAGGCCGAGGCGCGGTTCGACCGCGCGCTCGGCGAGTTCCGGGCGCTGGGCGAGCGCTGGGGCCTCGGCCAGGCGCTGGTCTCGCGCGCGGAGCTGAGCGCCACCCGGGGGCGGCACGAGGAGGCCGTCGCCGCGCTCGAAGAGGCCCGTGAGGTCTTCGTCGGGCTCGGCGACCGGGAGGACGTCGGGCAGATCATCATCCGGCTCGCGCAGGAGCGCGTCCGCGCCGGGCAGCTCGGGCAGGCACGGGAGGACCTGGCGCTGGCCGACCGCATCGCGCACGAGGTCGGGGCCGAGGACCAGAAGTTCTTCGTCCAGCACATGCTCGGCGACCTGGCCCGCATCGAGGGGCGCCTCGACGAGGCCCGCGAGCTGCTCGACGGCGCCCTGGGCCACTTCGAGGAGGTGAGCCACCCGATCTTCCAGCGGCACGCCCTGCTGCTGGTGTCCCGAGGCCGGGTGGACCTGGCGGCAGGCGACGTCGAGGCTGCCAGGCAGTGGTGCGACCGGGCGCTCGAGAGCGCGGGCAGCTCCAGGGACCGGCCGGTGATCGCCCGCGTGGTCGAGCTGCGCGCGGACACCTACCTCGCCGCCGGGGACGCCGAGCAGGCCGCGGTGCTGCTCGGGACGGCGGAGGTGCTGCGGGGGATGGCCGACGAGGCGGACGTGGACCTGGCGCGGGTGCGCGCCGCCGCCATGGCGGCCCTCGGCCGCGACGGCTTCGCCCGGGCCTACCAGCGCGGCACGGCGCGGCCGCGCGACGAGGTCCTCGCCGAGCTGGCCCCGGCGGCGATCGATGACGCAAGGGCTCGCGCCGCCCCCTGGCAGGGGACGGCGCGAGCCAGGCTCGGCCCCGGCGGCTGACCGGCCGCTCAGGCGCGGCGCCGGAAGGCGCGCAGGGCGAGCGGTGCGAACACCACCAGGAAGACGGCGGCCCAGGCCAGCGTGCCGAGGAGGGGGCGAGCCACGTCCCCGCTCACCAGTAGTCCCCGCAAGGCGTCGGCGAGCAGGGTCACCGGGTTGACCCTGACCCACGCCTGCAGCCAGCCGGGCATCGTTGCCGTGGGAACGAAGGCGCTGCTGGCGAACGTCAGCGGGAAGATCACCACGAAGCCGAACGCCTGCACCTTCTCCGGCTCGTCGACCAGCATGCCGACCAGCACCGGCAGCCAGGAGAAGCCGAGGTTGAACGCGATCAGCAGGGCGAAGGCGCCCGCCACGCCCGCCGGGCCGGTGCCGACCCGGAAGCCGAGCAGCATCCCCACGCCGAGCAGGATCGCCACCGACCACGCCTGGCGCACCACGTCGGCGACGATGCGCCCGGCAAGTGGCGCCGAGCGGGCGATCGGCAGGCTGCGGAAGCGGTCGAACACCCCCTTGCCGATGTCGCTGTTCAGCGCGACCGCGGTGTTCATGGTCAGGAACAGGGCGTTCTGGGTGATGATCCCGGCGAGCCCGAACTGCAGGAACTGGTGGACCGAGCCGGAGATGGCGCCGCCGAAGACGTAGGCGAACAGCAGCACGAACATCAGCGGCTGCAGGCTGAGGTCGATCAGCTCCATCGGGTTGTGCTTGATCTGGACCAGGCTGCGCCAGGCCAGGGTGAGGGCGTGGCGGACCGCGGCGAGCGGGGCGACCCGCGCCGACAGTCCGATCGGGCTGGTGGTCTGCGTCATGGTGGTCATGTGGCACTCCGATCGTGGTCGTCAAGTGCACCCTTGCCGTCGGCGCTGGTGTGGCGGCCGGTGAGGGCGAAGAAGGCCTCGTCGAGGCTGGGCTTGCGCAGGCTGAGCTCGGCGACGGCCACGCCGGCCTCGGTCAGCCGCTGCAGGACGGCGGGCGACAGCGCCGGGTCGCTCACGGTGGCGGAGACCGCCCCGTTCACCTTCACCGAGTCGGGCGCGCCGCCGGTCAGGTCGGTCACCACCCGCACCACCGTGCCGATGTCGGCCTCGCGGACCGGGCTGACCTGCAGGACCTGGCGGCCGACCTGTGTCTTGAGCTGGTCGGGCGTGCCGGTCGCGACCACCCGGCCGCGGTCGATCACGACCACGTCGTCGGCGAGCTGGTCGGCCTCCTCCATGTACTGGGTGGTGAGCAGGACCGTGACCCCGCCCTCGACCAGCCGGCGGATCACCCGCCAGAGGTCGCCCCGGCCGCGTGGGTCGAGGCCGGTGGTGGGCTCGTCGAGGTAGACGACGCTGGGCCGGCCAACCAGGCTGGCGGCCAGGTCCAGGCGGCGCCGCATGCCGCCGGAATAGGTCTTGGCCGCGCGGCTCCCCGCGTCGGCGAGGGCGAACTCGCCGAGCAGCTCGCCCGCGCGCGCCCGCGCCTCGGCGCGGGAGAGTCCCAGCAGGCGGGCGATCATCACCAGGTTCTCGACCCCGGTCAGGTTCTCGTCGACCGCCGCGTACTGGCCGGTCAGTGCGATCATCTGCCGCACCTCGTGGGCCTGGGTGACGACGTCGTAGCCGCGGACCGTCGCGCGGCCCCCGTCGGGCCGCAGCAGGGTGGCGAGGATGCGCACCGCCGTGGTCTTGCCGGCCCCGTTGGGACCGAGCACGCCCAGCACCGTGCCGCTGCGGGCCGCCAGGTCCGCCCCGGCGAGCGCCGTCGTCTCGCCGAAGCGCTTGACCAGGCCCTCGGCCTGGATCGCGTAGCTCATGTCAGCTCCCGTCTCGCTTGCTCGGTGGCTTGCGGGAGCACCTTGGACCATGCCGCTGAGCTGGCGGTCACACGCGACCCTCAGCGCGCACCGCCCGCTGGCATGCCGCTGACACGCCGCTGGCACGGGCAGGTTTGCAATCACATCGCCCACCACGGCACGCCTTGGCAAGCGATCCCGCCGCAGCCACCTAGGGCCCAAGCGGATCCCGCCGCAGCCACCTGGGGCCCAAGCAAGGATCCCGCCGCAGCCACCCAGACCGCCCCAGGATCCCGCCGCACCGACCCGGGGCCCAAGCAGGATCCCGCCGCAGCCACCCAGACCGCCCCAGGATCCCGCCGCACCGACCCGGGGCCCAAGCAGGGATCCCGCCGCAGTACCCGATGGGGGGGTCCCGGGGGGGGAGCTGTCCTCGGGCTCCCCCCCGGATGAATCAGGATCAACCCAGAACAGCGCGGGCCAGGGTCACGGTGGAGCTGACCACCAGGCCGACGAGCACGACCTGGCGGAAGCGGGCCGGGTCGATGCGCGCGAACAGCCGGTTTCCCGCCCACCAGCCGAGCGCCACGGCGGGCACGCCGGCGAGGGCGACCCAGAGCGCGCTGCGGTGCATCTGGCCGGCGAGGGCGTAGCCGGCAATGCTGAACATCCCGCTGCCGGTGAAGACCACCGCGATCGTCGCCCGGAAGGTGCGCGGGTCGTAGCCCATCGCCTGGAAGGCGGCGACCAGCGGCGGGCCGCTGGTGCCTGTGGCGGCGCCGAGCGCCCCGGTGAGCACCCCGACCATGCCCACCGTGGCGATGCCGGTGCCGATCCGTGCGCCACGCCAGACGATCAGCGTGCAGGCGAACGCCACCACGGCGATCAGCGCCGTGAGCGCCCGCTCGGGCGCGCCACGAAGCACCAGCAGGCCGAACGGCATGCCGAGCAGCGCGGCGCCGACGATCGCCACGGCGGTGCGCCAGCGCACGTGGGTCCGCTCCCGCGCCGCCATCGTCACCGTGATCAGCTGGCTGACCAGCGCGGCGCCGACGACGGCGGTGCGCGCGTCGGTTGCGGCCGCGAGCAGCGGCACCGCGACCAGGGCGAAGCCGAACCCGGTCACGGCCTGGGTGACGGAGGCGGTGAGCAGGATCACGAAGACGGCGAGCGGGACCATCGACGACGATCCTGCGGGCCGTCGTGGCCGCCTCGCAAGCGGATTGGTCCGCGCCGGCGTCGCCGCGACGGCTCAAACCCGGCCACGCCCCTGCCGATCGAACTCGTGACCCAGATCCGTCGAGACGAGGTCGGCACCGTGCAAGATCGCGACCTGGCCGCCGAGGTGAGCGAGGAGCAGCCGAGCCTGCCGGCGTTCCCGGACGGCTCGGCTCGCGGCTCCTCCCGCCTGCGCGAGCGCATCGCCAGGACGGTCGCGGTCCTCGCCCTGGCGGTGACCGCCGCGTACCTGGGCTGGCGGGCCGTGGCCACGATCGACCCGTCGGTGTGGTGGCTGTCGCTGCCGATGTACCTGCTGGAGCTGCACGCGGCGGTCGGGCTCGGCCTGTACGCGTTCTCGCTGTGGAACCTGGGGGCCGGGCCGAGCGCGCGGCCGGCGCGCGAGACCCCGCTGCGCGTCGCGGTGCTGATCCCGACCTGGAACGAGCCGTCGGAGGTGCTCGCTCCCACGATCGCGGCCGCGGTCGCGCTGCGGCCCGCCCACGACACCTGGGTCCTGGACGACGGCGCCCGGCCGGAGGTGGCCCGGCTGGCCGCCGACCTCGGCGCCCGCTACCTGCGACGCCGCGACCGCGGCAACGCCAAGGCCGGCAACCTCAACAACGCCCTGGCGGTGGTCGACGCCGACGTGGTCGCCGTGCTGGACGCCGACCACGTGGCGCGGCCCAACTTCCTCAGCGACACCATCGGGTACTTCGACGACCCGCGGGTCGCCCTGGTCCAGACGCCGCAGGACTTCTACAACCTGGGCTCCTTCGAGCACAGCCGCACCGCCGCCCGGGACGGGTTCAGCGAGCAGTCGCTCTTCTACCGGGCCATCATGCCGGGGAAGAACCGCTGGCAGGCAGCCTTCTGGTGCGGCACGAGCGCGCTGCTGCGGACGGCGGCGCTGCGGCAGGTCGGCGGCGTCGCCACCGGGACCGTCACCGAGGACATCCACACCACCATCCGGCTCCACGTGGCCGGCTGGCGCACCGTCTACCACAACGAGGTCCTCGCCAGAGGGCTGGCCGCGTCCGGCGCCCGCCAGTACATGCTGCAGCGCTACCGCTGGGGCACCGGCGCGATGCAGGTGCTGCGGGCCGACAACCCGCTCACCGTCAGGGGCCTCAGCCTGGCGCAGCGGCTCGCCTACTCGTTCACCCTGCTCGGCTGGTTCGACGCCTGGCGCTCGCTCGGCTACCTGCTGCTGCCCGTCGCCGTCCTGTTCACCGGCGCGGTCCCGATCCGGGCGCCGCTCACCACCTTCGCGGTCGCCTTCGTGACGACCTTCACGCTGCAGCAGCTCGCGCTGTGGCTGCTCGGCCGCGGCTGGCAGCGACCGTGGCTGGCGATCCTGTTCGACGTGGTGCGGCTGCCCTCGAACCTGTCGGCCACCCTGGCCCTGTTCGGCAGGCGCGCGGCCAGCTTCCAGGTGACCCCGAAGGGCCGCACCGGCGAGCAGCGGCGGCGGGCGCCGGTGCCGTGGATCCTCTGGGTCGTCGTGGTCGCCTCGCTGCTCGCGGCCGCCTGGTTCGGCGCCAGCCTCAACGGGCACACGCCGCTGCACTACGGCGTGCCGGTGGTCGCCTACGCGGCCGCCGGCTGGCTGCTGTTCAACCTGGCCGTGGTGCTCGCGGCGATCGGGCGTATCCGCGGCGTCCGCTTCGGCGCCGAGCGGCGCGCCAGCGTCCGCTTCGCGGTCAGCCTGCAGGCCCGGCTCGACGGCGCGTCGTGCGTCGCCAGGGACCTGTCGCTGACCGGCGCCCGCGTCTTCGCGCTCGCGGCGCTCCCCGCCACCGTGTCGACCCTCATCCTGCAGGCACCCGGGCAGGACGTCACCGTGCGCTGCGTCGAGCGGGCCCGCATCGACCATCCGGGCGGCGGGCAGACCGTCGGCCTCGAGTTCCTGCCCGACCAGTTGCCGGTGATCGGCACCTTGACCCATCTGCTGTTCAACGCCGGCGTCGGCCTCGAGGCGCAGCCGGAGCCCGCGTTGGCCGCCGCGGCCGCCTGACCTACCTGGCGCTGCCTCCCCGGCCGCTGAAGTGCCTGCTCAGCAGGGGCATGAGAGGCGACAGGAGGGCTGTGGAACCAGGTGGAGGTTCGCGGCGGGTTGCTGCTACAGTTCTGAGGCCTTCGAGCCGGGAAACCGCAGGCCGGGAGCGTTAGCCACCCGGGGTCGTTGCACCGGCCGGAGCGCGACGGGGTCGGCTGCACCGGCTCCCATGGCGGCGTAGCTCAGAGGTAGAGCAAGCGGCTCATAATCGCTGTGTCGGTGGTTCGAGTCCACCCGCCGCTACCGAGCGAGAGTGGTGGTGCCGGTGCACAGCCGCTCTCGCTTTGTGGTTGGGTCCTGGTGGCGGCCGCCCCGCCCGCGGCGCGGCGGCGCAGGCCGGGACGGGAGTGTCTGACCAGGCAGGCAGAGCTTGGAGGAACCAGGCGATGGCGAAGAAGAGGTTTGAGCGGACGAAGCCGCACTTGAACATTGGGACGATGGGGCATATCGACCACGGCAAGACGACCTTGACGGCGGCGATTACCAAGGTGCTGCACGAGCAGAACCCGGACGTGCCGTTTACG
>WNFZ01007180.1_pt1 | contig 18595 bp, 15 predicted proteins | sample 5400081 | NCBI WGS metagenome assembly WNFZ01 (sample SAMN13153365, study PRJNA577476) | soil metagenome | isolation source: 80 cm soil or saprolite under grassland replicate 1 | place: USA:California | collected 2016-06-15 | reverse complement strand
GGGCCTTCGGAAGAGACCTTGAATTTCTTTGAAGTAGAAGACTTCGCTGACATTTACGAACGCATTGATGGCAAAGGCGAAGAATGGAGACAGGTCTTTCAGGATAAGAAACCTGCCCAACATAAGAAGTATGTTCAAGAGCGGCAAAAAACTCTTGTCTCCACGCCGAAGCGCGCCTTACCGAAAGTGGAATTTGGGGTCCCAGATTTCTTCCGACAATTATTTGTGCTCACTCAACGTTCTTTGAGCGTTCTGTTCAGTGACCCGATCACGCTCTTCCTCATGTTGCTGCTCTTTCCCGTTACGGCAACCCTGCAACTCGTTATTGCCAAGCCCGATATTCTGACAGGCAATCTTGCGATCCTGGCAGACCCCGTCGCTGCGGCAAAAACGATGGTCGAGAGCTATACACCTTTCCCGGGTACAAACACTTTTATCTTTGTGATGGGACTCGAAGCGGTATTGACTGGTCTCTTTGTGCCATCGAATGATCTGGTCAAAGAGCGTTCGATCTTCTTGCGCGAGCGCATGGTCAATCTAAAAGTATTGCCTTATTTACTAAGCAAGGCATTTATCTACAGCATCTTTGTCATCATCCAAGTTCTGTTGTATCTCATTATCATTTCGTTTGGCGTGGATATTCCCGAAAAAGGCTTATATTTCAACGGCTATATAGAAATATTTATCACCCTCTATTTGACCATGATGGCAGGTATCAGTTTTGGTCTCATCATTTCGGCGGTCAGCAAATCCACCGAGATGGCGATTTACATTCTCACGATGATGTTGTTCTTCCAGTTTTTCTTCGCGGGTGCAGTCTTTGACTTGCGTGGCAACAAGTTCGAGCCGATGTCTTATCTTTCTACCACGCGCTGGTCTCTCACCGCCCTCGGCGTGACAATTGACATGAACAAAATCGCGGAAAGTACTATTCTGTGCAATGATGTTCCCGAAAATCCACTTGACCCCAATAGCGCGCTGAAAACTGTCTGCTTCAATTACCCCGAAGCAAAAGACGATCTGCGACTTCCTTATGAAGATGAACAACTCGCAAGATCGTGGGCAGTATTGATTGGAATGACATTCCTTTTCTTAGGCGTTACCTGGTTCCTGCTGAGACGGCAAGATTTTTCGTAGGTCAATTTGGCAAATTGTCCTACAAATCTGATCAGGAAGATGAAATAATGTATCATTATTTTTTATTCCAGGTAACAAAGGATATCTCAAGGCCTTCAGTTCCAAGGGGATTTACGCTCTCAACCTTTAAATAACCTAATCGTCCTTCATTCGTTAGAACACAAGCAGATACGCCAGTTTTGCCAAATATTATTCCATATGCACTATTAACTCCCAAGATAAAATAGCCAATACTACTGTCAAGGGTTGACCCTCTAACTCTAAGTTGAATATCAGTCAATGTAGTATCCATATTCCCAAAAGGATCTGTATGGCCTAGCGCACCACTATCCATGTCAAAAGAGTCTTCTGTATACCAACAGAGATAAAATGTTCCGGATAAATAGACATTGTTAGAATTATCCTTTGGTTTGATCAACTGTGGTTCCGGGACTTGATCACAAGGGGCAAGCATTGTTTTATCTAGACCCACTGTCGCTGTTTCTAGAATTGATGTCTTCGATGGTAACAACAAACTCAACGTGGATGTTGATATGGCCTGATTGGCTGGTAAGGAAATATTACATCCATCAAGCATGAGAAGCAAAATAAGTAAGGCTACAGCAACGAGACGAAAAAAGTTTTTGGACATCTCTGCTTATGGTGATTACAGAATTCATGTGCTTCTCTTACAACGCAGAATTCAATATACTCTTTATCTCCTCCACAATTGCCTGCGCTTCCTCGCGGCTCATATCTGCCTCAAGATACATGAAATCTAAATACAACTGATTGTTGAAGATCTGCGCCTGGGCGGAGAGTTCAGGACCCAGATCATAGACCGATATAAAGCCATGCAAACCTGTGACCTTTATCTTGTCATAACTAGGTTGAAACGGGACGATGCCGTTGTAGTTGAGGGCGGTCGCGCTCATGCGAAAGGACTTGAAGCGCGTCACCATCTTCATCAAGGATTCGGCCATTGTGGCAGCGACAAATTTATCACCAGACTTTAGTGAAGAATAAATCTTTGCGTGCAAGTCACGTGCCAGTGACCAAAAATCCGCTCCCCCACTGACCAAAACTGTATAACGCAGCATGGAGATATAACAAGCCAATTCTTCCTCTCGCAACGTCGGCTGGACGTACGGACGCAAACTCGCGAAGGAAAACGTCCGCATGGGAACTTGTTGACCCGCATAAAGATTCCGATTCACAGCCAGCATGAGCGCGGCATTGAGCGCGCTATTGAGCGTCATACCCTCTTTGCGGGCGCGCTGGGCGAAGGATTCCGTCAATTCCTCGGATAGTTGCATGGAGAGAATATGTCCACGCGAGGGATGTTCATGCAAGGGTGGGATTCGCTTGCCACGTGTTTGCATTCGATAAGCAAACTCATCTACCATTTGTTGAAAGACATATCGCAGGGTGTTTATGGTTAATCCCAACCCGCGGAACGCAGGCGGAAAACGGAATTCAACGGGCGGCGCAGGAGGGAGTTCATAAAGGGGAACAGTTCCCTGGTCAATCAATGAAACGCAGGTTGTCAATAGTTCATGCAAAAATTGACTCGCGGAAGATGCATCAGCAATGGAATGATAGAACGAGAGGATAATCTCTCCATATCCCTTCGTTGCATCGTAAAGATAGGTACAACGGAACAAAGGCCCAGTTGAGATGTCCATGCGATTGGCAAGTTCAACTTCAGCAATAGGGTTCCAATGTTCAGCATTCCAGCGTGGTAGAAAGTAAAATGGAGTACTAGATTCCACTAGACCCTCAAAATAATACTTTCCCTTTTCCTGGAGAACTCGTGCCCGAAGGAATGGATGGCGGTTTTGCAAAATCTGCAACGCTTGTTTGAGAAGATGTGCAGGAGGCGCATTTTCAAGCTGCAGAACACTGACAATATGGAAAGGCGCGTGCCGATCGGCAATCACTAATGCCCGCTCAAAGGCTCCAAGTTCACGCTTCAACTTGTACGCGCTCCCATCTGAGGGTCACAAAGGAGAATGCGGTGCAGTCCAAAGGTTGTTCCGTGTACAGATTCCACATTCAAACCTGCCATATGGCAGGTATTGATAAAGTCCTGGTACACCCATTCGTGCATATACTCTGACTCGTCTATGATAGAAGCCACAAATGACCATAGTGAGCTCCAGCGTTGATCAACGGGCACATCCGGTTCGATGATCACGATGCGCCTGCTCGTCACCCGGCGTAATTCCTTTAACACGCGCATTTGAACTGGAATAGGCATATGATGCAGCGCCAAAGAAAGCACAGAAATCTCAAAGGAATGATCTGCAAACGCCAGATCCGTTGCATCCATCTCTACCCAGGCAGATTTCAGACCTGGGCTCTTGGTTAGCGCCCGCTTCAACATTCCACGCGCGATATCCGTGCCTACAACTTTGGCGCCCTGTGAAATAAATGTAAGCGCTAACTCGCCGGTCCCAGTACACAAGTCCAAAACTCTCTCACCCTGACGCCAACCACTTAATCCCATTGCTTTGCGGCGGGTTCCTCGGCGGAGGAATTCCATCATATCGTAAAAATGCGCATGGCGGTTGTAATGACGAAGGACGTGCCACCGATAATCCCTCTCAGCATTCAGGGTTTGCATTATTGACCGCTATCTCCTTGTTCGTCTATTTTCTAAACTATTGTGTGATAAATAAATGGCACTTCATGAAGGAACTCAGTTCTTCTTATCCATCAATATACATTCGCGTTTGCCGTTCAAATGATTGAATGCTTAAAATTGACCTTCTCCTGCCTGTGCTCGCTTCGCTGACTTTAATTCGTGAACTGCCCCCATCTTCTCGAAGATTTGAATTGCGCGCTTGAAGTGTTCGTTGCGCTCATACAGATTCCCTTTCCAAAAGAGCCCCAATTTGACGTGAATCAATGCCTCATCATAGGGCATGTTGAACTTTTGGGCGGACTCTAGTCCTTTGCGCCAGGATCGGATTGCTTTTTGATATTTGCCCAGCAACCATTCATACCGACCCTGATAATAATAGTTGGGAGGTTGACCGATTGGGAAAACCTTCTGGAAGGCACGCAGGAGCTTCAGCGCTTGTTCAGCGCACAATTGATATTTATTGGGATCCAAATATCTGCTTGGGTTCTGAAGCGCCTTTTCCCATAATTCAAAATATACTTCAGCAACGGCGGCAAATCCAATATCCATAGAATAAACAGTTGGAGATATATCCGCTGCTAACTCAATCACCCGGCTGGCATAAGCGAGCGCTTTTTCATCCTGACCAAGACGAAGATGTGCCAGAGCAAGTTCTCCATTGGTATTGATCGAGGAGGCAAGATTAGGAAGCTCAACTAGAATCTGGAGGGCCTCCTCCAGCATCGGAACTGCACTCGCCTTATTTCCTTGCCGAATGTAGATCGCCGCGACCCCAAACAAGCCCCAGCACACTTGCAGGGGATTACTCCTCTGACGCGCATCCTCCAGCAAGCCACTAAGTATTGTCATTGCATAGGAAAGATCGCCTGAGATCAGAGCACTCTCACCCAGCACATCCATGCTGTCACCCCATTGGCGATAGTCACCAATCTGCTCGCAAATGGTTTTGGCTTTCTCCGCCGTCGTGCGGATTTCATCCCATTTTCCCACAGTAATTTTATAGACGCTGGTCACTACGCTCACTGTGATTAGGTTGGATGGCTGATTTACTTCTTCCGCAATGGCAAGAGCCCGCTCAACATAAGTCTCAGCTAGTGAATGTAATTGAGCAAATCCTGCCAGGATTGCCATGCCGGCATAAGAAGATGCCAATTCAGCAGAAGGACCCGCTTGTTCAGCAGTATTCACGAAGCGCAGGATGTAATACACAATGGGAAGTGTTTCTTGGGAATAGAAATAGACCCTTCCCATTAATTCATAGAGATGAGAGGCTTCGATAGCGACTTTCCGCTCTTGCCCTTTCAGCGAATCAATGTAATGTGCTGGGAAAAATCGATGAAATACCTGACGGATAATTTCAGGAAGCAGACCTAAAGCAAATTGTGCCCTAGACCTGGGAATGGGGTGTCCCAATAAACGCAGCGCTTCGCGAATATGCTTTTCACAACTGGGCAAGGAACCCAACCCATAGTGAGCTAATCCAATCCTGCTATGCCAGCGCGCCCTGCGGATCTGTCGATTCCGTGCAGCTTGACCAACTTCTGGACCCGATAATTTCTCATCCAACTCAAGCGCCTGAGTGAAAAATTGGATCACTTCCTGGTTGGCATAATTTTGCATCGCCTGTTCGCCAGCCTTATCCAGATATTCGACTGCCTTAAGGAGAGCATAATCATTCCGCAGGGACTCTGACGTTTCGGCAGCTTGAGACCAATGATGAGCGAGAAGAATATAGTACGCTTCAAGATTCTTTTCATAGGTCTTCTCGATCCACTCCGCAACTGCCTGATGCAACTGCCTGCGTTGGGAGAAAAGCATGAGGTTGTAGGCTACTTCCTGCGTCATGGCATGTTTAAAAATATAGGCAAGGTCAGGCGCTTCGGTTTCAATTAACGTAAGGCTCAAACGAGTTAACGTCTCCATATAATTAGGCAAAACAGGCTTATCCGCTTCTATCGGATGGATCGCTTGAAGGAGGCGGAAAGCGAAGATGCGTCCGATCACACTGGCAACTTTAAGCGTCAGTTGTTGAGAGGGGTTGAGGCTGTCGATGCGATTCGTGATCGCAGCCTGAAGCGTATCGGGAAGTGTGAGGGTTTCGAAGTTCATGAACCGCGTATCCACACGGCATTCCTGATTCTCGATCAACAGAATCCCAGAATCACGCAAGGCATACGCTAATTCCTCCGCAAAGAAAGGATGTCCCTCAGACTTTTCGCGGATCAACCTGCCGATCATCGGTGGGACAGATTTGACACCCAGACGCTGACACACTAATGCTTCAACATCGTCGAGCAGCATCGCTTCAAGCTTCACGAGTCGCGTGCCCGGCGTATCGATGATTTGCTTGAATTGCACCGGGACCGGGTCTGTCAATGGGCGGGTATTCAATGCGAGGAAAAGAGGCCGCACTTTTTGCTGGACATCAACCAACAACGCCCAGGAAGCCGAATCGAACCAGTGTAAATCCTCCATGACGATCAACAGAGGTGCCTGACTCGCTTCAAATGAGAGCAACCGGGTTAGTAATTCTCGAACATTTCCACCGCGAATTTCGCCGGACAGAGTTGAAGTGAACTCATTATCAGGGATGGAGAATGGCAAAACAACGTTAGCCAATGGAGCATAACGCGCAAGGTCAGGATCAATCCTTGCTAGTTTTTCAACGATGATGTTTTGGATCGCGGCATGTGTTTCTCCCGTAAACTCGCCTTGGATCAGCAGTTCTTCAATTTCAAAAATTTTGTTGAAGACCGGGCGCCATGCGTGATAGGGATTGGATTTTTCAATTGCGTCCCCGCTGCCAGCGAATAGTTTTACATGTAATGTTTCTGCCTGGCGGATAAGATCCTCAAACAAACGCGATTTCCCAATCCCTGCTTCACCTTGCAGGATAATCGTCTGATCTGACGCGCCACGCGTTAACTCCTGCAGGGCATTGGCGATCAAGGCCTTCTCCTCCTGACGACCAATTAGTTCTGTCTTCGGGCGGATAACGCTCTTCTTCTGTTCAAGTGGATGGAAAATCTCCACTTCCTCTGTCCGCCCCTTGATCTGTTGAGGTGGAAGAGACTCGAATTCCACCGAGTCTTTCGCACTTTCAACTGTGAGACGATCACACAAGATCGGGATGCCATACTTTTCAATGAGCTCGTCCTGCCTGCTGGCTGCGCCCATCAAGCGCGCCGAGAGATTCACTGCATTCCCAATGATCGTGTATTCGCGGCGCGATTCATTCCCGACCGATCCACAAAAAATACGTCCCGTGGCAATCCCTATATAACTAAGAACGTGGAGATTAGTCAATTCCTTGCGAATCATCAGTGCAGCCTGCACACCCCGCGCGGGGTCATCTTCATGTGCAAAGGGAGGCAAGCCTAGCGCTGCAACAATGGTGACGCCTTTATCGTCAACATTAATTTTGTTGATACTGCCCTCATAACGGTAGACCGAGCGCTGAATCAGCCGAGCGATATTTTGAGCGCTTTCCAATTCAGTGTTTTGATCGAGCTCAGGAAGACTAATGAACAGAACCGTTACGCGCCTTAATTCGGCGATCCAACTACCTTGGCCCGCCGTAAGACGATTGATGATAGCCCCGGGGATGTATGGGCGTAAAGAATTTTCGGCACCCTCAGGAATGACAAGCTTTTTGGGCAAACTGAAAATAGAGGATGGCTTATTTAGGCCTTCAAGACGTCCCCCCTGTGCAATTGCATCCTTGAGTTCAAATTCCATTATTTCGGCATTGCAATCATTTCTGATCAATTTCCACGCGGAGGGGGTAACCAGAATATCACCTGCTTTGGCAAGATTATTGGCTATACCCAACTCAACCAGCGGAGCACCCGTAATCAGAAATTCCCAACGATTGAACACCCCACCTACATGGGCTGTAACAATCTTACCCATACTGATCGCGAGTTTAAGATAAAGATTGGCATCTTCGACTTTGTAGTTGGTAAGTCGCTTGTGAACTTCGATTGCACATTCGGCAGCGCGCATCGTCCATTGCCATTGATCCGCTCTTGAAACGCTCGCATTAGAACCAGTCGTGGGTAAATCTGAAACGATGGGCCAAACAGCGATTACCGCGTCGCCAGCAAACTTCACCACATCCCCACCGTAATCGTGGATGATGTCTATCAATTGACCAAAATATTCGTTCAGAATACGCGCAAGAGTCTCGACCCCCGTGGGTCCCTTCTCTGCCATGCGTTCGGTCAGGAGAGTAAAACCAGAAATATCTGCAAACAGCATGGCAACCTGAAGTTCCTCTGCAACTGGCGCTTCGATCGGCGAGGGGTCTGCGATGACTCTATTTTGAATCAGCTTTGGGACATAGCTGGCGAGAAGTTCCGTCAGCGCAAGGGTGGACATTCAGGTAACTCCATCTCAAATTTTTAAGATAATGTGCAATATGATACCTCTACTCCGAATTAATTGCGAGGGACGACCAAAACGCTTGTGAAGTTAGATGAAAAACCAATAAGTCTCCGCGGTTTCACTATGGAGGCTTGCTAAGTTGGTGATCTATTTGTTTGATTCTTCGTTTGGGATCCAAAGATGGAGGTCCGTCATTTCACAGTGAGTCCCATAATCTTTGTTGGTACCTGAAAGCACTGATAGACCGAGGTCACCGCTTAACGACCTGCTTTTCGCGAGAGTATATTCACCCACTACTTCACTATTCACAAGTACATAAGCATAAGCGCCTTTGACAATCAGTGTGAAATCAGCTTCGGCTGGATAATTGAATTTCACACGTCCTATCCCACGGGTGGGTGTTACAGGCTTTGAATAGCCACGTGTGTGATCTGTGATGAGAAAGTAAACCTTCAGACGGTCTAGAAATACCGCATAGTGGTCGTCATTTGGCTGTATGCCAAAAATGAAACCGCAGCCAGAGGTATCTGAGTTCTGAAATGCAGAATTCCACTTGAAATGCGCACTCAGGAAAAAGTCACTAGCTGAAACACTAAGCGGCAGCCAGTTATACCAACCCAATTGCGCCCAGTCATAGCTGAAATCATCGAACTGCGCGATCTTGCCATCGGTTGTACTCAGGTAACCTTTATCATAGTAGGCTTGAACTTCAGCATTTAATTTTTCTACTTGTTGTGTCGCTGCCAAGTTCGGCGTCCGCGTGGGCCTGAGAGTTGGGGAGGGTCGCGGGGTATTGGTAGGAGTAACAGTAATTGTGGCTGTCGGCTGGGGAGGATTGGTAGGCACAGGCTGAGTCGTTGCGCAAGCGAGGGAAACCAAAACAAGGATGAAAACAAATAACATGATAGGATTTAAGATTTTCCGTTCCATATGACCTTCTTAAGTGAGTCTGCAAACGTTCAGTGAGTAATCACACAACAACTTTCTAATTATTTTCTTGGAATCCAGAGATGAAGGTTCGTTATTTCACAACGCGTCCCATAATCTTTATTCGTACCTGAGAGAAGACTCAGACCAACCTTACCTCGCAAATTCTTACTTTGCGATAAGGTATATTCACCCACCGCCTCGCCATTTACCAATACATAGGCATAGGCATCTTTGACAATAAGGGCGAAGTCTGCTTCATCTGGTTGATCAAATGGGTTGCCGAACTTTACACGTCCGGTTCCGCGCGTGGTTCCAATTGGGTAATAATAATACTCGGTTTGAGCAAATAGGATTTTGGATTTGTCAAGGAAGACAGCATAATGATTGCCATTCTCCTGTTCAGCAAAGACAAATCCACAGCCGGAGAGATCCGCACTCCGATAGGCGCTGGACCATTTGAAATGACCGCTCATATAAAAGTCGCTGACTTGATAGGCATCATAAGTCCATCGCCAATACCAACCTAGTTGTGCCCATTCCTCTTTAAAATCAGCAAGTTCGATAAGCTTTCCATCATTCATTTTCAGATAGCCCATTTCAAAATATTTTTGTGTCTCAGCGTTCCGTTCTTCTATTTGTTGTGTCGCAGTCCGGTTCGGTGTTCGCGTGGGTTTGGGAGTTGAGGAAGGTCTGGGGGTGCGAGTTGAAGTGACAGTAATCGTAGCTGTTGGTTTGGGAGTAGTGGTAGGCATAGGCTGAGCCGTTGCACAACTGGGGGAAATCAAAACAAGTATAAAAACTAATAACATGATGGGGTTTAGGGCTTTGCGTTGCATATATCCTCCTTGAATATGTGATTTTGCAACAATTATGTATATGATATACGATTTTCTCCAAATGAGTAAGGACGAAAATCACTTGTCTAGCTTACATTTGGTGCCTAGTATTCACCAAAGTACTATCAAAAAACAAGGCTCAAAATGGCTTACAATTCAAATATCCAAATGAAGGAGACCAAGATGCAACTTTCTGAAAGTGTTCGTAAGCAAGTCTTGACATTTCAACAGACAGAAATCACCGAACACCATATCTATAAGCGCTTGGCAAAAAGGGTCAACTCGCCTGAAAACGCAAAGATCATCGAGCAGATCGCAGAGGATGAATTACGTCATTACAATGGCTGGAAGAAATATACAAACCAAGATATTCAACCACGTTGGTTTTTCGTCTGGTTCTATTATTTCATCAGCGTTGCTTTTGGCTTTACCTTTGGCATTAAATTAATGGAGCAGGGCGAGGCGACCATCCAAAAGGACTATGCAGCTGTTTCAAGTGATATTCCTGAAGCCAAGAAATTTCAACATGAGGAGGATGTGCACGAAGAACGGCTCATCAACATGTTGGATGAGGAACGACTACGCTACGCGGGATCAGTGGTGCTGGGACTCAACGACGCGCTCGTGGAATTAACCGGTGCTCTCGCGGGACTTACGCTGGCTTTGCAGAACGTGAAATTGATCGCCCTGTCAGGACTCATCACGGGCATCGCTGCCTCAATGTCCATGGCGGCGAGTGAATATCTTTCGACTCGCTCGGAAGATACAAGCAAACATCCAGTGCGCGCTGCGATCTACACGGGTATTGCCTATATCATTACAGTTGCTTTGCTCGTACTCCCTTATCTATTAATTGAGAATTACATTCTTGATCTCGCCATCGCCCTCACCACGGCTGTGATCATTATCGCGGTATTCAATTACTACATCTCGGTTGCGAAGGGCGAATCCTTCCGCGAGCGGTTTATCGAGATGGCGGTCCTCAGCCTCAGTGTCGCGGCATTTTCATTTGTCATTGGATATTTCATCCGCAAGTGGCTAGGAATTGGCGTGTAGCGCGCTGGTTGAGTAGCCGTCAGCGTCTGCTGCGAAAGGCATATCGAAACCAGCAATAACGAGTAAATATGAAATTAGAAGAATGTGGTCTCAAATGGGAGGTGGTCCCTCCGCCTGGGCAATCGAAGAAGCTGCACTTGCAGGGATTCCTGTCTACATGACACCATCCGCCGCGACCACACTCAACGATGAGCTAGATAAGGTGGAAGCATTAGGAATAAAGATTGTTGGAGAAGATGAAGTTGAAAGTTTAAGGCATGCCCTGAGCAAGGTGGAAAGTCTAGAGTTGAGGGATTTTGATTTTCTTGCCATCTCAAAAACCTTTGAAGATTACGGCGTTTCTCTGAACGATTTAGAAGCCATTGCGGTTGCCGTCTTCGATCATGGCAATGCACCCGCGGGAGTCTCAGATCGACAATTCCGATTTGATTATCTTGATGAACGAATTCGAGCGAAAAATTCCCTTACTGCTTTCGCCTACCTCTCAACTGATGTTCCCAACATTATGACTCGCCTACAATCGGTCGCGGACTCGGCGGGCGAGTTGCCTTGTCCGCTCGTAGTGATGGATACCGCGCCCGCCGCGGTATTAGGCGCAGGCTTTGATTCTATTGTCGCTACACGCAAGCAGAAGATCATCTGTAATGTGGGAAATTTCCATACACTAGCTTTCCGTTTGGGTGAAAATGGAATTGAAGGAGTCTTCGAACACCACACGGGTGAGATTGATTTGTCGAAACTAGAGTCATTATTGCGAGCATTAGCGGATAGCACTCTGAAACACGAAGATGTGTTCAATGATATGGGTCATGGTGCATTGATGTATTCACAGGAAACGTTTGAGTTTGGAAAAGATAATTTTGATGTGATAGTGACGGGACCCAGGCGATCAATGTTTTCCCTCACCCCTACCCTCTCCCACAGGGAGAGGGGGAATCTCGTCCCATATTTTGCTACCCCCTTCGGCGACATGATGATCGCGGGCTGCTTTGGTCTGCTGGCCGCAACAGCAGAGGTCATGCCGGATTTAGCGGAAGCAATTCACGTCTCGATGCGAGGCGCGCAGGGACATGGAGTCGCGCCGTGGGATGTGTCAACATAAAAGGAGTCAATCATGAATCAACACTTACACATTGTCACCCTGGGAGTCAGTGATCTCAAACGCTCACAGGAATTCTACTCAGAGACATTGGGCTGGAAGCTTTCGAGACCTCAAGAGGGCATCGTATTCTTTCAAGCAGGCGGGGTTGTGCTCGCGCTCTTTCCACGCGAGGAGCTGGCAAAAGATACGCTCATCTCTTCTGAGAAACATGGTTTCGCGGGGTTCACTTTGGCATACAATGCGCAGAGCGAATCAGAGGTGGATGGGATCATCCGCGATCTAAAAGCGAAAGGTGTGAAAATCCTCAAAGAGCCACAAAAAGTGTTTTGGGGCGGGTATAGCTCGTATTTCGCCGACCCCGATGGCAATTGCTGGGAGGTCGCGTACAATCCCTTCTTCCCATTTGATGAAAATGGAAATTTGAAATTGGATTAGAGAAAACGGTGGTTGAGTGTTCCGAGCAACTGCGAGGAACGTATCGAAACCACCATGTAACAATAATGCTTTCAATTAATGGTGGTTTCGATATGAGCGGGAAGAACATCCGCTCTACTCAACCACCGAGGAGAAATCATGTGCGGTATCTTCGGATACGTAACCAATAAAGAAGAAAAACTTGGACCTATCTTGATCGAAGCGGCGCAGCGACTCACTTATCGCGGCTACGACTCAGTGGGCGCGGCAACGATCAATGACGGCAGGATCGATCTACGAAAAGATGTTGGCAAAGTAGATGCAGTCGCGGCGAAGTACAACATTAGTGACATGTGCGGATCGCGCGGCATTACACAGTTGCGCTGGGCGACGTTTGGGGAACCTTCGCAAGTCAATTCACAACCGCATTTGGATTCAGACGGCGATATGGTCGGCGCGCACAATGGAAACGTGGTGAACAATGTGGAACTGCGTGAACAATTCATCGCCGAAGGCATGACCGTCCGTTCGCAAAATGATGGCGAGACTTGCGTGCACGCAGTAGAACGTTACATCAATCGTGGCTATGAATTCATCGACGCGATTCGCCTCGCTTATGGCGACCTACAGGGCGATTATGCGTTTGTCATCGGGCGCGCCGATGACGATAAACTCTACGCCTTCAAAAAAGGTTCAGGTATGGTGGTGGGACTCGGCGAAGGCTTCACCTGTGTATCGTCTGACCTGCCTTCGATTCTGCCATTGACGCGCGAGATCATCCGCCCGCAGGAGTCCCGAAGTGGGACGCCTTGTAGACAAGATGAAGAAGGCGCGCCATTTGTATTTCATCGCCTGCGGCACGAGTTATCACGCCGCGCTGGCTGGCTCGGTCTATTTCGCGCAGCTCGCTGGCAGATCAGCCATCCCTGTGCTTGCGCCGCAGTTCATCCCACAATACGCGCCCGCCGTAGGGCATGAAGACGTCGGTATATTCGTTAGTCAATCGGGCGAGACGAAAGATGTGTTGAACGCGTTGGAGATCGGTGAGAAGCGTGGCATGGAATGTTATGGACTCGCCAACGTGATCGGCTCCACGCTGACAAAAGCGACTTCGTTCTGCCTACCCTTGTGCTGCGGATACGAGATCAGCGTTCCTGCCACGAAGACGTTTACAAATCAGGTCATCACGTTCTTGTACCTCGCCTACCGCATGGCGGGACGCGACACGCGCGAGCTGGAACGAATCCCTGAATTGATGGAAGCGACGATGGACGCGATTGGTACGCAAGTTGAATCGATTGCCAAAGACATAAACGAATGGGACGATATGTACTGCCTCGGTTACGGCGCAACCTACCCCATCGCGCTCGAAGGTGCGTTGAAGTTGAAAGAGATCACCTATGCCCACTGCGAAGGAATGCTCTCCACCGAGTTCAAACATGGGCCACTTTCGGCAGTAAGCAAAGATTTTCCCATTATTTTTGTCGCGGGTCCTGAAGATGTGCCTTTGATCATCAGCGGCATCAACGAAGTCAAAGTCCGCGGCGCACGGACGATTGTCATCGCGGAGGATGACCCGCACCTACGAGCCAACGCCGATGATGTCATCGCGTTACCCAAATCAGATGCGAGCATCAGTCCCTTGCTGGGGGTTCTGCCATTGCAGATGCTCTCCTATCACATGAGCGTGATGCGTGGCTTTGACCCTGACTTCCCGAGGAACTTGTCAAAGACGCTGACAGTAGATTAATCCCATAGGTCACGCTGCAAGCGTGACTACAAAGTGAATTTTAGGAGTAGGAAAAAGCTATGTCAAATCAGGTTGATATTTATAACAGCACCAATAACTTCTATTCATTTCGAGTGGGGAATTTTGAATGCGCTGCTGTCTGTGACGGCAGTAGCGATTATTCCCTGGAATCTATGGTCACCAATGCTCCTCGGTCAGAGGTGGAAACTTATTTGAGGGCACAGGGCCTGCCTACAGAGGTCATTACCACTCCATACACGTATCCTTACGTCGATACGGGCACTCATAAAATCCTGGTAGATATGGGGGCAGGTAAACTCCTCTCTACAACAGGCAAATTGTTGGAAAACATAGAGCAGGCTGGTATCTCGCCCCAGTTAATTGATCGGATTTTTATTTCTCACGCCCACCCGGATCACATTGGCGGAGCGCTCAATGATAAAGGTGAATTCAATTTTCCCAACGCTACGTATTTCATTTGGAAGAAGGAATGGGAATTCTGGTTTTCGGAACAGGCAATTCAGCAAGCTGACGAATTCTTTGTAACGTTTGCTCAAGAAAAGTTAGCACCGCTTAAGGAAAGAACGATCCTGATCGAGGAAGAAAAAGAAATCTTGCCAGGCGTAGAAGTGATTTTTGCACCGGGGCATACGCCCGGTCATATGGCTATTTCATTCAAGTCTGAAGGTGAACAATTCATTTATACAGCGGACACGGCCCTACATCCCCTTCATCTCGAGCGACCCGATTGGTTCCCCGTGTTTGATATTCTCCCAGACTTGGCAAGGGTCAGCAAAAATCATATTTTTGATTTAGCAGCAACGACAAAGAGTTTGGTCTTAGGTCAACATTTTCCGCCGTTTCCCAATATAGGATATATCCTCAAAAAAGAGATTGGGTGGGCCTGGCAACCTATAGAAGTACAAACTTAACTTGATGATCCTAAAATCAGAGTTCTAATCCATAATGAATTTATAGTAGATTTGCTTTAGAGTTAGGAGAAAAGTGTCAAACCAGGTTGATCTATATAACAGTACCTATGGCAACTTCAAAGAGCAAGTATTGACGGAAATTCGGCGGGAAGCGTATGGAGAAGATATCGGTCAGAATAGTTGGATCACGACTGATGAATATGATACGTTCTTCAGTTGGTTAAATCTCTCTGTAGGAGATCATGTCCTTGAAATCGCCAGTGGCTCCGGTGGGCCCGCCCTATATCTTGCAAAGAAATTCAAGTGTCACATTACCGGACTTGATATCAACGAGGAGGGGATTAAAATGGCAAACCAGCAAGCACTTGACGCCAAAATCATAGATGTCAAATTCCAGTTTGCGGATGTGAATCAGCGTTTGCCGTTTGAGGATGAGACCTTTGATGCAGTCATGTGCACCGACTCAATGAATCACTTCCGAAATCGACTTTGGTATTTGCAAGAATGGCACCGCGTGTTGAAATTGGGAAAACGAACTTTATTCACTGATCCAGTTGTTATTACAGGCCCGGTCTCCAATGAAGAACTGGCAGCACGCAGTAACATTGGCTTCTTCCTTTTCGTTCCGCTTGAAGTAACCAAAAATCTTATCAAGGAAGCAGGCTTCAAACTCATCCGCTGCGAAGATGTGACGGGGAATATCGAACTAACTTCGGGGAGGTGGCATGCCTCCCGCCAAAGACACCGCGAAGACTTGATCAAGATCGAAGGCGAAGAACGATTTGAAGGATTACAAAAATTTTTATCAACTGTTCATACCTTGACAAGCGAACGACGGTTGTCAAGGTTTGTATTTGTGGCTGAAAAGTAGAAAGCCTATGCTATTACAAGCAACTTACCCAACTCCTGAACACAAGGCTGCGGCTGATGTCATCGTTGATTTTTTTGTATCCAATTACAAAATTGACGCGGTCTTGCTGGTTAATTCCTGCGCGCGCGGCAAAGCGACGCGCGATAGCTGTCTTGATATAGTTGTACTGACCAAGCCTGACCCGTCGCGATCTCCATTAGGTGCTTTGGAAGCAGGCTGGACTGAACTTGAGAAATCCAATCAGTCAATCAAAGCCTTATATCAAGTTGGCAAATATTCTGTTGTGCATCCTGATTTCATTCATGGAATATTTATTCCTCAAGAACAGGATGAGGCTGCCGGACCAGACGATTTTGAGGTAGAGATTGGAAACTTCTTGGCATATAGCGTTCCATTATGGGAAGGAAGCGATTATTTCTTGCAGCTGAAGCAACAATGGCTCCCCTACTATAACGAGGAACTGCGCCAGCACAGATTGGACAGAGTAAGATGGTACTGCCTCAATAATTTGCATCACATTCCACTTTACATTGAACGTGGTCTGTATTTTCAATCCTTTGATAGGCTTTACAACGCATACCGTGAATTCTTGCAAGCTTTATTCATCGCGCGTCGTACGTATCCGATTGCCTACAATAAGTGGATTCAAGAACAGATGGAGGAGATTTTAGGATTGCCAGAGTTATACATGCAACTTTCTCATTTGTTTGAAATCAAACAATTTGAAAGCAACGAGATTGCAGACAAGGCAAAACAAATGGAACAATTGCTTGAGACATATGCTGCTTCACCAAGTTTGAAATAACATAAAGCCTCCATCCGCAGAAGCAAAGATTGGAAAAGGGAGAAATTTGGCATCATTCCTTTTCAAAGATTGTCTCTTGACAAGAGATTTTTTTTGAGTATGCTATGTATATACGAAAGTCAGATCTGCATCGGTCTCGTTTCTTCCTATTCCATGAAGAAACAAATGGGAGAATGCAATGTCGAAAAGAACCTTTCAATTGATGGTCGTAGTTGCAATTCTGGTCGCGTCTTCTGCCTCGGTAGGTGGCGTGTCTGCCTGGTCAGGGTGTCCAAACTACATGACTGTCCAGTGGGGTGATACCTTGAGTGGGATCGCAGCACAATGTGGTACCACAGTGTCAGCCATCCAGGCTGCAAACCCCGGGCTTGGATGGTGGGTCTATGCAGGACAAGTGTTATGCATCCCAACAGGATATACCTCCTCTCCGGTTTCCTACCCAATGTACAGTACTACCTATGTCGTGCAACGAGGAGATACGCTCGGGAAAATCTCGGCGCGTATGGGGGTTAGCTTGAGTGCTCTTCTGGCTGTCAACCCACAGATCTGGGACCCAAGCCTGATCTATGCCGGGCAAGTGATCAATCTGCCCTCCGGTGTGAGTGCTCCCCCTCCCATCTATAATCCTCCGCCTACCCATCCGAACTATCCCCCTCCTCAAGTTGATAACTTTTCCACTCTGAAGATTGCCTATAAGAATGGCTTATTTGTTCGAAGTTCCCCCGGCGGGACGATCATCGCCTCAGGTCGGAATAAGACAAGCTGGCTTTATAGACCAAATTCTGTTTTCATGGATAGCAAGTGGAGAGTTTGGGTAGAAGTCAAGCTCTTCCCGCCTGTCAAAGGATATTCAACCGGATGGATGCTGGTCAAGGATCAACTTGGCACATATTTTACCGATCCGCAGATCAATCCGCATCTCGATCCATAGACAATTCAGATTTACTTTAGCCGATCAAGGCCATTTACTTCCCTATCACCCGTAAGAGAAGTCCCGATTTCTTTCGGGGCTTCTTTGCTTATCTGTGGCATACTAATCGTGTAAGTGATGTTTATGCCTGGTAATAGCGATAGGCTCAACATGAATCCAGATATTCGTGTTATTTTCTTTGCTCATCCTCGAAGTGGAAGTTCTAGTCTGTATCAAATTCTCCAACTGCATCCTGAACTCAATATCCTCGAAGAGCCGTTTAATGAGAATTTCACGCGTTGGGATAGCCATCACAAAAATTATTTAGAACTGATCCATGATATCCCATCCTTAGATGAACAAGTTGCAGAGATATTTGCAACCCACAATGGCTTAAAGATGCTCGATTATCAGCTTCCTGATAATCTTGCTGTCCACTTATTGAAGCGACCCGACTGCAAAATCATCTTTCTTCGACGGAGAAATCTCTTACAATCAGTCGTTTCAGTGCTAATCGCCGAACAAACACATTTGTGGAAGAAATGGGAAATGACTAAACCAATCGAGGAATACTATCGAAACCTTCATCCACTCGATATTCAAGAGATCCAGCAACGCGTGACAACTTCGAAACATCTGCTGGATTTTTTCGAATCGGTCATTGAGACTCGGTCAAAGGATGAGGTGCTCAAATTCACCTATGAGAATCTCTACTTTTCACAAATCGCGCAACAGCGCGAACAAATCGCTGCGATTTGGAATCTGCTCAAAATCGCACCGCTTGAATTGGAAAGATACCAATATTATCTTCGACCGGAAGAGGTCAAGATCAACTCTGCT